>Ga0310695_10005482_pt1 | contig 22110 bp, 14 predicted proteins | sample RumenRJG_04DNA_FD_203882 | JGI IMG/M metagenome (GOLD analysis project Ga0310695, IMG submission 203882) | Bovine rumen microbial communities from Lethbridge, Alberta, Canada - RJG_04 (v2) (version 2) | ecosystem: Host-associated > Mammals > Digestive system > Stomach > Rumen | place: Canada...
AGGATTTGGACATGAAGTCTTCAACATTCTCAACATCACCTACCAGAACCTCTATGGCTTCTCTAAACTCAACGACCGCAAGGTGAACCAGTTGGTCGAACAGTACATCCGCATTGCCGACCTTAATCTGGTGAGCATCATTGTCGATGGGAATCAAAACGACAAAATGGTGGGCTTCGGCATCACCTTCCCATCGCTTTCAAAGGCACAACGCAAACTGAAGAACGGCCGTCTGTTTCCTTTCGGATGGGTTGGAATGCTCGATGCCATCAAGTGGCACCATTCCGAATTTGTTGATATGCTGCTCATCGGTGTATTGCCCGAATACCGGAGAAAGGGAGCCAATGCGCTTATTTTCAGGGATTTGATAGAGCAGTATAACCGCTATGGTTTCAAATATGCTGAGGCCATGCAGCAGATGGAGACCAACGAGGGTATTCTGAGCAATTGGGAGTATTTTGACTCACGCATCAACCGCCGGCTCAGATGCTATAAGAAAGTGATAAGTGATAAATAAAAAATATGGCAGCAGAAAAGAAAATACAGCTAGAAGATCAACATACAGAATACGGTGCCGATAGTATCCGCCACCTTTCCGATATTGAGCATATCCGGACGCGTCCTGGTATGTATATCGGTCGTCTGGGTGACGGTTCACAGTCGGAAGATGGCATCTATGTACTGTTGAAGGAGGCCATCGATAATTCCATCGATGAGTTCCGCATGAACGAAGGCAAGCGCATAGAGATTGATATCGAAGATAATCTTCGTGTAACGCTCCGCGACTATGGACGCGGCATCCCGCAGGAGAAGATGATTGAGGCCGTGAGCCAGCTCAACACGGGTGGTAAATACGATTCCAAGGCTTTCAAAAAGTCGGTGGGTATGAACGGCGTGGGCATCAAGGCCGTCAACTTCCTGAGCACGCATTTCGAGGTCCGTTCCTACCGCGACGGACTGGTGCGCACAGCAAAGTTTGAGCGTGGTGAACTGGTCAGCGACACCACAGAGAAGACGCAGGACGAGCGCGGAACCTACATTTTCTTTGAGCCTGACAACACCCTTTTCAAAAACTATAAGTTCCACGACGATTTCGTGGAGACCATGTTGCGTAACTATACCTACCTGAACACAGGTCTGGCGATTATGTACAATGGCCGCCGCATCCTTTCGCGCAACGGTCTGAAAGATCTGCTGTCAGACAACATGACCACCGATCCCATGTATCCCATCGTCCACATGAAGGGCGAGGACATCGAGATTGCTTTCACCCATAGCAACCAGTATGGCGAGGAATACTATTCTTTTGTGAACGGTCAGCACACGACGCAGGGCGGTACCCATCAGAGTGCCTTCAAGGAGCACATCGCCAAGACCATCAAAGAGTTCTACAACAAGAATTTTGAGTATGGTGACATCCGTAACGGTATTGTGGCGGCTATTGCGGTGAACGTCGAAGAACCAATGTTCGAGAGTCAGACGAAAATCAAACTGGGTTCGCTGACAATGAGTCCCGGCGGTGTTTCGGTCAATAAGTATGTGGGCGACTTCATCAAACTGGAGGTGGACAACTTCCTGCATAAGAATCTGGAAATCGCCGACACCATTTTGGAAAAGATCACTTCCAGTGAACGGGAGCGCAAGGCCATGGCCGGCGTCACCAAACTGGCTCGTGAACGTGCCAAGAAGGCCAACCTCCATAACCGTAAGCTGCGCGATTGCCGCATCCATTACTCCGATGTCAAGAACTCACGCAAGGAGGAGTCCAGCATCTTCATCACCGAGGGCGATTCCGCCAGCGGAAGTATCACGAAAAGCCGCGATGTGAACACACAGGCTGTGTTCTCACTCCGCGGAAAGCCGCTCAACACGTTCGGACTCACCAAGAAAGTGGTTTACGAAAACGAGGAATTCAATCTCCTGCAGGCTGCCCTCGATATTGAGGACGGACTCGATGGACTTCGTTATAACAAGGTTATTGTCGCTACCGATGCCGATGTCGATGGCATGCATATCCGTCTGCTCATCATCACGTTCTTCCTGCAGTTCTTCCCCGACCTCATCAAGAAGGGCCATGTCTATGTCCTTCAGACGCCCCTCTTCCGTGTACGCAACCGCCGCACGAAGATTAAGAACAAGAAAGTGATTGCCGCCGAAGATGTGAAGATAGCCGAGCAGGGTGGCAAGAAGTCCGACTTCATCACACGTTACTGCTATAGCGAGGACGAGCGTCTGAATGCCATCAGTGAGTTAGGACCCGATCCCGAAATCACCCGCTTCAAAGGTCTGGGTGAAATCTCTCCTGATGAATTTGCAGGCTTCATTGGTCCCGACATCCGTTTGGAACAGGTAACTCTCCACAAGACCGACCAGGTGCAGAAACTCCTGGAGTACTACATGGGTAAGAACACCATGGAGCGCCAGAACTTCATCATCGAAAACTTGGTAATCGAGGAAGATAGGCCGGAAGAAATAACTTAGAAATAGAACAAGCGCTATGAATATAAGACGGTTCTTAAATGGCATTGCATTAGTAGTTTTCATGCTATTTGCTCCCCTCCTTATAGGGAGGGGTCTGGGGGTGGGTCTTCTTCATGCTCAATTTAGAATCAATCTCGGCGGCAGCTCCCCTTTGCGCAAGCTCCAGATAGCGGAAATGGCGATCAATAATCTCTATGTGGATACCGTCAACGAGGAGAAACTCGTGGAGGATGCCATCAAAGGCATGCTCAAGGAACTCGATCCCCATTCCACCTATGCCAATGCCAAGGAGGTGAAGGCCATGAACGAACCGCTGCAAGGCAATTTCGACGGCATCGGCGTTCAGTTTAATATGGTGGAAGATACGCTGCTCGTCATCCAGCCCACCACCAATGGTCCTTCCGAGAAGGTGGGTATTGTGGCAGGCGACCGTATCGTAACCGTCAACGACACCGCCATTGCCGGTGTGAAGATGTCGAAAGAGGAGATTATGAAGCGGCTGCGCGGGCCTCGCGGAACGAAGGTAAAACTCGGCATCGTGCGCCGGAGTGTGAAGGAAATGCTCTATTTCACCGTGAAGCGCGACAAGATTCCCGTGAAGAGCATCGATGCCGTTTATATGATTCGTCCCCAAGTGGGCTACATCCGCATCGGCAGTTTCGGTGCCACCACGCATAAGGAATTCATGGAAGGTGTGGAAAAACTGAAAGCTCAGGGCATGCATGACCTCATCCTCGACTTGCAGGACAATGGTGGCGGCTACCTGCAGACCGCCGTTCAGATTGCCAATGAGTTCCTCCAGCGCAACGACCTCATCGTTTACACCGACGGTCTGCGTGCCAAACGCACCGAATATAAGGCCGACGGAAACGGAAAACTTCTCTCCGGTAAGGTCATCGTCCTTGTCAATGAACTCACGGCCTCAGCCGCAGAAATCGTCTCAGGCGCCATTCAGGATCAGGACCGTGGTACCATCGTAGGCCGCCGCTCCTTTGGTAAGGGTTTGGTACAGCGCCCCGTGGATCTCCCCGATGGTTCCATGATTCGGCTCACCATAGCCCATTATTATACACCTGCAGGCCGCTGTATTCAGAAACCTTACAAGAAGGGTGACCTCAAGGAATACGAGATGGACTTTGACAACCGTCTGAAACATGGAGAACTCACTAACCGCGACAGCATTCATTTTGTTGATTCATTGAAGTGCCTCACTCTCCGCAAGCAGCGCACGGTCTATGGCGGCGGTGGCATCATGCCCGATGAGTTTGTGCCGCTCGACACCATGCAGTACACCCGCTTCCACCGTCAGCTAGCCGCCAAGAGCCTCATCGTCAATGCCAATCTCAAATACATCGACAACGAGCGCAAGCTGCTAAAGAAGCAATATCCTACCTTCGAGAGCTTCCGTGATCACTTCGAACTGCCACAGAGCGTCATCGACGGAATTCTGGAACAGGCAGAAAAAGAGAAAGTGAAACCCAAGGACGACGAAGAACTCCAGCGCACCCTGCCCTATCTGCGTCTCCAGCTGAAATCCCTAGTTGCCCGCGATCTCTGGGACATGAGCGAGTATTTCCAGCTGATGAACGCGAAGAACGATATTGTGCAACGAGCGTTGCAACTGCTGAATTAACCCCCAAACCAACCGTGCCCGGATCCTTTTTCAGGTTCCGGGCACGCTCTTTATTGATTACTTACTGTTGTCTGTCTCTATCGGTTAACTCATCTTCTCCTGCTGAAGGGGGATGCAACCTGTGGGTGTCAAGAAGTTCATGCGATTGTTCACAAACGTCTTTTCGCTGAAATTTTAAAAAAAGTCCTTCATAATCGTATATTTTAAGGGTTGGTATCTTGTTGTTAATAAATCACTTTTCCATCCGTTGGGAGTTATTTGCGAGGGTTAATCTGGTAACCCCATTCGTCCATCACGCCTTCCTGGCTGTTGTGGGTGTTCTGGGAGACCACCTCCACCTTCTTCTGGTTATCCGACTGGGCCAGCATAGCTGAGCCGTTTGCGTTGTTTGTATTTGCGTTCAATGCCATTACACTTACCATGAGCGCTACCTCTGCTACCATGATGGTACCTATAACTGACTTTTTCATATCTTTTCTTTTTTATTTGTTACTATTTTGTTTACTATCGCTGAACAACTGTTTTGTTGTTTCTGGGAGCAAAGTTATAGCGATTTCACTCAGGCCGTATCATTTTTTCCCAATATCTCTCAAAGTTGTTGCGACATGCGGCCCTATTTGCGACAAAACAGAAAAAAACTTTCAGAATCTGTCGCAAATGCACTCAAATATACTATTTAACAAGATGTTATATCGCATTTTCAGGCTTTAGGAGACTGAAAACCGAATCAAATAATAAACAAAAGATATTTTCGGCAAAGAAAAGGGCAGAGAACAAGAAGAACGGAGTGTTTCTCCGTTCTTCTTGTTATAAGCTATTTCAGATGATTCAATATCCATTCCATGTGTTCAAACTCCATCGTCTCACTCGTCCAGTGCTCATTGATGGGAGTAATAAACGGTTCCTTCTCGCATTTTAGGGTGTTCCATACGGCATAGCTGGTCGTGGGTGGACAGACATCATCATTATATCCCCACGTCATGCGTGTCCTGGCTTTCACGTATCTGGCAAAATTCACCACATCATAATAAGCCAATGTCTGAACCTTTTCAGGTGTCAGCATACCATTCTTATGATTGAAGTGCGGCCATCCGCCAGTTCTTCCTTTCTCGGAGTAGGCCCCCATGTCACTTAATGCAGGATGATTAGCCACGCAAAGTGTAACCCTTGGGTCAAGTCCTGCCGTGATAATACTCAAGGCACCTCCCTGACTGCCTCCTTGAACGATCACATTCCGTCCGTCCCAATCAGGTAAAGAAGTGAGCAGGTCGATGCATCTGACACATCCCATAAAGACCCGCTTAATATAGTAGTTATCCTTATTGTCAAGACCATTGCACATATATTCGTTCTCGGCAGTATTGAAGGCATTGCTAATCTCACTGAACTGACTGGCTGGAATACGGGGTCCAGTCCGTGAATCTCTATTTCAAAACGAATGCAACCATTCTCTGCATAGTATTTGTGACGCAGCGGTTCCTTGATGGTTTTCACACCAGCTCCAGGTGGACAAAGGATGACGGGACAACTTCCTTTCTTAGCCCCTTTTGGAAAAAACAAATATCCATACATGCATTGGTTGTAGCTATTCAGCTGGAGACGCACGAGATAACAGTCAACCTTATCTGTACAGTATTCATTGGCTTTCTCCATAGTATATGTCAGCGGAAACTGCTGCGCTTCCTTCTTATTGTTTTCCCAGAACGAGCGGAAGTCTGACGGTTCTTTGGTCCATGGCAAGATACGGTCTGGTGAAAAACCCACCTTCACATGATGACTATAGTCTTTGCCATCCAATGAAACTTGCAGACGCAAATCGCGGAAACCGGGAGTTTTTTTCGTACCGATATCAATCCGTGCCGTACCATTATGCAACATGGCTTTCCCTTTCTTGTCAGCGGGAAGCATGTCGTCGGCAATCTCATAGCTTACTTCTGCATCACGTGGTATTCCATATTTTAGGAACTGTACGGTGACCGTTGCTTTCTCGCCAGTCTGATAAATCCAGTCGGCATGATCGGGTATTGTCACTCACAGATAGTCACTACGATAAGGATAATTCTCTGCATGAGCGATGAGCACCGAGAGAAAGACCATTAAGAAGGAAAACTTGATTTTTGTCTTCATTGGTTTATTATGGATTAAAGATTTTTCTGGAAAAATTCGAGGACCCGCTTCTGCACCTTCGTTCCACAACTGTGAGGAATGTCCCAAAGTTCGGTAGTCAGTTGGTCGTCAGCCTCCTGACTTTTCCACACCTCATGCATCGTATTGAAACACTCCTGCACCCCTGGGACAGCAAACAGTTTGTCTTGTTTTCCGTTGATAAAGAGCATAGGCTTCGGGCACGCCAAAGAAGCAATATGCGGATAGTCCATCCACTGGCGCATACCGGGGAAGCAGTTAGCAAAACCGCCGTTTTCACTCCACCCGTATTTCAGCGTCATCTGAGCTTCTGCATTTATCATCCAGCAGACAGAGACCCCAGCTTTCACCACATCACTGAGTGCGGAGAGCATCCACGAACGGTAGCCGCCCATACTGCAGCCTATACTGCCGATACGAGAGGCATCCACTTCGGGAAGAGAAGCCAGAAACTCCGTTCCGCGAATATCGTCGTAGGTCATCCATGCGCTCAGGTCAACGCCATACATCATCATATTGCCTGCTATTACGTCGTAGTTAACATGGTCACTGCCTTCTGAACGTCCGCGGTCTCCCCACATTGGTGCATCAGCAGAAAAAACGACATAGCCATGCTGTGCAAGATAATCGCCTACGAACTGTCCGTCATAAAGATTATCCGCCCATTTCTGGGCATCTTCAATCACCTCTGGGGATTCATTCCTGAAAGGGCGTATCATTTTCTCCTTCCCAATAAAGTAGTGCCCCCCATGATCATGCAAGGCATTCACTGCAGGAAAAGGGCCTTTGCCGTCAGGGATAAGCAACAGGGCAGGAACGGTGTAGTATTCTGACAATCGTATTTCCAGTTTCTTTGCCCGATAACCCTCACGCTGCTCCTCATCAATCACTTTAAAGGTAACTTTCTCTGGCATAGGCGGAGGCGTCAGCATACACTCAAAAACCTTCTCGCGGGCAACCTTCTTCCATTTCTTGAAATTCTTAATCTTGCTATTTCCCCAAGCCATGGGAAACTTCATATCGGCAACAATCTGTTCCGCATACACAGGAATATTGCGATGGAACTCATGGTGCTGACGTACGCGACCATCGCCCTGCGCGAAGGTCGTCGTAATGACAAAGAGCAGCAGGGCGATGGTAAGCGAAAGTTTATGAATCATGGTATCAGAGTTCGTTGCGGAATCCATAACCATTAGTCAGGTTACCTGTTGTCAGTGTATTGTAGGTGAAAGGCAACAGATAGATGGGTGGGTTCTTGGCCGCAAGGTCAGCATCGGTGTAACCTGCCAGAAGATTCGTAGCATAGTCAGAACGATACTTCGCCATATCGACAGCCCATGGGGTCTGCTTGTAGCCTTGTGCCTCAAGTGCCTTGGCCTCATCAGATCCGGGCTTGATTGTCTTGAAGAGACCCTTGATAGCCACATTAGTCTCAGTAGCGCCGGCCACCTTTGGATAGAGGCTGCCCCAGTCATCGTGCTGTCCACGCCATCCTGGGAACAGAATGGGATCGTCCTCCTTGCCTTGAGGCGTCTGAGTTGTCAGGCGGTAGCCGTATTCCTTCTTGGCATCCACCATCTTGGTCCATACATAAGCAGGCAGTTCATTACCATTATCAAACTTGGCATAACCATTGGCTATCACTTCGTCGATGATACGATTCATTTCCTTACGGTCGGCAATAGCCATCTCAGGAAGCAGTCCCGTACGGATTAGGTCAAAGCGGCGTACACCTTCACCGAGGAATTCGAAAGCACGATCCATAATCACAGCGCGATAGACTCCACCACACTTGTTGATATAAGCTTCGAAGTTGGGGTCTTTACCATTGGGGAAGTTACGATTGTGGATGGTAGCCAACAACGACTTAGCTTCAGCATCTTTACCCAAGGCTGCCTTTACCTCAGCAAGCATCAGATAGATATCGGAGATACGCATATAGCTCACATTCAGACCAGATGTACCATAAGAGTTGGTGTTAGGAGCAGGCAGTCGGTTCCAGTCCCATTTGTTGGTGGCGGGCCCACAACCCTGTCCCCACTTGGAGCGGTCGAACGACTGCATTTCCTCATGACCCTTACCATCGCTGCCCGTCACACAAACGGATGCATCGCGACGAAGATCATTAGGATCGTAAGCACCATAGTAGAACCAAGCCTGGACACGGTCCTGACCACAAGCTACGCAAGGAGCATCACCATTACCACCACGGGAAGGACGTCCAATATAGGCAGGACGGTCACCACCGTTTCCGTATTCCATAGGAATCTCATAGACAGACTCATCGGCCAAGGGATCGCCTGCACCACCATGCATCTGCTGGAAAGTGTACTGGAAAGGATTGCCATAAGAGCGTCCATTTCCCTCAACAGAACGTGGATCAGTGAGATGGAGCGTGATGCTGCCGTGATTGGTAATGGCATCCTGCAGGTATTTCTCTGCAATGGAGAAGATGCTCTTCCAATCGGAGCGACGGCCATATTTTGCTTTGTTCTTCTCTACACTCCAGTCTTCGAAGGTAATCTGCTTACCCTCACCATCTACATAAAACTCTGTACCAAGGTCCGTGCGGCGAGTGGTATAGCCACCATTGTAGAGACACAGACGGCCGATGAGACCCTGCACGTAGGTGCGGTTCATCACGTCAACGCGGGTGTTGCCCTCACCAGGACGGTACATATGAGGTTCCACCTCGATGAGCTTCTGGGTATGATAGTCGGCAATGGCGAAACGGGAAGCAAGTCCTTCAGCCTTCTCACCAGCTTTCAGGGCGTGAGGTGTGTCACCATACCAGCGGAAGAGTTCCCAATAGCAAGTGGCGCGCAGGGCCACAGCCTGTCCGTAGATATCAGACCAATCGTTGGGCTCACCTGTCATAATTTGTTGGAAATCGTCCTTTTCCTCGATGGAGTTAATGACAGCATTGCAGACACCAATAATTTGATAGAGTTGTCCGTAAACCTCGGTACCTTGTCCCTGATTGATATTATAGTTCTCTGTACCACCGGGATAGAATGTCTTTTCCTGACATCCTGCATCACCGGCATTGTACATATCCTGAGCATCTTCGATATCAGAGCCCCAAATGGGAGTCCAGAAGTAGCCCACGGAGTGAAGGCTACGGCTGTCGTGAAGAATCTGATAGCCATTATAGAGGGCAGCCCTTGTAGACTGAATGTCGCTCAAAACGAAATCTTTGTCAACGACGCTGGGGGAGGACGTCTCAAGATAGTCAGTACATCCTGTAGCCATGATCAGCGCTGTGGCTGCCATCATGTTGATTATGATCTTTTTCATATCTTGTCTTTTATTATATGTTCTACGTTAATGTCCGATAAATATTAGAAGCTGATATTAGCACCAAAGGTGAAGGTACGTGCACGTGGATAAGCACCCCAGTCCATATTAGGTGTAGGCAGCACGCGTACACTCTCGAGGAAGCCCTGCTTTCCAGTTGTGGAGGCATTCACTTCAGGATCTACACCAGAGTAGCCTGTAATGGTAAAGAGGTTGCTGGCTGTCAGATAGAGACGGCAATTAGTCATGCCGATGTTCTTGATGAGTTGTTTTGGAAGCGTGTAGCCGATGGTGAGATTCTGCAGGCGCAGGTAAGCAGCACTCTCGAGGAATTCACTGGTTACGATGGCATTCTGCGGATAAGCCACACCGTATTTTGCATTGACATTGAGTGCATTGAGTTCAGAAGGATCTGTGACGGCATAGATATCACCCTTGCTGTCGAAATTATAGATCTGATAACAATCCTTGATGAAGTCAAGATGCTGGGCAGTCATACCAATATATTCTCCACCGGAGAAGTTACCCATAGCCACTGCATTGTAGATTTTTCCGTCAAGCACATAGTTAAAGTTTGCACTGGCATCAAAGTTCTTGTACTGCAGGTTGAGTGAGAAGCTTCCCGTATGGCGGGGCAGCAGTTCACCGAGATCCACAGCATCATCTTCGTTTACAATATTGTCACTATTCTGATTGACAAATTTGGGAGCTCCCGGGAATGCGCTCTGACCGTTAGGCACACTGAACGGATGCTGCAAGGTGCCAGTCACTGACTTGGCGATATCGGGTACACCAGCCTTCAGCGTATAGACGCCATTTGCATAGTCGAAGTCGTCAACGGTGTAGAAACCGTCGCTCTCAAAACCACGTACGATACCGATAGGACGGCCTTCGATAAGCATGAAGTCTTCCATCGGGCTAGTGGCCACGGAGTTCCAGTAGGATGAGTAGCGATAGTTATCAGCATTCTCCATCTTGTCGAGGTTGTTCTTATTATAGTTGTAGATAAGACCAACGTTGAAGCGGAAATCCTTGGTATGAATCACGTCTATATTAGCAGAGATTTCAACACCTTTGTTGGAGGTCTGCCCAAAATTCTGGAACTGATAGGTATAACCTGTGGTGTTGTCAACGGGCACAAGCATAAGCAGGTCCTTCGTGGTGTTCCAATAGAGCTCGATGCTACCATTGAGGCGTCCGTTCCAGAAACCGTAGTCGATACCGAGGTTGCGCGAAATAGTGGTCTCCCACTTCAGGTCGTTGTTGGCCAACAGACCCTCAGGTTTGTAGTAAGGAGTCTTTTCACCATTGATAACCACATTGTTCTTCGATGCGTCGGTGCTTACCCAAGTCTCGCGCCAGAGGTTGGAACTGATGTTATCAGCACCGGAAGTACCATAAGAGAGACGAAGCTTCAAGTTAGAGAGCCAGTCCTTGGTGCCTGCCATAAAGGGCTCCTCGCTGATACGCCATCCGAAAGCAGCTGCAGGGAAGTAACCCCAGCGGTTGTTGGGGGCAAACTTCGAACTGCCATCAGCACGCATTGTCAAGGTAAAGAGATAGCGGTCGAGCAGACCGTAGTTCAAACGACCGAAGTAAGACACTGTACGATTGGGCACGCCCACCACATTCTGGGCAGAGAACTGATAATTTGCCGTGTTAATCATACCAATAGCGGTCTCATAGTTGAAATTGTCAGGGAATCCGTCACCATTCAGGCTGGAATATTCTGACTCGTTCTTGATAAGCTCATGACCCAGCATGACACCCAGAGAATGGATATCATTAAATGTACGCGTATAATTTAAGGTGTTCAGCCAGCGGAGACCCGTGCCTGAAGAACGTACGATTGAAGCATTCTTACGAGCACTGTCGTTGTAACCGTCACTGTAACCTGTGCGAGTACCGCTAGTGCGAGTCAGTGAAATCTCTGTACGGGCAGTCAGGCCTTCGATGATTTCCCAAGCCAGCGCAGCACTGCTGCGGAGATTGCGGTTCTTATTAATGTTGGTGCGGTCCTGCACCATGAGCAACGGGTTGCGATGATAACTGTCGTCGATGTTTTGGACACCGAAACCAAGACCCTGAATCTCTGAGAGGGGTACTCCACCGAGGGGATTGTCGATGGTACGGTATTTATAAGCACCAGAGATTTCGGAACCGTCACCAGAACGTGTGTTCTCAGAACCGTCCACCTTCGATTCCGTATAGCGCAGGTCAAAGTCGAGCATCAGATTCTTCAGGAGCTGCTGCTGCAATTTCAGAGATGCGCTGAACTTCTGGAGTCCTGAATTAATCTTAATACCCTTATCGTTGATATAGTTCACATTTGCCACGAAATGTGTCTTGTCGGTGCCGCCGCTGACGCCTACGTTATGGCTGTGGCTCCAGGCTGTACGCAACAGATCGTCGGTATAATTGTGGGTTTCCACATTGGCATAGTCGGCCATGTGGTTACCGTACTGGCTTCCCAGTCCGAAGTACTTGGCGATGGCATCTCCCACGCCACGGGTGGAGGTGTAGCCCCACTGATATTTCAGATAGTCCTGGGCACTGAGCGTTTCCAGCGTCTTAGCTACGCTCTTCACTTGTGCATAGCCGTCGTAGGTCACCTTCACCTTACCGCCTTCAGCCTTCTTTGTGGTAACGAGAATAACACCGTTAGCACCACGGGCACCGTAGATAGCCGTAGAAGATGCATCTTTCAGTACGTCGATGCTCTCAATTTCAGAAGCAGGGATATCGCTGATGCTCGATACAGGGAAACCGTCAACAATGAACAGTGGAGAGTTGCTCTGTGTAATAGAACCGCCTCCACGTACACGAATAGAAATATCGGCATCAGGACGACCGTCACCAGATACCACATTCACACCGGGAAGTTTTCCTTGCAGGGCCTGTGCCACGTTGTTCACGGGAACGGCAGCAAGGTCCTCACCTCTAACGGATGCCACGGCTCCTGTCAGATCCTTACGTTTCACTGTGCCGTAACCAATCACCACCACTTCGTCAAGACCGATGTTGTCTTCCTGCAGTGTGACATTAGCGGTATTTCCACCGACTTTTACTTCCTTCTCACGAAAACCGATGTAATTGAACACCAGTGCCGATCTGTTTTCAGGAACAGAGATGGAATAGCGTCCGTTTTGGTCAGTAATCACACCATAATTGGTCGTTCCTTTCACAGATACGCTAACACCAATCAGGGGTTCACCATTGGAATCACTCACAACACCCGTAACGGTACTTTGAGCAAAACCTACCAGCCACAACATACACAATGCTGTGAGCAGAGAAATTCTTTTGGTTTTTTGGTTCATAGATGCTTAATCTTTAGTTGTTATTATAATGTTATAAAAATCTGTTTTTGCAGCCCAAACAGGCCGTTTTTCATTTCAGATGCAAAGTAAGTCATAATCTTCAAGGCGAAGGTTTAATATTTATTTGTTTATGTTGAAAAATTATCCGAATACGTGCGCTGAAGGAATTACCGACAAATTTTAAACGCGTTTAGACATATTTTCAACATCCATCCTTTCATTTCTCTCTATTTTTGCATCGTAAACAGAAATCAAACTTCGTATCAGTTTTAGGTTATTAGGTTATATTTATGAAAAACCTGTTTTTACCATATCCTCCTTGTAAGTGGCCAGTTATCTTGCTGCTCTTATTCTTTTCTTATGCTGTCCATGCCGCAGTAAAGCCTGATTTTGTCGTAGCGGCAGATGGAACAGGCGACTTTGTCACTATTCAGGAAGCTGTCAATGCGGTTCCTGATTATCGCAAGAACCAACGTACTACCATATATATTAAGAAAGGCATTTATTATGAAAAGCTTATCGTGCCTTCCAGCAAATGCGGTCTTTCTCTGATTGGTGAGGAGGGAACGGTTATCACCTTCGACGATTTTGCTTCCCGTCAGAATATCTTTGGTGAGGGAAAAGGGACATCGGGGTCATCGTCCTGTTACATCTTCAGTTCCGATTTCTATGCAGAGAACATCACTTTCCAGAATAGTGCCGGCCCCGTAGGTCAGGCTGTAGCCTGTTTCATAAGTGCAGACCGCTGCTTCTTTAAGCATTGCCGTTTCCTGGGTTTCCAGGACACACTGTATAATTACGGCAGTGATTGCCGTCAATATTTCGAGGACTGTTATATAGAAGGTACCGTGGATTTCATCTTCGGCTGGTCCATGGCTGTTTTTAACCATTGCGAGATTCATAGCAAGGGGGACGGCTATGTCACGGCACCAGCCACGCCCAAAGAGCAGCAGCATGGTTATGTCTTCTATGATTGCAGGCTGACGGCCGATGCTAATGTCAGCAATGTTTATCTCTCCCGTCCTTGGCGCCCATACGGTCAGACAGTCTATATCCGTTGTGATCTGGGAAGCCATATCTTACCTATAGGATGGGACAACTGGGGAAAGAAGAGCAATGAGAAGACGGCTTATTATGCCGAATACCAGAGTAAGGGCACAGGGGCTGCCAGCAAGAAACAGCGTGCCCGCTTTTCTCACCAGCTGAAGAATCTGAAGAAATATAATATAGAAAAGATCCTAGCCGGACATGACGGTTGGAATCCGGTAAAGAATGGCAATATTTTGCTCAGGATAAACAAATAGTTATAATTAGGTTAGTCAACAGGCATCTTCCACTTTTAGGAAGATGCCTTTTTCCTTTCCTTATATTCTGTAGGAGTCATTCCAAACTGCTGTCGGAAACAAGTGCTGAAATAGCGTGGATCACTGAAGCCGACACTATAGGCTATTTGCGAAATCGGCGTATCTTCCTCTTCCATCTTGAGCAGGGCCTGCTTGAGACGGTACTGTCGGATAAAGTCCACGGGCGAGAGTCCTGTGAGGCTCTTGAATTTATTATAGAACACCGTACGGCTCAAGGCTATTCCCTGTGCCAGTGTGTCAATCTTCAGATTGCTGTCGTCAAGATGCTGCTCAATGATATTAATAACACCATCCATAAAGCGCTGGTCAGCAGGGAGCACGGCAGTAGGTGTCTCCTTTTGTGACAAAGGCTTGGTTGAAGATTCATGGGCAGATACATCTTCCAGTAACATGTGGCGATAATAAGCCTGAAGACGCTCCCGCTGACGAATCAGGTTCTGTACGCGTGCCTGCAGGTAATCAGAACTGAAAGGCTTCGTGATATAGTCGTCTGCTCCGATATCCATACCTTTGATACGGCTCTCAATATTTGTTTTGGCCGTCAGCAGCACCACAGGGATGTGACAGGTGGAAAGTTCGTTCTTCAGTCGTTCCAAAAGGTCTATGCCATCCATCTCAGGCATCATCACATCACTAATGATGATGTCGGGCTGCTGCTGTTCACAGCGTTCCAGAGCTTGAAGTCCGTTTGCGGCCTCCTCCACAATCATCTGCCCGTCAAAGACCTGCCGGAGGAAGAATCTCAGCTCCTCGTTGTCCTCCACAATAAGTAGTCGTTGCATTTCTCCCTTATCATCGCCATAGTCATTGTCATAGTCATGGTCATCGTCATGGTCATCGTCAAAGTTCTTCACCACCTCATCATCAAGAATATACTCCACATCGCGTCCGAAATGACCAGTTCCTTTCGGCAGACTAACAATAAAGGAACTGCCCTGTTGTGGCTCGCTTTCCACACGAATGCTTCCGTGATGCAGAGCCACTAACTCTTTGACCAGTGACAGACCGATGCCAGAACTTGGCTTATCGCTATGGTCTTGCTCGTTGGCATTATTAAAACGCTCGAAAATCTTTTCCTGCTTTTCCCTTGAAATACCAATGCCCTGGTCTTTCACCGTAAACAAGGCTTCGGTCGGCTTTTCTGCGATTTCAACGGTAATGGTTTTTCCGTCAGGTGTATATTTAAATGCATTCGAAAGCAGGTTGAAGATGATATTCTCCAGTTTATCTGTATCAGTCCAGATGTTCAGCTGCTCAACTTCGCTTTTAAGCCGGAAGTTTATTTGGTGTTCATCAGCCAGCGTCCTGAAGTTGTCCATCACTTTCTGTATTTCGGCTACCAGGTTTGTCTGCCTGACCCTCATTTTCATTTTCTTGTCCTGAATTTTCCTGAAATCCAGCAATTGGTTCACCAGTTGCAGCATCCTCTTCACATTTTTGTCGGTGAGTGACAGCAGCTGACGTTCCTTCCCGTTCATGGTGTTACTCTTCATCAACTGCCCCACAGGACCTGCGATTAAGGTCAAAGGCGTGCGCAGCTCATGGCTGATATCCGTAAAGAAGTTGAGTTTCACATCGCTGATCTGCTCCTCCATCTTCACCTTGTCCTTGAGTCGGTAAATGGTTGTCATGATGTAAGTGGCAATCATTGTCAGGGCGATAAATCCCACGAAATAGAGCAGATAGGCCAGCGGTGTTTCCCAGAAGGACGGCTTCACCTCAATGTCAAGCGTGCGGAGATTATCTACCCACACACCATCGCTGTTAGTCGACCTAACCTCCAGGATATATTTTCCTTTGGGCAGGTTCGTATAAGTTGCCATATGCTGATTGCCCACATAGTTCCAATTGTCTTCGAAACCCTTCAGCCGGTAGGCATATTTGATGGTTTCGGGGTCATTCATGTCAAGGGCCGCAAACTCAATACTGAAACTGTTCTTGTCGTGTGGCAGACTGATGAGCTGCTGGTTGTCGATATTTGTCGTGAGCGGTCCTTTGGCAGTTGGTTTCACCACCTGTTGCTCCTGGATAAAACTGGTGAAGATGATATTTGGAACAAACTGGCTGGCTTTGATTTCCTTGGGACTGAAATAGAGCACGCCATAATTATAGGTGGGGAAGAGCATATCACCATTTTTGGCACAGACCGCCATTCCTTCGCTGAAATTAATGCGCTGCTGGAAGGCCGTAGAAGCAAAAACTTCCATGTTTCCAGTGCTCGGAGTGAACTTGCTGAGTCCGGTTTCCGATGCGAACCAGACATTGCCATCCCTGTCCTCTTCTACGGAAAGGAGAATGTCACTCTCCAGACCGTCGCGCATGCTGTAATTGCGGAAACGAATGTCATCTTTTCCATCATATTGTTCCAGTTTATTGAACCCACTGCCATAAGTGGCGACGTACATCTCTCCTTTACGTGTGAAGCAAATGCCATGTACATCATTATAGCTCAGGCTATGTGGATTTTTGGAATCACGGGTGAAATGATGGAACTCAAGTTCCTTTCCCTTACTCAAATTCCCTTCACACATCACCAGTCCGCCCGTACTGCCTACCCATATCCTGCCTTTCTGGTCACTAGTAACAAAACGCACGCGGTTGCATTGCCCGATAGGGTATCGCTTCCAGAGGTTTCCTGCATGTATAAACTTTATATCGCCTTTCAAGGCCGCCTTCAGGTCCACACAGTTCAGTCCGCCCCCAAAAGTGGCTATCCACAGTTGTTGCCGGCGGTCAACATGCAGACTGAAGATGTTATCGTCGCTTAAGCTAAAGGGCTGTTTGTCATCATGTTTGTAATAGTCTAGTTTGTAGGTGAGTTCCTTCCCCGTAGGAGTCGCTTTGATGAGGCCGCTGCCTTTAGTGCCAATCCAGATAGTGCCATTGTCATCTTCGGCAAAAGCATAGACACGACCGAATGAATCATGACTTCCCGTTGTGACTTGCCCGCTGTGCTGCAGTCTTCCCAGCAGTCTGTAGGCGCTGTCATAGACAATTACTTCACCATCCTTGTTACCTACCCAGATATGTCCATGTGAATCCTGCATCAGTCCGCGGATATCCCTCATATATTCCGTTTCACCCGTTTCGATGAAATGGAAATCGTTTGAGTAGAAAGTCGCTTTTTCCAGTCCTGTGCGTTTACCGCAAAACCACAGATTACCCTGTCGGTCAGAATAGATCTCAACAAGATTGTTCTCGGAAGTCCATCCTTGCTGCTGAACGGCATCGTAGAAAGGTACCAGCATGTTTTTCTTGCGGTCATACCATGTCAGATTCGCACCTCCGACAGAGAGCCATAATTGTCCGTTTCGGTCTTCTATCTTTTTCATTTTGGCATCACCAACAGAGATGGGCTTGCCATAGTTGTCCGTAGCCGTGAAAAAGTCATAGAGCAGTCTTTGCGGGCTCAAGTGCATGAGGCCGGGTGTTGCCAATTCACACCAGATATCGTTATAACTGTCGGTGAATAAGTTCTTTATCACACTGCTCGGCATCCCCGGTGTGTTTTCTTGCGAGTAATGCTGCTCCACCTTTCCCTGTGGTGAACATACGAACAAGCCGTCTCCCTGGGTGCCCACTACAACTCTGCCGTCAGTCATGTTGTCTCCATCAACAACAGCATATTTCGTTGGTAGTTGCACCTCTTTCAATGGCAATTTTCCTGTATAGATTGAGATCCTGCCAAGATCGCGCGTGAAATACAGATAGCGACCGGCTTCCACTACACTATAGCATCCAATGCCATCGCTTACAGCATGAAATTGCCTCCGCTTCTTGTCATATAGATAAAGGCCTTTTGAACTCAAAAGCCACATCATTCCGTTCTTGTCCTCATAGAACGCGTTACCGTGTCCTTTGTCGGTAATTCTTTCAGCCTTGAAGTTCCCCGTCAGTGAATCGGTCATGATATGAATAATCTGTTCACCATGCGCTCTAATCCACAAATCACCGTCAGCAGAGGGAAACATCTCTTCTGCAAAATAATTATTGAGGGAAAGGTTTTCAATGTTTTCTGTTGCGGGATTATAGCGAGAAACAAATCCGTCGTAGCCACGAAGCCAGATGTATCCGTTACGGTCCTCAATCAGGTCCTCCTGGCGATTGCTTGAAAGTTCCACGCCGTCACCGGGCATGGTTTTGTAGTTCTTAAAAGTATAACCGTCGAACTTATACAGTCCATCCCAGGTGGCAAACCACATCTGTCCTTTACGATCCTGCATAATCTTCATTACTTCCTTTTGGAAGAGACCGTTTTCTGAGGTGTACAGCTTGAAGCGGTGGGGTGGTTGCCCCCCGGCAATTCCTATATGAAATAGCAATAGCAGAACAGAAAGATAAAGTTTAGGCATGATCAAGATAATTTCTGCAAATTTACGATTTTTTTTTCTTAATATTGTGTCTCTTATCCACAATTTTTACAAGTCAATCCTAAATACATATCTGGTTCCTGTCAATTTGAAAAGGGGTGAGCGGATGCAATGATGAGTGACGGTTTAAGAGGGGTGACTTATACTGATATAGGTAGACACATTTAGTAACAATTAAATGTGTATTATTATGAGAAAAAGTCCAACGAAGTACAGCGAAGAAGAGCGTTTAAACTATCTTCGTCTGTATCATGAGTCAGGAATGAGCAAGCGCAGTTTTTGCAATCGTCATGGCATTTATCATGCCTTGCTATATTCTTGGCTGAAGAAGTACGAATGTGAAAAGAAATCAGTACCTTTGCCAGCAGAACCAGAAGTGACGGATATGGCAAACCGCAGCAAGGAAGACTACAAGCAGGAGATTGCGGCGTTAAGGAAGCGCAATCGTGAACTGGAGAAGGCGTTGGAGTTCTCCCGTCTGGAGACTCTTGCGCGTGACATGATGATAGACAAGGCCGAGGAGTATTTCGACATTCCAATCCGAAAAAAATCTGGGGCCAAGTAGCAACGGGACTGGTCGGCGGGCGCGGCCTGAAGGTCGCCCTCGTCGTCCGGCTATTTGGCCATTGCCATCAGGCCTTCTACCAGTCGAAGGCCGACATTGAGAGGGAGGTGGCTCATGAGCGTAAGGTCATAGATGCAGTCAGGGAAATCCGCTCGGAGGATCCCGGCATCGGCGGCTACAAGCTGTGGCTGATGCTCATAGCGATGTTCGGGCGCGACTTCGTGCCTGGGCGTGACCGCTTCTTTGTGCTGATGCGCCGCAAGGGGCTGATGCTTCCCAAGCCGAAGCCCCGCCACACGACGAACTCCAACCACCGCTACCACAAGTACAAGAACCTGATAAGGGGCTTTGTCCCGACCGCAGCCAACCAGCTTTGGGCTGCCGACATCACCTACATCGCCCTGGCAGGCGGCGACGTGTGCTACCTGCACCTGATCACCGATGCCTACTCGCACAAGATTGTCGGCTGGGCTCTGGCCAGGACACTCAAGGCAGCCATCTCCATGGAGGCACTGAGGATGGCCGTCAATCAGGCCGTAGCCATGTCTGGCAGCGAAGTCCTCAAGGGACTCGTCCATCACTCCGACCGTGGCGTGCAGTACTGCTGCGATGCCTACGTAGCCATGCTCAAGGCGTATGGAATCACCATCTCCATGTGCGAGGACTACAAGCCGACGGACAATGCCGTCGCCGAGCGGGCCAACGGTATAATAAAGGTGGAATGTGTCTACCGGCAGAAGTGCTTCAACTCCTTTGAGCATGCCGGCAGGGTGATAGAACGCTACATCCACTTCTACAACGACCGACGGCTGCACATGAGCATCGGATACAAAACGCCGACAGCAGCGCATCTGGAGCAGGGAGAGCAGAAAAGGATGTGGAAAAACAGAATTTATCCTAAAAAGCAGACAGGGAATGAAAATAATGTCGTATCTTTGCCGGGCCGAACAGACAGCCCGGGCTCTGCGTGTCCAGCATGACTGGAGTGTCAACAAAAGCAGCACAGCTTTTCGCCCCATGTCTATTGATTCAGTACGACTCTAAAACAACTGTCTACTGTTTCAGCTAATGAAGAGAAAAAGTGTCTAGTGAAATCAGGAAAAGTCAGGGTGCCAAAATCTCTAGAGATTTTATAGCGAATCTTTCATTTTTACCATGGCAAAAGTGCCATTTTTGCAGCAAAATCTCTAGAGATTTTCACACCCCATCGTAATCTCTTCCTTAATAATAAAACTTTGTGTCTTTGTGTTCCGTTAAATAAATCCCTGCCTTATCAAAGGGCTCAAAACGTCATAGTCATCGTCATAGTCATAGTCAAAAAGCGTGTCAGTGTTGTGTCAGTGGTGTCAGTCCGACTGACACACTTCAGCCCTTTATTTATCGGGGATGTGCGGTGGTGTCAGTGTTTAAAGCAAAAATTTCCAGTTTAGGAGGTTTTAATTTTTAGAGGGGAGGAACTTACAAATAAAACAAACAGGGATTAACAATGTATAAAACTCGAGAGGTTCCTGTATAGAAGTTATTTTTATTTGTTATTTTTGCCATAGAAAAAAGACGTAACCAAATATATGAAAATCAGATTGATTCTGGCAATCGCGGCTTTGGTGACTCTTCCGCAATTGGTGAAAGCGCAACCGGATGGTCAAAGGGGAAAAGACGTGAGGTTTCATCACGAACTGAACGTCAGCTTCGGATTAGGACCGAATATGACCGACCGTGTCTTTGACAATTTGAAGGCTCCCTATCTGGACAAATATCATCTTGAATATGAAGGGGAATGCTTCGATGTTATCGGAGAATCATTTCTGACGTTGAGCCTGCAGTACCATTATCGACTGAACAATCGCTGGGCGGTCGGCATCATGGCAGGTTGGGGACGCGCAACGGGAGGCTACGAGAACAGCAGCTACCAGGAAACCAACGGCCCCCTGACAGAGGAATCGTCAGATAGTCCTGCGCCATGGGGTGATGCGAAGGTTGGAATTTTCTATGTGATGCCATCAGTAAAACTCACGTGGAAACATTTCTCTCACTGTCAGTTTTATTCGCAAGTTGCTGCGGGTATGATGCGTCGTCACTCCAAGTTCTCCGTCGCTGTGTATGATAGCGGCAATGCCGAGGCGGAGCCGAAAATGCTGGAAGAAACGGACGAGTTTGTGTGGCGCCCTTCCTATCAACTGACGGCCTTTGGCATCAATGTAGGAGGTGAAAGGCTGAACTTTTTCTCAGAGTTGGGCTACGGTTGCGCCGGAGTCTTTAACATGGGCTTCAGAATCAGCCTGTGAGCATGTGAACAAATTGCGATTTCTGCGTTCAACTAACGGTTTTTCTGATATTTCCGGAAAAGACAAACAAAAAGAGGTGAGCTGCGGCTCACCTCTTTTATAATAATAAGGCTTTACGATGATTAGTCGTTCAGCTTAGCCTTGATGAACTCGCGGTTCAGGCGGGCGATGTTGCTGATAGACTCGTTCTTGGGGCACTCTGCCTCGCAGGCGCGGGTGTTGGTGCAGTTACCGAAGCCGAGTTCTTCCATCTTCATCACCATATTCTTGGCGCGCTTGGCGGCCTCTGGACGTCCCTGTGGGAGCAGAGCCAGCTGACTGACCTTCGAGCTCACGAAGAGCATGGCAGAGCCGTTCTTACAAGCAGCCACGCAGCATCCGCAACCAATGCAAGAAGCAGCGTCCATAGCCTCGTCGGCATTCTCCTTCGGGATAAGGATGGCATTGGCATCCTGAGCCTGACCGGTGCGGATGGTGTTGTAACCACCAGCAGCGATAATCTGGTCGAAGGCGTTACGATTTACCATGCAGTCCTTAATCACGGGGAAGGCAGCGGAACGCCATGGCTCCACAGTAATCACGTCACCATCGTTGAAACGGCGCATGTAGAGCTGGCAGGTAGTAGCACCGGTAGCAGGACCGTGGGGGTG
>Ga0310695_10005484_pt1 | contig 22098 bp, 10 predicted proteins | sample RumenRJG_04DNA_FD_203882 | JGI IMG/M metagenome (GOLD analysis project Ga0310695, IMG submission 203882) | Bovine rumen microbial communities from Lethbridge, Alberta, Canada - RJG_04 (v2) (version 2) | ecosystem: Host-associated > Mammals > Digestive system > Stomach > Rumen | place: Canada...
TTTCGGCAAGACGGTGAGTTTCACGTTCACGGAATTCTTCGTCGATCTTAAGCTTGCCGAAAGTTCGCGGCTCAGATTCGTGCCCGGCGAAGTGGACGATGCGACGTTTTCTTCCCCAGAAGCGCTCGTGCGCGATCTGAGACTTTACGGCTACTACGGCGGCATCAGGATGCTCAAAGCCGTCAGCAAACTCTTTTTCGAATACTGCATGGATCACGGCATCGATCTTCCGAAGCGCAATTTCACGGCGGAATACAAAATCAACATTCCGCGGCTCGTCGGGCTTTCGGGATCTTCGGCGATATGTTCCGCGATGCTCAAAGCGCTTATGAAATTCTACGGCGTGGAGATCCCGCTCGAAGAATGCCCAACGATATGTCTCGAGGCCGAGCGCGACGAACTCGGCATCGCATGCGGACTTCAGGACCGCGTCATACAGATGTACAACGGCATGGTGTACATGGATTTCGAGAGGAGCCTCGTCGAGAAAACCGGGCACGGCAGATACGAGAGGCTTTTCCCGGGCGGCGGCGTCGATCCCGACAGGCTCGGGCTTTATATAGCCTACGACCCGGCGAGGGCGGAAGAGTCGGGCAAGGCGCACAAGAAGGTGAAGCGTCTTTTCGAGCAGAAGAACAGCGACGTGGTGTCGGCGATGAAAGATTTCGCTTCCATCGCCGAGGCCGGGCGTTCGGCGCTGCTCAAAGGCGACACGGCCGAGCTCGGCAGGCTCGTGAACGCCAATTTCGATCTCAGAGACAGGATATTCAATGTGGCCGAAGAGAACAGGCGCATGGTGATGACCGCGCGCGCGGCCGGAGCGTCGGCGAAATTCGCGGGTTCCGGCGGGGCGATAACCGGACTTTGCGAGGACGGCGAAATGTTCGACCGTCTCGTCGCGAAGCTCGGCGAAACTGGATGCCGCGTGATACGGCCGAAAATAGCGACCGCCGCCGACGAGCAGGCGGCTCTGGCGGCATCGGGCTGGCGCAATTCGTGACGGTTCGCGGACATATGCAAGGAGACGGAAAAAAGATGAAAAGAGCGTTGGTTACCGGCGGCGCCGGTTTTCTCGGCAGCCATTTGTGCGAACGTCTGCTCAAAGACGGTTACAGGGTGGTGGCTCTCGACAGCCTCTACACGGGATCGCGCGAGAATATCGCGCATCTCGCGGGCGATGCGAATTTCGAATTCGCGGAGGGAGATGTCATCGGCATGGACAAAATGGACCTCGGAGATTTCGACGAGGTGTACAACCTCGCCTGCCCGGCAAGCCCGGTCCACTACCAGGCGAGGCCGATGTACACGACCGACACCTGCATTTTCGGGATGAAGAACTGCCTCGCTGTCGCGGAAAGGTGCGGGGCGAAACTGCTGCACGCTTCGACGAGCGAAATCTACGGAGATCCGCTCGTCCATCCGCAGACGGAGAAATACTGGGGCAACGTCAACACGATCGGCATACGCAGCTGCTACGACGAAGGCAAGCGCATAGCCGAGACGATAGCCTCCGACCACGCCCGTCTTCTCGGCACGGACGTGCGCATGGTGAGGATATTCAACACGTACGGCCCGCGCATGCATCCGCAGGACGGGCGGGTGGTCTCCAATTTCATCATGCAGGCGCTGCGCGGCGAGGACATCACCGTGTACGGAAACGGATCGCAGACGAGAAGCTTCCAGTACGCGAGCGATCTCATCGAGGCCATGCGCAGATACATGGAGCTTCCGAAAGAGACGGTTGCGGCGTTCGTCGCGAAACATTCGCTCGGCGCGCCCGTCGTGAACACGGGCAATCCCGGAGAATACACGATCCGCCAGCTCGCGGAGGAGGTGCTGCGCCAGATTCCCGAATCGAAATCGAAGATAGTCGAAAAGCCGCTTCCTGGAGACGACCCTAAAAAGCGCAAGCCCGACATCGCTCTCGCCGGGGAGCTGCTCGGCGGCTGGAAGCCGGCGGTGCCTTTGAGAGAAGGGCTTGCGGCTACAATCGAATATTTCCGCGGCAGGAAATAGTTCCCGAAAGGAGACGGACATGGGAAACCACGATGTCGTTGTGGCCGGCGCGGGAATCTGGGGATGCACTCTCGCCAGAAGGTTCGCCGAGGCGGGGAAGCGCACGCTCGTCCTCGAAAAACGGCCCGTCGTCGGCGGAAACGTCAGATGCGAGACCGATGCCGAGACCGGGATAGAGATACATTCGTACGGCTCGCACATTTTCCATACCCACATTCCCGAAGTGTGGGAGTTCGTCAACCGGTTCGTCAAGTTCAACGGGTACCAGCACAAGGTGCTTGCCGACTGGAAAGGAAAGCTGTACTATCTCCCGCTCGGGCTTGCTCTCGTCAACAAGTTTTTCGGCACGGAGCTCAAGCCTGGCGAGCTCGCCGGATTCATGGCGGACGAGGGGCGGTCGAAAGCCGTTTTCGACGCGTTTTTCAGAGGCTACACATCCAAGCAGTGGGGGCGCGCTCCGGAGGATATAGATCCGTCGATAATAAAACGCGTTCCGGTCCGCTCCAATTACGACGTCAACTATTTCAACGACTACTGGCAGGGCATACCCGCCGACGGATACAATTCTCTTTTCGAGCGGCTGCTCGACCATCCGCTGATAGAGGTCAGATGTTCGAGCCCGTTCGAGCTCGCCCCCGGAACGGATTCGCTTGAACGCCCCGTGTATTATTCCGGCCCGATAGACGCTCTTTTCGGTTACGTCTTCGGGCATCTTCCGTGGCGGACGCTCAGGTTCGAGACGGAAAAGCTCGACATGCGCGACTATCAGGGGACGAGCGTGGTGAACTACACCGACGCCGCCGTTCCTTATACGCGCATACACGAGTTCAAGCACTACCATCCGGAGAATGCGGCTGTGATGAATTGCGGCAAGACCGTGATCATGCGCGAGTATTCCGCCGAATGGAAGCCGGGAGACGAGCCGTATTATCCCGTCGACAACGCTTCTTCGCGCGAACTTCTCGAACGTTACCGCGTCCTTGCCGCGAAGGTATCGAACCTCCACATAGGCGGCAGACTCGGCGGATACAGATATTACGACATGGACAAGTCGATAGAAGCCGCGCTTGCCGTCGCCATCTGAGAAAATCCCGCCGGCTGTCCGTCAGTAGCCGAGAAGTTCTTTCACGTCCTCGGCCGTCAGTTTCTCCATGACCGCTGCGTCCGTTGTGCCTACGGTCGCAGCGATTACCGCCTCTTTGCGTTTTTGCAGGGCGAGGACTTTTTCCTCGACGGTGTCGGCCGCGATCATTTTCACCACGTAGACGTTCTTAGTCTGGCCGATTCTGTGCGCGCGGTCGGTGGCCTGGTTTTCCACGGCGGGGTTCCACCACGGGTCGTAGTGTATCACCATGTCGGCGCCGGTGAGGTTGAGGCCCGTCCCTCCCGCCATGAGCGATATGAGAAACACGCCTATCGAACGGTCGCAGTTGAAACGGTTGCACTCGCCGAGCCTGTCTTTCGTGGAGCCGTCGAGATAGGAGAATCGTATCCCGGAAGCGGAAAGATCGTCGGCTATGGCCTTGAGCGTTTTCACGAACTGCGAAAACACGAGGACCCTGTGCCCTCCTTCGAGAGCGCTCGAAAGCTGCTCCTTGAAGGCCGCGTATTTGCCGCGGGAGGCTATCTGCCTGAGGCGCATCAGCATCGCGAGAAGTTCGAAACGCGATTTGTCGAAGCCTTTCGCCCTGACGGCCGCGCCGGCTTCGAGCCGCGTTTTCGAAAGCGCGGCCGAATATTCTTTCTGCGCTTCTTCCGACAGCGGGCAGAGCGAAACTTTGATTATCTTGTCTGGAAGATCTTTCGCCACCGTTTTTTTAAGTCTCCGCATGATGAACGGCTCGAGTTTCCTGCGGAGCTTCGCGAGAACGTTTTCCGCCGCCGCGCCGCCTTCGGAGGCGGGGTCTTCGTACCTGAGGCGGAACGAATCGTAGTCGCCGAGATAGTCCGGCATGAGAAAATCGAATATCGACCATACATCGGCGACGGAGTTTTCCACGGGGGTGCCGGTGAGCGCGAGTTTGCGGTCGGCGTGCAGACTTTTGACGGCGATCGCGTTTTTCGTCTGGCGGTTTTTGATGTGCTGCGCCTCGTCTATCACGACCGCCGAGAAATCCCTGTCCATGTATGCCGGTTCGAAGTCGCGCTGGAGAAGGGCGTATGACGTGATGACGAGATCCGCGGAAGGTATCGAGCCGAAAAGTTTCTCGCGCCCTGGGCCCGATACGACGAGAGTCTTGAGGTGCGGAGTGAATTTCCCCGCCTCCGCTTCCCAGTTTCTCACGAGCGACGTCGGCGCGACGACGAGCGCGGGCTTCTTCGATCTTGCGCCCGTGCGCGGCAGGGAAAGCCATGCAAGCGTCTGGAGCGTCTTGCCCAGGCCCATTTCGTCGGCGAGAAGACCGTTGAGAGACGAATTCTCGAGATGCCGCATCCAGTAGACGCCGGTTCTCTGGTACGGCCGCAGGATTTTGCCGAGTTCTCCGAGAGAGACTCGTTCGAACGCGTCTGCGCCTTTCCCGGATAGAGCAGAGGCGTTTTCGACATACGTCTTTGCGGCGGAAGCGTCGACGTCGATCACGTCGCCGAGAGCCGCGAGCGAAGATGCCACGTACGGCGCGTGCACGGCGCCTACCCGGAACCATCCGGCGCCTGCGCCGTTTTGCGAGGACGCGGTGTCGCGGAAGACGTCGTGCATCGTTTCTATGGCGGCGTTGTCGAGGAGGACCGGCCCGTCGTCGCGCAGTATGCATCCGTCGCCGCGGTTGAGGGCCGCCTGGATTTCCGCTGGCGGTATTTCCCGCCCGCCGGCTTCGAAAGCGTAGCTTACGTCGAACGCTCCGCCCGGCGCATCTTTGATGCGGACCACCGGCAGGACGGACGGGATGGAGTCGACGATTTTTTCGAGGTTTTCCGAAAGATCGATTCTCCATCCGAGCCGGCGCAGGGCTGGCAGCCCCGCGCCGAGAAAATCCATCACCTTCTGCGGATTCACGAGATAGAGCTTCATGTCGTTCTCCCGGTATCCCGGTTCGAATCCGCGTTTTTCAAGCTCGCGCAGCGCTTCGCGTTCCGATTCCATCGAGCGGACGCGGCGTACCATGTCATCGTCGGGATCGGGAAGAAACACGATGCGTTTCTGCTGAAGCGAGCATGCGGGGAAGTCTATTTCGCCGTACCATGCGTCGAGAGCGATCGAAAGAGACGCGCGCGATCCTGCCACGAACGCGTAGAAGCCGGGCTTTGCGGGAACCTCGATGAAATCGCCATCTTCGGCCCTGGCTTCTTCTTCGTTCTGCCCGCCGTCGGGCGCGGTTCCTTCGTCATCCTCCGATTCGTCCATTTCGATCACCATGCGGGCGATCGCGATCGCCGTTATGTGCGGGCACACCTGGCCGAGTTTCTGGTTGGTGTAGCACGGACAGTGCGAGGTTATGCGTCCTTTCGCCTCGAGTTTGAGGGACACCGGCATAGCCCAGCCGTCGCCTCTGTCGATCTTTCCGCTGATTTCGAGAGTTTCGTCGTCGTATGCCACGTCGGTCACGTCGCCGGAATTGCAGAGCGCGAGCCCCTGGTTGAAAACTTCCGGCCCGCCCCAGGCGACGATCTCGTCTTTCGTTATTCCGCTCTTGGGCATCGGTCAGTCGAAAATCTTTTTGCCGAAATCCTTCTGCCTCGCTCCGAGAAACGACTTGCGTTTTTTGAAGTTCTTTTTCCGGTCGGGCCTGCGGCGGGCGGGCCGGCCGTCTCCCGTTTCTCCGCCCGTTCCGGCCGGTTTGCGTTCCCACGGCGCCGCTTCGGGCGCTTTGCCGTGGAACGGGTGGGAGTTGTCCACGCGGATGGATTTTTTGATGAGACGCTCCACCGCTTTGAGCTGGGAGCGTTCGGCCGCGGAGACGAAGCTCACGGCCGTTCCCGATTCTCCGGCCCGCGCGGTCCGGCCTATGCGGTGCACGTAGTTTTCCGTTTCGAGCGGCAGCTCCATGTTGACCACCGCGCTCACTTCCGGCACGTCTATGCCGCGGCTTGCTATGTCCGTCGCCACGAGAACGCGCGTTTTGCCGCGCTTGAATCCGTCGAGCGCGCGCGTGCGCTGGTTCTGCGTCTTGTCGGAATGTATGGCGGCGCATTCGATTTTTGCGCGGAGGAGCTTTTTGACTATGCGATCGGCGCCGTGGCGCATTTTGGTGAAGACGATCGTCTTCGTCCACTCTGGATGCGTCTCGAGGAGGTGGACGAGAAGGGCGTCTTTATCGCTTTTTTCGACGAACATGACGCTCTGGTTTATCTTGTCCACCGTGGGGGATTCGGGCGCCACCGTTATTTCGACGGGGTCGGTCACGAATTCACAGGCGAGAGAGCGCACGTTTTTCGGCATCGTCGCCGAGAAAAAGAGCGATTGTCTGCGGCGCGGGAGTTTGGAGAGAATCCGTTTTATGTCGGGGAGAAACCCCATGTCGAGCATTCTGTCGGCTTCGTCAAGCACCACGCACTCTATCTTGTCGAGAAATATTATGCCCTGCGTCATGAGATCGATGAGCCGCCCGGGGCAGGCGACGAGGGTTTCCGCGCCGCGCCGGATGTCCTTGACCTGGTGGAACTGGCTAACGCCGCCGAATACGCATGCAAACGGCAGAGCGGTGTATTTCGAATAAAGTTTGACGTTCTCCGCCGTCTGCGCGGCGAGTTCGCGCGTGGGCGACAGGACGAGCGCGCGCGGGCGGCCTGTCGTTCTGGGCCGGCGCACCTTCGCGAGACGGTCGAGAATCGGGAGCATGAACGCGGCCGTCTTTCCCGTCCCGGTCTGGGCGACGCCTATGAGATCGCGCCCGTCGAGAATCGGGGCGATTGCTTTTTCCTGTATCGGGGTCGGACGGGAATACCCCGCCTCGGCCACGGCTTTCTGTATCCTGGCATCGAGTCTGCCGAAAATATTGTCTTCAAACATGGTTCGGGTATTATACCATAGCTTCATCGGGTGTGCAAACGGGTACGGCCAACGCATCAAAAATTCCTTCTCCCCGCTGACGCGAGGTAGAACGAATTTTTGATGCATTGGAAGTGTTCCAGCAGCCAGCAGCCAGCGTTCAGCGCCCAGTACGAGCGGTCGTGGCGCGTCCTTCCGGTTTCAGGAGGTGTTCCAGGCGCTATTTTCGAGCGCGCCCGCCTCTTTTGTGAGCGCGCGGGCATCGAGCCCGCGCGGGTTCGAGTCTGTCGCCTGTCTGACTTGCCGTCCTTCTACGCCCGCATGCAGGGCAAAACAATCGGAGCGTAGGCTCAATGCCTACGCACAAAAAGACAGTCGGGCGCGTCCGATGGGGCGTCCCCTTGGGGGGCAGCGATGCGCCTGACGCGCCACGACAACTCGGATTGGCTGCTGCGCTGTTGGTTGTTGGTTGCTGAGACACTTCCAACGTATTAAAAACGATTCAGGGGCCCCAAAGGGGAAGAATCGGCTTTTAATACGTTGGCCGTAGCAAACGGATATCGCGTTTGGCGGAACATGCCGGATTTATGGTATAATATCGCATCTTTATTTTGCCTTGAAACATCATCAAACCATGAAAATGAGAAAAAGCACGCTTGTTGCATCGTCTGCCGCGCTTGCCGCTTTCGCGGCAGAAGCCGTGGATTTTTCCGGGCTTTCAGATCTGAAATTCGCCGAACGCTACGCTTTTTCGACCAACCGGGCGGCTCTTATCGAAACATTGCGTCCCCGCACGCCCGCGTGGTTCGCCTATTCGACAATGCTCGCCCAGACAGAGGGGCGCCTCGACGACGCCGGCGCTTTGCTCGACAGATGGCCCGACAGCGAAAATAAAGGCTCTTTGCGCGACGATATGCGCGCCCGGCAGGAATTCCTCTGCTACGACAAAGAGAAAGCGGAAGGCGGAAAGGACGTCGCGCGGATCAGACGGGCGCTCGCCGGCGCGGGAATAAGGGCCGAAATCCCCGGGCCCGAGATGGAGATCAGGCCGAACACATATCCGTCGGAACTCGACCAGAGGCTCATTTCATTCGACGCGCTGTGCCGCCAGAAATGGTCCGCGGCGCCGAAATTCAGATTTCTCGCGTTTCTCGACGACCCTTCATGTTCGAACGCGGGGTATTGCGAAAGCGCCGCGCGCGAAAATTTTCTCCCGGACACGCCGGGGATGTTCGACCATCTGCTCGCATATTTGAAATCGGCCGGCAGCGACGCGGAAGCTGCCAGGCGCATCCGCCAGGCCGAGCCTCGTTTCCAGTGCCTTACTCTCGCCCAGCTCGATACGCTTGCGAAGGCTCTCAAGGGAAATCCGCGGACGAGCCTCACCGGAGGCGATCTGAAAAGAAAAGGCAAGCCTGTCGACAGCAGCCACAGCGATGTTTTCATCGACGCCATGCTCGCCAGGTTCGCTCCCTCGGCGGATGCGGACGGCGGCTGTTTCGCGGTGCGCGAAGCCGTCCTCAAGCGCCGCATGGCGTTTGCGGAATCTCTCGGCGAAAGCGTGCGCAAGGGCCGTCTCCTCGCGGCGCAGAAAGCGCTTCTCGCGCTCTACTGCGAATACGGGCTTGAATCGCGGCACGTGGATCTTTTCCGGAAGCATCTCAAAACGCACGGCCGCGGAAACGTTCTGCCCGGAGACGATCTGACGGAAAAATATCTTTTCGCCTGCCGGGAGAGCGCGCGCGGAACGCAAGGGGGCGGAGCGGCCGAATTCTACGGATACATCGACAAGACGTATGTCAACGCGAAGATGGCCGAATGCGATCTTCTCTGCGGGATGCCGGCGTCGAAGGTGGACTCCGGCGCTCTTTCGGCCGAAATGTTCAAAGAGATACAGGAGCGCGTCGAACTCAATTGGACGAGATCCAATCCACGGGTGTTCGCCGCCGGAGACGAGGTCAGCCTCTCCATCGACGTAAAGAACGTCCCGAGGATGCGCATTGCCGTTTTCGAGCTTGATGCGGCCGCCGCATGCCGCGCCGCAAAAGGCGAGATTTCTTCCGGCATAGACCTCGACTGCGCCGTGCCCACTTTCGAGCGGACCGAAGTTTATTCCGCCCCGTCCGTTCTCCGGCACCGCGAAACGCTCGCGTTCCCCGAGTTGAAAGAGCCGGGCGTCTATGTCGTGGAATGTTCGGGAGAAGGCGTCGCCAGCCGCGTCCTGGTGCGCAAAGGGCGTCTTCGCGCAGTCGAGAGACGCGATGCAGCCGGGCACGTCTTCTCCGCTCTCGATGAAGACGGGCGCATCGTCAAGAACGCGAGAGTGTGGCTCGGCGGCACGGTTTTCAAGGCGGATGCGTCTGGCGAGATATCCGTGCCGTTCGCGGCGACGGCGAAGGAGGCCGGCCGCAAGACGGCCGTTGTAGAAGCGGGGCGCCTCGCGACGGCCGTCGCTTTCGACCATGCCGCAGAGGAGTATTCGTTCGATATGTCCGTCGTGCTTGCGCCGGAGTCGCTCGTCGCCGGCCGCGAAGCGGTTGCCCTCGTCCGGCCGGTTCTCAGGACGAGCGGCGTGCAATCGACGCTCAAACTGGCCGAAAAACCGGTCATGGTTCTGACGTTCACGGATGTCAAGGGCCGCACGTCGGTCAAGAAGATCGCTCCGTTCGGGCTTTTCGACGACCGCGAGAGCGTATGCCGGTTCACGGTTCCCGTCAATCTCGCGTCGGTGTCGTTCGATCTTTCCGCCACGGTAAAGCATGCGTCGTCCGGCCGGGAAGAAAAGGTGTCTGCCTCGTGGAGAGAACGCGTCAACGGAATTTCCTCGACGAGCGCCGTAGGGCAGCTTTTCCTTCGCCGCGTTTCGGAAGGCTACATTCTCGAGTGCCGCGGCAGAACGGGAGAGATGCTGCCGTTCCGGGCTCTCAACATCGGTTTCCATCATCGCGCGGCGCATGCCTCCGGCAATTATCTGTGGCTTTCGCTCCAGGGCGACAAGAACGGCATCGTCAGGCTCGGACGGCTCGCGGACATCGACCGCGTCAAGATCGGAAAGCTCGGCAGATCCGGCGCGGCGCCTTCGGAAGATTTCGAGGGATACGAGTGGAAGCTCGACTGCGGCGTGAAGTGGCCGTATGCGTCCAAGACGATCGCCGCCGCCGAGGGAGAAACGATAGAGCTGCCGGTGCGCGGCCTTTTCGCAGGGGCGTGGCCGGGGGCGGACAGGATGGAGAACCGCGTGTCGCTGCTCGCCGTCAACAAGGACGGGGTGTATACGGAAGACTGCATCTCAGCGTGTTCGTATTCGAACGGCGTGCTGCGCATAGAATCTCTTCCCGCCGGCGACTATCGCCTGACGTTCAGGACGGAGGACGTGCCGACGGTGTCGATAAGCGTCGTCAAGACCGGAAAGGGAGTAGGCGACGGCGGCGTCGTCGCTGGTTGCTCGCGCGCCGTCACCGACACCGGAGATCCGGGATCGCTCAGAATCGTTTCCGCCGGCGTTTCGAAAGAAGGGATGCTGCGCATCCGCATCGGCAACGCTTCCGGCGACGCCCGCGTGCACGTGTTCGCGGCGCGGACGCGGCGCGATGTACGCGAGCCGGCGTCCGCTTTCGACGTGCTTGCGGGAACGCTTGACGGCGGCGCGGTCCGCATATGGAAATGGAGCGATCCGCGCAGCTCCTATGTTTCCGGCCGCGATCTCGGCGACAGGCTGCGCTATATTCTCGATCGCAGGCAGGAGGGCGCGCGCACGGGCAACATGCTCCAGCGGCCGTCGCTTCTCCTCAACCCGTGGTCTGTGTCGGAGACAGACACGGACGAGCAGAAAATCCGCGACGGCGACGGATGGGGAGACGCCGAGGCTCCGGAACGTGCAAAAGGCATGCTCGCCGGCGCGAGGCGCGGCGGCGCATCGTACGGCGATTTGCGGCGGAGTTCTTTCGTCTGCCGCGATTTCATGCCGGAGGGCGCGGCGGTGTTTGCAAATCTGCGTCCCGGCGGGGACGGCACGGTGGAGGTTGACGTCTCCGCCGCCGCAGGCATGCAGGATATCGAAATCGTGGCTTTGGACGGGCGCGCGATGGACTGCGTGACGCTCGCCGGCGAGGCCGCCGCGTTCGCGCCGCGCGATTTGCGTGTAAAGAAGGGTTTCGATGCGCTTGCCGCCTCCGGGCGCACGCGGAGCTGCTCTTCCGTCGGCGAATTGTACGAGCTGCTTTTTTCGCTCGATGCGGCCGGAGCCGGAGTTTTCGCCGATTTCCGGTTCCTTGCGGAGTGGAACGGGAAAAGCAATGCGGAAAAGCGGGAAACATACGGGAAATACGCATCGCACGAACTCGATCTTTTCATATTCGAAAAGGACAGGCCCTTCTTCGAGTCCGTCGTCGCGCCGGATCTGAAGAACAAGCGCCGCAAGGATTTCATGGACCTCTGGCTTCTCGGCGAGGATGTTTCGGAATATGCCGCGCCGGGGAGACTGCAGGATCTCAACGCGCTCGAGCAATGCCTGCTCGCGCGCCGCGTGAAATGGATCGCGCCGGCCGTGGCGAGGAATCTCGCCGATTTCTGCGCGGCCAATCCCGTGGAACCCGACGAAGAGGACAGGCGTCTTTCGACAGCCCTTGCCGAAATGGACGGAGCCGTGAACGAAGAGCCGCCGCGCCTTGCCGGGAGCGGGCCGCTTCGCGCCGCCGATATGCATATCGCGGTGGAGGAGGAGGCCGAGCCGGCCGCATGGTCCAACCAGATGGATATGGATGTCTCCGGCGGGCAGGCTCACGCTGAGATGTTCCGGCGGAGTGCGAGGAACTCTCTGGGCCGCACGGCCGCGACGCGGCGCAACGCGGAAGCGGATCGGCGCCGGTCCGGCCGTCGTTTCTGGCGTCCCCCGGAGCGTACGAAAGAGTGGGTCGAATCCGGCTGGTACAGAAGCCGCCATGCGGACGACACGCTTTCCCGTTCGCGGGCGAACCGTTTCTGGCGCGATTACGCCGCCGCCGTCGCGGCGGGGAAAGAGGCCGCCTTCAGATCCGCGAATGTCGTAGACGCCGCGGGAACGCTCACCGACAAGATCGCCGCGCTCGCTTTGACCCGTCTCGGTTTCGAGGCGAAGGAAGGGGAAGAGATCGTTTTCTCGCGCGGCGGAGCATCGGGCGCATCGCGCGATATCGTGCGCCTCGACCGGCATTTCTTCGAGACGGAGGAGAAGAACGCCGACGGATCGCGCAAGGAGGCGGCCGGCGAGTTCGTGCGTGGAAGGGTTTACGCCATTGAAACGATTGCGATGAATCCGACGGCGGCGCGGCGGCGCGTACGCATCGTCTCGCAGATGCCCGAGGGCTCCTTTCCGCTCGCTTCCGCGCTTGCGGCGGAGGATAAGACAGTGGTGCTCGAACCGTACGGCGTAGTGCGTCTGCCGAACCGGCTTTTCTACTTTCCTCTTGCGGAAAAAGGATTGGGATTCACCGCGGGCGTCGCAGCGGTCGAGCGCGGCGAGAAGATCGGCGCGGGCGAAAGTTTCACCTGCAACGTTGTCGCGGAGTCGTCGAAACGCGATACGACGAGCTGGAGGTATGTTTCGCAGAAGGCCGACGACGCCAAAGTGCTGGAATATCTGAGAAACGAAAATCTTTCCGGCCTCGATCTTGCGAAGGTCGGCTGGCGGTTCGTCGACGGAGACTTCGCCCGGAAAGTTCTCGAGGTGCTGGATTCACGCGGCGTGTACTGCCGGCCTTTGTGGCTGGCCGGGCTGGAGTGGGACGGCGCGTACGACGAGAAACGCATCAGAGAGGCGCTGTCGCGGCGCGAGACGCGAAAAGCTCTCGCCGGCCGTTTCGGCCCGGCGTTCAAATCGTCGCTTCTGACGGTGGAGCCGGAACGCGACGACGTGTTCGAGCATCGCGAATACTGGCCGATCGTCAATGCTCGGACGCATTCGCGCGGCGGATCCGCCTCGATCGCGAACAGCGCTCTTGCCGGGACGTGGCGGCGGTTCCTCGACACGCTCGCCGCGAAGAAGACTCTTTCGGCCGACGACAGGCTGCTTGCGGCGGTATATCTCATTTCGCAGGACCGCATTCCCGAGGCGGAAGCGCAGGTGGAAGCGGCGGAAAACTCATCCGACGCGGTTGAAACGCGCATGCAGCTCGACTATCTCAAGGCGTATCTCGCGTTTTCGCGGGGAGAACCGGATCGCGCGCGCGAAATCGCCGAAAGCCGGGCGGAAAATGCCGCGACGCCGCTCTGGCGCGGGAGGTTCCGCGAGATTGTCGAGCAGTGCGGCGAAATCGCGCGCGGCGCGGCGGCCGAGGCTCGCGATGCCGAGAACGCGTCGTCGGCTCCGACGCTTGCCGTGAAGGTGGAGGCGAAGGACGGCATACCCGAAGGTGTTGTCATCACGGCACGCAATCTCGACACATGCACTCTCAAGGCCTATCCTGTAGACGTGGAAATCGCTTTTTCGAAGAATCCGTTCGGGACGGACATGTCTGTGGAGGGAGGAGTTCTCGGAATGAAGAGCGCGTGGACGGCCGACGTCGCGCTCGGCAGAGACGGCGAAGCGCGTGTCGCGCTTCCGAAAAAACTGAGGCGCACGAATCTCGTGCTTGTCGCGACGGGGGCTGATTCCCGCGCGGAGGAACGTATCGAACTGATGCCCGGAGAGCTCGACGTGCAGGTGGCGAAGGAATACGGGCAGATAAGAGTGAGAAACGCAAAGGGGCGTCCGATCGCAGGCGCGTATGTGAAGGTCTATTCGCGCGATGCGTCCGGGCGCGTGACGAAATTCCACAAAGACGGCTATACGGATCTGCGCGGCGCGTTCGACTACGCCTCCGTTTCCACGGATTCGGAGTTCCGGCCGGCGGAGTTCGCTCTTTTCGTGGAGGGCGCGGCCGCCGGAGTGAAGACGTTGCGCGCACCGATGCCGAACGGGGAATAGACATGGAAAAACACATTTCAATAAAACCGGGACTCAGAAAAGGGCGCGTGCGCCCGCCTGTTTCCAAATCGCATCTGCACAGGCTGCTTGTCGCCGATTTCCTCGCAGGCGATTTTTCGCGGCTCTGTTCCGACGAATCGGATTCCGAAGACATAAAGGCGACCAAACGCTGCCTTTCCGCGCTCGGCGCCGCCCGGCGCGGCGGAGAAGCGCTTCTCGACTGCGGAGAGAGCGGGTCGACCATGCGTTTTCTCGCGCCTGTCGCCGCCGCTCTCGGCGTGAAGGCCGTTTTCAAAAAGGCAGGACGTCTCGCCGAGCGGCCGTCAAAAGACTACGGGAGCCTTGAAAGCGGCCTTTTCAGGCTCGAGGGCAATGTTTCCTCGCAGTTCGCGACAGGGCTGCTTTTCGCGCTTCCTCTTCTGGAAGGAGATTCGAGAATAGAGTTTTCCTCGCCGCTCGAATCGCGCGGATATGTGGATATGACGCTCGATGTTCTGAGAGGAGCCGGGATAAGAATCGACGAGACGCCGTCCGGCGCGTTCGAGGTTCCAGGTTCGCAGAAATACGTCTCGCAGAAATCGGTCGCGCCCGAGACGGACTGGTCCGGCGCGGCGTTCTGGGTGGCGGCGAACGCGATGGGCAACCGCATAGAGATAGACGCGCTTCCCGAAAAAAGTCTCCAGCCCGACGCCGCCGTGCGCCGGGCCGTGCGCGGGTTCGGTGGAGAAATCGACATGAGCGGCTTTCCCGATTCTTTCCCGGCGCTTGCGGTGGCAGCCGCGCGTGTTCCCGCGGTCACGCGTTTTGTCAAGACCAGAAGGCTGAGGATAAAGGAGTCGGACCGCGTGGCGGCCATTGCCGATCTGCTCGGACGGTTCGGAGTGAAGACCGAAGCGGGAGATGATTTCTTCGAGGTTCGCGGCACGGACCGGCCGTTTGCCGCCGCGGCTGTTTCGTCGTTCGGCGACCACAGGATCGCGATGGCGGCGGCCGTCGGGGCCACATGCGCCGACGGCGCGGTAGAGATAGACGACGCCGCCTGCGCCGCCAAATCGTACCCTGCGTTTTTCGATCAGTTCTCGCGGCTCGAAATTCTTCCGCAGGCCTTGCCGGGCTTGGCGGCCGTCGGGAGCGACGGTAGAACTCAAAGGTGAAACGCCGCCGGCGTTCTCCGGCGCCAAGATTGAATAGAGAAAGGAGACTGAAAAGATGAAGACGTTCATAACGCATGTTCTCGCGGCCGCGGCATGCCTCGCCGGCATGTCCGGCGCGGCCGTCCAGGTCGCATCCGGGCCGGTGGAGCGCAGCCTCGATACGCGCAGGGGGCATATCCTCGGTTTGTCCTACAGAGTGCGCGGAGCGGAATTCATGCGCAGGGGCTCGCCGGAATTCGCGTTCCGCGCAGACGGAAAGATGTACGCCGGCTGGTCGGTCTGGAAGGATGTAAAGGTCTCGGACGGCAAGGCCGCGGACGGCTCGCGCACCGTCAAAGTGAGCGCCGTCTCCTCCGACGGCGCTGTCGGCATAGAACTTGCCTACACCACATATCCGGACATTGCGCTCGTGCGCAAGACGCTCTCGGTCGCCAACAGAAGCGACAAGGAATTTTTCGTCACGGATGTCGACGTGGAGACGTTCCGGCAGGTCGCGATGAACTGCGAGAAATCGCGCGTCATGCGGCGTTTCGCCCGCTACCGCGAGGAGGGAAGCGTCTATATCGGCGACTGGAACGACCCGCTCGTCGTCGTCCACGACTATTCCGCCAGGCGCGGGATCGCCATCGGCAACGAGGGCGTCGCGACGATGAAGCGCACGACGGTGTTCGAACTCGGCGATTTCATCGTTTCCGGCACGCCGCACAAAGGCGACAGATACCCCTTCGCGAAGCGCCTCCGCCCCGGCGAGAGCTGGACTTCAATGCCCGTCTTCACGGCGCCATACGTCAACTGCCCCGATCCGATGCGCGTCGTGGAAGGCGCAGTCTCGGACTATGTGCGCAAGTACATGGGCGCGAGAGTGGAGCGCATACCGTCGAAGCCGATGTTCGTCTACAACACGTGGGAGCCGTTCAAGACGCGCGTCGACGCCAAGTTGATCCGCGAACTCGTCGACGCGGCGGCGGAATGCGGCGTCGAAGAATTCGTCATCGACGACGGCTGGCAGATGAACGTCTCCGACGGGAAATTCGGCCGCGGCGACTGGGCGGTGGACGTGAACAAATTCCCCGGCGGGCTCAAGCCGGTCTTCGACTACATCAAGTCTAAAGGCATGCGGCCGGGGCTGTGGCTTTCGCTCGCCTGGGCGAGCGCGTCGTCAAGGCCGCGCATCGAGCATCCAGAGTGGTTCGCGAAAGACAAGGACGGCAACACCACCGATCTCCACAATATCGAGCAGGGCAGGTCGAGCGGCGAGCGCACGGCCTGCATGGCCACGCCGTGGCGCGAATACATCCGCGACAAAATCCTCTCCCTCGTGAAAGACCACGGCCTCGCCTACGTCAAACTCGACCTCGCGATCGCCACGAGCGCCTACATCTACGACGACAGCCACACCGGCTGCTACGCGACAGACCATCCCGGCCACGCCGGCCGCGACGATTCGTTCGAGGAGATATACGCGAGCTGCATGAAACTCTTCGACGAACTGCACGAGGCCGCGCCGGATCTTTTCATCGACTGCACGTTCGAGACCGCCGGCAAGATGTTCCTAATGGACTACGGCATCGCGAAACACGCCGAGGGCAACTGGCTGGCCAACATCAAGCCGCGGCTGTCGAGGGACGACGGCAGACTCTACGTTCGCAGCCTCGCATGGGGGCGCACGCCCGCGCTGCCGGCGTCGTCGCTCGTCATAGGCAATCTCTTCATGGACGGCCGCCGCCACATGCTCGATTTCAAATCGCTCGCGGGGACGCTCCCGATCATGCTGGGCGATCCGCGCAGGCTCTCGTCGGGGGAGAGGGCGGAATACAGAGAATGGGCGACATGGCTCAAAGCGCTCGAGGCGCGGCACTCGTACATGTCGTTCCGGCAGGATCTGCCCGGATTCGGCGAGCCGCAGGAAGGCGCGTGGGACGGTTTTGCCCGCATCAACACGGAAACGAAGAGCGGCGGGCTCGTGGGCGTCTTCCGCCGCGACGCTCCGGGCCGGTCGCGCAGCGTCGCCGTGCGCGGCCTCGACCCCGAAGCGACATACGCCGTCCTGAAGGGGGCGAAAGGCGAAAAAGTAGCGGAAATGACCGGGCGAGAGCTCGCGCTCGACGGCTTCGAAGCCGTCCTGCCCGCGCGTTTCGACGGCGAACTCTACGAAATCGTGCGGAAATGAGAAAAGCCGAATTTTTTATTTGTTAAATAATCGCACACAACAGCGCAAAAAAATGATATAATATGCGCCGACTTCTTGACTGAAGGTAGGCGGACTGTAGCTCAGTTGGTAGAGCACGACACTTTTAATGTTGGGGTCGCGGGTCCGATCCCCGCCAGTCCGACCAGTTGCGGCGGTAGCGCGCGCTTATCGTCAAGCAAGGATGCAAATCGCCGTTTCGAATTGTTTCGGAGCGGCGCATTTGTTTTTATCCGCTTTCTTTCATTTCTTGCAAGGGGCGATTCATATTTTCATCTCGGGCCGTTTCCAAACAGCAATCGTGCAACCGATCAAACCCTTTATTCCCGATATAGAAGATAAAAGCAAGAATTCAATGCGGAAAATTCTCAAAAGGGGGAATCCGGGCAAAAGTGGCTTGAATCGAGAATTGATGAGACAAAATGGCGCACCTGTCGCAGAAAACCGGTATGAGTGAGACAGAAAACGGGACAGCGGCGCGAAAAGGCAGAGGTTTTTCATGTTGGCACGCAACTTGCTACATAAGGGGCGACTGCATGCAATGGCTGCCGAAAGCGGGTCTGAAGCAGGCGGCCTGATGAAATCAACGAAAGGAAGAAGAAAATGGCTAAAGTATTAGGTATCGATCTTGGAACGACCAACAGCTGCATGGCCGTGATGGAAGGCGGCGAAGCGACGGTCATTCCCAACAAGGAAGGGGCGAGAACCACGCCTTCTATCGTGGCTTTTACGAAATCGGGCGAAACTCTTGTAGGGCAGGCGGCCAAGCGTCAGGCCGTAACCAACCCGAAATCCACCATCTATTCGATCAAGCGGTTTATCGGCCGCAGGTTCGACGAGATGACCGATGAAATCAAGATGGTCCCCTACGAGGTGGTTGCAGCCCCCAACGGCGATGCTGCCGTCAAGGTCAACGACAAGGTATACACCGCGCAGGAAATCTCGGCGATGATTCTCCGCAAGCTCAAAGAGGATGCGGAAGCGTTCCTCGGCGAGAAGATCACCGAGGCGGTCATCACCGTTCCTGCGTACTTCAACGACCAGCAGCGCCAGGCGACGAAGGACGCCGGCAAGATCGCCGGGCTCGACGTCAAGCGCATCGTCAACGAGCCGACGGCCGCGTCGCTCGCATACGGGCTCGACAAGAAGAAAAACGAGAAGATCGCCGTTTACGACTTCGGCGGCGGCACGTTTGATATATCCGTCCTCGACATCGGCGACGGCGTGTTCGAAGTGAAGGCCACCAACGGCGACACGCATCTCGGCGGCGACGACCTCGACCAGGCCATCATGAAGTGGCTCATCGAAGACTTCAAGGCCGCGCAGGGCATCGATCTCTCGAACGACATGATGGCCCTCCAGCGTCTCAAAGAAGAGGCGGAGAAGGCGAAGTGCGCGCTTTCCAGCGCGACGACCTACGACATCAACCTGCCGTTCATCACGGCGGATGCCACGGGGCCGAAGCACCTCACCGCCACCCTCACGCGCCCGAAACTCGAGACGCTCACGATGGATCTCGTGAACCGCACCGCCGAGCCGTGCCGCAAGTGCATGTCCGACGCGGAGCTTTCGAGCGTGGACGAGGTCGTCCTCGTCGGCGGCCAGACGAGGATGCCGCTCCTCCAGGAGAAGGCCAAGAGCCTCTTCGGCAAGGAGCCGCACAAGGGCGTCAACCCCGACGAAGTGGTCGCGATGGGCGCGGCCATCCAGGGCGGCATCCTGAAGGGCGAAGTGAAGGACGTGCTCCTTCTCGACGTGACGCCTCTCACCCTCGGCATCGAAACTCTCGGCGGCGTGATGACGCCTCTCATCGAGCGCAACACCACGATTCCCACGAAGAAGAGCCAGGTGTTCTCGACTGCGGCCGACAACCAGCCGGCCGTGACGATCGCGATTTTCCAGGGCGACCGCAAGATGGCGCGCGACAACAAGTCGCTCGGCAACTTCAACCTCGACGGCATTCCTCCGGCGCCGCGCGGCGTCCCGCAGATCGAGGTGACGTTCGACATCGACGCAAACGGCATTCTCAACGTGTCGGCCAAAGATCTCGGCACGCAGAAGGAGCAGAAGATCACCATCACCGCGGCGGGCGGCCTCTCCAAAGAAGAGATCGAGCGCATGCGCAAGGATGCCGAAGCCCACGCCGCGGAGGACGAGAAGCGCCACAGCGAGGTCGAGGCCCGCAACAAAGCCGACGGTCTCGCGTTCCAGGTCGAGAAAACCCTGAAAGACGCCGGCGACAAGATCGCCGCCGCGAAGAAGGCCCCCGTCGAAGAGGCGCTCAAATCGCTCAAGGAATCGCTTGCGAAGAATCCTCCCGCTCCGATCGAAGAGATCAAGGCGCGCGAAGAGGCGCTCATGAAGGCGATGGAGCCTGTCGCGCAGGAGATGTATTCTTCGGCGCAGCAGAACGCCGGCCAGGCCGGCGCCGGCACGCCGCCTCCTGGCGCGGACGCCTCCGGGCAGGCCGATCAGGGCGCCGGCGGCGCCAAGAAGGGCGGCGACGACGTTGTCGATGCCGATTTTACGATGAAATGATATGTCGAAAGCGGTCGGCGGCCTGCGGCTGCTTGTAGACGGCGATCGAAAAACACAAAGGAGAAAGACAAGATGAAGATAAGACCTCTGGGCGACCGCGTGCTCGTGGAGCCCATCGAAGAGAAGGAACAGACTGTCGGCGGGATCATCATCCCCGATTCGGCCAAGGAAAAACCGATGCAGGGCAAGGTGCTCGCGGTCGGCAGGAAAACCGACAAGGACGGCAAAGAGCTCAAGTTCGACGTCAAGGCGGGCGACACCGTCCTTCTTCCGAAGTACGGCGGCACCGAAGTGAAGCTCGACGGCAAGAAGCTTCAGCTCGTCAGGGAAGAAGACCTCCTGGGCGTGATCGAGAAGTAAAGACAACGGTTCGGGGAAGCCCTCTCTTCCCCCGGCCACAACAACAAGGAATTGGAGAAAACAATATGGCAAAGCAGATAAAGTTCGACGCCGATGCGCGTCAGAAAATCCTCGCCGGCGTCGAGAAGCTCTCGAGCGCGGTCACGTCGACTCTCGGCCCCTCCGGCCGCAACGTGATCCTCGACAAGAAGTTCGGCTCGCCCCAGATCACCAAGGACGGCGTGACTGTCGCCAAGGAGATCGAGCTTCCCGATCCTTTCGAGAACATGGGTGCGCAGATGGTCAAGGAAGTCGCTTCCAAGACGAACGACGTCGCCGGCGACGGCACGACCACCGCGACGCTTCTCGCCGAGGCAATCTACCGCGAAGGCCTCAAGAATCTGACTGCGGGCGCAAACGGCATGGCTCTCAAGCGCGGCATCGACAAGGCGACGGCTGCCGTCGTTGATGCGATCGCAAAGCAGGCCAAGAAGGTGAAGACCGCCGATGAGATCGCGCAGGTCGCGACGCTCTCCGCCAACGGCGACGAGGAAATCGGCAAGATGATTTCCGAGGCGATGGACAAGGTCGGCAAGGAAGGCACCATCACGGTTGAAGAGGCGAAGACGCTCGAAAGCTCCCTCGACGTCGTCGAAGGCATGCAGTTCGACAAGGGTTATCTCTCGCCTTATTTCGTGACTTCGCCCGAGGACATGGAGTGCGAGCTCGAGAATCCCTACATCCTCCTCTTCGAGAAGAAGATCTCGAACCTCCAGGATCTCCTTCCGCTCCTCCAGGCGGTTGCGAAATCCGGCCGTCCGCTCATGATCGTCGCCGAAGACGTCGAGGGCGAGGCTCTCGCCACGCTCGTCGTCAACAAGCTTCGCGGCACGTTCCAGGTGTGCGCCGTCAAGGCTCCCGGCTTCGGCGACCGCAGGAAAGCGATCCTCGAGGATATCGCGATTCTCACCGGCGGCAGGCTCATCAGCGAAGACATCGGCATCAAGCTCGAGAATGTCGGCATCGAGATGCTCGGCCGCGCCAAGAAGGTGGTCGTCGACAAGGACAACACCACGATCGTCGAAGGCCTCGGCAAGTCGGCTGAAATCAAGGCTCGCGTCGAGCAGATCAAGAAGCAGATCGAAGAGACGACGAGCGACTACGACCGCGAGAAACTCCAGGAGCGTCTCGCGAAGCTCGCCGGCGGCGTTGCGCTCATCAAAGTGGGCGCGGCCACGGAAGCTGCCATGAAGGAGAAGAAGGACCGCGTCGACGACGCGCTCCATGCGACGCGCGCCGCCGTCGAAGAGGGCATCGTCCCCGGCGGCGGAGTTGCGTATCTCCGCGCGCAGAAGGCCATCGACTCGCTCTCGCTCGAAGGCGACGAGAAAGTCGGCGCGGCCATCATCGCTCGCGCGGTCGAAGCTCCCTTGAGGAAGCTCGTCAACAACGCCGGACAGGAAGCCGCTCTTGTCATCGCCAACGTCAAGAAGGCGACGGGCACGAACGGCTACAACGTCCGCACCGGCGAGTACTGCGACCTTCTGAAGGCCGGCGTGGTCGATCCCGCAAAGGTGACGCGCTCGGCTCTCCAGAACGCCGCGTCCATCGCGGGGCTGCTCCTCACGACCGACTGCATGGTCACGGACCTTCCCGAAAAGAAGGACGCCTGCGGATGCGGCGGCCACGGCGGAGCCGGGGCCGGCATGGACGGAATGATGTAAACCGTTCCGTATCGTTGCGAAACAAAGAGCGGCGGATTTCGATCCGCCGCTCTTTTTGTTTCTGCAATGCAAAGTGCCGTCCCAGTATGGCCAACGCATCAAAAATTCCTTCTCCCCGCTGACGCGAGGTAGAGCGAATTTTTGATGCGTTGGAAGTGTTCCAGCAGCCAGCGTTCAGCGTTCAGCGCCCAGTACGAGCGGTCGTGGCGCGTCCTTCCGGTTTCAGGAGGTGTTCCAGGCGCTATTTTCGAGCGCGCCCGCCTCTTTTG
>Ga0310695_10005485_pt1 | contig 22097 bp, 16 predicted proteins | sample RumenRJG_04DNA_FD_203882 | JGI IMG/M metagenome (GOLD analysis project Ga0310695, IMG submission 203882) | Bovine rumen microbial communities from Lethbridge, Alberta, Canada - RJG_04 (v2) (version 2) | ecosystem: Host-associated > Mammals > Digestive system > Stomach > Rumen | place: Canada...
CTCGTGCTTCATGCCAGCAGCCTTGTCACACTGCTTACCCTCAGCCTTCTTGCACTCGTGCTTCATGCCAGCAGCCTTGTCACACTGCTTACCCTCAGCCTTCTTGCACTCGTGCTTCATGCCAGCAGCCTTGTCACACTGCTTACCCTCAGCCTTCTTGCACTCGCCCTGCTTGGCGGCAGCCTTGGCCTTGCAGTCGGGGCACTGCTGGTCGGCAGGTTTGTTGCAGGCCTGGCCGTCCTTGTGGTCCTTGCACTCGTGCTTCACATCCTGATTCTTGTCCATGCCGGTGGCGATATCAATGCCGCTCGGATTTCTCGAGAGCGCCTTCATCTGGACGCGGTCGGGCTCCTCTTGAACGGGAGTGGGAACGTTGGTCTGGGCCATCAATGCGCTGCTGGCAAGAGCCACTGCAGCGAGAGTCAATAAGAATTTCTTCATGTCTTTGTCTTGCTATTAAATGTTTATGTAGTTGATTCTCTGCGCCAAAATTAGCAATAATAATTGAATAATTAGATGTTTTAAAGTTTTTTTGGTTTAATCGTTGGCCAAAATTTGAATTTTGACATTAAAACCCGTACATTTGCAGCCACATATGAAATATTAAAAAAATACTACAACAAATAATACAATATGTCAACCTACACCGTATCAGACCCCCGCAAGGTCACAACCAAGCGCATTGCCGACATGCGCCTCTCGGGCGAGAAAATCGCGATGATTACCGCCTATGACTTCACGATGGCCACCCTAGTGGACCAGGCCGGCATCGACATCATCCTGGTGGGCGACAGCGCCTCCAATGTTATGCAGGGCAACGCCACGACCATCCCCATCACCATAGATGACATGATTGTGTATGGCCGCACAGTGGTCCGTGCCGTGAAACGGGCGATGGTCATTGTGGACATGCCCTTCGGCACCTATCAGGGCGATCCGATGGAAGCCCAGCGCAATGCCGTGCGCATCATGCAGGAGACAGGCGCCGACGGCGTGAAACTTGAGGGCGGCCGCGAGATCAGGACAGCCATCGAGATGATCCTGCGCGCTGGCATTCCCGTGATGGGCCACCTGGGGCTCACGCCACAGAGCATCAACAAGTTTGGCACCTACTCCACCCGCGCTCAGGACGAAGCCGAGGCCACACGCCTGCTGGCCGACGCCAAGGTGCTGGCCGAGATTGGCTGCTTTGGCATCGTGCTGGAGAAGATACCCGCCACGCTGGCGGCCAAGGTCACCCAGTCGATCAACGTGCCCACCATCGGCATCGGCGGCGGTGGCGCGTGCAGCGGGCAGGTGCTCGTGTTACACGACATGCTGGGCCTGAACCGCGAGTTCAAGCCCAAGTTCCTGCGCGTGTACAACAACCTGGGCGAGCAGATCATCGACAGCGTGGGCAACTACATCACCGATGTCAAGAGCGGCGACTTCCCCAACGAGAACGAGCAATACTGATCAAGGGAGGGCGAAAAAACACCCGGTTTATTCATATGGAAAAAACTGGATAGTCTAGTCCATCTAGGCTATCCGGTTTATCTTTTATCGGTTAATCTCTTTTACCCCTTGCGACGGAGTGTGGTGCGGAAGAAGTGGATGGCCAACGGGATGGCTAGCAGGAAGGACAGGATGTCGCACACCGCCTGACAGATCTCGACACCCTTGAGGCCCAGGAAATGAGGCAGTATCAGAATCAAGGGAATAAAGAAGATGCCATTGCGGGCAGCCGCAAGCACGTTGGCCGACAGGCTCTGCCCGCTGGTCTGGAGCGTCATGTTGCACACGGTGACCACGGCTGCCATGGGCAGGGCGACCAACTGCCAGCGCAGGGCCACGGCACCCACGGCGACGACCTCGAGGTCATCACGCAGCAGATCGACCAGTTCCTCGGCAAACACATAGGCGGGACCGCACATTACCAGCAGCACCGCCATGTCGAGCAGGATGGTGAAGTAGAACCCCTTGAGCAAGCGCTTGTACAGGCCCGCGCCATAGTTGAAGCCGCAGAAGGGCTGATAACCCTGCCCCACCCCGATGATGATGGCAAAGATGATGAAGGCTAGCCTCGAGACGATGGACATGCCGGCAATGGCGGCGTCGCCATACACACCTGCCGCGACATTGAGCATCAGCGTGGCGATGCTGGCCAGGGCCTGGCGCGTGAGCGACGGGGTGCCGCCCTTGAGGATTTCCTGCTGGAAATGCCACCGTCGTGAGGCTTGAGACAAGCGGATGGGGATATTCTCGCCACGACGCGACATCACCCACAGGACGATGAAGCCGAACAACTGGCTCAACACCGTGCCGATGGCCGTGCCCAGGATGCCTAACTCAAAGGTGAACATGAACAGCGGCACGAGCACCACATTGAGCACCGCTCCCGATATCATGCCATACATCGCCTGGGTGGCGTTGCCCTGAAAGCGCATCTGGTTGTTGATGACCATCGAGGCGGTCATCAGCGGCGCTCCCAGCAGGATGACACCCATAAAATCCATCGTGTAGGGCAAAATCGTCGGCGTGGACCCCAAAGCGATGGACAGGGGCTTGAGGAAAATGAGACCTAACAGGGCGATGACAAGACCGCAGACGATGCTGCCGACAAACGAGGTGGCGGCCATCTGGCGCGCCTCATCAATGCGGCGGGCGCCCAGGTGGCGGGACATGTAGGTGCCCGAACCCTGGCCGAACAGGAAACCGATGGACTGGATAATCGCCATCACAGGAAACACAACGCCCACTGCAGCGGTCGCCTGGGTGTTGAGCAGGCCCACATAATAGGTATCTACCAGATTATAGATGCTCGTGACAAGCATGCTGATGACGGTGGGCACTGCCATCGCTGGTATCACGCGGTGAACGGGTGCCGTGGTCAGGAACGTATAGTTGTCTTGCTTGCGCATCGGGTATCTCTTGACGATTTTGAGGGTGCAAAGGTACAAAAAAACTTGTCTTAAATACTGAATTGAAGGCAAGAAAGACAAAAAAGACAATTTTTTTTGGATACTTTTTCACACAACACCAACAACCCGAAGTTACTCTTCACCCAAAACGCATCATCACAAATTCATGCAAAGTCGCTGAATAGATAACTTACTCACCGATAATGTTTAAGGATTCTTATTATCCTGTTGCATCAGCCACTTGATGCCCTTGGCCACACGCAGGGGCGGATTCTTGAAGTGGTTGCCGGGGTTGAGTTCAAACTTCACGTTCACGCCACGCGAAGCCAGCAGGTCGGCCAGCGCCTGGGTGCGCTCACCCACGGTCTGCAGCACGGCATTGCGCGACGTGCTCTCTTTGTCGCCCACCGAGAGGTAAACACCCTGAAGGGGCACAGCGGTCTCGTGCTGCTGGGCATATTCCAGCCAACCGGGAAACCACATCGACCCCGAGGCCGACAGCACACGCGTGAACAGGTCGCTCTGGAACGCGGTCCACACGGCAAACAGGCCCGCCAACGAGTAACCCGCCAGCAGGCGCCACGTGGGCGGCGCGTCGAGCAGACGCTCGACCTGCGGCACCACCTCGCCAGTCAATAGGGGCAGCCATTGCGCCGCCTCGCCCGAAAAATTGTCGTCCCTGGACACCACGGTCTCGACAGGCCACGGCGACAATTCCTGATTCCAGCGCAGTCCACTGATGGTCACCAGGTTAAACCCACTGCAATCCACCTGGCGGCAGGCCTCCAGCAACAACTGTCCATTCTCATGATAATCAATCGAATAGACCAGCGGTGCCGGCCCTTCTACCAACTGATACAGGCACACCCTGCGGTGCCCGAATTGTAATTCCTTGACTTCCATTATCACAAAGATACAAAAAAGTCTCTACTTAGTAGTTGTAAGATTTCTCCAAACCGCTAAATTTAGCCGAATTTTTCGGTTACAGCGACCAATAAGCATTATTTTTTTGAAGACAATTATCATCACTTATTAATTTCCATTATCGCAAAATCACAAAAAAAACAGTACCTTTGCCTAGATGTACTATTGATTCCGCTTTAAATAGTCTGTTATCAACGTCTATGGCCTACGAATTAGTCGAATAGTTAGAGCGCGGATGCCAATTCGTAAAATTCGGTTAATTTGTGGGCAGACTTCAAAAAAACGCTTTTTTATAGTTTACTCATTTTTGATTTTTTCACGATATGACTGTACCTTACAAGCGACGCTCCTGGTGGAAATGGCTGCTGATAGTGATCGGTGCCTTTGTGCTGGCTGTAATCGGTTATGCCTTGATTGACGCGGGGCATATGGTGGCCGTCCATCTGCATCACCCTGCCTTCACGATCATTGCGGTAGCACTGATACTAGGCACCTATGCCTTGATGCGAAAGTACAAGAAGAATTGGCCAGCCGAGTTAAGGCCGGCCAGCCTCATCCCCCACACGTTGCTGGGCCTGGTCGTCGGATTTGTCTATATGACCCTTGTCGTCGCCACAATCAGCGCGCTGGGGTGTGCTCATGTGTCATGGCGAGGCTTCACCTGGCCGCTGCAGTGGCAGGCCATCATGCTGTTCATGGGTGTAGCCGTGGGCGAGGAGATGATCTTTCGCGGCGTGCTGTTCAGGATGATTGACGAGCGGTGGAACACCACGGCGGCGCTCATCGTGTCGGCCCTTTTCTTCGGTTTCATCCATCTGTCCAACCACAACGCCACCTGGTGGTCGTCACTGGCCATCTCCATCGAGGCAGGCTTGATGCTTGCTGCCGCCTACAAGTGGTCGGGCACGCTGTGGGTCCCCATCGGCATCCACTGGGCATGGAACTATGTGCAGGGCAACATCTACGGCATCGCCGTCTCGGGCACGAATGCGGGCGACAGCGTCCTCACCACCGCCACCTCGGGCCCCGACATCATCACGGGCGGCCCCTTCGGCGCCGAGGCGTCGATTATCGCGGTCCTATACGGCGCCCTCATCACCGCCATATTCCTCGTCAACCATTACCGTCACTAACCGCACCTAACGCCGCTAAATCCCTCACACCAAGTTGCCAAGGGGCAAAGTATCAGAATTGCTCACATAGGCTCGCAAGAAATCAAAAAAAGTGCCGATTGAAAAAAATCTTGCAGGGTTTTGTTTAAAAAGGGGCACCTTGTGTGTTATAGTGGTGTAAACAACAATTTAGCACATTAATGACGACAGACGCATTTAACCGACAAGCGACACAGTTCAGACGGCTGGCATTGCAGGCATCGACGGCAGCGGGGGCCGATGCCGACACCGCCGAGGACGTTGCCCAGGAGACGCTCCTGCGCTTGTGGCAGATGCGTGACGATCCCCGGCTCTACAATCCCGAGGGCTATGCCACGGTGATTGCACGCCACTTGACGCAGAACGAGTTGCGCCACAAGCCTCCGTTACCGCTCGACGAGCGCCAGGCCGCCGACCTCACGGTCCCCTCCCCGCTGGACCTGATGCTGCAAGCCGAGGACGAGCGATGGCTCAAGCAGCGCATCCGCAACCTGCCCTACACCCAGCACGCCATCCTCAGGCTGCGCGAGGTGGAGCACCGCTCCAACAGCGAGATAGCCACCATCCTGGGCATCCAGCCATCGAGCGTGAACACCCTGCTGGCCAGGGCACGACGACAGTTACTCAAAGAGATACAACAATCAAGAAGGACCTGAAACCCGATGAAACAGTTATCACAACAACAAGCGAGCGCATTGCTTGACAGATACATGGACGGCCTCACCACCCTGGAGGAGGAAGCCGCGCTGCGTCGGTACTTCAGAGACCATGACGACATCCCTGACGAGTGGCAGGACTACAAGGTGATGTTTGATTACCTGGACAGCGGCATGGAAGACGGTAACCTGCCCGCCATTGAGGAGTCCCGGCACACGCCGCTCATCGCCCAGATGGGCCGCCGCTGGTGGGGCATCGCCGCAGCAGCCTGCATCGCCGCCGCCATCGTGGTGACAGCCGTGCTCCATCAGCCGTCATCCCCCACCCTGCCCGAGCAGCCCGCCGTCACCGCCCAGGTGGATGACGACACCGTTCCCCCGCCCGTTCCCCCGCCCGCAGTGGAAACCGTGCCACAGCAACTGGCATCGACTACGCCAGCAAGTCCAGTGGGTCGAGGCTCTGCCTCGGCCACGAGACAAGCCTATCGCTCCCGCCGCCTGCAAGCCGAGAATGCAAAACTCGCCCGCGAGAACGAGCGCTTGCAACGCGAACTGGCCGACCTGAAGCGCCGCGCCTTCATCATCGACCTGGAGGCCAACGGATTCCGCGCCGTGCAGGACGAGGACGGCAGCATCGTGCTCATCGACATCGAGCAAGAGTTAGAGAACGAATTGAACAATCACTTGAACAATCAACCATCAGCCAATATTCCAGCATTATGAAAACAACCAGCCATATCACCATCATCGCGGCGCTCATCGCCCTGCTCGTGCCGGCAACGGTCAGCGCCAACGTCTATGAGGACCGCCTGAAGGAGGCATTCGACAACATCACCAATGCCGTGCCGCTTGAGGACCTCAGCCAGATGCACACCACCTACACCGACCCCGAGACCGGAGTCAAGGAAGGCCAACTCGACGTGATCAAGTTCTCCATCGACAGCGAGAACATGAACCTGATCAACAACGCCAAGCGGGTCTATGAGCAACTCGGTGACGACATTGAAAATAACTTGGCTTTGAGGGGCGAAATCTACACCCTGTGGTGGGCCCACCACGATGACACCTCCCAGGGCTATCGCCTCTACTACGACCCCGAGAATGCCATCATCGTGGGCCTGGACTGCGACTATTGCTATACCGTGGGTTTTATCTCTCCCGATAACGTGAAGCACCGCAAGACCTACACCATCGAGTGGGACGATGCAACATCAGGCGACAACATCAAGGGCCGACTGATCACCACCTATGCCCCCACAAAACCCAAGAAAGTATTTACCGACGTCAACGAATACGACAAGTATATGAAGCAATTCCAGGCCGGCATGGAGAAATACCAGGAGGGCATGGAGAAGTACCGGAGCGCCATGGAGAAAGCACAGGGAAGTCTGGAGAAGGCCCAGGGTGCGCTCTCCGGTTTATCGGACGGCCAAACCCAAGTGTACTCTTTCTCCACCTCGAGCAAGACCGATGGCGAGTCGTGGATGAAAAAACTGCTCTTCTATGTCAACAAGGTACAGGAGAACGGCAACCGCTACCTCTACTTGTCCAAACTCTACGAACTGTGCAAGGACACCGAGGGTCTGGACCAGACCGACCTGAAAATCGGCATGCAGCAACTGGCATCGGTCTATAAGCAACTCAAACTCAAGGGCGCGAACAAACTCAAGGAGAACGAACTCCTCTTCCTCGAAAGCATGGTCGATCTGCTCCAGAGCAAAATCAAGCAGTAAAATCCACTGATCATACCCAAGTTTAACCCATTGTTTCATGTGAAACAACACATGAAACGGCCACCACTACACCCTATTATGAAACATCTTGCAACAATCATTTTACTAATTTTCAGTGCTTTGTTTGCTCATGCAGACATCATTACCGGGCGCGTTATCGACGCCGACACACGGGAGACCTTGCCAGGGGCGACGGTGAAGTACATGCAGCAAATCGGCGAGACCAGTTATTCGGGCAGCACCGTGATTGCCGACTCGCTTGGGCGCTTCTCGTTCAACTGCAATGGACGCGTCGAGTTGACGGTGTCGATGCTGGGCTACTACTACAAGAAGAAAAACGTCATGGCGCTGTCCGACAGCCACCGCGACACGCTCGACATCGGCGCCATCGAACTGAAGATGTCCTCCCAGATGCTGCAGATGGTCGAGGTCACGGGGCATGCACGGCGGTTCACGATGCGCGGCGACACCATCGTGTTCAACCCGTCGGCCTTCAGGCTGCAACAGGGCGCCCGCCTGGACGAACTCATCAAGCAACTGCCTGGCGTGGAGGTCGATGACAAGGGCAAACTGTGGTGGAACGGCAAGCCCATACGCCTAACGATGGACGGCGAGAGCCTCTTTGGCGGCAACGACCTGGTGAGCCAACTGCCCGCCGAGGCCGTGCAGAACATCAAGGCCTACAACAAGGCGTCTGAACTCAAGGAGCACACCGGCAATGACGACGGCAGCGAGGACATGGTGCTGGACCTAACCGTCAAGCCGGGCTTCCTCGACCGCTGGTATGGCGACGCGATGGCGGGCTACAGGACCCGCGACCACTATGAGGCCGAGGTGACGATGAACCGCCTGTCCAAGTCGGATCCCGTCATGGTGTTCGGCGACGCCAATAATGTGGCCAAGCGGCACAGGCGATACCAGGGCCAATACTCGCTCAATTCAGGCTTCGGTCTGGGCCAGGAGCAAGGCATCTCGGGCGGATACCAGCACAACTGGGGCCGCGAGCAGGGCGACAAGACGCTGAAAAGTTTCTACAGCGTCAGCGGCGGACTGGCACATGACGACCGGTGGAAAAGTTCGGGCAGCGAAACCGAGAATTACTTCCCCAGCGAGGCACAGAGCCGTAACAAGGTGGAGGGCTTTGACCGCAGCCACTCGCTCAACCCGACCATCTTGGGCATGATGCGCTGGAGACCCGACACGGCCAACACCATCTTCCTGTGGGCGCAGGCCGATTACGACTACAACCGTTCCACCAGCCGACGGGAGACCGAGCAGATGGTCGATTCAGGCTACGGCTACGCGCCCACGATCAACCAGCACGTGGGCACCCTCACCCGCGGGCACGAGACCCGCATCAAGACCTCGGGCAGTTGGACACACTTCATCAAGGACGGCTCGTTCAAGATTGGAGGGGGTGTGAACTATACCGACGGCAAGAGCAAGCGCTGGGCCGACCGCACCATCACCGACCATCACAGCGGCATATCATCCACCCTGAGCCAGCAGGCCATCGAGCCCTACTCACGACTCAATCTGGTGTCAAACATGACCTTTGATCGCTGGCTGACCAAGGCCTGGCTGCTCACTGCGGAGTATCAATTGGGCCACGACAACAACAAGATGGACTGCGACTTCACCACCGACGGCATGGCCGATGCCGCCAACTCGTTCAACAACCGCTACCGCAGCACCAGCCACACCGTCATTGCAGGCTCGACAATCAACATCGGCCAGGTGCAGTTACAACCCAAGGCCGCCATGACATGGAACCATGAGCACCAGGACTACCGCCGAGCCCTGCTCGACACCGCTGCCGTGAGGAACCGCTTCAAGGTCGAGCCATCACTCAAGGCATCCTGGAAAATGAACCGCAGCATGAGTGTGGAGTTGAATTACAGTTACAAGACCACGCGCCCCGAACTGCTCCAGACCATCGGCTACCGTGACTTGAGCGACCCGCTATTCATCACCGAGGGCAACCCCCTGTTGAAGGACATCCACTCCCACCAGATTCAGTTGGCCTACAAGGCTATCGTCCCGAGCAAGCAGTTGTCGATAGGCTTCAATGCCAAGTACACCACGGCCGACCACAGCAACGTCTCGGCCCTCAGTTATGACCCGGTGACCAACGTCTATACCAGCCGCCCCGAGACCGTGGCGGGCAACCGCGTGTGGGAAGTGAACCTCAACTATGACCACGGCCTGGGCAACTACTTCCGCCTGCAGAACGACCTCAAGGTCATGGGCGGACGGTACTACGGTTACCTGACCATGCTGCCCACCGACGGGCAACGCATCCTCAACCGCCAGACGAGCCTCCACCCCAAGGATAAACTCACTGTGTCGTTTGACCACAACTGGATCAAGGCCTCGGCCTTTGCCGAGGTGAACGCCGACCGGTTGCGCTTCTCGCAGTCGCCCATCCAGAACACCACGCTGTGGGACAACAACTTCGGCATCGAGTTTGAGGCCAACTACCGCAACTTTGTGTTCTCGTCCAGTCTCACCGAGGCCATGCGTCGCGGCTATGCCTCCAGCGGCATGAACCGCAACCGCCTGTTGTGGGACGCCTCAGTCGCCTGGAAAATCCTCAAGAACAAGGGCATAGTCCGTCTCTACCTCGATGACATACTCAACCAGGACGACTACCGCTGGAGCAGCCAGACGGCCTATCAGCAGACCAGCGAGTGGCAGGACACGCTACACCACTACGTCGGCATCTCATTCACCTACCACCTCGACGCCAAGAAGAAAGAAACGTGATGATATAGCAGTTGCCCCATCGGGGGGTATTAACCGCCCTGCGGGCGGGAAATTAAACAAATTATAATTTTAAAATTTAATTTTCTTTTAATTTCCCGTGCGTTAGCACGGTTTAATGCCGAGACGTTTCAACGATGGGCCAACTGCTATATGGTTGCCAAAAGAAAACTGAGCCGACTCGGCACCCGATTGACTACACAACTGACCTACTTCCCTTGCGGTTATCGTCGCGGCCACATCATGCTTCTTCCCGCGATGATAACCGCAGTTTTTCCTTGTTTTGCGAGGTAATTAGAAAAATTTATTACCTTTGCTGCTACTTAAAACGATTAATTACTGGTAATTGACGATGAAACAGATGAAACAATGGTTGATGCAGGCCGCGGCAGTGATTGCACTGTGCGGCATGATGACGGGTTGCAAGGCCGACGCCGGTAAGCCCGTCAACGGAACGATGGAAAGCCCTGTCGAGATGGGCAACGCCCCCGAGGCTGTGTTTAAGGCCATGAAGCAGATTGCCCGCACCGACGAGCGACTGGAGACCATCATGGAGGACAAGGCGAGCGGCGTGGCCGTCTATAGCCTGATGCGTTGTGACGACGAGACCTCGAGTGAGGGATACGGCATCCTGGTTGCCAAGGGCGACGTCGTTACGGCATTCCCGCAGGTGCGCCACGGCAACATGCCGCGGGCCCGCTATGATGCCTCGACGGGCGACCTGTGGCTGGCCGGAGGACTTGTCGAAGGGACTGGCGTGCTCGCCGAGGCCCTGTATTGCCTGCACTTTGACGACAAGGGCCATGCCGAGATCACCGACATGATTGATCCCTACCTGGTGCAGCAGGCTGCCTGCAAGTTGCTCACCTACAAGGTCGATGGGCAGGAAATCACCTTCTACAGCGAGGGTAAGCAGTTGGCCCAAGTGACCAACCACATCACCGACATGGGCGAGATCATGGACGATGCCATCTACATCGGCGAGCAGATCACCTACAGCATCGACACTCCGATGACGGTCCACATCACACCAGGACTGAACTTTGTCACAGGCAAGGTGCTGCTCTACGACGACATGCCCACCTTCAATGCCAGTTGGGACATACTTGCCGGTGGCCAGATGATGCGCCTGTACAACATCACGCTCGACGCCGAGTAACTACTGAGACTATCAACCAGCAAGAACCCCGCGAGTGCCAGCCGGCGACTCGCGGGGTTCTTACTCATGTATCGGGATGACTATTATGCCAATATCTTGTCGATTAGGGCAGTCACGTCACTGATGTTGACCATGCCGTCACCATTCACGTCGGCACAGATGGGGCAGCCATCGGCATTACCGCTCAGGATGAGGTCAATCAGGGCGGTCACGTCACTGATGTTGACCATACCGTCGTGGTTCACGTCGCCAGACTCATAATTGTGACCGTTGTCAACCAGGGTCACCTCCTCGACGTTGCTCCAAGCGCTCTCGGTGCCGTCGGCAAACAGCGTCTTCACCTTGTAGATGAAGGTGCCGCCAGCCTCGAGATTGTACACGTTGTAGAATCTGTCGGTGATGCCGGTGATGAGGCGATAGGTGGTGTTGCCGGTCTCGCTGGCGTTGAGACGGGCCGTGGTCAGGTCGCCGGCATAGACGGTCACCTGCTTGATGCTGGTGTAGTTGTTCAACGACTGGATGGTCACGGCATCGTTCTCGTTGCAGTCGAGCACGATGGTGTAGTCGGTCATGTCGGCGGTCAAGGTAACCTCCTGGGAGGCGGCACCGCCGGTCACACTGATGGTCGAGTTGTCGTAGTAGTAGGCAGCGCCCTTGATGACAACCGTCATCTTATCATATCCCGTGAAGTTATAGGACGGCGTCTTGATGGTGCCGTCAAAGGCCAGAATCAACGCGCCGTCATAGGCACCCAGGAAGGAAGTGGCCGACCAGCCCGTGGGCAGGTAGCCGCTGGGGTCACCGCTGACGTCGGCCAGGCCGGCGCCATCGCTGGTCAGCGCGTCGGGCACGGCACTGAAGTCGGCATCCTCGAGCAGGGCAACAGTGGGCTTGGTCTTGACTTCCAGGGTGTAACTGGCCACGTTCTGCTCGGGGGTGCGGTCGTCGGTCCAGTCGGCACGGAACTGCGTCAAGTTGATGGCACTCTCGGCAGCGGGAAGCATCACGGGGGCATAGCCCTCGATGAGGCCACGGCCCGTGAGATGGACAACCTTGTCCTCGGCACCATCGCTCGTGAGAGTCAAGGTGGCGTTGTACTGCTGCAGCGCGCCAGGCGTGAAGGTAATGGTCACGTCCACTCCATTAGCGACATCCTCGGTGCTGATGGTGGCGGGATTGATGGCAAACACGCCGTTAGCGTCGTCAAGCGTCAGGGTCACATCGCCCTTCAGAGCCTCTCCGATAACCTTGATGGTCCGGGTGGCGCTGGTCGACATCATCACACCGCCAAAGTCGATTTCCTCGGCCGAAACCGAGATGACGGGATTGACCACGGCACCCTTCATAAACCAGAAACTGGCCGTGCCGTCGCTGTTGATGACCATCTCGGTCACGGGCTTGCCCAGGTAGCCGGCGTTGCCCGTGATGCTGCCGTTGGCCTTCATGAAGAGTTTGGCGGCGGGGGTGGAACTGTCGGTAAAGGCGTTCTTGCTGCCTTGCGGCCACAGGTCGGTGCTCTCGCTGTAATAATTGGAGGAGTTGTCGGCAGGCACGACATACATCAACTGGATGTCCTGATTGTTGGGCGAGTTTTTGTTCCATCGGTCGGCGTTAAAGGTCACATGGGTGATCATGATACCCTCGCCTGGCATGTAGCGGTCCCAGCCCTGGCGCTTGCGGTTCTCGAGGATGAAGTACTCGTTCTCGTTGAGGTCACTGGTGATGCACACGGCCTTGTCGGTCGATTGCTGCTTCTGGTTGAACACGGGCAGGGTGTAATAGGTTCCCGGCAGGGCCTTGATGTAGTTGATCCAGCCCATGAAGACCTTCTCATAGGCGGTATAGCCCGGCGGCGTGAAGCCGTCATTGTTATAGCAGCCCATGCACATGATGTCCCAGTCGCCCATGCCATAGTGGTTGCCGTTGCCCGTGTCATAGAAGTCGGGCAGTCCCAGGCAGTGGCCAAACTCGTGGGTAAACGTGCCGATGCCGTCGATGGTCTTGCCGTTGTCGTTGCCGCCGTGCAACTCGTTGAACACGGCAAATGTGTTGACATAGGGGTCACCGCTGTTGGGACGGAAGGCTCCGTTGCCGCCATAGTTATAGTAGGCAGCGGCATCCAGCGTCCAGTTGCAGGGCCAGATGGACTGGGGATAGGTCGTTGAGGCTTGGGCCTCGCCCACGCCGGCATAAATCACGATGACCACGTCACAGAAGTCGTCACCGTCGGTGTCATAGGGCTTGAACGACACGCCGTCGGCCGCGGCCATCTGGCAGGCCTCGGTCACCATCGACCCTAGACCCTTGTCCGAGCCGTTGACGTTGCCGCCGTAATACTCGCGGTTCTGGGACAGTCCGTAGATGCCATAAACCTCAAAATTGGGCTCATACAGGCCGTTGGACTGGTCGCGGAAGTACTGGCCCACGCTCTCGTTACCCGTGAGCATCGACTCGACAATCTCCTCGCGGGTATTGTTAAACTTCTTGTCCTGGAACTCCACCAGGATGATGGGGATGCGGCGCTGGCCCATTGCGGGAACGCCCGACTCGGCATTGCTGCCGCCCACACCCAGCCTGTCCTGCCTGCCAGGGAGCCTGTAGGACTTGTGCTCCAGGGCCAGATTACCGCGCTGAGCGTTGACAAAGGCGGCCTCGGCCGGCGTGCGCTCAGTGGCCTCATGGGCGCGCACGGCTGTCAAGCCCGTCAGCGACGAGGTGTAGTAGAAGTCGCCGTCGGCGCCACGGGCCACGGTCAGGCCGTCGCTGGTGAGAATGGCGTGGTTGAAGGCATTGCCCACGGCCTGCACCTGCAACGAGGTACCGTCACTCTGTGTAATGGTATGCCAGCCCGGCTTGGCGGGCACGGCCATGGCCACGAGGCAACAACTCAGCAGCATGGCCAGTAAAAACATATTCTTCCTCATAAATGATAATGAATTAATATTTAAAAATTATAGAATTTCCTTGATTGAGGGTTAGCGGCTTCAATTATTAATCAATTGATGGTGTGCAAATTTAATCCTAAAAATCCATCTGCACAACTAATTGCGCAAAAAAAAAGGGACCTATCGGGCCCTGAGGCCCATAGCGTCCCTCTGTAGCATGGAGTGCTTTCCCAGTATTGCTGCGTTTCTTTTTTCCCTCGGTAGCCTGCTAGTAGTCGCATCTCGTGCGGCTGTAATTAGTCGGATAGGTCGGCCCGTTGTACTTGGGCTCCTTGTTGTCCTTGTTCAGGATGACCAGCGCACCTATCACGCCCGGAATCCAGCCCGCACAGGTGAGGATCGTCACAATCAAGAACGAACCGCATCCCTTGTCCAGCACAGCCAGCGGCGGGAAGATAATCGATAATATAACCCTGAACAGTGACATAGTAGATTCACTCCTTTCTTGTTCTTTATAACTTTGGGCGATGATACAGATGTTGGCCTGAACCCCGCGGGGCTAATGCCAATTACACGAATTAGTTTTAAATTTTTTACTTAGCGTAATTAGCATTAAAAAACTTTTCAGAGCCAACTGCTGTATCATTCCCTAACTTTAAATTAATTCACTTTACACCCTTATCCCTGCAAATCCCATGCCAAATTGTCAGTCCCAAGTAAAATGCCTCACTTTTTTTGAAATAAAAATATATTTCATTTGATTTCTCGGCCGCAAGGCCGATTTAAAACAAGAGAGTCAATGATGACACAGCCTCATCCACTTCAGATTGCGGTATATTGGGATGGTGGGATTTCTTAGTGGTAGAGGAAGCGTTTGATGGTTCTCTTCGGGGTTTTCTCGAAGGGTTCTTCCATGAATTCCACTTTGAAGATTTTGCTGTAGGCGGGAAGGGATTTGTTGGCTTCGTCGCGTATCTTTCCTGGGATGGTGGACCTAGTCTCATCGTCCATATCTTCGGGCAGTTCGGGATATACCAGAGCCGTGATTTTGCCTTCACGGTCCACTACGAGGCATTCTTCCACATACTGGCAGTTGGCAAGAACGGCTTCGACCTCTTCGGGATAGATATTCTGGCCCGAGGAGTTCAGAATCATCGATTTGATGCGTCCACGGATAAAGATATTGCCCTTCTCGTCGATCACGCCCAGGTCTCCCGTGCGGAACCAGCCATCGTCGGTAAAAGCCGCTTCGGTCGCTTCGGGATTCTTGTAATAACCTATTGTCAAATTGGGTCCCTTGGCTTGAATCTCGCCAGGAATGTGATGGGGATCCTCTGAGTCGATGCGCAGTTCATGGACGGGTTTTCCACAAGACCCGGGCACAAACCTGGTCCACCACTCATAGCCCAGCAACGGGCAGGCTTCGGTCATTCCATAGCCCACTGTATAGGGCAAGCGCATCTTCTTGAAGCATCGCTCTGCCTCGGGATTGAGCGCCGCTCCTCCCATGATGAAGCACCGCACTCCGCCGCCAAATGATTCTATCAGTTTTTTACGCGCTGTCCTGTAAACCAGTCTGTTCAAGCCCGGGATAGCCAAGACAGCCTTTGCCTTCTCCAGAGCGGGTTTAATAGCGTTGGCATAGATCTTTTCCATGACCAGTGGCACCGTGACGACCATATAAGGCTTGATGGCCTGCATCGCCTTGAGCAGCGTGGTGGGTGATGGGGTCTTGCCCAGGAAATACACAGTCACACCATCGACGTTGGGATGGATAAACTCAATAGCCAGGCCATACATGTGGGCCAGTGGCAACATCGATACAACGGTCTCGCCGGGAGTGTTCGGGAAATGGGAGTTGGCGAAATTGTCGGTATCCGAGATGGCCTTGTAGGTCAGCATCACACCCTTGGGGTTGCCCGTGGTTCCAGATGTATAATTGATGATGGCCAGGTCGTCAAGATTGTTGTCGGGATAAGACACCTGCTCAGGGTACATTCCATTGGGATATTGCTTTGCAAAGGCATTCTTGCGATTCTGCCAAGCATCGGCCACCGCCTTATCACTGTGCCACAGCAGGTTACCGTCCTTCACATTGATGGCAGCCTTGAGGTTAGGCATTTCCTCGGGATCCAGTTTTGACCAGATGTCATCGTCAACAAAGAGCAGTACGCTATCCGAGTGGTGCGTGAGAAGAGAAACTGTGCTTGGGTGGAAGTCGGCCAGCAGAGGGACCGCAACACAACCATTCACATTGATTCCCCAGAATGTCATGGCCCATCGGGCGCAATTGCGTGCGCACAGCGCGATTTTGTCCCCCTTGCTTATTCCAGTGGTTTCAAAGAAGATGCGGAAGCGCTCTACGTTGATGGCCAGTTGTGCATAGGTAAAGGAGTCTCCATTATAGTCACACAGGGCTTTCTGGGTCCAGTGTTGGCGGACCGTGTCCTCAAGATTCTTCAGATAGTGCCTCATATTATTCTTGTTTTTATTAAGTTTCTATTCTTGCTGGAAAGCATCAAACCGAAACCAGATCAAGTCTATTCATTAGTTAATCAATTACAAAGATACATCATTTCATCTGAATTATCAACTATTACTGCCTAAAACTGTATTTTTAACGCTATGGTTTTTTCTATCGTGACCTGTTGCCGGGTATCAAAAAAAACACTCCCGGGGCGGTATGCCGGCGGGAGTGGTGTAGAAGAAAAATATATATATATCGTCGTGGGGATTACGCCCCACGTAAGGAAAGACGCACTAAATCAGGTGTCGATGGTGGCGTAGGTGGCGTTCTCCTCGATGAACTTGCGGCGGGGCTCCACGTCCTCGCCCATGAGCATGGAGAAGATGCGGTCGGCCTCGGCGGCATCGCTGATGTTGACACGCTTGAGCAGGCGGTGCTCGGGATCCATGGTGGTCTCCCACAACTGCTCGGGGTTCATCTCACCCAGACCTTTGAATCGCTGCACTGTCACGCCGTCCTCGTTGCCGCCGGCATAGGTGTCGATGAACTTGCGCAACTGCCCCGACTGTGCCCTGCAGGATGGCAGCAACAGCACCCGCATTTATAAACTCACCGAGATGGATGCCGACCATGTCACGGCATGGAGCAAGGGCGGCACCAGCGACAAGAAAAACTGCCAAATGCTGTGCCGCCACCACAACCGCTCCAAAGGCAACAAATAGCCCTCACTGATCAAGAATAGAACAACAAATACCAGCGAGTGTTTAACAATAACTGGGATAACTGCAACAACTTTTTTGGGTTGTTTGAGTTGTCTCAGTTGTTTTTTTAATATTAAAAATGTCAGCTGGAATGTTGTTTTGGTTGTTCAGTAATTGTTTGTGTTGTTTGAAAATATCAGGGAAAACTAATATTTTTAGTTTTATTAACTAAAATAATTTGGTATATAACTAAAAGAGTTAGTTAATTTGCGTCGTGAAACTTAAAAAAGGCTTGAATTATGAAACAGTTGACTCAAAAAGAAGAGGAAATCATGGAGCGGATGTGGGATCATGGCCCCATGCTCGTGCGCGAGTTGCAAGCCTGCTATGACGAGCCCCGCCCCCATGTGAATACTCTGGCTACATTGATGAAGATACTGGAGGAGAAGGGTTTCCTGAGTCACAAGGCCATTACTGCCCGCTGTTTCCAGTATTTTGCCAACATCAGCCGCGAGGAGTACCGCGGTGGCTCATTGGCCAACGTGGTGAACAAGTTCTTCGGCAAATCCTACCTGAGTGCCGTCTCGGCGCTTGTCAAGAGTGAAAAGGTCAGCGTTGAGGACCTGAAGGAACTCATTCGTGAAGTGGAAGAGAACAAGTAAACACCCTCAATCGCCATGTTACTCATTTATCAAATTAAAGTTGGCCTCTGCCTCATCGCCTTCTACCTGCTGTGGAAGTTGCTGCTCAGCCGCGAGACTTTCCACCGCTTCAACCGCGTGGCGTTGCTGGCCGTCATGGCGCTCGCCCTGGTGCTGCCGTGGATCAAGATTTCAGTTGATGCCATGGCCCCTGTTGCCAGGCAGATGGTGACGCTGGAGGACTTGATTGTGACCCCCGATGGTGCTGTTCGAGCACAACAGGCATCTCCGTCATGGACTGTAATGGGCATCGTCACTGCGGTCTATTTCATCGGGATGGCTCTGGTGGCCGCATGGCTGCTGCATAGCCAATGGAACCTGCGCCGCATGATAAAAAAGGGGCGTAAGGAATCACTACCTGGCGGTGTCACATTGCATATTGTCCCTGGCGACCTGGCTCCGTTCAGCTACTTCAATCACATCGTGATCAACGAGCAGGATTACCGTGATAACCCGCGTGAGATTCTTATCCACGAGCAGGCACACATCGACCTGCGGCATTCATGGGATGTGATGTTCTTGGGGTTGGTAACCTTGTTCCAATGGTGGAATCCGGCAGCCTGGCTGTTGAGCAATGAACTGAGGCAAGTGCATGAGTATGAGGCCGATGAGGCCGTATTAAACGCTAACGTCGACGTAAAGCAGTACCAGTTGCTGCTCATACGAAAGTCCGTCGGGGACCAGCTATTCTCGATGGCAAATAACTTCAATTATCAATCTCTAAAAAAACGAATCCGTATGATGACGATGAAAAAAAGCAGCCGATGGAATACTTTGCGTGCGCTGGCTGTGGTGCCCGTGATAGCATTGGCGCTGTTGGCCTTTGCCAACAACAAGAGTGTAGCAGCAGTAGTGACGGCGAGTGTTCCGCAAGATCGCGCTGTCCAGTCAGAAATGCAGTCGCCCGATCCCGTCCAGGTCGAGGCCGCTACCCAGCCTGTCGAGGCTGAGGCCACTGCTGAGGCTGTCGAGATGAATACCGAGGAGCAGGCTCCCCAAGATACTAAACCCCAGTCCGATGATAAGGTCTATAAATCTGTCGAGCAGATGCCCCGATTCCCGGGTGGGGAATTCGGACTGATGAAATACCTGCAGGGAAACATCAAATATCCCCCTGAGGCCGCAAAGAATGATATTGAAGGCCGTGTCATTGTTCAGTTTATTGTTGACAAGACCGGTCAGGTGGGAGAAGTCAAGGTACTTCGCCCGGTCAGTGAGGAACTTGATGCCGAGGCTGTTCGTGTGGTCAAAACCTTGCCCAAGTTTGAACCTGGCCGCCAGGACGGCGAAGCCGTATCAGTGTGGTATACCCTGCCCATCAATTTTAAACTCCAGGGAAATCCCGCTGAGACACAAAACACGCCAGCCGTGCATGGCACCGCCAAACTCCAGGGAAAGGACGATAAATCCCAGGAGCAGTAGGTCCAGCATCAAGCCTTTTAATTTGTTAATATAAAGTTGATGATCCTATGTGATTACAGTAGCGTGAGTTCTATGATTAGATGTCATTGGACTCACGCTAGGTGTGCTTGAATTATATACTCAATTATCATAGATGATGTTTTTAAAAAATAATCAGCGATTGCTTATCATCGTCCTGGCCGTACTTTGGTCATGGGTTGCAGTGGCTTGGGGCAATGATAGCATCCCGTTCCTGTACCGTGGGCATCTCTATCTCCCTGCTTGTATCAATAATGAACATCAGGCCAACGTTATCTTTGACACGGGAGGCTCTGACCTGTTCGGCATCGACAGTGTCTATCTCTCGGCCTCGGAATGGCATCCGCAGAGCCTCGGCCGGGCAAGGACAGGGGGCGCCGCCGGCGGCACCAGCGTGCGCGTCATCATGGACCTTACACCGTTGAGCATCGGGTCGTTAAAGAGCACTTACCAGATTGTGCCGATTTTCAAGTTGAGGGATGTGGTGGATTGCCATGTCGATGGCATCTGGGGCATCAAGGACATTGAGCAGCATCCGTTGGAAATCAACTTTGAGCACAGTTTCTTGAAGTATTACAAGGATGGAAATCCACTGGTCGAGGATTATGAGAAATTGCCGATCCGTTGCCATGACCACCGAATTCAGGTTCAGGCCGAGGTCCTCGTTGGCGGCAAGAGCATCCAGGGTTGGTTTCTTGTGGACACGGGCTCAGGTGCCGCAGTCGACTTCACGGCAAGTACCGTTAAGCAGTACGGACTTGAATCGCTGTCAGGCAAGAGATATGTTAAGGAGATGACGCAGTTTGGCATTGGAGACAAGTCACAAGAGTCAATTATCGAGATGCAGTCACAGCGCATCGTCATCGGCTCTGACACCACCAGCAACGAGGTGATTTCCTATTTGCCCGACGGAACAGGCGCCTTTGGCCAGAAGGATTATGTCGGCATCATCGGCAATAAGGTGTTATCCAAGTTCAATCTGATTATTGACATTCCGCACAGTGTTCTCTACCTCAAGCGTTTCAAGGCAGACCAACCCGCCAAGCCCACCTATGACTTTGATTTCAGGAACCGCGTCGATATTGGTAAGGGCTGGATTGTTTCATCGCTCACGCGCGATGGAGACGCCGCCCGTGCCGGGCTGCAATTAAACGACCGCATCATCGCTATCAATGGCAGGCCCGTGGAGGACTACTCCTGGGAAGAAGAATACCGCATCGATGAAGTGCCTCAAATCACACTGGATATAATCACTGCCAACGGCGAGTCCCGTCAGATCACCCTATCACCCGAAGTCAGGTGGTAGTGTAAGAGTGAATACAACAATACAGCATCGGGACAATCTGCCCCATCGCTGTGCCTTTATCGTCTCATCAAGAGAACAAACACCACCATAAACATCCAAAAACTATCTTATAATTTGCCACGAAACGTCATTTTTACCATCTCGTGGCAAATTATGGCTCATATTTTGGGTATCAAACTTTGTTGTTTTAAAAAATGACCCCAGCGTTGCTGTAGGCAATACTGGGGTTGTAGAAGAAAAATATATATCGTCGTGGGGATTACGCCCCACGTAAGGAAAGACGCACTAAATCAGGTATCGATTGTGGCGTAGGTGGCGTTCTCCTCGATGAACTTGCGGCGGGGATCCACGTCCTCGCCCATGAGCATCGAGAAGATGCGGTCGGCCTCGGCGGCGTCACTGATGTTGACGCGCTTGAGCAGTCGGTGCTCGGGATCCATGGTGGTTTCCCACAACTGCTCGGGGTTCATCTCACCCAGACCTTTGAATCGTTGCACGGTCACGCCGTCCTCGTTACCACCGGCATACTCGTCGATGAACTTGCGCAGTTGTGTCTCATCCCAGCAATACTCCTCGCGCTGGCCCTTCTTGGTGCGGGCGCGGTACAGGGGAGGTGTGGCGATGTAGAGGTAGCCGTTCTCGATGATGGGGCGCATGCGGCGGAAGAAGAAGGTCATCAGCAACGTGTCGATGTGCGCGCCATCGACGTCGGCATCGGTCATGATGATGATGCGGTGATAACGCAGTTTGCTCAGGTTGGCCTCCTTGGGGTCCTCCTCGGTGCCGATGGTCACACCCAGGGCACGGAAGATGGTGACAATCGAGTCGCTCTCAAACACCTTGTGGTCCATGGCCTTCTCGACGTTCAGGATCTTACCGCGCAGCGGCAGGATGGCTTGGAACTTACGGTCGCGGCCCTGCTTGGCGCTGCCACCTGCCGAGTCACCCTCGACGAGGAAGAGTTCGCTCTCGGCGGGATCCTTCGACGAGCAGTCGGCCAGTTTGCCGGGCAGACCACCGCCGGCGAGCGGCGACTTGCGCTGCACCTTCAGGCGGGCGTTCTGGGCGGCATGGCGTGCCTGTGCGGCCAGGATGACCTTCTCGATGACGGTCTTGGCCTGTGTGGGATGCTCCTCGAGATAGGTGTTCAGGGCATCACGCACGGCAGTCTCGACGGCGCCGATGACCTCGGTGTTACCCAGTTTGGTCTTGGTCTGTCCCTCGAACTGGGGCTCCAGCACCTTGACCGAGATGATGGCCGTGAGACCCTCGCGGAAGTCTTCGGGCTTGATCTCGACCTTAGCCTTCTCG
>Ga0310695_10005486_pt1 | contig 22096 bp, 18 predicted proteins | sample RumenRJG_04DNA_FD_203882 | JGI IMG/M metagenome (GOLD analysis project Ga0310695, IMG submission 203882) | Bovine rumen microbial communities from Lethbridge, Alberta, Canada - RJG_04 (v2) (version 2) | ecosystem: Host-associated > Mammals > Digestive system > Stomach > Rumen | place: Canada...
TTTCTCTCAAGGGGCGGCTCAGAGAGATCGCCGTGTTCAGCGGCAGGTGTTTTTTTCTCGCGGAAGCTTTGACCGCAGTGTAGAGCTGTCTTGTAACGCAGAGCTGGGCGAACGTGCTGAAACTTGCATCTCTGCCGCTGTCATAATCGCGCACTGCCTTGAACAGCCCCAGCATTCCCTCCTGGATCAGGTCGTCTGAATCCCCGCCAAGTATATACATGGACCGCGCTTTTTTGAGAACCATCTCCTTATACTTGTCCAGGAGATGTTCCATTGCCTCCTGATCGCCATCCCGAAACAGAGCGATCAGATCCTCGTCTGTCATATTCCCGTATTTTTCTCTTCTCATATTTCCTGCCGCTCCAAAAGGGCAAAATATACCCGCGCGGGGTTACAGGCCTCTCTGGCGGACGATCTCATAGGCGAGAACGCCCATAGCTACCGATGCGTTGAGAGAATCGATCTCTCCCTTCATAGGGATGGAAGCGATCATATCGCATTTTTCCTTCACCAGTCTGCTCACGCCGCTGCCTTCCGCACCGATCACAAGTCCGATAGGGCCCTTGAGATTAAGTTTCGTCATCGTTTCGCCGTCCATATCCGCGCAGACGAACCATAATCCTCTGTCCGCGAGCTTCTCCATAGTGCGCACCAGATTGGTCACCTTGACCACCGGAGTGTAATTGATCGCGCCTGCCGACGCCTTGGCTACTGTCGCGGTGAGCCCTACGGCCCTGTCCTTGGGTATGATCACTCCGTGGGCGCCGGCCAGATTCGCCGTCCTGATGATCGCGCCCAGGTTATGGGGATCCTCAATTCCGTCGAGCAGTACAAAGAAAGGGTCCTCTCCTCTCTCTTTTGCTTTCTCAAACAGATCTTCCATCTCTCCGTAGGAGTAGGCGGCGATCTCGGCGATCACTCCCTGATGCCTTCCCGTTTCCGACATCTGGTCAAGACGCTGCTTGGTGACATATTTCACAGGCGTTCCATGCTTAGCGGCCTCTTTGCGCACAGTCTGCATGGCGCCTTCTTTACTTCCGTCAAGCATATACAGCCTGTCGATCGTTCTCCCCGAGCGGAAGGCTTCGATCACGGCGTTTCTGCCCTCGATCCGATTCTCATTCATTCTCTTTGTATTCTCCTGTCTCTTCTTCGTAGATCTTTCTCGGGCCAAGTCTGCCCTTGCGATCCGCTCTTCTGATGCCTTCCCGCAGCAGTTCCAGCAGCCGGTCAGTCCTGTCCTGTAAATACAAGTAACCGCACAGGGCCTCCAGTGCGGTTGCTTGAAGATATTCCTCCAATGAGGAACTCTTTGCGTGATGATACGGGTTGGAATTTCTTCCTCGTCTGTATACTTTCTTCTCCTCTTCCGTCATGATGTCGTAAACAGCCAATCCAATGGCCGCCTGCTGCTCGGCGCGGACATAATAGGTAGTCTCGTTATGAAGTTTCTCCGCTTGACGGTTTCCCTTGGACACCAGAATAGTCCTGATCACAAGAGAGTAGACCGCATCCCCCAGAAAAGCCAGTGTTCCCGGGGAATATGTGCGTATGTCGATCTCATCATGAGGAAACTCCTTGAGGATCAGAGTTCTCAGGCTTTCTTCCATTTAACTCCTTCTCTGGTATCTTCCAATATGATACCTTTCGCCTTGAGTTCGTCGCGGATCGCGTCAGCTTTCGCGAAGTCTCTCGCTTTCTTGGCCGCCTTTCTCTCGGCGATCTTCTCCTCGACATATGCCGCGAGATCATCTTCAAGCTCGTTATCTCTCTCAATGATCAGTCCGCAGACATCGGTCAGGTCATGGAGCTCTCCGTCCAGTTTTTCTATAAACTCTTTGGAGGAAGCGCCGCTTACACGGCTGTTGATCCATTTGACAAGTTCAAATACCGCAGAGATCGCGTCAGCCGTATTAAAATCGTCGTCCATTGCAGTCTCAAACTGAGTGCGGTAGCTCTCCGCTTCCGCAAGCTGAGCTGCCTCTTCCTCTGTCAGGGAGCCTTCTGCCTTGCCCAGGAGGAATTTCAGGTTTTCGCCGCAGTTGAGGATCCTCTCGTAAGAAGCCTTAGCGGACTCCATCAGCTCTCTGCTGAAGTTCAGAGGGCTTCTGTAATGGGAGGAAAGCATGAAGTAGCGAAGTACCTGCGGGTCATACTGCGCGATAATGTCGCGTACCGTGAAGAAATTGCCCTTGGACTTGGCCATCTTGACGCCGTCAATGTTCAGGAATGCGTTGTGCATCCAGTATTTTGCAAAAGGAACTCCGTTTGCCGCCTCAGACTGCGCGATCTCATTCTCGTGGTGAGGGAATATAAGGTCCTCGCCGCCGGCATGGATGTCGATCTCAGGACCGAGATAGCGTTTGCTCATGACGGAGCACTCGATATGCCAGCCGGGTCTTCCCTTGCACCAGGGGCAATCCCAGTAAGGCTCTCCGTCTTTCTTCGGTTTCCAGAGCACGAAATCCAGCGGATCCTGCTTCTGGTCCGCGCCGGTGACCTTCAGATCGCGGTTGCCGCTTCGCATATTGTCCAGATCCTTGTGGGACAGCTTGCCGTACCCCTCAAATTTTCTTGTGCTGTAGTAGACCGTTCCGTCTTCCGCAACATACGCGTAGCCCTTGTCGATCAATGTTTTGATCATTTCGATCATGCCGTCGATCTCAAGTGTCGCCCTGGGGTGCATCGTCGCCGGCTTGACATTGAGGCTTGCCATATCCTTCTTGCACTCCATGATATATCTCTCGGAGATCACGGAAGAATCGACGCCTTCTTCCAGCGCTTTCTTAATGATCTTGTCGTCTACATCCGTAAAGTTGGATACATAGTTGACCTTATATCCCTTGTATTCAAAATAGCGTCTCACCGTGTCAAACACGATCATGGGGCGGGCGTTGCCGATATGGATCAGGTTATAGACTGTGGGGCCGCATACGTACATGCTGACCTTGCCGGGTTTGATCGGCACAAATTCCTCTTTGCTCCTGGACATTGTGTTAAAGATCTTCATTCTTATTCCTCGCTTTATTTATTATAGGCAGCATTACTGCCTTAAGCCTGTTCTTCACCGAAAGTTCGTTCACTGTCTGGCCGGACAACCCGCGCATCCGCCTTCCGAACTGTATAAAGGTACTGCATCCAGATCCATAGGAGATGTGATCAGCGCGACCGCCTGCACAGAGATTCCCTCTCCGCGTCCCGTAAATCCGAGCCATTCTTCCGTTGTCGCTTTGACGCTTACCTGTGAGAGATCGATCTGCAGCGCGTCCGCGATGTTTTGCCGCATCTTATCGATATGAGGCCGCATCTTGGGCGCCTGCGCGATAATAGTCGCATCTACATTGCCGATCAGGAAACAATTCTCCTCAAGGATCCTCCTGACCTCCCGCATCAGTTCCATGGAATCCGCGCCTTTATATCTCTCATCTGTGTCAGGGAAATGCTTGCCTATATCCCCAAGTGCCGCCGCGCCGAGCAGGGCGTCCATGATCGCATGCGCGAGAACATCCGCGTCCGAGTGACCGAGCAGTCCCTTCTCATAAGGGATCCTGACGCCGCCCATGATCAGCTTGCGTCCCTCCACAAGTTTGTGCACATCATATCCTGTTCCGATCCGCATAATAATCCTCATTCTCATTTAAAACATCTGTTACGGCATACTATTATAGCATTCAGATTACGAAAAAGAAAGGCTGTGAAGAATGAGTTTAATGTCAAACTCTTTTCTTCACAGCCTCTTTTTCAAAATCATTCATCTGTCGCGGCAGGCTCCCTAAAAGCCTCTCCGCTCATAGCCATGCTCAGCCGTTGATCTCGACCTTGCAGGTTTCGTCCATGTGGCCGTCGCGGTACATGGAGAACTTGTCCATAGGATAAGACTTGAGGTTCTCGAGGACCTTGCGGCCGTCCGCCTGCTTGAGAAGGCCTTCTCTGGCTCTCTTGATCTCCATCTCTGTCTTATGCTTGGAAGGTCCGCCTACGCAGCCGCCCTCGCAGATCATGCCTTCTACAAAGTCTTCCTTCAGGCGTCCGGCCTTGAGCATTGTCAGAGTTGTCTTGCACTCTGTGCCGCCCGCGACCTGTACATAGGTGATATGAGAAGTATCCTGTCCTCTCTCGTGCATGCACTCGAGAACCGCGTTCGCTACGCCGCCGGATGTAGCGAAGCGTTTGCCCCAGATCGAGGATTCCTGATAGGAGTTGTCATCCGATTCAACCTGGATTCCCTTGGAGCGCATGAGCGCGCGGAACTCACCGTAAGTGATAACATAATCGGCGTTGCCCGGAATGCTCTTGTCAGCCGCCTCAGACTTCTTAGCGATGCAGGGGCCGAGGAATACTGTCACACAGCCGGGGCGTGTTGCCTTAAGATATCTGGAGATCGCGCACATAGGAGAAACCGTAGCGGATACATTCTCCTCGTACTGCTTGGGGAAGTGCTTCTTGATCATGTTCATGAAAGCGGGGCAGCAGGAAGTGGTCATCTTCTTGCCTTCTTCCTTGGCCTCATACCATTCTATGGACTCATAAGCCGCTGTCATATCGCCGCCCAGACCGACTTCGATCATATCGGCAAATCCCATCTTGAGGAAAGCTTCCTTGATGGACTTCATTGTGATATCTCCGCCGAACTGTCCCTCTGTAGCGGGAGCGACCATGGCGATGACTTCCTTGCCCGCGCGGATATCATTGATGATGTCCACCAGATAGGTCTTGGATCCGATCGCGCCGAAAGGACAGGAGTGGATGCAGTGACCGCACTGGATGCACTTGCTCTCGTCGATGACGCAGATGCCGTTGTCATCATAAGTGATCGCGCCGACAGGGCAGGCCTTCTTGCAGGGACGTACAAGATGAGCGATCGCGCCGTAAGGGCAGGCCTTCGCGCACATGCCGCACTCTTTGCACTTATTGGGATCGATATGAGTTCTGCGCTCACCGATCGAGATCGCGCCGAACTTACAGGAATTGATACATGCCTTGCCCATGCACAGACGGCAGTTATCCGTTACAGTATAAGCGGACAGAGGACATTCCTCACATGCAGGGCGGATGACCTGTACAATATTCTCAGACTGGGAAATTCCGTCAGGACACTGTGCAAGAGAAAGTCTGATCCTCTGCTTAACAAGTTCTCTCTCTTTGTATACACAGCAGCGGTATGTCGCCATGGGACCCGGGATGATCTGATAGATCAGTTTCTCCTTATGCTCTTCGTCGAGTTTGCCTTCCCATGCCAGTTTAGCAGTTTCCTCCATGATCTTGTGCTTAAGACGCACCAGTGTAGCATCATTGGTTACCATTCTATTCTCCTTTCGACACTCTCTGTACTGTAGATATACACCGAGCTAATGCGGTCTGTTTTCCGTTTCTGCCCATATGCGGATAAACAGTGTCACAATTTTAACTAAACATATTGTACCAAAAGCGCCGCCGTTTTTATAGAACTTTCATCACAAATTCACACATTTCTTTCTTTTATCCCTTATAATGAGAATGTCAAAAAAGCGCGACCGGAACTGTCCGGATCCCGCTCTCATTATCCGATCATTTATCTGTTTTAAGGAGACAACAATCATGTCTAATAATGTATCTGAACACAAAGCCGCCCTCTTTCTCGCGAATGGCTGCGAGACGATCGAAGCTCTGACCGTTGCCGATGTTCTCTTCCGCGCAGGTATTCCCTGCACTAAGGTTTCTGTGAACAGCACTCCGGTAGTTGTCACTTCCCACAATGTGACCGTCGTCGCCGATACCGCGATCGATCATCTGAACTTTGATGAATATGATATGCTCATCCTTCCCGGAGGCGTTCCCGGAACTCCTAATCTCAGAGCCTGCGCGCCGCTGATGAAGCAGGTAGTCCGCTTCCACAGAGAAGGGAAACTGATCGCCGCGATCTGCGCCGCTCCCTCGATCTTTGCGGATCTGGGACTGCTCAGCGGTATCAGAGCCGCCTGCAACCCTACCGTCGAGCAGCTCCTTCTCGACAATGGCGCCGAACTTGTAAAGGAAAAATCTGTCACTTCCGGGAATATCATCACAAGCCGTGCAATGGGTACCGCTATTCCGTTTGCACTGGCCATCGTGGAGTATTGCCAGGGCCGTGAAGCCGCGGACAAACTCGGAAAGAATATACTTTACTATCAATAACAGAAAGGCTGATTTATGAATATATTGTTTTTTCTGACACCCAAAGTTGACGTCGGATATGTCCACAGTTCCGATACTGTAGGCGAGGCGGCGAAGAAGATGCTGAAGTACCGCTTCACAACTGTCCCCGTGATCAACGAAATCACGGGCAGGTATGAAGGCACTCTCGCGAACGATGATATTCTGCGGGAACTGTACAACAATCCTTCCCAGACTCTGGCAGAGGCAGGCACCAGGCCCCTCAAGTCTATCACAAGGCGCAGAGATTACGGCGCTGTCAAGGCTGACGCGGATATTGAGGATCTGCTGGATTCCGTGACCATCCAGAACTTCGTTCCCGTCATCGACGACACCGGCGCCTTTATAGGAATCATAACCAGAAGGGATGTAATGCGATATCTCAGAAACCACATGATAAAAGAAGACTGAATAATATGAAAAGGGCTGTGATTTCCGTCACAGCCCTTTATTTTTACATCACGCTCATCAGCGTCTCTCTGTATTCATTTGCAAGTTTTATCCTGTCCGTGAGTTCAGACGCCATGAAACACTCCGCGCAAAACTCGTAAATATTCTCAAAGCCGTCCCTGCATTTTCCGAACAGTTTCCGGATCTTTTTGTGAGCAACCGCACCGGTTTCTTCCGAGAGCATGTGCCCTATCTCATGGATCAGGAGCCGCTTAAGACTCTCTGTGTTCTCCAGCATGCGGATCGCCTGCACATCGGCAAAATAGAGATCGCCGGCGGACAACATATTCTCCGCGCAAGGCACGATCTGCATCTCTTCTCTGATGATGCCCTCTGTCTTCGGCCATGGAATTCCCTGTGCAAGCAGCTCCTTCTGCCTTGCGGCATACCGCTTAGCAAGATCAGAAAGCCCGGCATAATACGCTTCGATCTCACTGATCTGTTCCGGGTCTGTCTCGCAGGACATATTTCTGACTTTTGCATGGTTTATGGAAACAGTCAGCATTTTAGCATTGTAAACAGCGTTGTCTCTGTTATCCGCAAATACGCCGTATTTTTCACTTTGGACCGGGTCCGCCTCCTCCATTCCGAAGTCCCAGACCGCATTTATCTTCAGATCCGGATACTTCCTCCGATAGGCTATTATAAGGTCCGCCGCATATTCCTGCTGTTCTATGCTGAGCCCTCCGTTTTCCGGATCTGTCAGGTAAAAGTCCGTGCTTCCCGCACCCGGCAGGGTTCTTCTGAACTGCATTTTGAGATCAATGGTGGAACAGGCGGATCCCTGTAAAGCACATCACCATATTGTGGCTGTTGCAGGCCTCAATGACATTGTCATCTCTAACACTGCCGCCGGGCTGCGCGACATACTTCACGCCGCTGCGGAACGCTCTCTCAATGTTGTCTCCGAAGGGGAAGAATGCGTCGGAACCAAGAGTAACATCCGTATTTCCATCGAGCCATGCTCTCTTTTCCTCTGCGGTGAAGACTGCGGGCTTCTCAGTAAAGAGCGCTTCCCACTTGCCGTCAGCAAGCACGTCCATATAGTCCTCGCCCATGTACAGATCGATCGCGTTGTCTCTGTCCGCTCTGCGGATCCCCTCTTTAAAGGGAAGGCCCAGAACCTGAGGAGACTGGCGGAGATACCAGTTGTCCGCTTTGCTTCCCGCAAGTCTTGTGCAGTGAATTCTGGACTGCTGTCCTGCGCCGATACCGATTGCCTGACCGCCTTTTACATAACAGACAGAGTTGGACTGTGTATACTTAAGAGTGATCAGAGCGATCGCCATATCATCGCGGGCCGCCTGAGGAAGCTCTTTGTTCTCTGTTACGATGTTTGCGAACAGAGCATCATCGATGACAAGTTCATTTCTTCCCTGCTCGAAAGTAATGCCGAACACCTGCTTTTTCTCCAGAGCGGCGGGCTTGTAATCAGGGTTGATCTTCAGAACGCAGTAGTTGCCTTTTTTCTTCTTTCTGAGGATCTCAAGAGCTTCCGGCTCATAGTCGGGAGCGATGATTCCGTCAGAAACTTCCCGGGAAACCAGCTTGGCTGTGCAGACATCACATGTATCGGAAAGGGAAATGAAATCGCCGAAGGAAGACATTCTGTCCGCTCCGCGCGCACGCGCATAGGCGCTGCCCATAGGAGTCAGCTCTCCCATATCCTCTACCCAGTAGATCTTCTTCTCGACATCCGTAAGAGGAAGTCCGATCGCTGCGCCTGCGGGAGAAACATGCTTGAAAGAAGTCGCGGCCACTTTGCCGGTCGCTTTTTTGAGTTCGCTTACAAGCTGCCATCCGTTGAACGCGTCAAGAAGGTTGATGTATCCGGGTCTTCCGTAAAGGACCTCGAAGGGGAGATCGGATCCGTCTTCCATGTAAACGCGGGACGGCTTCTGGTTGGGATTGCATCCGTATTTGAGTTCCATTTCTTTCATTCTGTTCTTATTCTCCTTGCTCACTGATTCTTGTTGACGATCCTGGTCTCATAGTTCCCGGAAGCGATGTCGATGAAGCGGACAAACAGGGAAACTTTGTTGTCCTCGTTGAGCGCTTTCCAAACGCGCTCTGTGAAAACATCGATATTCTCTGTGAACGCCGCATCAAGTTCCAGAGCCCTGGGCTCTCCTTCAAAACTCGGAAGCGGATTGCCGTCGCCCATATAGGTGGAAATGAAACGGCCCTCTCCGGCCTTAGGGTTCTCATACGCGAATGTATAGCGGAGGCAGGAGGAAGGATCACCCTGATCGCTCTTTAAAATGGACATTGCGTAGTTAAACCTGTTCTTCTCCACATGCATGACGCCGGAAATCCTGGGTGTATAGTTGGGAGCGTCAGGCTCAAACTCTCTTGAGCGGAGTGACTGCTCGAACGTGAACTGCTTGTCAAGACCTTCGTAGATCGTATCCGTCTGGTCTCCGTTTGTCACGATCGTCTTGTTGCCGTAGACACGGACGGGCGCATAGATGATAAGGCTGGGATCTTCCATCTTGGAAGGATCAAAAGCCTCTGTGCGGATTCCCTCTCCGTCTTCCACGAAGATGCGGTTGCGGCTGTTGACGCTTCTGCCCATGATGAAATAAGCGGTCACAGCCTTAGTTCCGTCGGCAGTTCTTCCGATCATGATGCCGCGGCCCGGATAACTTGTTTCTCTCAGAATTTTCTCAAAGTCTGCCAAAATATCTCTCCTCTCTGTTAAGTTCACCGGGAACTCCTCTCGGAATCCCCGGCAAACGGCCAACTACTGTAGACTTTGTACCAACACATTTCCGTTTTGCAACTGTATCATAAGGCAACTTCGTTCAATACGCAACGTTTTCCTTGTGATCAGACCTCAACTTTTCTCTTTCCGCCCAGGAATGTGGGAAGATCGTCCTCTCTTCCTTCCTTGATCCAGGTGGAGTATTCAGCGGTAGCCGCGAACATGACATCACCGGAGGAGTTGAGCATTGTCTCGACGCTGTCCTGGATCACGCCGATGATAAATCCGACGCCGACGACCTGCATTGCGACGTCATTGGAAATACCGAACAGTGAGCACGCCATGGGGATCAGCAGAAGGGATCCGCCTGCAACACCGGAAGCGCCGCAGGCTGCCAAAGTGGATACGATGCTCAGGAAAAGCGCTGAGGGGATATCCACATGAACGCCAACTGTATTGGCGGCTGCCAGAGCCATTACTGTGATCGTGATCGCCGCGCCGTCCATGTTGATCGTCGCGCCCAGCGGAATGGATACCGAATACATATCCTTGTCAAGGCCGAGTTTCTCGCACAGTTCCATATTCACCGGGATATTGGCCGCGCTGCTTCGTGTAAAGAATGCGGTGATGCCGCTCTCTCTAAGGCATCTGAATACCAGCGGATAAGGATTTCTTCTCATGAACAGGAAAGCGATAAAAGGATCGATCACAAGTGCCACGAACATCATGCAGCCGACGAGCACCACGAGGAGCCGTCCGTAATCCTTAAACACCGACAGACCGTATTCGGAAACCGTGCTGAATACCAGGCCGCAGATTCCGAAAGGGGCGAAATTGATGACCCCTCTGACCGCCATTGCAACGGCCTCGGACGCGTCCTTGAGCATCGTTCTGGTCTCAGCGGCCGCGATCTTTTTAAACGCGATTCCGAGGACCACAGCCCAGAACAGGATTCCGATATAGTTTCCGTTAATGATCGCGGACACCGGGTTCTCCACCATTTTCACAAGGAGATTCTGGAGTACCTCGCCGACATTCTGAGGAACAGTATCGGACTGGGCCGCTTCGCCGAGTTTCAATGTCACGGGGAACAGGAAACTGGCTGTCACACCTGCCGCTGCAGCGAGAAATGTACTGAACATATAAAAGAACAGTACGAGTCCGAATTTGCGGTCCAGTTTGCTCTGTCCCGTGCTGAGCGCACTGATGATCAGGACAAAGACGAGGATCGGCGCGATCGCGCGCAGCGCGCCCACAAACAGAGTTCCGAGCAGTCCCACCCAGGTCCAGCTCTTTAACGTCATTCCAAGGATCGCACCGATCACAAGGCCGATCACAATCCTGAGTATCAGGCTGGTATCGGTATACTTCTTAACTGCATTCTTGAAAAATTCCATGATGTCCCCCCTTCAATTTTGAATAATAGTGTTTTCAATTATAGCATTTCAGCGCTTTATTTGCATACCGGTATGACTCACTAATCCTCCGAAGCGCCAATTGCATCGTATACAATTGATGAGAGTTTTCTGATCTCCGCGATCCTTCCGCCGGTATCGCTGCTCATGATGCACAGAATATAAGTACAATCAGGGGCCCATATGATCGCCGCGTCATTGTCCACATTATCCAGCTCGCCGGTCTTATTGCCGGTTTTGACCTCTTTGGGCACGCCTGCGGGGATCTTTGAAGTCCTCTGCTGGCTTCGCAGGTCCTCCAGGATCCGCTCCGAAGCCTCTTCGCTCACATATTCTCCTTTTAGGACCTTCTCGAGCATTTTCCCGCAGTCCCGGGCCGAAGTATAGTTTTCTGTGCCGTTCCACTCCAGCATCCTGCGGTTCAGCTCAGTCTCCTCATATCCGTTTTCCCGCGCGAACTCATTGATCTTATCCATCGTACACGCGCTGATAAGGGTATTAGCCGCTCCGTTGTCACTGGCAGAGATCATCAGGTCCGGACTGCTGCGGAAGCTGTCCGCGTCGAGTTCACCCTCTTCGGCCAAAGTATAGAACTCTCCTGCGATAAAGAGTTTGATCAGACTCGCGGCGACCATCTTCTCATCGTCGTTTATCCCGATAGTCTGATTTGTGTCCATCCGCTTTAAATACAGCGACCACTTTCCTCCGAGTTTATCGATCTCCTCATTAAGCCTCTTTTTCAATTTCACCATTTTGACGCCGGCTCTGATATATCTTTCCAATTCGCGGCGTCTGATCACGTGATCGCCGGTCTGCGTCACGATCTTTTCAAGCTCCTTTGCCGATCTCTCTGTCTTTGAGGCCGGTGCAGTGTAAACTGTGATCTTCCTCTCATTCGCAGTTTTTCCCCCGCCGCTCTCCGGTTCCTTATCATCCGTCGGTTCGATCTCATCTTCATCCGACACGGCTGTTTCTGAGGAAGCGGCTTCTGATGCGCCTTCCCTGGATAAATCGGTTTCAGGCATCTCTACCTCTGACGCCGATTCTTCTGAAGACGATTCCACTGAAGTCTCTTCTTCTGCAGTCTCTTCTTCTGAAGACGCTTCCACTCCTTCGTCTGTTCCCGTGCCGCCGTCTTCCTCCTGCTCCGACAAGTAATTCTCTATCCCTTCAGTGATCCCTTCCGCCATTAATTCCTGGAAGTCCGGGTCCTGCATTTTTTCATCTTCTTCCGGATTTGTCATATATCCGACTTCAATGATGGTGACCGGAACTGTGCACCAGTTGATCCCGCTCATAGTATCGGTTTCCCAGACACGTTCCTTACGTATTCCGGTTGCCTCTGTATAGGCGTCAAGCACCTTCTGTGAAAGACTCCTGGATTTCTCATAGAGTTCACTGTTATAAGGGTTGGATGAAGTCTGGCAGATCGTCATTGCGCCGTTTGCGGAAGAGCTCTCCGATCCGTTGGCGTGTATCCTCACAAATACATCCGCATCCGCTTCATTGGCCATTTTCGCCCGCTCGGAGTTTGTTATATCCACATCGTTCGTCTCCCGGATCATCAGGACTCTGTATCCCTTGTCCTTAAGAATATCTCTCAGTTTAAGGCTGACATCCAGAGTAAGCTGATATTCCGGAACGCCGGTCGATGTGCCTTTTGTTCCTCCGGCTACTTTCGTCTTCATTTCTGATGCGCCGGGACCGATCGGCTCCTGTCCGAAGTTCCCTCTTTCCTGGTGTCCCGGATCAATCGCGATCAGATACTCGGCCGCTTCAGTTTTTTCTTTGCTTTCCTGCTCTATTCTTTCAGCTTCCTCGATGATACCGCTGAAGTCTGCGTCCCCGACTGCGACAGCCGCGCTGATCATCATCGCAAGTATAAATGCTATAGGTCCTGACATTTTATCCTCCCGGAACATAGTAATCCTGACAATCGACAATACAAGTATCTTCTTACGCTTTTGCCGTTTTGTAAAGAACAGATTGACTGATCCGATTTTTTTTATTTTATGAGTTGACAAAAATTCTTCGGTTTCGTATACTATAAAAGCTGACTGATGAAGCGGCAGACATATGGCGAGATAGCTCAGCTGGCTAGAGCACGCGGTTCATACCCGCGGTGTCGAGGGTTCAAGTCCCCCTCTCGCTACGAAGCGAAAAATCCCTTAGATACGGGAAAGCCCGTATTTAAGGGATTTTCTTTTATCTGCATGTGCAGAAAATTCCACAATTATAGAATATTTTCCGCATTTGTGAACCAGTTTCGTTCACGATTTGGTTCACGCTCTCTTCTTATATATAATGAGTTGCGCCGGCGCAAATAAAAAGAGCCCCAGAGGTTTCCCCCTGAGGCTTATTGTGAAAAACGTTCGCGCGTGTTGACGTTCTTCTCCCTATTTAAAAAGGACTCCCCACGTCATCGGGCCGACCTCGCCGTCGACATCTAATCCATGGTCTCTCTGATATGACTTAACAGCCTGAAGCGTGTCGTTTCCGAAATCTCCGTCAGCACCCCACTTACCGCAGGAATACCCCTGAGCAATGAGCATTTCCTGGAGCTGTTCCACGGCCGCTCCGGTGCTTCCCTTCTTAACAAGCGGCATTACTACCGTATCACCCGACTTAGATCCGTTGGTGATAACTGTGCATGTATGGTGCTTATCATTGAGCAGGATATCACCTGCGAGCAGATAGTCGCTGCTCGTGAGGTACTTGGATTCGGTAAGCACATAGAAGCCTGCGGCCTTGTAGGCGGCACGCATGTTCCCTGTGTACGTTGCTTTGATACTCTGCAGTTCCGGGATCCCCAGGGTGTGGCCTGTACCCTTTGTATTGTCGATAACACCCTTTGAGCAGTCAGACTCAACAGGTTTTTTGATCTTGCTCGGATCGTAATCATTTTTGGCAAGTTCGATACCATAATCGTCTCTCTGCAGCTGATCATAACCGATATTGTCGTTTTCGGCGGCCTTAACTGCCATTGTGGCCAGGCAAGCCCTTACCTCAGCAAGCGGATGACGGAGGACACAATTCCAGGGATAATTGTACCAATCACGGATCCTCCACTCTTTTCCGGTCTGATCGCCGGCCTTGCCTCCCTTGTATTTGCCGTTCTCGTCAGATCCGGAATTGGAGATCTTAACGGGGCTCGTGGTCATTGACACATACGCAGACCACTGGGTCTTCGGTTTCGCTGCCGTGGCAACAACTGTGTTTTTCCCTGCTGCCGCCGCAAGCCACTCAGCCCTGCTCATATATGCCCTGTTAATGTCCAGGTCTTTGCCATAGCCAGTGACTCTGCCCTTGGAGGAATACTGGCGGATCGTGTCATACTTCCATGCGCCGAAGCCGCCGTTATCGGTCCAAGGATTGGATTTATAGTCCGTATGCTCCTGATTCGCGTACTGTGCACACCAGAGGCGTACGTCCTTGGCAACCTCCGCCCAGTTGCGCCGGCGCGTCACAGACTTTGACATATAAAGGAAGATATGCACCTTTGTAAGCCTGTAGACTTCCATTGCAAATTTCAGGACCCACGCAACTTCTGCGTCTGAGTTAAACTTGCTGTTATCGTGGCCTTCCCAGTCAAGGGCAAGGATGCAGGAGCCTACCCTGCTGCCGACCTTCCTGATGAAATACTGGGCCTCTGCGATTGGATCCTTTCCCTCTGCGTAGTGATACATGCCGAGGAGCTTTCCAGCTGCTTTAGCTCCGCTATACTGGATATCAGCATAGGGGTTTACATACCATGTGCCCTGAGTGCCTTTAATGATCGCGAAGTCCGTGGTCGTCATCTTTGCGAAGTCTATCCCCGCCTGATAACTTGCTACGTCGCAGCCGTTGAGCTCCGCCTTGCCGCCACCACCGACAGCGATCTCCTCCGCATAACCGTCCTTATCAAATTTATAGGACTTCCCATCAATGACCGCCGTGCGGCTGCGATAACACACCCCCTGCACATGGGTCTTGTCGCTGAGAGGCTCCAAATAGCATTTTCTGCCTTTGTACGTCACCCACCCTGTAAGCATACGCCCGTCATTTCCGAGGCAGTACCATTCGCCATCGTCGTAGATCCACCCCGTCCGCATGCCATTATCAGGGTCAAGATAATACCAGCCGGTCTTACCATCCTTGGTGGACCACTGCCATCCCGACAGCATTTCTCCGCTCTTGTTGAGCAGGTACCAGTCCTCCACGTTATTGGGGCCGTGAGGCAGCTTATGCCATCCTTTCAGCATGACTCCGGTTTTATAATCAAGGAAGTACCACTTGCCGTCATCCTTCCGCCAACCGGTAAGCATCCAGCCGTCATCGTCAAAGAGGAACCAGCACGGCTCGCCCTTGTAAACGATCTGCTTCCAACCTGTCGCGTATCCACCATTTGAATATTTGTACCACCAGCCCTTAGTGCCGTATTCCCACTTTCCGGTCACTTTTGACTCCTTTCCCTGATACGGAATATCATACGTAAGCGTCTTATTGCCCTGCTTAAAAGTGATCTTGCCCGCTGCTGCATGAATGTAGATGTTCTCGTCCTGCATCCATACAGTCACACCATTCTGTATAAGGCGCCTGGCTCCGAACTCCGTCCACTCTTCTTTTCCGGGGCCTCGGCGCTCTACACATGATTCATAGGCAAATTCGCACCCTGCGTTCCTGGCCGACTGCGCATTTGACATGCTAAAGTGCCCGCCATGGTGAGAGACCGTAACCCATATAAGGAATTTGGTCTTGCCGAATTTCTTTTGGAAATAAGCAATTGCTTCCTTTTGCGCCGCCGGGCCATCTCCAAAAATGATTCCGCTAAGCTCCGGAGAGCAAAGCACAAGTGAGCCATCATTGACATAGGACCATGCGTTAGGGTCATCTTTTGCCGCCGGGCCTTTGGGCTGTTTGCGGTATATGTGCCAGGAAATGTCGCCGAACTCAAGGACATCGCCGTGGTCCACGAAGAGCACTCGCGTCCCTCTTGCCTGCAGCCATCGGATCAGCTTGAGCAGGTTGTCTGAATCCTTTCTTGATTCTGAATTGCCTTCCCGGATCGAATCGATGTGATAGCATCGGAAGTCTTTGATCTTAATGCCAGCCTCGGCTATGTCATAGAATCCGCCAAAGTGATCTCCGTGGGCGTGCGTCGCCACTGCAAGGTCGATCTGCTTAACATCTATGGATTTGAGCCAGTCGATCAACCCGCGTGTGGGCTCACCGCCCTCAAATGCGTCTACCACCATCACTATGACTTTGCCGTTTTCGCTGGTGTACTTAATGCCTAAGCCTTCACCCTTGCGGATATCTGTCTCGCCTTTCGGAAGCGTGATTTTGGGAAAAAATGCATCGATTGCCATATAGATCTACCTCCATACAAAAAGAGAGGCCCCGAAGGGCCTCATGTATTACTGCTCCATATCTACTTCCGGAATTCCTGCAAGGGATGTCAGGAGGGAAACGACTCCAGCCAGAGCGGCTCCGGAAGCAACTCCCACCCAATTAACCTCGGTGATTCCGATTGCATTAGTGCCGATCAGCGCGACTGCAGTCTGTGCTACAGTCTTGAGAGCTCTTACGCCTGCTGCCTTTGCCCATCTGATCCAGTACTGCTTATCCATTCTTAGTTCTCCCTTCTTTCAGTTCGTCGAGTTCCTTAAACACCTGTTTCATGTTTGTCTCGAGCCCCGTCACTCTTCTGTCTATGTTGATCAGATCTTTGTTCATCGATTTAATGTCTGATCGCGTCTCATTTGTTGTGGCACACACTGTGTCCAACTTCATGTTTGCCTTCAGAAGGCCCTCTTTAATCCCGTCGAACTTCGACTCTTCCTTCTGGATCGTCTCTTTGTCGTCTTTTTTGCCGTTCCTCGAATATGTTAATGCTGCGATGATGACCGACACGACGCTAAGCCCGATCGGGATCCAAGTTATATAGCTCATGACCTTTTTCCTTCTGATATGAAAAGAACGCCCCGAAGGGCGCCCTGGTTAATTTTTCAAAAAATCAGCTGCGGCAACAAATGAGTTGTCCGAAACTTCCAAACCGTATAGGTTTCAATTTTCTGTCACCTCTGCTTTTTAAGTGGGCATCCCCAGTATTGTGCCGAATAACTGGAGTATTTGCCCTTTTGCAATTTGCAGTTATCGTCTTTGTCGAGATTGGAGCATTTGCAAATGGTTTTCCCTTTGGCGATAACACAAAATCTAGGTGCTTCGGTCATCCTGTCACCTCTTCGGGTTCGGGAGTGGGTTTCATGCGTTACCCCCTATCTGTACATATAAGCACAGTACGAGCTTGCCGTTACGTCCGTATTGCCACTACGAGCCGTATAAAGTCGCATGAAATTAGTACCTTCTGTAGTGCGCGCTTCGATGCACACATAGCCATCTGTGTTCCCATAGAATTTAACGTGCTGAGCGAAGTTTGTAGGAGAACCAAAAGCAAACGGTTCTATAGGAATGTGGAAGTCAACCATGACCTTTTCACCCGATGTCCATTTGACGTAGACAATGACATAGACTTCCTTTGCCGAAGCGGGAACAGTGACAAATGTCTGTCCTGGGACGTAGTTGTTGTTGGGTGTACCGCCAAAAATCTTCCACTTCAGAGCGCTATTCAGTGCATCACTTATGGAGTTGCTGATAAGGTCGGGTATATCAGCGTCAACCTTGTCATGCAGCTCATTAATGGCTCCTGTCACCGTGGTGGCCGTGGTGCCCATGTCAGCGTCGCCGATTATCTCATTGATCTGTCCAATACTCTCTTCATGCGCTTCAGCTGACTGTGAAAGGTTATCGATCTCCAGCTGAAGGTTGCCCGCCGCATCCTCAGACAGCTGGTCCTTCATTGCTTCAAACCATGTGCTGAAAGCCGCCTGCTGCTCTGCAGCATACTCTTCCTGCCAGGTCGTAAGCTGCTGCATGAACTCTGATGTGTCGATGTGGTCGATCAGCTGGGTGATGAGTCCGCACACGCTGCTGTCTGCCCTTGTGTCTGTGATCGAACTCTGCGTTATAGCAGCCTGATTGGCAGCTACTGTAATCAGAGCAAGCCCGAGCTCGTAATAATCACCATTTACGGGCTGGAGAAGCTCCGGAGCTACAGGAATGGTAGCCGGTGTTCCGGTCTTTACGATGATCTCACAGCATCTGTCGTAATAATTACAACGGAGCACCACACGGTCGACGCGCGGAAGGTTCGCATTTGCCGCGGCCAGTGTGACTGTAGCTTCGTCAGCATCATAGGCGAATGCGCCTTTGATCATTGCAAATCCAGGGCGGATCCGTACCGTCATGCCCGCACCGGCTACCACCTGGAAGCAATCGCCAGGAGTCGCCAGAACTCCATTGCTCACCAGGTTTGCAAAGAGCATCCGGAACAGGTCCGATGTCTCGGCCCGGTCAAAGATCGGCATGCCGTTTTCATCAACTCCGGTTATCTCGGAGTCAAAATATCCATATCTCATTGCCATGTATTAAGTCTCCCTTTTGATCACCTGACGGATGTCAGATGCCTTATCTATGCCAAATGTAAGCGCCAGTGACCGTCTGCTCCCTTCGATCGTCTCTGTGATCTCTGTGATCCGCTTCGACATCTCGATGTTGACGTCGGTATATCTGTATGTACACAGATCTCCGAGGTCATAGTCTTTACCGTACTCAAGGTTCGCCGCCGGGTCCACGTTGCTGTTGACCGTCTCGATCTGGGCAAACTGGGTAAGCTTGTCGAGGCCCCGCTGCCGGAGCAGCTCCTGATACTGGGCAGCAGTATACGTGTGCTGCGTTCCTCCTGATGTGTACGTGGTCTGCAGGTCGCGTGCGTCTACCCATGTCTCGCGGCGCTCTTCGCTTGGATCTGTCCGGATGTCTACCTCAACGATAGTCCTGTTTGATCCTTCCCCTGCTCCGGCTACATAGGCGACGTTTTTATAATTGGATTCATCCTGGTTATAGACCGCATCCCGGATGTTCCGGAAACTGTCGGAAAAGATCGCCCAGGAATTAACGTCTTGCTCGTCTGTCCTGTCCAGTCCTTCCCACACCTCGAAGCGGAGCTTGTCCTGTTCGTAATTGTAAGCGATCCGGTGGGACATCCCCTGCGACTGCTCCGTCATGTACAACTGCTCTCCGACATTGGCGCCTGTGACCTGGAGGCGCAGGCTCGATCCAATGCCTTTTCTTGTCCCAAGTTCGAGTTTCGGAATTTTCCTTGCGGATCCGGAGTTGATACAGTACGTATTCACTATGTCCCTGGAGACGTCTTCGAGGATCCCGTACTTGTTGTAGTTGCCGTTGATCACTCGGTTGTTCAGGAGATCCTCGGAAAAATATCCCTTGGCAAAAGCGGTCTTCTGAGCCGTGTCGCTCTCGGTGAAGTTGCGCTCCCGGATCACTCCCAGCTCGTCCCTGTCTGTGCGGTACACATACATGCCGTATCCTTTGCGCACAAGGTCGTAGTATCTCGCCGGGAAGTGGATCTCAAAACTTCCTGCTTTGTAGTACCTGCGCGTCCAGATCAGCGTGTTCACTACTCCGATCACGCCGATCTGTTCGAGGTCTTTATTTAAAACGATGATCCGCATGCTTTACACCCCCAGATATTTCGGCCTGTAGTACAGGTACACATCCATGTTGGTGTAGTTTTCGTCCGCGTCATACACAAGGTAGTTGTCACCGACGACCAGCTGGAAGGGCTCAGATCTCCGGTCAATCTTGTGGTAGGTGTTGACACCGTTAAGCTCAATGATCTGATGGTGCGGCTCAGTGTCGATGATCAGCTCGTCGCCCTTGCTCATCGTGATCTTGACGCGCATATACTCGCCTGTCATGGCATTTGTGATCTTCGGGTTCGTGATAGGCCCGCGCGCAGCCTTAAAGCGTATCTGCACGCCTGTCTCCACGTCTCCGTCGTTGTACAGGAGCACGTCGTTCTTGAATGTCTTGTAGGACATCGTGTGCCCTCTAAGCGCACATCCCCGCAGGAAATGTTCGTTCCCCGCGTCAAGCGCGTCATACGTCGCCACCTGATTAGAGCCTGAAACCATCCAGGGGAAAGCAAACAGCGGAGTCACATTCGCCATGTTCTGGCCGAAGTTGTCAACATTGAGCATGTAAGGATCCGGGCACTTGAGATCTACGAGGATCTTCAGGTTCTCGTCCATGTTGACCTGCTTCTGGAATACCCAGCCCTCTATCTCATACTCAATGTTCCGGGAGACGCCCATCATCGTGATCAGCGCCTTGCCGGTATACTTCGGATTGAAAAATTTGATGATGCTCGCACGTTTTGCCGCGTTATCTGCATTGCTCCTGAAGCGTGCCTCGATGTGGATCGGGCGCGCCTTGATCTTTTTGCCATCAACAGTTTCGCCATCTACAAGTGCGTTCTGGGAAGTGGAGATCTCAAGCTCTGATGATTCAAGGCCTGTGACAGCAGTTATGTCAAGCGCCTCGCCGGGCCCCATGGCAAGCTGCATGCCGTTGCACTCCAGTACGATTTTCAAAGTATTGTGAGTCACTACTTAACACCTCCTACCAGATTGCGCACTGCTTCGCGCTGCGCCTTCGCGACCTCGCTGGGCGTCGCTGTAGGCACATTGTATGTATTGGTCTGATCGACTCTGTTGTCATTGTATATCGTTGTGCCGCCTGTCGTGGCTCCTGCACCAACCGCAGAAGATACCGGCCTGCCACTATTGAACGTACCGTCGACTTCTGCTTTCAGGGCGGATACCATGCTCTTCATATCCCTGCGCATACTGCTTATGGCAGCGGGCATGCCCTTATGCACACCAACCGCGGTGCCGGAAGGGATCGTGGAACCTACCTCGCGCTCGAATACCCTAGAAGGTGAGTGCGAATCAAGCTCGCTCTGGGCCGCTTCCTTTGCCTTGGACGCTATACTGCGGGCCGCACTCTTTACCCACTCGATTCCTTTCCTGATTCCGTTTGCAAGACCGTCAGCGATGTCTTTACCAGTCTGGATCATGTCTTCCGGCAGAGACTTTACGGTGTCGATCACGCCATCAACAAGTTCCTGCGCCGCATCTTTTGCGTTGCTCTTAAGGTCGGATCCCCAGTCAACGACTTTCTTTGCAGCACTGCTCAGCCATGACCACAGCTTGTCAGGCAACGACATTATCCACGTCACAACCTCGTTGACAAAATCAGAAGCGGCCGTCGATGCATTGGACCTCATGTCTCCGGCCCATGTCAGGACCCTCGTAATCGTGTTTGTCAACCAGGTCCATACTTTTCCGGGCAGGGATGTGACCCACGTGACCACATTGTTTACGAAGCCCGAAGCCGCCGTAACGGCTTTTGCGGCCATGTCTGAAGCCCATGCCGCGGCAGATGTGATGATCTGCGTCAAGCACAGCTGGATGTTCTGCGGAAGATTAGAGAACCATGTCTGCAGCGTCTGTACCGCCTGCGGTATCGTTACCGTGAAGAACTCGACAACAGCTGTCCACACGCTTGTGGCCGTTGCTACGATCGTGTTCCAGGCATTAATAACAGCTGTGCGGAATCCCTCGTTCGTGTTCCACAGGTAGATCAGCGCACCTGCTACGGCGCCGATCGCGGCCACGATCAGGACGAGAGGACCGCCCGCCAGTGTTGTGATAAAGGAAACAAGACCAGCAAATGTCTTGATCATGCTCAGCGCTGTGACGATGCCTTTGATAGCTCCAACGACGCCCATAAGCGCCTGTATGAAGCTGAGGATCTTCAGTGCAACCATTGCTCCTGCAACCGCAGAGAGCACTGCGATGATCTGATCCATATGGTCTACGATCGTGCTTATGACCGAAACGATCGGCTTAATTGCCGGGTGCGCTTCGGTCAGCTCTTTTACGAAATCGCTGACTGCTTTGGCTGCCGCGTCCATGGCGCCCTGCAGGCCGTCTTCCTGAAGTCCTTTCAGGATGCTGTCGAGTGCGTCGGCAATGCTTTCCGCAAAATCTCCAATTGGTCCGGAGGCTATTTCGAAGAGTGAAGCGCCGATATTCTTCAAAGATTCCTGAATTCGCTGGCTTTGATGTTCGAATGTGTCACTTACTTTTCCGTAAGCATCCCCAACGACATCTGCGTCAGTCTGCATGGCTTCCATATTGCCACGCCAGTCAGAATTCATGATCGACAAAGCACTTTTGCCGGCTTCGATCGAGCCAAACATGTCGATAATGGCTTGCTTGGCTTGAGGGCTTTGTTCAATGACGGTATCAAAAGCCTCTCCCCAGTTTTCAGCACCGTTTGCCTGCGCGTCTCCGACTTGTTCGAAGAGTTCTTCCATTCCAGGGAGTTCATGACTCATCACCTGGAGGACTTCATTCAGCTCCCACCCTTCTCCCATTAACGATTTGAA
>Ga0310695_10005487_pt1 | contig 22094 bp, 18 predicted proteins | sample RumenRJG_04DNA_FD_203882 | JGI IMG/M metagenome (GOLD analysis project Ga0310695, IMG submission 203882) | Bovine rumen microbial communities from Lethbridge, Alberta, Canada - RJG_04 (v2) (version 2) | ecosystem: Host-associated > Mammals > Digestive system > Stomach > Rumen | place: Canada...
GATGGTCCTGCATCGGTTCGTTGCGCTCCACCACATGGTCAATCATTCGGTGGCGAATCTGCTCCATGGCCATCGCCACACATCTCACGCTGTTCTCCAATAATTCCTTTGCTTCAATATATTCCATAATACTAGAATTTAAAATTAGTATAATCCGTAAAATCCGTAGGCCAAACTATATCTTATCGATTAGTTCTGCGTCCTTGCCCAACTGCTTAAGTTTCTCCATTGCCTCGGTACAATCCTTCAGCAGCTGCTCGGCTGCCCATACGGCGCCTTTCGAGTTCTTAACCGAGTTGTGGAACTTATATCGCGCCGAGCTTGCCAGCACCTTGCCGTAGCCCGTCTCTATCAGCAGTCGGTCGGGCGCTTTGCGATAGCCGTCGATATACTTAGCCAACTTGTGTGGCTGAAACGATAATGTGCCGGTCTGCTTGTCGATGTAGAGTTTTCCCTGCACTCCCAGGCCCTTATTCAGGCGATTCATCACCTCGTCAATACCATGGATGGTTGTGTATTTTTTCTGTGTCATAGTATTAATGTGTGTTTACTTAGAAATAGTGTCAATCAAAGTTTGGGTCTCTACCGATGCCATAAACTCGTCGAATTCAGCCTTATCTTCGGCATCGGCACCTTCGCTTATTCTTCGGCCCCACCAACTGGTCATGTCGCTGATGTAGGTGTCAACATCAATCCCCAGCTGCTTCATGGCCTGCTTGTAGATGGCAATGAGTTTGCCCAGGGCATAGTTCATTGCTACAGTTCCACCAACCGACGTATCGGCTGATAACATGGCTTGCGCCATCAAATGATAGATGCGATCGCCCTCAAGCACGTTTCGCATCACCTGCTTGTTGTTGTTCAACTTCAGTTTCTTCTTGTTTTTTCTTTTTCTCATAATCTTTAATCTTTTAAAAAATACTTTTTCATTTCGTAAACCGATGCACGTTCGCACCACTCCATGCGTCCCTCGTCCATCAGTTCCTCTTCCTCCAGTCTGTGCTCGTAGGCAAACATCAGAAAGTCTAGCGAGCAGATTTCAATACCTTTTCGTTTCATAATCTTGTTGTATCATTAAGTCAAAGAACAATCTCAAAAAAACACCGTCGCGAGGGGTTGTTTGTCCCTTTCGACGGTGCAAAAGTAGAAAGACTTTTTCTGTTAGCAATGGCCGTATTTTCGATTGTCCAGAAACCTGTCCAGCTTTCGACTACTTGTCCAGAATTCTGTCCAATATCTTGCGTTTTGCCCTAATGTACGCACTGGAAAAACGCGAAACGTTGTTCTTTCGTCGCAATGCCTCCTTGGGCTTTACGTTGTCCACAAATGTCCATTCAGGATACTTGCCGATGGTAGTATTCATCTTATTATATAATGTAGAACGACTTGGAAGTCCCTCAATACCCAACTGCTCAAGATACCCAAGATAGTCATCGGGGGTCAGGAACAAGTCCAACCCTTTGACGGCTCCATCATTCACACCCAGCATCACGTAAGCCAAGTCGCTTGGGCGCTTATACACCCTCTTGTCGTTACGCAACTCTGCGATAGCCTCAGCCACGCACATATCATTCAGGCTACGAGTCTCAACCATATCGCCTGTTTCCACTACATCAACCCCTTTAAAGAGGCTAATCACTTCCATCACACGATCATACGCGGATGCTTCAACTGATAACACAATAAACTTATTTTCCATACCGATCTGTGCGAATCGAGTAAGAGTGAAGATGTGCACTATTTCACTCGGTCGAGACTCTAAACTCAAAGCTCAGATCCTTTTTCTAAAATGATTTTAATACTTTTTTTACTAATACCCTATTTTTTAATTGTTACTGTTTATGCGTCCACGCCACCCCCGTGTCCGGACACAGCGAAAAACGGCTACAAAATTACTAAATTTCTTGCAATTATATGCAAATAATATTAACTATTTTATTAAACAAAGATTAACGTTTTGTCATAAATCTGTATAAATCAAAATCCATTTTAGTAAAAAGGTTTTAACACTACACCTTATTATAAAATATAAGATGAAATATCTTAACCTAGTAAAATACCAAAACTTTCAACAAAAAAATTTTTTAGGCAGAAACAAAAAAAATGGGATCGAATTCGACCCCATTATCGTTTACTGCAGTTTTATTGCTTACCTCTTTTTCTTCTTCTCGGCAATCACGGTTATTACTCCCACGATTACACCTATGACACTAACCAGCAAACAAATCAGCTGATAATTCTCTTTTGCCCAACTACTTAATGATTCCATAATATTCCATACATTAATTTACTATATTCCTTGTCTATCCTTTGTCAATAGCCTATCCATCATTCCGTTGAATTTATCCACTTCATTCTTTTCCCCAGCATAATAGTTCTTGGTGTGGATAAAATCGAATGTCCAGAGATTGCTATATAGATCAGACACTGATATGCCCTGGTTTCGGATATTATCTTTGATGGTACGTTCTGACTCTTCATCGTAGGTTATGATCGTCAGATGTCTGATAGGCTTAGGAGAAGCGCTAGCTTCCTTGAAGAATTCTCTGAAATAGCAGAAATCCATATCGTTCATAGAATGACCAAAGAAGATTATCTCCTTAGCCTCCAGTATATTTCTTGCCACATGGTTTGCCTTATTAAGCATGTTGTATTTGTACATGAACGATAACTGCCTATTTACCTCTTCGCCAGCTTGCAAGTCACATCCTAATACAATATCGTTTTCCCTAAGACTACCGTGTACAAAGGAAAACCAATGCTGACCTCCATTAAATATTTCTAGTTGGAGTGGCATTTTTAGGTATTGTTGTGGACTAGTATAGTTGAAGTAAATCTCCGTTGCGGTTAAAGGGCATTCTTTCAGGCGATAATAGAAATATGTGCTTAATTTATTCTTATCAGCGGTATAATTATTGGTTATACGCTTTAGATAATTTGTCAAAGCCTTCTTCAGAAGATCGAACTCGGAGCGTACCATTCTTATCATGTTATCATCAAAACATTGATGATTTACCACATACTTATGTATTTCTTCTTCTATATCAAACCAGTTTGAATTGTATGAAGCCTTTTGAATTTGCAACACCAATGAATTCTTACGTTCCTCTTTGAAAAACATATCATGCATTCTGTGAGCCAAATCATGAAATTCCGGGCTGTCAGCAAAGTCAGAGTACTTAGATGGGAGACCCATGTCTATGTCGAAACCATTGCCTATAATTAGAGCCAACTCAGCCATACGCTACTTCTTTATTTTATCTATCTCACTAAGAACTTGTTCTAGCTTTTCCACAATTCGATGTTGTTCAGCGAGAGGTGGTAGAGGAATCATGAAATTGTATATATCCGCCATTGATATATTGTCGTTTGTAGAGTTCTTTGAATCAGAGATAACACTTTGGATGGAGTCTGACTTTATAACATAATTTATATAATCAACAAGGACACCATTACACCTAATAATAGCAACACGCTGATTTAGCAACATCTTTTCCTCTGGCAATGTTTTTACAAGCAAACTTTTACCTACAGTTCCCCCTGTCATAGCCATCAATATATCATTTGAACAAATAACATATTGGGCAAGACTATTATCATAGGGATGCCTTACTATGCTCTTGTTGACAAAACCTTCTTCAGACACATCAGAAATTCTCACTACTCGACTTCCATCATTGGTATATTCATGGCTTTTAAATGCAAATCCACCTAACAACTTCGAAATAGTTCCTAATTTCACCCACTCCCAACTCTCAGGAATCTCAAAGGGGATTTCTTCCTCGGAGATGGGTGTTTCAATGAGGTCTTTCTTTTTTAGTTTGCCTTCTTTTACAAGTTGCTCTTTTTCTTTGCGGATTTTGGCTAGGAGAACGCTGGCGGGTTCGTCGTTGGGGTCTTGGGGGACAAGGCGACCTTCTATCGCTTCTTGCAGAATGCTTTTCTTTAAGCGTTCTGGCAGTTCTGCATTCAGTTTGTTAAGCGCATCTTGCGCTTTTCCGTATTCCTCTACCTTTGGCAGAAGTTCTTCTATCTTTGCTACAATGCGGTGTTGCTCAGCAAGAGGAGGGAGAGGAAGTATCATTTGAGATAAAGTTTTTCCATTGCAGTTTGGCTGAGCAGTAGCTATCGTACCATCCTTCAATTGCAACCAATACAAAGTACTCTCCATAAAAAACTTTAGGTATTGAGGACATAAAGATTTACTATACCTTGTCCGAATGAGATAGCCTGCGTAAATAGCTTCCTTCGGCATTTCTTTTACCAAATAAGACTTTCCAACAGTACCTCCAGTTCGTGCAAAAAGAATATCATTTTGCTTCAGCAGATAACCATCAATATCATTTTCATTAATATCACAATAAGGAACAGTGTCCCAAACAATTTTACCATTCTGTATGTCGCTAATTCGAACCATTGGAATTCTGCCCCTAGCTTTTGCTGGAGCATTATAACCATATTGAATAGATTCGGAAAGAGTTCCCCATCTCACCCACTCCCAACTATCGGGAATCTCAAAAGGTATTTCATCCTCGGAGATGGGTTTTACTTCGAGGTCTTTCTTTTTGAGTTTGCCGGCCTTTACCAGCTGTTCTTTCTCCTTGCGGATGCGGGCAAGGAGGGCTGATGCGGGCTCGTCGTTGGGGTTCTGAGGTACCAAGCGGCCCTCAATGGCCTCTTGCAGTATGGCGTTCTTTAACTGTTGTGCGTTCATGCTTCGTCCTCGTCTTTGTCTACAATGTTTGCAAAACGGGCTTTAGCAGCCTCAATAGATTTCTGAATCTGTTGCATCAGCACATGGCGTGGAGGTAGCTCTGTAAGATATTGCGCCACCTTGATACCAGCCTTGTCGAGTTGCAGCAGTTCGATTTGTTCATCGTTGCCCTCTGTGCATAGCAATAGACCCAACGGTGTTTCTTCGCCTGGCTCCATCTCATTTTTCTCAAGCCAGCGTAGATAAAGTTCCATCTGACCCTTATATTGCGCTTTGAAACTGCCCAACTTGAGATCAATCGCAATCAATCGATGCAGACGGCGGTGATAGAACAGCAAATCAAGATAAAAGTCTTGCCCGTCGATGATCATTCGTTTTTGACGTGCCACAAAACTGAATCCATTACCCAACTCAATGATGAATTGCTCAAGGTGGGCAATTAAACAGTCTTCAAGGTTCTTTTCGCTGTACATACCTTTCAGACCTGTAAACTCCAAGAAATACGGACTCTTGAAAACCATGTCGGGCGACATCACGTTATCATCGCGAAGAGTGGATAGTTCTTTCTTAATGAACTCATCTGGCTTGCCGCTGATGGCTGTACGTTCAAAGAGCATGCCATCTATTTCTTTACGGAGTTGACGAACACTCCATCTTTCTGAAGCTGCAAAGGTGAGATAGAACTCGCGCTGAAGGTTGTCCTTAATGGGCAATATCTCTACGAAATGAGACCATGACAATTGTCGCGACGCTGTCACGACAATTTGTTCGTCAGGAAATTCCTGTGCAAATTGCATCATTCTGCGAACATTCTTCTCATCCAATCCCTTAATATCGAATTCGATTTGTAATTGTCGTGACACTGTCGCGACAATTTGTTTTCCATATTCAGCGCGCTGATTATCAAGCACTTCGCGGTTGATACGCTCACCAATATGCCAATACATCATGGTAAGTTCGTAATTGGCAGTAGCCGCTACACGACCACGTGCCTGCTCAATAATCTGACGCAAATCCTGTATCAGAGATTGTGTCGCAGGCTGCGCGACAATTTGATCATTCTTCTCTATATCGTTCATAATCGGTTTCCTTAATTAATTTCTATTCCCAACATCTGCTGGATTTCAGTGAGCGTCTGGTCGATCTTGGCATCGAGAGCGGTGCGCTTTTCGTGATACTGCTTGAGCAGCTCTTCGGGGCGGAGCACTTCTTCCTCTTCCTTAGGGAACTTGCACTGGTCGAAGTTAAGACCTAGGTCCATCAACTCCTGGGCCGTGAATCGGCGCGACTTTTCGTCGCCACTCTCGGCGTCTACGATTTCCGCGCGGTTGTTCCACCACTCCATCATCGGGCGACAATGGTCTACCAGCATGGGCTTGGTCTTAGAGAAGTGCTTGTAGCCCTCGGGCATGTCCATACGATAGAACCAGGTATCGCGGGTTGAGAATCCTTCCTTGGCACCTTCAGCCTTCACGTTGTCGAAAAACAAGATGTTTGTGGCTATCGACGTGTAAGGGGCAAAGATGCTACCTGGCAATCGGATGATGGTGTGCAGATTAAACTCGCGCAGAAGCTTCTCCTTGATGGCCAGTTTGGCATTGTCGGCTCCAAACAGGAATCCATCGGGCAGGATAACGGCAGCTCGCCCGTTCTGCTTCAATCGGTACTCTATCACCACCATAAACAGGTCGGCCGTTTCGCTCGAAGCGAGGTCGCTTGGGAAGTGACGCTTCACGTCGTTCTTCTCGTTACCACCGTATGGGGGATTCATCAGGATAACGTCGAACTTGTCATCATCGGTATAGTTAAGCACATCCTTCGTAAGCGAGTTGCCATGATACACACGTGGCGAATCGATGTCATGCAGAAGCATGTTGGTTACGCAAAGCATGTATGGGAACTGCTTTTTCTCGATGCCATAGATAGACTGGGCATACTGTTCGCGATCCTCAGCGGTCTGTACCTTCTTATCGAGGGCTTTGAGCCACGAGGTAAGGAATCCGCCGGTACCACATGCAAAGTCGGCCACGCGCTCGCCCACCTTGGGCTGGATAATCTCGGCCATAAAGTCGGTAAGTGCACGCGGGGTGTAGAACTCGCCGGCACTACCGGCACTCTGCATTTCCTTAAGGATAGTCTCGTAAATCTCGCCAAAGGCGTGACTCTCCTCATAGCTGCTCAGGTCTAGCCCGTCGATCACGTTGATGACCTGACGTAGCAACACGCCATCCTTCATATACTGATTGGCGTCCTGGAATGTGGCGCGCACTATGGCGCTACGCATGGGCGTATCGGGTGTTACCTCAAGCTCCTTTAGCGTAGGGAATAGCGTGTTGTTTACAAAGTCTAGCAACTTGTCGGCGGTCATCGCCTCGCCCGTACCATCGTCCTTGGCCCAGTTGCGCCATCGGCATGCTTCGGGGATAAATGATGTGTAGTTATCTTCGTTAAACTCCCAGTCGTTTTCTTTTTCGTCGTAAACCTTCAGAAAGAGCATCCACGCTATTTGTTCTATTCGCTGAGCATCGCCATTGATACCCGCATCGTTGCGCATAATATTACGGATGTTCTTTACAAAATTTGTTATTGCCATTTTATGTGTTTATGTTATGCTATATCGTTATAAATAAATGATTCTAGTTCTCTGACAGCAGCGAAATACTGCTGGTTGCCGCCAAACATCTTGGCGATGCTGGCTGGCGATCCCATCTGGCGGAAGGGGTCGAGCGAGAGCACACGGCGGTTCTCAAGCTGACTGATGCCTTCGTTCATATACTTGTCGAGCAATGCCTCGAGCACTCTCTGTGCGTCGGGGCCATACTTATGGAACACGTCGCGCTTCTTTACGTTCTCAGCGCGCTCCTTGCGTGTTAGCGGCTTGCGCCCATAGGCCACATGACAAATAAAGTCGAAATCGTCTACATCGTCCATGCCCTGATCGTGCTTTAGTGCTTGCAGGTCGATTCCGCTTTCGCGCAACATCTCTGACACCTCACTCTTACGCTCGGCCGCATTCCAGTGGGCCACAAAGTCGTTAAGAGTGGCATAGGTGTCGTTGATGTTCTTTCGGGTGTAGTCGGTAATACTCTCGGTACGTAGCAACTTGCCGTTGGTATCGTATACCGACACTACTTTATTGATGACACGCACCTGGCAGCCCTGACGATCTACTATCGGGCGCTCTTCGTGTACCTGATGGCCACCATCATCATCCACATCTATTACTATATTCGGGCGCTCTGGGCGTGGAGTATCCTTGATATAGCCAGAGTCAACCTCGAGCGGTCCGTCCCAGTCGGGGTCGGCAAACAAGCGGGTGATATTGCGGAAATCCATGATGGTGAAGTGGGTTTTGCCCTCCTTCTCGCGAATACGGGTGCCACGACCTACTATCTGCTTAAACTCGGTCATAGAGTTGATACGCTGGTCGAGCGCTATAAGCTTAACCATCTTGCAGTCTACACCCGTAGAGAGCAGTTTGCTGGTGGTGGCAATGACCGGAGTCTTCGACGCTACCGAGATAAAATAGTCGAGTTTTGACTGGCCGTAGTCGTCGCTACCGGTGATACGAACCACGTAGTCGGGATACTTGCGGCACATCTCCGAATTCTCGTTTACCAAGGCCACACGCATACGTTCGGCATGGTCTTCGTCGGCACAGAACACTATAGTCTTTGCCATCGGATCGGTAGCCCTAAGATAGCTACTCACCTCGTGGGCCACCTCGCGTATGCGATCCTCAAGCACTATGTTGTAATCGTAGTCGGTGTTGTTATAGATACGGTCTTCTATCAGGTTGCCATTTATGTCGCGCTGACCTTTGATGGGTCGCCACTCATCGCCGATATTCGTAGTGATATTAATAACCTTAAACGGAGCCAGGAATCCATCTTCGATACCCTCCTTAAGACTATATGTATAAAGAGGTTCGCCAAAGTAGGTGATGTTTGACTGGTAGCGGGTTTCCTTAGGAGTGGCCGTCATACCAAGCTGGATGGCACCACTGAAATACTCCAGTATCTCGCGCCAGTTGCTATCATCCTTTGCGCTACCGCGATGGCACTCGTCTACTATCACCATATCAAAGAATTCGGGCTTAAACAGTTCTTCGTAGTTCTTATTACCCTCCTTGCCTATCAACTGCTGATACAGGGCAAAGTACACCTCGTGAGCGGTATCGGGATTGTCTTTATCCTGCTGATAGTTCACCTTATGAATGGTGTTGGTGAGCGGTTTGAAATCTTGCTCAATCGACTGATCTACCAGCACGTTGCGGTCGGCCAGGTATAGCACCTTCTTTACCAGTTCCGACTTGAGTAGTCGGTAGACTATCTGGAACGCGGTGTAGGTTTTACCCGTTCCGGTAGCCATCACCAGCAGCATACGCTTATCGCCACGGGCCACGGCATTAACCGTGCGGTTAACGGCATTGCGCTGATAGTAGCGGGGCGGATAGATATCCTGACCGGTACAATATGGCTGGTTTATCACCTTCAGTTCACTATCGGTGAAGCCCCCACCCTTGTTGCTTTCGTGCATGAATCGGGTGTAGAGTTCATCTTGGGTAGGAAACTCGTCCATCTGCAGGGAGCGCTCCCGTCCTGTCAGGAAGTCGTATTCCTGAAATCCGAAGCCATTAGAACTGTATGCGAACGGTACGTCCATCATCTCGGCATACTCCTTGGCCTGTTGCATGCCATGACTCACAGAGTGGTTGGCATCCTTAGCCTCAACAATGGCTATTGGAGTGGCGCGATTGTAGTAAAGCATATAGTCGGCAAACTTAGCCTTACCGCGAGCCACCAAGTTACCTCTAAGGTTTATCTTACCATCAGTAAGCTTCACCTTAGTCTCCATCGTGATATCATTCACCGACCAGCCCTTATTCAAGATTGCCGGAGTGATGTATCGCAACTTGATGTCTTCTTCAGACAATGCATGTACGTCGTCTACCATATTCAGTTATTAATAACTGAGTGCAAAGATAATAATTATTTTTGTAATCACAGCATTAAATCTGTAAAAATATAACAAAGGTGGGATAAAAGATTGAATATATCAAGCAACATCGCGTGCTAGTTGGGCGAGTTTTCGTGACGCGAGCCCATCTCGAGGAATGCGGCCCAGCAGAGCGAGCCTGGTGAATTTAGATTCATAACTGATGCATTGTGTGATGATTAATCCTTTTCGTTAACAATCTGCTCGATAATTTGGTCAAGATTATCAAATTCGAGACGCGGGGTCGCGGGGACGCGGGTACGCAGGGTCATTTGGATTTTTAATTATTGGCAGGGGATGGTCGGAAAGAGAATGTAATATTTATATTATTATATATATTATAATATATATAATAATATAGTAATAAGCATAGAAGTTTGCATCTACATCGCAGATCCTAATGGCCCCGCGACCCCGCGTACCTGCGTACCCGCGTTCCATTGGATTTCTGGCCGGTAAGATAATCGGCACAAATCTGGGCGAGAATTTACGGATTTTATGATGATAAGTTACGGGAATCTGTGCAAGTAGTGGTTACGCTAATATTATTTACATATTTTAGAAAAATAATTGCGTAAAATTTGGTAGTTTCAAAAAATTGTTGTACCTTTGCATCGTCAATCAGAAAAGACAAGCGCGCACGTAGAGTATGAAAGACACGGAGAGTAATTAACAAGTAATTTAAACCATTAAAAATTACAATTATGGCAAAGATTTTTTATCTGCTTAAGCAGAACAAAGTAAAGAATTCGAAGATCAACGGCAAGTGGTTTGCTCACGGCAAGACCGTTGAAGTATTGAACACCCGTAAGATGGCTCAGCATATAGCAGAGCACGGAAGTATCTATACACCCGACGTGGTATTTGGAGTGCTGGAGAAGTTCCGCAGTTGCCTGCTGGAGATGCTGTTGAATTCGCGCCGTGTGAAGATAGACGGTCTAGGAACCTTCTTCACCACCATCGAGAACGAGCCCGGCGGAGCGGCTAAGAAGGAGGACTTTACCCCGCAGAAGAATCTGAAGGCACTCCACATCAGATTCATGCCCGACCAGGAGGCCGAGACCAATATCTCAAGCCGCGAGTTTATCAAGAAGGCGGAGTTCGTTAATGCCGAGGCATTCGCCGGATCGCTGGTAGAGGATGAGCCCAGCAACGGCTCAGGATCTGGTTCAAGTTCAAGCCAGAGCGGCAATAGCGGAGGAGGCAGCACCCGCGTAGACGACGACAACAGTGGCATGGACCAAAACTGATGGAGCAGCGAGCACAGAGCCATGCTCGCATGAGCTCTGTCGAGTCGCGACAGAAGTCGACCAAAGGTCAATTAGCCACTAGGGGCTGGGGGCTAAGCGCCCCACCCCTCTCCTTAGAAAACGAGTAATTAACCTAATAACCTAACGAAACCATGAGTAAGAAGGAAACCATTAAGTTTATTGTACAGATCATAGCATCTGTTGCTACGGCCATAGTAACGGCCCTCGGGGCTACATCATGTGTAGGCGCGTAGAAAAGAGAATCCGCTCTCAGGCAAGCGTGCTTGGGGGGCGGATTTTACTCCTGCAGCCCCGCAACCTCCTTTTGCCATATTATAAAGGTTACTCGTCATCGCAGCATTTTGTACACAAATACAAAGACGAATAGTCGCTCCATTTGGTGGTGTAGCTGGTGATGGCAGGGGGGCCGATCCCTTGACAGCAAAGCAAGAATTTGTAACATCAAATCATATCGGCTGAAATTTGTAGATTACGTCTTCCGTCTGCTCGTGCTGCATGAACATCAGCATGTAGATGGGCATATATGTTACGTTGTCGTTTACTTGCACGTTGTCTTGGCAGAGAACGATGGCGCGTGGGATGGCGTATTCTTCGTTGGCCATCACATTACTGAGTGCACGATGGCGCTCATAGGTCTTGCCTGACTTCACTTCGATAGGCACCACCTCACCATGCTGCTCTACCACGAAGTCGAGCTCGCCCTGCTTCTTGCTGTTAAAATAGAACAGGTCGTGATTCTTCGCAAAGCCGTGAGCGTAGAGTTCCTGCGCCACAAGATTTTCGAACACGGCGCCATAGTTGATATTGGAATCCTTCTCTAACAATCGCAACTGGATATCGCCCCCATACATAGCAGCCAAGAGGCCGACATCATTAAGGAAAAGTTTGAATAGATTGCGCTGTTTACTGAGTAACAAAGGCAGTCTGGGCTCTTCTATATTATAGGTAGGAATGGCTACTCCTGCATCCTTCAGCCATAGGAAGCCACTCTCGTAGCGACTGAAACGGGCTTTTTCGTTTAGCTCCTTGAGGATAAAACGCTTATTCTTGGCGTTGAGCTCTGAGGGAATCAGGTCGTAGATTTCCTCTATCAGCAGCTTCTTCTTGGGATCATATTTGGTGATGTCGCGTTTGTAGGTGCGGATGATATCACGCTGCTCGCCCAACACCCGTCGCAGATTGTTTGTGTCGAGATAGCGCTGAACGGCAGCAGGCATTCCACCCACAATCAGATAGAGGCGCACCATCTCCATCATGCGCTCATGAATAAAGCTGTCGACAGGCTTATGCTGTTCAAAACATTCACGCAGATGGGCCTGCACATCGCTGCTGATGCCAACGGTGGTGGCAAACTCCTGCAAATCGAGTGGATACATTTCGATCTCGCCCATATAGCCAACGGGGACGCTTCTGATGTCCTTGAGTTCGACACCCAGCAGCGAGCCACTCATCACATAGCGATAGCTGCCTTCGTCTACCAGAAACTTGATGACAGTAACAATCTCCTTGCACTCCTGCACCTCGTCGAAGAATATCAGCGTCTTACCAGGGATCAACTGTTTGTGAGTAAATGCAGACAAGCGCAACAAAATACCCTTAGCATCTTTAGGTTCACTAAAAACAGCAATGGCATCAGGCTGCTCGATGAAGTTGATTTCGACTACCTGATCAAAACACTCCTTACCAATCTTGCGGATGGCGAAAGTTTTACCCACCTGACGGGCTCCTGTTATCAGCAGTGCACGCTTATCATTCTTGAAAAAGTCGCGAATCGACTCGTTAGCCTTTCTTTCTATCATAAATTAACGATGTTTATCCGGCTGCAAATATAGTAAATTTTACATTATCCAACAAGAAAAACGAGAAAAATTACACTTTTCCAATGCATTTTTACCATAAATAATACACTTTTCCAAGGAATTTTAACCAAAAAACTTACACTTTTCCAATCAAAAGCGCCTATCACAATAACCGAAATTGCATCGGCGATACTGACGGCACTTGGCGCCACCAGTTGCGTAGGCCTTGCGGCATAAGCAAGAGCCTAAAATGAAAGAGAGACTAACGTTATCAGCAGCGTTAGTCTCTCTCCTTATTATTAAAATGTAGTTATTCGATGGAATAGCTGTGGCAGGTTTTACTCTGAGAGCATGGTTACCTCGATGCAACGCTTGGCGGAGAGCAGGCGCTGGGCCATACGCTGGATGTCGGTAGCCGTTACATCGTTTACCATCTTGCAGTAGTCGCGGTCGAAGTCGGTATCGTCGTCGATCTCGTGCCAGATGATATAGCTCCAGTAATCATTAGTGATGGCGGCCTGAGCGTACTGCTTGGTGAGGTACTGTTTAACCTTCTGAACAGATGTGGCGGCAGGACCGTACTGGGCGATGTTCTGCAACTGCTGATAGATGATAGGATTGAGCTCATCGTATCGGCTGGGATCGGCGTTATACGAAATCTTCATAGTGGCATTGGGACGGTCGTCCTTATCCAGATCGAAGTCGACACTTACACCATAAGTGCCGCCCTTCTCCTCGCGAACAGAGTCGGTGTAAGCGATAGAGAGACAACGCTTAAGGAAGTCGAGCTCGAGGTCGCTCTTGGGAGTAAAGTCTACGTCGGCAGTGAGGTAGATGCTGACATTGGCCAGCGGTGTGGCCTGCTGCTTGGTGAACTTAACTACCTTCTGTCCGCCAACAATCTGGGGCACGCGGGCACGGTTGGTCTGCTCGTGCTTTCCGGTAGCGGGCAGCGATGCCAGATACTGACAGAGATACTGGCGGAGTTGCTGCTCGTCGTAGTTGCCGATGATGACTGTCTTGAAGTTGGCAGCATCGCTGAAACGCTCCTTGTAGATCTGCAGAATGCGGTCGTAGCTGATGCGGTCGAGTGTGGACTGAACCACTGGTTCAAGACGAGGATGATGGCCATAGAGGATGGCACGGATAGAGTCATTATAATCTACCTTGGGCGATGCGTTGCGGTTGGCAAGGAATGCGCGCTGACGATTGATAAGACTGGCGAAAGCGGCTGTATCCTTGCGGGGCTGGGTAAAGTAGAGATATGAGAGCTGGAACATGGTCTCCATATCCTTGACCGATGCGCTACCGCTGATGCTCTGACCTGTGGTGCCCACCGACGGACTGACGCGAACGCTCTTGCCGGTAAGCATCTTGCGCAGAGTGACGGCATCGAACTGCCCTACTCCGCCCTCGGTAACTCCGCTGGTGATCATAGCAAAGTTGGGGATATCCTCGTCGCCATAGAGCGATGTACCGCCATCGGCCTTCATGGTAAACGAAACGGCATCGGCCTCGTAGTCGGTCTTCTTGGCATAGACCTTCATGCCATTGCTCAGAGTGATCTCGGTAAAGCCGTGACGATATGGCTTCTCGCTAAGGATAGTGCCGGCCTGGGGCAGACTGCTGAGGAGCGACTCGGCCAACTGCTGCTCGGCATAGGGTGCATAGGCCTGATGCTGAGCGGCCAGGATGACCTGCTCTACCTGCTGTTCTGAAGGAATCTCGAATCCCTCCTTATCGGGAGCGTACATCACTACCACCTGGTTCTTATCGGTGATGAGTTCTTTTACAGCAGCATTAACCTCGGCAAGAGTTACCTCGCGATCTAACTGCTGAGTGTTCTGGAGTTTGAAGTCGACGCTGAGCAAAGGTTCGCCCTCAAGGAAATTGTCGACACACTCGTTGACATAGTGCGAGTTGCGGTAGTCGCCCTGCATCTTAGCGCGGCGCTCGGCGGCATTGAGGCGCAACTTCTTGGCGCGATCGAGCTCGCTCTGAGTGAAACCGTGCTGACGGGCACGCTCGGCCACGCCTACAGCACTGATGATGCCGCCAAGGATATTGTCCTGCTTACAGCTGATGCTGAGCGAGAAGGCATCTTTGGTGCGACTAAGGAAGAACTGCGACGCGCGGCCGGTGGCACTCTGGAATGGGGGGACTGACTGTTGGCGGAGCTCTACCAGGCGGTCGTTGAGCATGGTGCTGATGAGTCCGTCGATATAGTCGTCGCGCAGATATTTAGCGGTGTTTTTCTCGCTATCGGGTGTAGCATCGTGCTTCTGATAGATATGGCAGAGCACGATGGGCTGCTCCTTATCCTTCTCGATGTCGACAATCATTCGGTCGTTATCGCTCACTGGATAGTAGATGCGCTGGGCAGCCTTCTTAGGCATAGGGATGGGCGAGAAAATCTTCTTGATCTTCTTCTCCATCTTGTTTACATCGATATCGCCAACAACGATAATGGCCTGAAGGTCAGGGCGATACCACTTCTGATAATAGTCGCGCAGGTCCTGATAAGGGAAGTTGTCGACGATGTCCATCGAACCGATAGGCATGCAGTCCTCGTACTTGGTACCCTTGTAGACCTTAGGCATGGCCTGCTCCATGAGTCGCTGAACGGCCATACCGGCACGACGTGTGCGCCACTCTTCGTGGATAACTCCGCGTTCCTTGTCGATCTCGGCATCTTCGAGAAGCAGGTAGTGACTCCAATCGTGGAGCACCAGCAGACAAGAGTCGATGATACCCTCGCGCTTGAGTGGTGCAGAACCGATGTGATATACTGTCTGATCGATAGAGGTATAGGCATTGAGGTTGGCACCAAACTTCACGCCGATAGTCTCGCACCAGGGCACGATGCCTAGGCGCTTGCCCTTGCCGGGGAAATTCTTGGTACCATTAAACGCCATGTGCTCGAGGAAGTGAGCCAGACCGCGCTGGCGGGGCTCCTCCTGTATAGAACCCACGCGCTGGGCAATATAGAAGTCGGCCAGACCTGCCTCCTTGGCATTGTGGCGGATATAATAGGTCATGCCATTCTTAAGCTTACCCTTGCGAATGGTTGGGTCTTGAGGCAGACTCTGGGCCACTGCCGATACCGACAGCAGCGCCAGAGCCAAAAGAGAACAAATTTTCTTCATTATCTTCAATTCTTCATTTTTACAATCCTTCAATTTTTCAATCCTACTTAATGAGCGAAGCTGGAGCCTCGGGAGTGAAGTCGTTAGTAGAGTTGTTTGTGTCGATATACTTGCCGTTGGCATCCTGCTTGCGGATAACGGCCTTGTTGAATCGGGTCTCGTCCTTATCCACCTTGCCGCAATATGTCCAACCGGCATCGATGCTGGCATCGAGAACATTCCACTCGCGAACAGACTCAACACTGAGGTTTACACCATCAAGAATCCATGAGTTGGGCACCTTGTAAATACCCTTCTTAGTCATGGTCTTAGAGAAGTCGCCAAACACAAAGAGGTACTCAGCATCGTAAACATTATTCGCAAGCCATTCCTCCTTGGCGGTCTTCATCTTGGCGATGGCCATAGAGTTGAAACCACGGCTGTGGAACTGGTAGACGGAAGCGGTATAGCAGTACCACTTGTCGAGGTTTGGAGCCTTGCCATCAGGATCGGTAAAGCTGGCGTTAGAGCTCTCATCGTAGAACTCAAAATCGGCACCGCTCAGGTCGATGCTGTTAGGCTGCTCGACAGTGTGGTTGATGGCGTTGACGGCCAGAGTGAGCGAAGCACCTGGCTCAACGGGGACACTCTTGCCTGTGCCAGGAATCATGTAGCAAGCCTGTACAGAGAAGTCGGTTGCCATGATGTCGGGAGTGTAATCCTGCTTCTGAGTGGTGAGGAAGGCTGACTCGAGCACAGCGATGCTGTCGGCATAGAGAGTTACATCGCTATTATTGGTGATGCGGATGTACTGATCGCCGCTGTAGCTCTTACCCTCGGCAGTGGTTGTGCCAGTGAAGAATATCTCGCTGATAACGAAACCACCCTGAGCGGTGAATGTAGAAACTACCATCTGAACAGCAGGACTGGTCTCGCTGATCTTTACGTTCTCGGATGACACCTCGAAGTCCTTCTGACCAGCAACGTTGTTAAGTTCGAAGTCGAGATGACCGCTGATAGAGATATTGTAATTGCCCTCCTCGAGGTCGGCGACAACGATCTGATACTTGTTGCCGTTTTTCTGGAAAACATTGTCGCCCGAAGCAATGTAAGCCTCCTGGGTGGCAACATTGGTCATTACCAGATTGGCACCCGTGAGAACCACATTCTCAAGATTGGCAGGAATCTCGAGAGATACTGCTGTCTGAGCAACTACTGGTGTCTTGTCGTCGGAACATGATATAAACATAATTCCTACTGAAAGCATCGCAATGATGCATGCAAAAAGATTCTTTTTCATACTCTTGATGTTTTATTGTTATTATTATTTTAAAATGTTATTCCAATTGATGCGTGGAGTGCTGTCTGGTGTTCGCCTGTAGAGCAGAGCACTACCCCGCCCCCGAGCGTTGCAAAAGCGCCATATCGGCTGCAAGGCCAATGGTAGTCGGCTCTTACGCTGGCGTCGATATTAGTATAGTTGGCCTTGGCGTAATCGTAAGTGTGATCTATCATCTGCACAAAGCTAGCGGCCATGTTGGCATAAGGCATATATATGCTATGCGTGAGATTGGCCTGATATAATGCATCGGCAGAGTACGATAACATGAGGCGATCGCTGGCATGATGGAAGTACTGCGCCTTGAGTTCGCCATAAATCTGGCTATAGTCCATCTTGCGCTCAGGATATACATACTTCTCGCGGCTACTCTTATATCCGCTGCGCAGCATCAGGCTAAGATTGTTACGGCTATAAAGTGCGCCCAGCGAGGCATCGATAAGTTGATGCTTGTACATAGTAAGACAGCCGATGGTGGGGAAATAGCGAGCATCGGATGTGCCGCCAATCCATTCGTCGCCTGTGCGTTTGGTGTAGTCGGCGCTGGCAAAAACGGCAATCACCGGTGTGCGCCAACCTATCGTAAGTGCAGCTTGCTCATGGTAAAGATCGGTGAGCGGCATAGAGTTGTATTCGGCCAGCTTGCGATGATACTGATAACGGCCAATGGTAATATCGGCATACAGTCCGCGACTATCTGTGGGGGCAGCATTGAGCAAAAGAGCCACGCCTCCGCCATCGTAATACAGACTACGCTTGTCGCCCGAGAATCGGCTGTACTCTGTGCCCAGACCGGTCATCTGATATTCGGGTATCACGCCCTCTTCGCTATATAATGTTACGCTGTTGGTCTGACGATAGACATTGCCCTCGAAGGCGGCGCCAACAGTATAGCGCCCCATCTGTCGACCGGCACCCAGACGCAGAGTAAGGTCGGTAACGATGCCACGCATACGGGGGTCGCGATCGCGGTATTCCTGTTCGGCACGAAACAGCATCTCGGCTCCCAGCATCCACTTATCCAAACGGGTGGCATATCCACCTGCAAAGGCATAGCGCTCGCGATGGGTATCGCCACCAAGCGTATCGGCCAGCACATAGGGCTGAAGCAAAGCGTAATCGGAAGTGGAATTCCATTTCACATCTTTCTGGATACCAGCTGTATACGAGGCAGAACCCCATACAGCAGCACTCTGCGACAGACGGAGATAGGTATCTACGCCAGCATAAGGCAGCACGTATCCGCTACCCAACTGCTGGACAAAGGCCTCTGACTGATGCTGATAATCGACACCCAGAGCCAACTGCGAGAATGACGCAGAATAAGCACCACCATGGATGGCTGGATTGCGTTCAGCATCGGCAGATATCATTCGCGCCAACTGGGTATGCTCAACGAGTGCCGAGTCGGCATCGGTAGCCATCGCCGCAAGAGGGCTGGCGAGCATACATATATATAATAGTTGCAGTCTCATATCAATCGAGGAATATTATATTGAGTTTTGCCGTGTTAGTATCGTAGCCAGCCAGTTCTACATAGTCGGTCTGGGCGCGGAACTGGCGTATGTGTTCTGTGCCTGCAGCATCGGTGTAGGTCATCACGCCCTCAATCAAAATCTCGTAGGCACCGCGCAGAAGTTCCACATTGAGTGTAGCCCCGCTGAAGGCTGATGAAGTGGTGGTCTGACGGGTGTTGACATTGGTGATTTTGGCCTGAGCCTGTACTCGGCTCACGTTTATCTGCTCACTACACTCGAGCGTGATGCTGGCTGTAGCAAAGATGTCGTTTTCTTCCTTGTGGCAGGCCGTCAACAGCAGGATGGCTGCCATATAACATATCATTTTCTTCATATCTTAACGTTCATTTCTAATCCAAAATATGGTGTTTCGTGGCGACGGATGGTGGTGCCGCGACTGTCGTAGTCGGGGGCGTAATTCCAGAGTCGGTTGCAGAACATAGCCACATTAATACGGTCGTTGAGCAGTTTCTTGGTGACCTTGAAGTTGAGGTTCATGCTGAACGGCACACGGTTCTTTTCGAACTGCGACTGCGAGTAATCTCTGACCAACCAGCGCAGATAGGTATCGCTGGCGTATTCATCCTGCCAATCGTGTATGCTACCATCGGGGGCGATATACTGGACGGGATAATTGCTAACCTCCTGACGTTGCGAAGTGGTGAACCACAGGCACTGAGCCGATATCGAGAAGCCCAGTTTGAGCTTGGGCACATCGGTATCGAGCGTGAAGTTGGTGTTGAACTGTTCGCGCACCGAACCGTCGTCATCAGCATACAGACCTACATACTGTATCTGGCGATTATCGATGACCACGCTGGGGCGATAGCTGTCGACAATCGAATTGTTATAAGTGGTGCGCAGATAGGCGCCATTGATGGTGAGACGGGTGAGTATCACTGGGAAACGGACCGTCTCGAGTGTGTACTCAACTCCTTCCTTAAGCGTCATACTGCCATTGGTATAGTTGCCGTAACCAGCCAGTTCGTTGATGGTCTGATATGTCAAGTCGCTAAGCTGGGGCTGGGCAGTGAGCGCATCGGGATTGATGGTAGAAGCATCGTACTGCTTGTAGCTATAGGTATCGTAATAGCTCTGGGTGCGGAAGCCAGACGTCATTTTTTCGCGAAAGAGAGTAACTGCAAGACGGTTGCCGCCAACACTGATGTCGGTAGAGACCTCCCACTTAAGATTGCGGGCGGGCTCAAGAGCGGTATTGCGGGGATCGCGAATATAGGTCATCAGATTGATGCGACGATAATCGGGATTGTCGTGATAATAGTTAAGCTGCACAAAGTCGATGTATAGCATATCGGGGAACAACTGCTCCATAGTTGGCATCTTGGTGTGCTGACCCACGCCACCTGCAAAACGGATGAAGGTGGGCTTGCCGAACAGCGTAAATTTAGGCAATGAATAGCCGATATTGGCACGAGGGTCCCAATAGGTCTTGCCGTGCATGGTGTAAGACGATGGTAGATTGAGCATCTGGGTGCCACGGATTCCGGCCATCAGTTCGAATGTACCGATAGCGGTGGGCCACTTTACGTTTTCTTCGGCATAGGCAGCTATCCGGTGATTGGCAGGGATATCCTTGAGCTCACGCTGGCGCGAAGAAATACCTGTGTAAACAGGCTTGTAAGGATCGAACACTTGTCCGCGCCCCAGATTCTTATCCAAGTTCCAGTCCATACCTATCAGCAGAGTGTTTGAAACCATGTTGCTGGGCACCTGGAGGCAGAGATTGAGTTTAGCGTAGACGTTCAGCGGCTTGCCGTCGACCTCGTGATGACCTACATATTTATAAGGCAGAATATAGGCATCGTTTTCGCCTTCTTCTTTTGATGTGGGAGCAATTGTCATACGCGAAAGCTGTACGAATCGGGTGCGCTCCAACAGATTGTGCTCATAGGCAGCCGAAGCTGTCAAGCCAACAGACTTAAGCCACATAGGGCGTTTCATCTTCATCTGTAACTTAGACAAAAGTGCATATCGGTTATAGCTGGACTTATAGCTATCCTCCTGATGGTAGTTCAGGTCGGGATCCTGCTTGTCGTTATCAAACGAACCGGTATAATCCAGATTGGTTGACAGGTTGATGCTATACGCCTGATGCTCCCAACCCTTGTTGAGTCGGGCCGACAGAGTTACACGTTTGTAGTTCTCGAGTCGATTACGCGGGTCGGCTTTGGCGTTAAGATAGTCGGCACTCAGATTCAGGCTGAGTCGGCGATCCTTCCACTCCATATCCTTGGCCACATACATCAACTTCGAGCCCATATCGGCCTTCAGTCGGAAGTTCAGGTCGCGGCCACCCTTGCGGCGCTCTATCTTGACAAGTCCGCTAGTCAGGTCGCCATACTCTACCGAGGGGATGCCTCTTACCACTTCTACGCTTTCTATATCATCAGTAGAAATGCTGCGCATATCCACTCCTGCATTGGTGTTGTCGCGATCGGTAGTAGCTGCATCCCAAGCACCTGCCATATACTGCATATTGGCATTGGTAGATATTGGTGCACCATCGATTACAAAACTTGTTCCAAGCGAAGAAGTGGCGTAATTGCCGTTGCCAGTAGACAGTTCGCGGATATGTATGTTGTTAGGCGTACTGAGCACAGGATCCTTGCTACGACCACCAGGCAACAACTCAAGCAAATCGGCAAAACTAGATGGCTGCAGATGTTCCATCGCGTGTTTCTCGATCCTGGATGCACTGGTTAGTCCCCTACTCTCCTGAGCAGTTACCACCACCTCGCCAAGTTTACTTACCTCGGCTTCCATCTGAAGTTTGATATCGGTAGTGTTTTGTAGCAGTTCTACTATCAGCGCCTTATATCCGATATAAGAAATTCTGATTTTGCGTGTGTAACTACTTTTAGGTATGCTGAATCGTCCCTCGGCATCAGTAACCGTGAGTGGCTTATGTTTTGATTCGTCAGTAATCGTAGCTCCTATTATGGCCTCGTGTGTGTCTTTATCTATCACCACGCCTCGCATAACTCCCTGAGCGTTAACACTTTGCAGTATCACTACTGCTATAATTATTAATATTATTCTTTGCATTAATATACATTATTTTATCCAGATGCAAAGGTACCGCCTTTACGCGAGGTGCGCAATACCTTATAATAGGTATTTTGTGTAGCATGTAATAGGTATAATATCACACAAAAAAAAGGAACCCCAATCATGAGGTTCCTTTGTGAAATATAATAGTAATATTGGATTACTTCTTCTCGTCAGCCTTCTTTTCGTCGGCCTTCTTCTCGTCGGCAGCTGGCTTAGCTGATGGCTTGTAACGCTTGTTCAGACCGTTGATAACGTCCTG
>Ga0310695_10005489_pt1 | contig 22090 bp, 24 predicted proteins | sample RumenRJG_04DNA_FD_203882 | JGI IMG/M metagenome (GOLD analysis project Ga0310695, IMG submission 203882) | Bovine rumen microbial communities from Lethbridge, Alberta, Canada - RJG_04 (v2) (version 2) | ecosystem: Host-associated > Mammals > Digestive system > Stomach > Rumen | place: Canada...
AGTAAACAAGCCGAAATTTAAAGATCTCTTTTATTTGGGTTCAAAGTTAGTAAAAAATGAACTAACCACCAAATATTTGAGCGACAATTTTTTATCTTGCGTTTTGGTACATAAGCAGTGCAGGGTGCGAGGTTATATTTATATAGCCTTGCACCCTGCACTGCTCATGTACCATGGCAAGCGCTGGCTTTGGCCTTCTGCACGCTGTTTGATGGTTTCCTTATATGCTATGGAATCTGCCTTCAAGTTCAACCATTCGCTCAAGTAATTTATCGAAAGGAAGTGAATCGCCATAGATCATGGAGAGCTGCATAGCTTCGTAATCTTTCTTCCATACGTCAAGATATTCCTTTGGTGGAGTCAGCTTTATTCTTTTTCGAATGTCCGGGGTATAATCAACGCCGTGAATGCTGGTGAAAACCTCTCGATGATGTGCGATAGTATTCCACAACTCATCATCATTAATGCCATTAATGGCAAATTGCTCGTCCATCATTTTCTCAAGGTCATACAGGTGACGTGATTTTCTGTCTGCGACATGTGCCCTTTCCGTTGTGAACATCTCGTGAAGCAAAAATGCTTTTTCAAGGAACGTCTTTTCGGCCTTTGCTGTCCGAATATCTGTATCTACTACGTCAGTGTTTACCTGAGGGAAAGAAGAAGTCACAAGACTGGATACTCTTGCAATCTCTGTTGGCTCAAAAAGAGAACGGGAGCCGATTTCCAACATAACCTCCGGATTTAGGTAAGATGGCTTACCGAAGAGTGCATTGTATCTAATATGAATCTTTCGTGGCTCGGGATAAGTATTGTCACCTTCACCGTCAGGTTCAGGTTCCACGGTAAGATATTGCTCCAGGCCGTATTCTTTCAGTCTGCCCTCAAGCTGACTTGCGAATTCATCTCTGACGAATAGAGACGACTGTTTCCTCAACTTCTTGGTTTGTCTCTTGGTCAGATCGCCGGTCAATCCAAAGAAACTTCTGTCTATTGCGAGGTCAATGTCCTCAGACATCCGGTCGATGAGGTGATAAACCTTGCTCAAAGAGGTGCCACCCTTGAAGACTAGCTTATCCGCAAAAGGCAACGTGAATACAACTTTGAGTATGGTGGAAACCCATAGGTCCTTTTCAATTGCCTGGACAGGAAGCCCTATCTTGTTGGCTGTCTGAGTGATAACCATCTTCTTTTGGTCATCACGTAAGTCGAAATAACTATTCATAAAAGCTCTTTATTATTTTTCTAATCCATGCCGGCATCAGCTTATAATCCGCCTCAATGGATTTCCCGTTAATGGTTGTGAATACATGTTTCAGTGTTTTCAGATGCTCTTCATTGACATTGTTTTGACCTATCTCCTTCAATGCGAATGTTGCCAGTTGAGCTGTCTTGTTCGTGAAAGCAAGGTTTTTGGGAACAGTATGCTTAAACGTTATTGTTCTATTGTTGCCGAGCCTAATCTTCCTTGGCGAACCGTCTGTCATGAATACGACGTTCATGGGCACCTGAGTAGATAGTCCGAGTAGATTCATGGCATACGCACCTGTCGGAGCAATGTGTGCCCTGTCTCTTTTTGCTACCTGCAAGGCAATGTCTTCCACAGATGGGTATAATACCCCCAGTCCCAGTTCCTTGTCTATCTTCGGATATAGATAGATGCCATTAGACAACCTTATTATGAATGAGTCATTGGTCAACCGCTCCAAAGACTTGGAGACAGACTTGATGTCACCATAGGCCGTAAAGCTGCTCGGAAAAAAGATAGAACCCCTTCCGCACTTCTTAATGCTACTAATAATCTGTTTACCAATGTTTTCTTGCATATATAAGCTTCTATTTTGTCGCAAATTTACGATATATTTTCGACAAAAACAAATATTATATTTGTTTTTTCACAATAACTTTTGAATAACAATTGTATTCGGAAAACTTCAGAAGATAAGCTTCTTGAAATAACAGAGGAAATAAGCAAAAATGTGCTTAGCGTTATATACGGTGTCAACCATCAAATCTCTAACTAAACAGATATAGCCACATAACACAAAAGAATTTACCAGGCAAAGGAATCATCAATCCATATAAAGCCTCTTTCGTCAAATACACAGACTTGTGACTACTTTTCAGCGTCTTGATAATCCTACATCATTATACTTTTGGAAATTCCTGACTAACCCCACATGATCGTCAACCATTATGTAGGAAAATCTTATTTTGTTATATTGCTGTCCGCTAAAACTTTTTTGATTGTACAAAATTAGGGCTGACACTTCTCACGAGGTATCAGCCCTTTTAGTTACCTTTGTAATTGCAAAATATTAAGTAACTATGAACAAATGTACACATTTTAACGGCAGCCGATGTATGGTCAGCTAATTAATTTGCTTGACAAGGAAGAAATCCTCAAATTTAGCCGCAAATACCACGGAGAACGCTACGTGAAGCACTTTGATGCCTACCAGCATCTGACGGTCATGCTGTACGCTGTCATCAAAAGATTCGACTCATTGCGCGAGATTACAGACTCCATGTTTCCTGAGGCACGCAAGCTTGCCCATCTTGGCATACGCACAATGCCTAGACGCAGCACATTGTCCGATGCCAATGCCCGTCGGCCAGAAAAGGTGTTTGAGGACATATACCGCAGCCTTTATGCCCGCTACAACGGCGAACTTTCCTCGGACAGCCGAAAACGGCAGATACCATCATGGCTCAACCGCCTGCAAATAATAGATTCCACTACCATATCCCTGTTCTCCAACCTCCTATTCAAGGGTGTTGGCAGACATCCCAAATGCGGGAAGAAGAAGGGCAGCATAAAAGTACATACAAACATACACGCAAACGAAGGCGTGCCCTCAGACATCAGATTCACCTCTGCTGCTACCAATGACAGTTTCATGCTGAAACCGACGAATTACAGCGACGGGGACATCATCGCAATGGACAGGGCCTACATCGACTACTCCAAATTCGAGGATCTTACCAACCGTGGAGTCGTCTATGTCACCAAGATGAAGAAGAACCTTGTTTATGAGGTCCTTTCAGACACAATGTATATGGCTCCGGAAGGACTCATGGAGCACAGAGTTCAGATTGTGGAGTTCAAGAAGCGCGTCAAAGACGGGGAGGACGTCAGGCACAAGGCACGCATTATTGCCTATGCTGATCTTAAGAAGAAAAAGCCGAAACTCATATCATTGCTTACCAATGACATGGAAATGGAAGTGGAGGAAATTATCGCCATATACCGCAAAAGATGGGAGATAGAGCTGCTGTTCAAGCAATTAAAGCAAAACTTTCCCCTAAGGTATTTCTATGGAGAAAGTTCAAATGCCATCAAAATACAAATTTGGGTCACCCTGATAGCAAATCTCCTTCTCATGGTCATACAAAAGCGCATCAAACGCCCATGGAGTTTCTCGGGATTGGCTACAATGATAAGAATAATGCTCATGTATTACGTAAACTGCTACACTTTTCTTGAAGAACCCGAAAAAACTGGACGAAAATGGTTCAGGAGGCTAAGGAAAGACCTCCTGAACCGAGTCTGTTTGATTAGAGGGGGCTTACTTTTTGAAAAAATAAGCCCGAAGTCCAAAAATTACAGGGCTTCGGGTTGGATGTTTTTGCCATTTTGAGTTTTAGCGGACAGCAATAATTTGTAATTTTTCTGCAAATATAGCTGTTGTTCAATAATCCAAATTTTAAGAGCAAAATTTATTTTTGGATAGCTGTATTAAACGCAACCACATGTCTTATCTTCTTAGCGTAGAACTTTCCCAACAATTTGTTCATCAGAATATGCGTGAAGTAGCGTTTGTCTTTCTTGGATAAAAGCCAAATCTTATGGTTCTTTTTACCACAAAGGTGATGAGCTTTATCGTTCCTATGAGTACCATTCCAATCCCCCAACCTGTAAAAGATACCCAATTCATAAACCAGCAGGCTATGTTGGGGAAAGCAACGTACCAAAGCAGTCCTATAGCCAGTAAGATTGATCCTGCTATTATCTCAACTTTACTTTCATAATCAGTTCATCCCACTTTTCTTTTGTGTATCTATCAACAGCATTTTGAACGACTACATCACTGTGGTTGGTTATAATATGATTGTGCTGTAGGATTCTGATGATTTCATGAACGGTCTTCCCTTTTTTCAGTTCGTCTATTGTAAATTTGACAATGTCATCATTGGGAAGGAGTGTGTAATAATTTTCTTTAATGCCTGAATCAACCTTTCTGCGTCTAAGCTCAGCTTCACATAAGTCAACAAATTCCTCCTGATAGTTCAAATATTCATATTGATAAATACGGAGAAGTTCTTTTGTTGCCTTCTGTTCTACAATATGTTTAAAAGCATTTTCTACCTCTTTATGATTGTTGTTGGACATAAGTATGAATGTTTTAGGATCCTGCTACCTCCAGATTTAGCAAACACCAGAATGACGTATCTGATGTTTAGGCGATGAAGATTTTTCTTACACCTTCAAGATTCAAGGTCTCACTTTGGACTTCAAGATTGAATCTCGTTTGTCGGTTGCGCCTTGCGTATCCAATTGCTTTGATGTTATAAGACACATAGCAGCGTCCAAATAATTGACGTCATCGCTTATCGCTTGTAGTGTGGTATTCTCTATTGCATTTTGGATAAAGAATTTCACATGGTTCCAAACCTTTGAAAGCTTATCGATAGAGGCGTGCATTGCATTTGGCTGAGAAAATACCAAGCTTGCGGTTAAGGTGTATCTTGCATATACTTCACTCTTGGTAGTTAAGACATCAGAAATGTTTCCAAACATCTCCACTTCTGCATACAGATAAGCGAAGAGGCACTCAATGTTCATTACCGAATTTATGATGTTTTCTAACTGTTTATATTTCACTTGAGCTGTCAGGTTCGTGTTCACAAGGGAAGTTAGTATTCTGTCACATGAGAGCACCAGTTCTTGGAGTTCGTCCTTTGGTATGTGAATATTGTTTTGTTTCATATCTAATCTTGTTAAACTTAATAAGTTGGCGAGCATACATCACCATATAAAGAATATCCAGAGCAGTCCTTTAATTTCTGACAAGAAACTATCGATGAATATGATCTCAAAAATGGAATCAGTGCGGCAATAGCCTATAAAGAACACGATTGTCGCAATCTGACTGACAAGGAGATAAAGAGACATCACACATCCGAAGACTCCCGATGCTTTATTTTCTGTATCCATAATAATTCTCTTTTAAGCGGCTATTCCCGCAATTAATAATGCTACCCATCCGGCTACAATCAGCTGTCCTATGCAGCCTGCGCGCCCAAACATATCCAACGGCCATAGAGGCCCGAAGAGAATCGCTAACACGATGTAAATGATAATTGCTGCTATCAACATATTATTATTGCTTTTGTTTCCTCTTTATGAGAAGAAAGCCGGAATGGTTAACATTAACAGAAAAAAACAAGACTGCATAGAAACCTTCTATTGTTGGTAGAAAGACTAAGCAACAACAAAAGGCTTCTAAAGGTCAAAAAACATTCTAAACGCCCTTTTCTACTTTTGAGACTGCTTCCATTCTTTCTTATGAACCTTGACAAGTTGCAGCGCCGATTGCGCTGGATAATAGCCATAGCCCAGGGCTATTTTGTATTGCTTTTTTGCCTGCTTGTAATCGTGAAGTTCCTCAAACGCCCGGCCTCTGTCATAGTACATCTCACTATTATACCATCCTGTATTCAGCGCCAATGAAGAATAGTAGATGAAGCCTTGGTAATCTGACTTGTTGAAGCATTCGTATGCTTTATCAGAATAGTCGCTGAATCGCTGTTTAGCAGCAGCTTCCCGCTGTTCTTGTAGTTCACGAATACGTTCAGCGTTCTGCGAATACAAAACGAATGGCAAAAGCATTTCATCCATCGTCATAGGCTCAAAACCGCCGTCTACAACATACGGATTGTTCTGAGCGTTGCTAAAAGTTATCACCAGTATGAATCCTAAAAGTAGAAATAGTCTTTTCATATGTACAGATTTTTTAGTGCTATGTTACCAAGTCCAAATTTGTCCACCGTTGTTGCTTCTTTGCTGTGTTGTCGTGTTACCGAACATGTCAGTTTTTCCCGTTGTTGACGATCCGGTTGTGTGTCCATAGACATCACGATGGGTCGTTGTTGTATTACCGAACATGTCTGTTCTGCCAGTAGTGGATGTGCCGGTTGTGCGTCCGAAGGCATCCCGTCTGGTAGTTGTCGTATTACCAAACATATCGGTTCTGCCTGTGGTTGAAGTACCCACGGTCCGGCCATAAGCATCACGGTTGGTGGTAGTGGTGTTGCCAAACATGTCGGTTCTTCCTGTGGTCGAAGTGCCTATGGTTCGTCCGTAGGTATCACGATGGGTAGTTGTTGTATTACCGAACATGTCGGTTCTGCCAGTGGTAGATGTACCGGTAACTCTGCCATATGCATCGCGATGGGTTGTCGTAGTGTTTCCGAACATGTCGGTTTGGCTTGTTGTTGATGTTCCTGCATTGTACTGGGCATGTGCGCCACAGGTAAACAATGCGATAGCTGCCGTAAGAATAATCTTTTTCATGATCCTACACTTGAAATGTTTAACGTTGTTCTATCACTTTATGACAGAAAACACTAAAGGTTAACAACAAAGAAAGAAAAAACGTTTATTCGATGAGAATGAATGATGCCCAATAATATGGTGACTTATAGCCCTCTTCTTTCATATCTTTGACAGTATGCCTTAAAGCTTCAGAAGGTTTTCCGTTTTCTATCAAGTGCCTGTAGAAGTGTTTCATATAAACTAAGGTCGCCTTGTCGGAGATACTCCATAAGGAACACATCACCAGACTCACTCCTGCATATTTCAAAGCATAGGCCACACCGAATGGCATTCCCGTCAGGTTTCTGTCTTCGCCAAGAGCTCCCCGGCAAGCAGAAAGTACAGCAAGGCGGCAACCAGAGAGGTCCAGCTTCATCAGCTCGCTGGATGTCAGAATACCATCATAACTGTCATAGTGCGATTTTCCTTTCCAAGCCTTATTAGCACCGGCAAAAAGAAGTCCGGATTGAGAAAGTATCGTCAGGAACTTGACGGTATCGCCATAATTCTTGACAACTGTGCTGTCAGTGTACAAAGGTGCCAACATGAAACCATGAGTAGAGAAATGAAGTAAGTCGGGGGCACTGCCACTTAGCTGGTGTACTTCATCTTCTGTGGCTAGCTTTCCCTGTAAACTTCGTAGTCGTATATGACTACAGGCAAGAATGCTGTCGATAGTTGCAACCTCTAACTTCGAACCAGGCAATGGACCAAAGCCATTACGAATACTGTCTGGAATTCCCCGGACGAGATTCCAAGGCTCATTGTTGTTTGCAGGACTCTTGGATTGTCCAATGTCGTAATCAATTCCGCCAAAGACGGTAGCAGTCCTAATCTTCGTTAGTCCCTCGCTGCCGTTTTTGATACTTGTCGTTGAGAGCATTTGATGCACATCGAATCTGTCGGAGAGAATCTGACCATTGCCAATAGGAATTGCAGCGAAATTAAGTTGGGAATATTTGAAGTTGCCTGAGATATAAATGGTCTTTATGTCATGCAATTCCGGAGCCATGAGCAACCATAACTTTCTTAAAGGCCCATTTTCGTTATAGAGTCTGTCAATGGACATCGGGTCATCCGTCAAATTCTTTGTGATCTCCTCTGCCAACAGTGAGTCTATTTCAACGCTGTGGGGAGAGCTGTATCCACGCTTCAAGAAAAGCAATTCGCCTTTCAAGTCTGTGATTTCTATGGCAATTTCATCGCCATCAAGACATTGGGCTATTGCTTGCCAGTCTTCAGCCACCCCCTTGTTCTTGCCAGTTTGTATGGCAAAAAAATTCTTTCGTGCTATCAGGTTGTCATACGCTTCCGATGCCCTGTCAGGCAGACTATCGCAACAAACATAAAAGTACATCATCATGTCGGCAAGATACTTATTCCATTGACGCTCATCGCTTCGCATGTTAAGATGATATGGCAGAGAAAGGGCAAAACGAATGCACTTGAAGTAGTCGTAATAGAATTCCGACCCCTTCATGCTCGTCGGGTTCACAAGGAGCAATCTCTTTTGATACAGGTTGACCGTTGAGTCCACTCTTATCTTCAATTTGTACCATCTCATTACATCACTGTTAGCAGTTTGTGAACAGCAGGACAGCGAGAAGAGGGTCAAGAAAAGGAAGAGAATATATTTCTTCATGGTTGCCATCAATCTAACATGACGAAGCCCGCCCAGTAATAAGGATTGGCGTACGTCTCGTTTGTTGATCTAAAAATATTTACTGCATTGTTAAAGGCTTTGTACACATTCTTTTGAATCATTAACTGCTTGTAGAATTCCTGCATAAAAACAGTTGTTGCTTGGTCTGAGACATTCCATAGAGTGGAAATGATATGTTTTACACCTGCAATCTTGAAAGCTTTAATAAGTCCCATATTACCGTCTATTTCTGATATTTCGCCCAGTCCGGTCTGACATGCTGATAAGACAACGAGTTTTGTGTTTGAAAGGTCCAAGGCTGCAATTTCATCGCCTGTCAAGACGCCGTCATCTACGCCCTCTGTATACTTGTTAAGATTCCATGCATTGTTTGCACCAGAGAAAAACAAGCCATTATATTGTAGCTGACTGCCACTATCTAACCTTCCACTTCCACTAGAGAAATATACATCAGAAGATTGAGGCTTACCACTTTCAATAATGTTATTCATGTATGGCTGATAGTAAAAGCCATGAGTGGATATATGAACAATGTCAGACGACTGTCCACCCAAAAGTTTAAAGTTTTCTTCTGTTGACGCTGTTCCACTTACAACCTTAATGTTAGCAATATTGTTCTTAATAGTCTCTTTGATCGACATAATTTCTGACAGACTTGTTTGAAGAGCACCTAAGTGGCCTCTATTGTCAAGTCCACGATATGCAACGTTACCGCAGTAAGCTGATTTTTTTTCTTGAGAGGCCTTGATAGTCATGCCTGCAAGAGAAGTATCATAATCTATGCCGCCACATAGATAGGCCGAAGAAAAGGTCTCTCCAGAATCGGAAGCAGTAAGGATTGAGGATGCAGACATGACATTATGGATGTCATAGAGGTCACTCATTCTCTGTGTCCCGTCCGAAATTGCGGCTAGATTTATATTGTTGAGGACTCCTGCTTTAGAGATGTAAATAACTGAATGTGGACTTACAAATGGAGCTATGGGCTTCCATAAAATGTCGAATAATCGAGTATCTCTAATGGAATAGAGATTATTAGCATACTCGATCGGATTTATAGACGGACTTGAAAGACCAATCCAAGACAATGCTTCGTAGTCACAAATATCAACAAATATTGGGAATTTATCTTGCTTTCGAACTATCAAAGCACCATATCTGTTATTTACATGCTGATAATCTATTCTATTATTAACAACCAAATATTCTATAGCTATTTCGCCTTCTTTGAGCTTCTCTTTAATTCTATCATAATCTTTTATGTCTGAAAATGCATTTTCTACAGCCAATTTGGATATATTCTCTTGTAACTCATGAGAAGATCTCGCCCGATATTCTTTCGATAACAAATATTGAAAATTTTTTGTAAGTTGGATGTTGTTGAAAGTTTGAAGTCGTAATTCTGGAGTCCTGAATTTATATAAAGCTTCTGAATAATAAGAATTTAGAATGCCAGCATTTGTGTCCCAGTAGCTAGAAAGGTCCGATGTAGAGAATTTTTCGAATAGTCGCTTAATGTCAGAACATAACCTGTCTTGCTCTTTGGCTAACTCAACAACGCAGCTAGAATCTCCAATAAAAAATTTTGTTTGGAATGGTAGGCTCCAACTTTTGCGTGTATCGAAGTAAGTAGAATTGATTCCTTTATAAATATTATTAGCCTCAATATACCTGTTAAAATATAACAAGATGTCGATTTTCAGACATTTATATAAGTTGACAAGTTCATCCTTGGAGAAATTGTTAGAGACATCAGCTAATATCTCATCGCAAAACTTCAAAGACTCATCTTCCTTCCCTAAACATGCGTATATCCAACTTGCATTTTCTAAAAGCTCATAATAATCAGTCTTCAAACTTTTAAGTTCAGGAGACTTTACTAACGCATATAAAGCCTTGTCAATAAATATTTTGGCATTAATAAGATTTCCAATATTTTTATAATTTATTGCTATTTTACTTAAAGTCAATAAATATAAGCTGCTACTCTGTTGGCCATTATCCTGAATAATATCCAATGCCTTAGCATAATTTTTTAGAGCCTGATCATAATCAGCTAAATTGGCAGAAAATATATCCCCTGCTACGTTATAAAGTGATGCATATACTGATGGCATTACTCCTTGAGACTGGCACTTTTCTATAGCATGCATAAGCATATCTAAGCCTTTTCGTTCTTGAAGCCTATTTGCCAAATTGGAGGCTACAAAAGAAACGGCATAAACATACCGGTTAACATCAACCTTTTGTTTCGCTTCTTCTTGACGGATGATATTTGCCAAGGAATCAATGAATGCATCATCTACGAATCCATTAATTTTATACTGTTCGCCGGTATCCAGCGTTTTGGCGTATTTATTAAATTTTCTTTGATCTATTGGAATATTGAAAGTATTGTAAAAAGTAAATACATCTTTTAGATATTTTTTACGCAATTCATCAGTATAATTGGGAGATTTCAAAACAAGTTGGATTCCATTTTCATACAGTTTGATAGCTTCACCTAAGTATGCATTAAAGGATACTTCAAGACGGGATAATGCTAAGTTAATATCTATTTGACCTTGATTATCACCTTTTGTCTTATATATTTTAAGCAGTTCTAATCCGACCTCTCTTGCCGTTGATAAAATAGATTTGTTGATGGCAATATCAAACCTATTTCTCTGCAAATTAATATAGCTATCTTCAGTTTTCCTATCTGCCGGATAGCTGGCAGTTGCCCATGCAAATTTTTCCAATGCCTTATTCTCCTGGCCTGTGTTATAATAGCATAACCCAAGTAAGCCATCATAAAAATATGTTGTATGAGTAAACTGATAGCCCTCGTGTTGTAAGGAGTCTATCTCGTTCAATACAGGTATGGCATAGGTATATTGCTTATTTGTGAATAATGAGTTAGATGTATTTTCTAATTCTGCAACATAATAGTCTTTAATTTCTCCACTGATTTTAGGCCATATCGTCTTGAAAGACTTAAAAACTTTTAAGGACAATTTCCAATTGTCTGTCCATGTGAGGAGACCTGAGAATATTGAATAGTATGCTGCCATTCCAGGTCCTAATGATCTTACATCCTCTTTGTTTTGGGCAAAGCTCGTTATGACTCTCTCCATTGAATGACAACAAGAGTCCATGTCAATGGATTGCTTTTTGTAAAACTTCGCAATACTAAACGAGGTATAATATAAATCTTTGGTTATAGGATCGAGTTTGTCAGCATTTTGATGAAGAAAAGCCAATCCACCATAATAGTCCTGATTCGTTACGAAGCCGTTTAGTCGCTCCGTAATGGAAATTTGGGATTTTCCAGTAATACAGCAAACTAACGCTGCTACTAATATGATTAATTTCCTTGCTTTAAGTTGAATATACATTGTTCCTTCAATTGTATGGTTGAGAGCTTCGCTTTGCCTAATATCTTCTTTTCTTCTTGTTCCGCTATCTCTAATTCATCGAGTGCGAGCTGCCATTTTGATATTGCAATATAACATCTTGCCAGATTGAAAGACACTCCGTAGATAGTTGAAGATGTTACATTGGAGGAGGCTTTGATCAATTCTTTGGCCTCTGTAAGATATTTCATACCCTCTTCTGTGCTAGGGGCTGTTAGTGCAATCTGGTTGAGACAGGATATGTAGAAATCTGAAAATGTTCCATATTTATTCTTGAAGAGTGACAGGCAATCTTTGAATTGAGCAGTAGCCTCATTCTCTTTATGCAAATATCGCAAAGCTATTCCTTCTTTCAACAAACAATCAGAATTGAGACTGTCATCATAATTAAGGGTTAGGGCTTTCAGTTCTCTAACGCACGCCAAAGCAGACACATTTGCCGTGTCGTTTTTTAGCCCCCAATAATCGTCTATTAAACTTTTATATATGCGTATTTTTTTGTTACGTACATTCTTTTCATTGCTTTTAATACTACTTAAAGCAAGTTTGTTGTAGTCCAAAGCCTGTTGATCAAAGCCTTTTGCTCCAAAACTAGCTGCAAACGATTGATAAATATCACTTTCGCTCAATATGCCGTCAAACAGATAGATAAGATCAGGAGTTATTTGCTTTATAAATAATGACTTTGCAGGTTCTGGTACATATTGTATATATATTTCTTGCAAGTTTACATAGCATGCCTCTAATAATGATGTCTTATATTTCAAGAGACCCTTATCGTGGATTATTCTATATGCCTTGAGATAAAGGCTAAAGGGCTCCACGACATCATTTCCACACGCTGTCTTCAAAATATTACCGAGCAAGATTAATGTGTTGACATAGACTATGCTATCTGTTTGATGGTTTAATTCAAGCGATTGTCTTGTCTGGAGCAACATCTTGAATTGACTGAGTACGGCTGATTCCTTGGGATGATTCTTTACAAACAGCTTAATGTATCCAAGTTGACATTCGTTATGAGCGTTATGGGCCAGGACTGAATCCCCCTCCTGTTCATAAATCGCGGCTAAGATAGAATATGTATTTATGATATTGCTATTAATGTCATCAGCTATTGACGCAGCAAGAAATTCTTCACATACTTTCTTAGCCTTGTCGAATCGTCGTGTGTTAAAGTAATATGACTGCAAAGCCTCTAAACAAGATTTGTATGGAACACGCGCTTGCTTGTCATCTCTTAAAGCATACAGTTTGTCCCTGCAATATTCTAAATATGGAATGGCCTTTTCTTCATCATTGTATTTTACCGAATAAAGAAATCCCATATCCAAGTTATAGAGAATATCGATCCCGGGGACATTACGAATACTGTCTTTATCCACTTCATTAAGCAGATAATTTTCAATATGGTCGTACATATCAGATCTACGCTCCTGTAATAAATTTCCACATACTAATAGTTCTTTATATAACTTTTGCCCATAGCATGGCCCTGCGAATAGGCAAAGAAAAACAACCAAGATGGATAAATTATGTATTTGTCTCATTCTGATAATTGTAATTATTTTATTTTCTTCATCAATTCATTGGCTTTCTTTCTCACTATCACGTTATCAGTATTGCCGACAAGTGATTGGAGAGTGGCATAGGCCGAATCCTTGTCATTATCTTTCAGATAGGCAATGGCAAGGTTCCATCCAATGTAAGCAGACTCGTTGGTATAGTCATTATACGTCTCCATCTTTGACACTTCCCAAAGTATGGACAGTTGTTTGATGGTCTTGTCCAAATCTTTGCCTTCCTGTACATTCGCATACAGAGATTGGAGCTCCTTCACCACATTAGCATTCTCTATGCCACGGGAAGGTGTCTGCTCACTGACAAAGACAGTGCAATATTCATCGCCGAGCTTCGTCACTGTGCGGTAGTTATAATATTTAAAGCCCACACCGAACAGTACGACGATACATGCCGCAATGGAGATTAGTTTAAAAATGCGCTTCCGTTTAGCTGCAGCCATTGACGATTTTGAAGATTCGGCCTTAAGCTCAGCCCTTACTTCTGCCCTCAGATCTTCTAATGTGAGGGCGTAATAATCTACCTCATGCTTATGGAAGAACCAAGCTCTGGATGCGAAATATTTTGCCGCTGCCGCGCTAATCGACGTAAGAGCTTCCCTGACCTTTTCATCATTCTCCTCGCCAATCTCCTTCATGGCCTTCGCAAGATGAGCAATCGAAATAGCTTGTGAGCGTAACTCGTCATCACTCTTCAGCCCTTCCATGAATGCATTCTCCTCTTCGGCAGTCATACGGCCACGCAGATAAGCGGATATGCGCTCATCGTCCTGTAGCTCTTTGTCGGTAACTATTTTATATTCCTCACTCATGATAATCTTTCTTTAATGGTTTTTAGAAGAGATTCTTTGCCAAGTCGTTCCAACGCTTTCTGAACTTCTCCTGACAGCGGTGTTTGGTGACCTTTACATAACCTACTGTCTTGTTCAGAATGTCGGCAAGGGCCTTCAAAGAATAGTTGTCACGGAAGAAGCCCCACAGCAATTTATTACAAGGTTCAGGCAAATCACGGACAATCTGTCTGGCAATGGCTTCTTTGGACTCTACTAATGAAATATCCGGGTCTAAAGCAATCAGACTGTCCACCTTCTCATCTTTTATTGCGTCAAGAAAGTCAAACTCAGAATCTGCGCCCACGTTCAGGTTATGCGTTTTTGCCCTTTGCCATTCAAAAGCTTTGTTGCGGCAGATGGACAAGAAGTAGGTCGACAATGAGCAAGACAAATCTTTCAATTTCCCGTTTCTGTTGTTCTGGAAAAGAATGATGAAGGATTCCTGGAATATATCCTCGCATTCCGTTTCGGACAATGAAGGGAATTGCTTCATGAGATAGGCTTTCGCCTTATCCCATTCCTTCCGGGCGAACTCGCTGAGAAGCTGTTCGCTGTATGTCGCCAACTGTATAATCATTGTTTCGTCTTTTCTACAACCATGTTTTGTCTGATAAGGCGCTTGTCCGCATTCATCAGTTTACGTACGTTTTCTATCCATGCAGTATTTGCATTTAGATGATGATGACATAACACCTTATTTACATAATAGGACAACGGACCAAAATATTGTGTTCCGACCTTAATTTCAGCATTGGTCTGATATGAACGGCATGCTTCCAAATAGCAGGTGGATGCCATATTACCTCCTCCTGAAATTCTGATGACAGGCCTTGTGTCGATTCTTGGAATAAAAGCCTTACCACTTCTTGAAAACCCGATGTTTGTACCTCTTACGAAGACGGAATCCTCCTCTTCCTCACCGCGCGATGAGTCTCCCGCGTGGCAAGCGTCTATAACAACATAAACGAATCCTTTCTTTCCTGCCTTCTTGCGAATATTAGTGACGTAGACATTCAGTTCATCATCTATAATATGATTTTGGCCACTATAGACATGGGCGACATACCGTTGTCCGGCGTTATAGGGAACTATAGCCTCGTCCCACCCGTCCGGCTCATCACCGTTTTTGTCTTCTACGGGTTGTCCGTGTCCCGAAAAGTGGATATAGACAAGATCTCCCTTTTGGGTTTGCTTCTCAAGCTTACATAGCGCTTTTCGTACAGACAGCGCAGTAGCCTGACGGTCTGTCAACAGATGAATGCTAAAGCCTTGCTTCCTTAAGGTATTACTTATCAGAACGGCATCATTCGTCCCATGGATATTCTGCCAGTCAAGTTGTGCCCGTCTGTATTTGGGATATTGTGACAATCCAATGATCAAGGCACGTTTCGTACCTGCCCAAACAGATTGGATGCAGAAGAAAGCTATAGTTATAATTGTGAATAGTCGATGAATCATATTAGATGATGGTATTCTTCAAAACTTAGCCCAAAAGTACAACTTTATTTTCACAAGCTGTTAACCTCAACGGATTTTTTTCATAAAAAAGCGAAGAAGAACTCAGAACGGCAACGTTCAACGATATAACAATATATCAATTAAGAAAAAGATTATGGGATTAATTTCGTTTATTAAAAGTTTAGTTTTTCATGATGATGATTCTGATTTTATAGAGTCTGTCACTCAACAACCAGTGAAGAATATCAACAACCTGGTTGACTTGGGCAACGCTGTCACAGACGACATTGAAATGTCGGCATCTGATGAAATGCATGAAGTGTCTGGAGATAAGGAAGATACTGCAACGGGAAAAGAGGCCAACGATGACAAGTCAGAGGCTACGGCCCATAAGTCGGATGCCTACAACCTTATTATTCTCGATGAGAGCGGATCGATGTCAACGGTCAGAGATGCTACTATCTCCGGGTGCAATGAAACGCTTATTAGCATACGCAACACACAGAAGGAACAGGCTGGCATACGGCAATATGTCTCTATCTTCTGTTTCGACTCTTCACATTCCCGGTACATCTTCCATGACACACCTGTCGATGAGGTTAGGGACATGACAAGGGCAGATTATTGTCCAAGCGCGTGCACGCCGCTCTACGATGCCATCGGATATACTGTTTTGCAGTTGTACCGTAAGATTAACCGCCAGGAGGCTAAAGGCAATGTCACCATCATCACCGACGGCTATGAGAATGCCTCCCGCAAGTGGAAGTTGCCACTCGTTCAAGAACTCATTGAAACTTTGAAGAATAAAGGCTGGGTATTCTCGTTCATCGGTGCCAACATAGATGTGAAGAGCACTGCAAACAGTCTTGGCATCGACAGTTTCATGCAGTTTGAGCAGACACAGACCGGAATGGAGGATATGTTCGAATGTGAGAGGCGAAGTCGCAGGGCATACAATGAAAAGCGCCGTTACATGCAAATGAGCCGAAGCTTCTGTAATATGAGCGAAGAAGCACAGGACAGGGCGACGGGCGCTATGAACGAAGGTTATTTCGTAGAAGGCCAGCGCATAGCCCCCGACAACATCGTGTCACTCCAAAAGAATCAGATCTTCGTCTTTGGCAGCAATATTGATGGGGCGCACAATAGTGGTGCTGCCTACTATGCTCTTCAGCATTTCGGAGCTAAGTTCGGACAGGCTGAAGGTATTCAGGGGCAGAGCTATGCCATCCCGACTGACGGCAATTCGTTTGAGGAGTTGGCGAAGGCTGTTGAGCGGTTCACGGAATACGTGGTCTTCCACCCACAGAATAAGTTCATGCTTACAGCCGTCGGAACTGGTAATGCGGGCTACGAGGTCCGACAGATAGCTCCTCTCTTCCGCCAAGCCTACGCCTTCGGAAATGTGTATGTGCCGAGAAGCTTTATGCAATATGTAAGTAATCCGAATGTTCCATACTAATGCAAGAGGTGGCATCTTGATGGATATTCTCCATTGTGACACCACTTTCATAGAAAACTTAGCAGGTAGAGACCGTGAACTCTATTGGGAAATGAAAAGTACCAAAGCGATGGCTGTCTAAACGAAAAATCAAATAAAATCGACAAGGTAAGAAATATGACATCAATATTAGAAAAGGATATTACAACTCTCCGAAAGGGATTTGCATTATACTGCAATCTCTTGGGATTGAAGCAAGAGACTTGCTTAGCGTTGATATTGCTATTAGACTCAAAAATAATACTTATCGCCATAATGAAATATATGGCTGAGTTGGATGATGACAGAGTGCAAGACAGGTTAACATGGGACGAAATTACCACGTTAGTTGTAAACAAGGCTGTAGAAACGAAGGATATTGTAGAACGCAAAATACATGGGTAGATTGTGGCTTAAATTATGATTGTCATCCACTCTTAAGTTGAGCTGTGTGAACATCAAGATAGGCATGGAAAATTAAGAGATGCTGTTACATAGAAATATAAATGTTGATAAGCTTCAAACAATCCTTTGTTTGCACCATAGATTTGAAAAGTTTAACTATCTTTGCACCATACTTCCACAGCGTTGTTCACTGCACGGCGATCGCTATGTAATGACCATGAACGCCACTTGCGCATTAATACATCTTTGAATAATAAATATATAGAAACAACAATATCATGTTAGGAGCAATTATCGGTGACATCGTAGGCTCTGTCTATGAATTCCACAATACGAAGGATTACAACTTTCATCTGTTGACAACCAAAAGTACGTTTACGGATGATACGGTTATGACGCTCGCCGTGGCCAAATGGCTGACGGAAGATGACAGCCACAGCCATGAGTATTTGGTAAAATGTATGAAGGAGTTGGGGCTAAGGCATCCAAACAGAGGCTATGGCGGCAGCTTCAAACGTTGGCTGATAAATCCCAATCCACAGCCTTACAACAGTTGGGGCAATGGCAGTGGCATGCGGGTAAGTCCGGTTGGCTTTTATGCCAAGACGTTGGATGAGGCTCTTGAGCTGGCAAAAATCTCTGCAGAGGTAACCCACGACCATCTTGAGGGCATTAAAGGCGCACAAGCCATTGCAGCAGCAGTGTTTTTAGCACGTCAAAAGAAGTCAAAATCTGAAATAAAGACGTATATTGAGGATAGGTTCGACTACGACCTGCATTATACTATAGCAGAGATGCGCCCCTTCTATGAATATGACGTTTCCTGTATGGGCAGTGTGCCGCCAGCTATCATCGCCTTCTTGGACAGCCATGATTTTGAGGATGCCATCCGCCTGGCAGTTTCCGTTGGTGGCGACAGCGACACTATCGGAGCTATGACAGGAGCCATCGCGCAGGCTGCCTATGAGATGCCCAAAAACCTTGCAGGCTATTGCTATGGTATGTTGACCCCCGATTTGCGTGCCATCCTGAATGCTTTCGAGAACAAGATGGGCATCACCACAGATGAACCCTTCGACTTGGATCGCTTCGTGGCAACACAATCGCATGACTATGAGACGGCTCTTTCTGAAATGAAGTCCGGACAGAAATTGAATCACTGGATATGGTACGTTTTCCCACAGTTGCGTGGCCTCGGTCATAGCAACTACTCATGGATATACGGTTTGGCTGACGAAGAAGAGGCAAAAGCCTATATTGCTCATCCTGTTCTTGGCCACAGACTGAGGGAGATAACGGAAGTTTTGCTTACCCATACGGACGAGGATGCGCAGGCACTGATGGGCAGTCCGATTGATGCAGTGAAGCTTCGTTCCTCCATGACGCTTTTTAGTGCCGTATCGACCAATGACATCTTTCAGAAGGTGTTAGATGCATTCTTTGGCGGAAAAGGAGACGCAACAACTTTGGGTATGTTGAATAACAAAAATCAAATTTGATATGGAGCAAGTCGCTACAAAAGACTTCAATAAAGTAAGCAATATGACCGCGCGTTGCCGTGTCACAAGGAATTGGCATGCTAACTTTGGCCGCCATTTTGACATAGAGTTATATGAAAAGGTTATTGCTATATTCAATCGTCCTGTTTCTGTTGGGCTGTGTAAGTAAACCTAACACATCCACTACTATGGACATGATCGTCATTTCGTAGGGCGTGCAGCAGCATAAATGCTCATGCAGTGGGCCAGTATTATTACAGAAAGATAGCTAATATAAATCAACTAACATGCAGGATTATTCAGATTTAGTAAACAATATTGAAGCCATCAAAAAGATGGCCGAACAGGGAAATGCAAGAGCCATGAATAATTTAGGACTACTTTATGAGCGTGGATTGGGAGTTGAGAAAGATTACCAAAAGGCATTTGGCTGGTATCAAAAAGCAGCAGATAAAGGATTTGTTGCTGCCATTTATAAAATAGGCTATAGCTATGAACATGGTTTAGGCACAAAGAAAAACTTAAAGGAAGCCGAGTCTTGGTATTCGAAGGTTGTAGATAATGGAAATCACAGGGCGGAAAAAGACCTGAATAGAGTTCGGGAAGAAAGAGAAAAAGAAGAATTTATGAGAAATATCAACTTCTCGACTCGCCAGAAAGTAAAAAGGTCCTTTTATTCCCGGGTTATTCCTTTGGGTAAGAACTATATTGTTCGTCGTAAAGGGGTATGGGGCATAATAGACAAAAATGAAGTCGTTTTGCTTCCAATAAAATATACTCGTGTCCACTGGTTTGATGGCGGATTTGCCGGGATACAAGTCAACGACAAATGGGGACTCGTTGACAGCGATGGGCACATTACTATCAATCCTCAGTATGACACGATAAAATATCTCTCGCAATATCATGCTTGTGAAGTTGAGAAGGATGGAGATCAATTTGTGATAGACACAAACAACCAAATCATATTGAAAGTAGATGGCAAAAATGTACAATTTGATGCTGGCAAGCTTGTTGTCTGCTCAAATGAAGGATGGCAATTGTTCAATTTGGACGGGACACCTTTCTCAAAAATCCATCCACTAATTGGCAGAGAGGGTAATCATTGGATTGGTTATGATGGCCAAAATAAGAGGACGATTATAAAGGAGAATGGAAAGGAAGTGCAGCTGCCCCAGTATGAGATCGGTACTTTCTTTGATCACATATCACAGTTTCGCTATCAGGGCAAATACGGACTCATAGACGATGATGCCAATATTGTTGTTCCCAATCGGTATGATTATATCAATTTGGGGTCTGCAGTAATTGCCATCAATGAGGGGACAAAGACAATGGATTACGACCATAATTTTCTAAGACGGCCATTTGAAGGCAGATGGTTATTCTGGAATTATCAGTTCCACGAGATAACCCCTTACCACTATGAAAATATGGGGTCTGCTTATAAAGGAGACGGAACGGAGGTATGGTTTGGGAAAAGAGATGGCCGTTGGTATGAGATAACGCCTAACGGTGAGCAATGGTTTGCCAATAACGATACAGAATATAAGAAAAAGAAAGAAAACTTTGAACGGAGAAAAAGAGAAAAGAAAGAAGGGCAATTCGTAGTTTTGAGCGATCCGAACTATAAAAAAGATGGTAGAAAACTATTTGTCAGGGCTTGTGATGGCAAGGTGATCCGTCACTTCTATTATACTCCTTACTCCTTATTTGGCATTGCCTTTAGACGAGTTAACTTATCATTGGAAAATTGGCGAGTCTCTTGTGAATATCTACGGACAGGAGATGCCTAATCCACATGCTTTAAAGATGCCAAAGCAAAAGAAGCCCCGACATATATTCAAGCTTAATGAGAAGATGCTATCAATGAGTGACAGTAAGTTGATGAAAGCCTTTGTGGCATTTGCCAAGCGTTTCGGAATTGAGAATGATGATGTTGCTTCTTTATACATAATATATGAAAATAAACGTAAACGAGCCATACTGATAGATTGGCTCATAAGGAAGTATGAACGAAACAAGAAGTTTAAAATGAGTTATGACGAACTTGCATTACTGGCAGTCGATATCGAAAATTGGGATAAAAAGAGAAGATGAATCACAGTAGTGAACATCAAGATGTGGTGAAATAGGGGGGGCTCCATTGGAGCCACAATTTTATCCTCTGTTTATATCATAGATGGAAAAAGATTCACTATCTTTGCACCATGCATCCATAGAGTTGCCTAAAGGCACGCCAACCGAGCAGTCAGCCACGGTGGTACAATGATGGGATGTGAATTGTAGAACAATTTAAACTGACTTGTATGTACAACAGACTTGTATTGAATGAGCCGCACGCCTCCGTAGAGGGGCTCTATGATGCGGATAAAAGCTATTGGAATGTCGATGCCGACTTTCTCAATGACGTGGTAATCAAATGGACGGACTGGCACACTGACTATCTCTTCCACGGTCTTCAGGACGACCGCATCAAGACGGTTCGCTTCCCTTATTCCCGTTTCATCGTTGATGCCGAACGCCTTTGGAAAGACCCATTGGAGAGCGTAGGCCAGGGTATCGTGTATAAGAACTTCGACGGGCATCGGCGGACAGTGCCCATGCAATCTGAGCAAAACCTTCTCGGCCTATGGAAGTGGCACCAGCGTCGGTTGAGCTCACAACTCTCCGAAGGAGCACTGCTCTTGGACTGCCATTCATTCCCCGAAGAGTTGAGCGATGTGGACATCTGCATCGGGTTCAATGAAGATTGGTCAAAGCCTTCCAAGACTACGATAGAGATGGCTGTCAACCATTTCATGGACTGTGGTTATAAGGTTGGTTTAAACACACCTTACAGCAATTCTGAGACTCCCGATTGCCCATTCCACTATCACTCTATGATGCTTGAGATCAACAAGCGGGCTTATCTGCAATCGGGCTCCATACAGTTGAGGAGCAACACACTAAGGGATGATATTAACGGGCTGATGGAAAGACTATTGGCTTGATAATTTCTTGACATCCTAAAATCCGCAGATAATTTTTCGAGTGTCAGATTTAGCCCTTGCTTGTGACGATTGTGTCTGACACTAGGCTTAGAAACGCTTGACATGACTTGTATGCAGACACCTTCCCCTTACCCCGTAAGGTCGAGAGGCTTTGACCTAAGCATCAACGAAGAGTGTTAATCTATCCGT
>Ga0310695_10005491_pt1 | contig 22087 bp, 16 predicted proteins | sample RumenRJG_04DNA_FD_203882 | JGI IMG/M metagenome (GOLD analysis project Ga0310695, IMG submission 203882) | Bovine rumen microbial communities from Lethbridge, Alberta, Canada - RJG_04 (v2) (version 2) | ecosystem: Host-associated > Mammals > Digestive system > Stomach > Rumen | place: Canada...
CTTCAGATAAAAGACATTGTCGGCATCATCACGCTTTTTCAGCGGAGGTGAAGGTCTGTCCAGCCAACCGAAGACTTCGCACTTTGTTCCCAGCGGAACTCCAAGCGCACCAATCTTGCACGACTTCCCCGCTTCAAATCCTGCCTTGAACGCCAGTTGCTTCTCTATGACCTTGTGAGCCTCTCCTGCCAACAGGCCGACTTTGAAAGACACAAAGCCCAACACGCCGACAACCGCGATCACCGTAACAATGCCTACTTGCTTATTTGTCATAATTGTTTTTCTTTCATTTGCAGTTGGATTTGTCATTGGCGACACTTCCACATTGGCAACATTCTCAACGGCACTGACGGAAACTACCGTCATGGCCGACATCCCCAACAAGCATATACTGGTATTCGTCTTCGCTTGCAGGAACGGATTCATCAGATTCGATCTGCGTCCCGTTCTCGCAAGTTGCCGTCAAAGATGCGCGGTCTCCAGACAGACCAAACGATGATATACAGACTGTCCCGGACGGAATACTCAAGAGGAACCCGCCGACAATCATCTCCACCCTTTCACTGTTTGCATCGATTCTGTATTCATTGTCAAATATATCCGACATCCTCCCGTTCTTGGACGCGAAATGAAGCCGATATACACCAGGCGCACCGACATACATGTGACACGTCTCGAAATCCCCTGCCTGATACAGCGCGAAATGCTTGCCTGAAACGGTCGCAATGCGCCATTGCCTGCTCCATCTGTTCTTGCTGTCGCGCCATTCCAGCATGAACGGCAGATTTACGGCGCCGGCATCCACCGCAGTCCATTTCGGTTCGATCATGCCGGCATACGGGTCTTTACCGTCGCCGGACTTCTCGAATTCGCCGCGCGGATGTATTAAACCGAGGTATTTGCGACGCGAAAGCAAATCGCCCACCGGCGTCAACTTGCCTTCGACGTTTTTGCGTTCATCATCCGCCGTCTTGATGTCGATGGAATCTCCACCACTTCCGACAACCGCGAGCGTACCGTCGGGAATGCGGATCCAGAATGTATCGGCTGTCATCATTTCCACCGTCTCGTTCGTCACGTTGACGCGATAATCGTTCCGGATGAAACTGTGCTTGAGACCGTCCACAAGATAGTATTCGCCCGTCGGAAGCCTGTAAACCGCGAACGGCCCCGCGCCGCCGGTATCCATCCTGACGCCTATGCGCTTGCCGGACTTGAATACAATCGTTTTGTCGTACTCGGCGAGAAACGGATGGGCGTTGACGTATTCGACCGAAAACACCGTCTTGCCGTCCTCGCCCGGCACGTCTACCAAGCGAGGCTTTTCTTTCCCCTTCTCCCAATTTTCCGCTTCGTACCAAAAGTTGAGCGCCACCGCAAAGCCGAATCCCACGGCGAGCAGACACGCGCCTACGCCGCCCGAAACGAACATGATCGCCGATTTCTTCCATTGCCGCTTCGCCAAAGTCACGAGAAACACCAGAACATACCAGAGAGACGTCCCGGCGAAAACCACCGTCGCGGCAACGCCCACTGCCACACCAGCCTTACCCCAAAAGGACGAACCGACTATGGCTACGAGGAACAGAACCGCAGCGCATCCCCAGACGAGGAACATCCCCAAGCCAGTCCTCGACAGAAACTCGCGAATCTGATACTTACCCATAATTATGCTTCCTTTCTTTGCGCCCTTTGCGTCCTTTGCGGCTGATTTTCACCATCCCTCGTGCGATATATGCATGTCATCCCTCTTCTTTCCCAACATGCCTATCGTGAAACATGTTATATCCCAAGCAACCTGCGGCCTTGGACGATCGCGGAGAAGAAGCCGCTAGCCTCGACGGCCGGATCAACATGTCCGTCGCAGACCAGCACGGGGCGCTTGCTCATTCCGCGCCGGAGAGGCAGCCGTTTCATCCGTTCCGCAACTTCCTTCTCGATCTCCGCGCCGATCTCGTTCCGTCGTTTGATCTCGACGATATACGCCGCCCTTGGTGTCTGGACGAGAAGGTCTATCTGGCATCCTTGGCCTTTTCCATTGCGGCCTTTGCGGACATTCCTGTATGGCGCGGCAGACTCCACGGTCGAGTTCCCGATGCCGAGGTAGGGCACGAGTTCCATTGCGTTGTTGACGATCAGGTTCTCGAACTGAAGCCCCATGACCGCATTCCACTCGGGAAGCGATGACAGGGACGCGAAGCGGTACGAACCGCGCATGATCATCCCCTTGCGCGGCTCGATGTACTTCAGATAGAAGCGCGTGTAGTTGTCGCGCAAACGATACCTCGACACGCGAGCCTCCTCGCCAGTCTCGGGATTAAGGCCGGGATCAGGATCAATGAAACCACCCTCGGCAAGTTCCTTGAGGCGGGCGCTCAGGGCTCCGTTCCTGTCCATGTCAAGGCGTTCGGCAATCTCGGCGCCGCTCATCGGTCCTTCCGCAAGAAGCCCGAGTATCTTCCTGCGCACCGCCATGTCATCGCCGAACATCGAGTTGAATATCGCGTCGAAGTCCTTGAAGAGCACGCCATCCTTCCTGAAACAGAGCCGCCGGATGTTCTCTTCGGCGGAAAGTCCGGGGTCAACCTCCTCTAGGTAGCGCGGCACGCCGCCAGTCACGGACAGGACATCGAATATCTCGCGTTCGTTCAGGTTGGCAGCCGCAGGCTTCCAGAACTCCGCACATTCGGCGAGCGTCAGTTCCGTGAGCACGTAGTCCCGCGAAAACCTGCCTGTGAACCCGGTGTTGCCGAGGATGTTCTCCCTTATCCAGGCCGAAACCGACCCGCACACGACGAGTATGAGCTTCTCGTGGCGATGGAAGTACGACTCCCATGCGTTCCGCAGCGTCGCCGGGAAATTCGGATCGCATCCGCCCATCCACGAGATTTCGTCAAGCAGTATGACCGTTCTCTTCGAGTCGTCGATTGCCCGGTCGAGCCAGAAGAACGCATCCTTCCATGTCGGGAGCGACATGATCGGGGAATTCGTGAGCCGGGCAAGGGTCGCCGCGAACTCGTTGAGCTGATCCTCGTTCGTGACCTCATGCTCACCGTCCGGAGCAAGCCCCTCGAATTCCAGGTACGCATCCGCCGTACGCCTCGCGAATTCCCTGAACAGCGTTGACTTGCCGATGCGTCTGCGTCCCCTGCAGGCGACAATCGACGAAGTCCGCTTGCGCCACAGCGACTCAAGGTCGTCCAGATATTCCTTTCGGCCAATGAACATAAAAGCTCCTTTTTATGTTTCAGAAGTGAACGCGCATATTATCGCAGATTTCACGTCGCAAGTCAAGCGCGAAATTTGCAAATGTCAAATTTCGAGCTACATCAATCGCCGCATATCCAGCGCGAAAATTGCAATCTTCAAATTCCGGGCATACCGCTCATCGGCCACATGGCGCGTTCCGTCCACATCAGTCATCGCGCTCAAGGATAATTCATTTTCCTTTCTTTGTGCCTTTGCGTTCTTCACGTCCACACTGATTGTTTTTCGGCATTTTCACCGAGTGGTTTTCAACCCGCAAATACCATGGGAGCGGGCCATAGTGGTATTTTTCTTCAGGAAGAAAGTGTCAACCTATCATAAAACGTGACACGCTGCGACTTTCTTCTTCATCTTTCCTTCTCCTTTCGACGGGCAACCTGCGTCATGCCGTCTATCAAAGCTGCAACGTTCCGGAAGTTGACGAATTTGCCGCCGCCGGCAATCGGCCACTCGTCCCCGGCATAGACGACATACCGGCCCGCGAGCGGAGAAATGGACTTCGCGAACTTGTCCATATTCAAAGTGAACGAGTCGCTCGGCGTCTTGGCGCTCTTTATCTCGATCGCATGGAGGCGCCGCGCTTGTTCGACCACAAGATCTATTTCGTTGCCGTTCTTCCCCCTGATGTAGTAGAGCGACGGGCGGATGCCTTTGTTAAGCTGCGTCTTGAGCGCCTCGACGACAACCATATTTTCGAACAGTCCGCCCATAAGCGGATCGCGCGCCGCCTGCAAAGGTGACGAGATGTCCAATAGATGGGCTGCGAGTCCGACATCCGTAAAATAGATCTTGGGCGACTTTATGAACCTCTTGCCGAAATTGTTGTAGTACGGCTGAAGCCGAAATACGACGTAGCTCGCCTCCAGGACGCTCAACCATTCCTTCAATGTCGTGGAGCTTACCCCGACCTCTCCGGACAGCCCCTCAAGATTGGCAACCTGCCCGACCCTGCCAGCCAAAAGACGCATGAAGAGCTCGAATTCGCTCTGGTGCGAGACGTTCACAAGCTGCCGCACGTCTCTTTCCACATAAGTCCTGTAATAGGCTTCATACGCGTCGCCCGGCTCATGCTTTCTATCATATATCGCCGGAAGAAAGCCCCTGAAAAGATATTCGTCGCGCGTATGCGTTATTCCCGCCTTGCATAGTTCGCGGATGGAAAGCGGCAGCAGCGTCAGGAGCGCGGTTCGCCCCGCCAGCGACTGTGCTACGCCTTCACGCGATCTCGGCTGATGGGATCCTGTCAGCACGAACAATCCATTGACTCCGCGCCGATCGACTTCAACCTGGATGGCGGCAAGCAATTCCGGTACCCGCTGTATCTCGTCGATTACGACCGGAGGACTGAATCGCTCGAAAAACGCCTTGGGATCGCGTTCTGCGAGCCTTCGCACGGCGCTGTCCTCGAGATTTGCGTATGCATGACGGGGGAACGTCATCTTCGCAAGCGTCGTCTTCCCGCTCTGTCTCGGCCCCTGTATCGTCACTACAGGGAAAGCCGAAAAGAGGCTTTTCAGCTTTTTTGCAATCTCTCTCTGTATCATGCCGCATCCTCCTTGTCAAGGGAACGGACGGCATTATACCACACCATCTGGACAAATCTCAAGTCCAACTTTGATTTTGGCACCAAATCGGGCGCATCTGCGTAATTCACCGTCTGGCTTTTTGATTATGGGAAACAACTATTTGAAACAACATTCCTTTGGCGTGCGGACGCGGGGCCTTGCGGCACCGCTCTAGCTACTGCCTTCAGCAGCGACCTTAGGTCGGTGGATACGCTTCGCAGTTCACGCACCTCTCTCGAAGTTGTTTTTTCCAGTTGTTCCGGTTGTCTCCAATTTCAAACCGTCTGGGTGAAAAACACAGATGCGCCCCACCAAATCTGATCGGCAACGCGACGCGGAAATCCCCAATGCGAAGAAAAGCGAATCCGCGCTGGAAGTTCCAGAACCTGGAGCGCACTCTCCGACTCCGAACTCCGGCAAATCTCAATGTATCTCGATTTCCTCGATGGAGGCGAGCTTGTTGGGAGATGTATCGGAAATCTTGACGAATATATACCTCGTGCGGGCGGGAAGCGCGGGCGTGACGCACCACTTCGACGGCGGCCCCTTCCAACCGCCGAACCAATGGATCTTGCACGATGTCACTTCGCGCTCTTCGCCAAGATCGATTTCGACCCACGGCTTCTTGTCGTCCGGTTTCGACTCCCAGCGCGTAAGCGGCGAACCGTCGAGAAGAAAACCCACGGGGCGGTCTATCCGCGAGGACGATGCGGTCGTCCGCGCGCCGGCCTCAAGCCCGGGCTTCCTGTCGAGCACTTTCCACCGCCGCTCGCTGCACGTGCCGTCTGCAAGCGACGCGCGCACCTTGACCGTCCCCTTCGCATCCGCAGGGACGCGCACCGTCACGCGCCGGCGAGCCTCGCCGCCGTACGGCGCGGACAGCTCGAACGTTTCGGCGCAGAAGTCGCCTGCCGCGAACGAGACCTTGCGCGTGACCGCCTGCCCGTCGCGGCTGTCGTTCAGAAGGATGATGTCGAAACTGCGCTCCGTTCCGGGAATGACGTCTTCGCGGTATTCGTCTATCACGAGCGCGACGGGAGCGAACGCCGACCTGAACGAACGCACGACTTCAGGGCGGATTCTCGGCACCGTCAAATCGGGGTCGAGGATGTCGCTGGTATAGCCCTTCTCCGGATCGCCGAAATCATATGTGAGAGACGTGAAATGGAATATCGCGGAAGCGCGCCTCGCAGAGCGCCAGTATTCCGTAAGGACGCCCAGCGACCAGGCGTAGTAGTCCTTGCGCTCCTCGCGCGTGGCATCCGGCATGAGAAATTTGTAGTTGCCCCTGCCGAGTATCGTCGGGTCGCCGCGCCGGCTTATCCAGTGCCACCCGTATTCATTGAGGATGACGGGACGCGCCGCGATATCTTCGACCGGAGTGACGCCGGAAACCATCCTGTCGAGGTTGCAATTCAGGTAGCCGAGCGAGAACGTCTGGTTGATGAAAAGGTACGGATGGCATTCCACGGGCGAATCGGGGATCGTGTTGATTTCCCATCCCGTATCTATCGGACGCTTCTGGAAGTCGTACGGCTGGAGCGCGCGGGCGAGGGCTTTGAACCACGGGTGCTGCGCCGACTCGTTCTGGAGGTCGATGATCGCGATGGAGGGATGCGTCCCGCGCTCGCGCAGCCACGCCAGCATCTCGGGAAAGAGCGTCTTGTCGTTGCAGGCGCAGTACGGCCACGGTGCGCGGGTCTTGCGCTGTCGATCGCTCCCGCATCTCCAGTACGGATACTCGTCCTGGATCAGGAGCCCCATCTCGTCGCAAAGGTCGTACCAGAAATCCGGCGGCGCGGAAATGCACTGGCGGAACGAATCCCAGCCGATGGACTTGAGCTGCATGAAAAACGCGCGCATCCATTCGCGGTCCCACGGTTTTGCGCCGCACTGCGGATCGTCGTAGAAGCGGAAGAGGTCGGTGTTCGTGCCCAAGAGCATCCTGTCGCGCCCGTTGAGGCGGAAGCGCCGCGTGTGCGGATTCACGTCGAACGTCCTCATGCCGAAGCGCCGCGTCGCCTCGTCGCCCGCCGTCCTGACGGTCAATGTCTTGAGAACCGGATTTTCAGGCGACCAGCAGTCCTTCTCGCGGTCGAAACCGGAAAGCGGAATCGCGAACACGATCTCGCGCTCCTCGCCCGGTGCGAGGTCGGCACCGGGGACTTCCACCGAGTCGCTCCCGACATTCGCCGCGAGCTTCGCGGAGACCGCCTTGTCCGCGCCGTTCGTCACGGCCACCCGCACATTGACGAGCCCCTTCCCGATGTCGGCCGCGGTCTCGATGCGCTTGACCGCCGGCCAATCCGAAAGAAGAAGCGTCACCGAATCGGTGATGCCCTGGTAATAGTTGTATCGTTCGGGGTCCTTGCCGGCGTGCACCATCGGCTTGCCTTCGCCGTTCTGCGCCCATGCGTTCCCGAGGCGGACGACGATTTCGTTCTCTGCGCCCGGCTTGAGGAACCGGCGGATGTCGAACTCGCTTGCGACGAAATTGTACGGGAAGAACCCGGCCTTGTTCCCGTTCACGAAGACGGTCGTCCCGAACGACGCCTTGCCGATTCGAAGCGTCGCCCGCCGGGGAATCCCGGAGGGAGCCTTCCATGTCGTCCGGCACCAGAGAGCGTCCGTGTGGCCGGCTTCGGCAGACGGCTTCATCAACGGCCAATGGCCCGGCACGGGGATCGTGCGCGTGAATGCGCCCGGCATGGCGTCGCCCCGCGCCTCAGGCGCAGGCTCCGCCTGCCATGTCCCGTCGAGCGAAACGGTTTCGCCGTATCCGGCGATCGCCGCCGCCGCCATCGCCGCACACGCGGCCACGCCAAGAAAACGGTTCTTCATCGACTTGCTCCTTTTCAGAATGACTGTTTTCCGATGCTGCCGGTCGCGTCACGGCGAGGTTTTGGAGACGTCCGGGAATACGCCGATCCTCAACATCGCGGAGCCGTACGGGACGAGCTCTATCGTCTCCTCCTTGCCGGGCAGAACGACGGGTTTCTCGGGAATGTCCGGCGTGAAGCGGTTTTCGACAAGTTCCCACTTGATGCGACGCACCGGGACGCGAATCTTGACAGCCGCAGGATTCTTGAAGAAGCCGTCGCCCGCGTCGCCGTCGCTGGAAACGACTGCGGCGTGCGCGGCAAGCGCGTAGTTGAAGGGCCCCGCAGGTCTCAGATTCCAACACTTGAAATCGGGATTCGCGCTCTTCTTGCCGTTCATGTTGGCGTGTACCGCCTTGTCTTCCGTGCGCTCGGCCGGAATCGGATATGCGAAGACAAGCGGTCCGCGACACACCACCGTCCCTTGGCTGGAATCGGCAAACGCCTCTGCCGGGCGTTTCATGCCGAACTTGTCGGCGTCGCGGAATTCCACCAGATGGCGGCATGGCAATTCCTCGAAGCGGACTTCCATCGGGAAATCAAGTTCAATCGTGTCGCCGTCGGAGAATTTGCGGGCGATTGTCGCAAACTCGCCCGGCGCGGCGGGAGAGACGCTTTCGCCGTTCACCTTCACGGACGCGCCCGCCTTGCACCAGCCGGGAACGCGGTATGTGAACGCGCTTTCGCGAGGTTCCTTCACCGAGAACCTGAACGTTATTTTGCCGTCGAACGGATAGCGCGTCTCCTCGGAAATCTCCGCCCAGCCGAAATCGACCTTGGATGGCCCGTACAAAGCGGCGACGGGACGGCCCTCGGCGTCTTTCAGCCACATGCGCGAAATGAAGTTGGGGACGATGCGGTTGATTTGGCCGGCGCAGCACTCGGTTTCGTGGGTGGGACGGTACTGCATCCATGTCAATCCGTATTTGAACGGGTTGTGGTCGGAATCGGACGTGCAGATGAACTGGTTGAGGTTCGAGAAATACTGGAGCGAGCGGAAGTCGTCGGCCACCGCGCCGAACGCGGCGTTGTACACGCAACGCTCGATTTTGTCGGCGTAGGAGGCGTCGCCGGTCGCTTCAAGGAAGTATCCGAGAGACCACGAGTAGTCGGAAACATCGCACGTCTCATGTCCCCAGTAGACGCTGTTGCCGCGTACGCGCTCGGTAGTTTCGGGGCATCCGTCCGGGAGGATGTTGTCGCGCACGAGTTTGCGTTCCACGTTCACCGCCTGGTCGAGATATTCCTTTTTGCCCGTGCACGCCGCCAGCAGGACCGGCACCTTCATTTCCTCGCAATAGGTGGCGCCGTGCATGCAAATCGCTTCGTCATTCGCGCAGTTGGCGGGAGCAAGCTCGTTCCATTCTATGTTCTTCGGTCTGGGCTTTCTCATGCGCCACGCCTGTTCCGCGAGCTCCAGCAGCCTCTTGTCGCCCGTGTGCGAATACGTCCAAAGAATGCCCTCGACGTTTATGATGTTGCGCTTTGTGGACAAGCGCTTCTTGTCGTGCGCGAGAAAATGGCGCGTGAGGGCCGAGAGTATGCGCTCGTCGGGAGATGCGTCGTATTTGGCCTTGACTGCGCGGAAGAACACGGCGAACGGCCACATGTCGAAGCCGCCCGCGCGCTTGCCGCTTTTCTGTTCGAATCGCTTCATGTTCCAGAGGCATTCGTTTCCGAGGAATCCGTCGGCGGACGGGTGGTCGAACGTGTAATCCACACCGGCCTCGCCTCTATCGATCAAGGTCTTGTCGCCCAATGCATAGCCGAGGCGGAGGATTCCGTCGGTGTAGTAGGCGGTCTGCTCATACCGCCACCAGTCTTGGCCGTGCACACCCATGCGCGGTATCGTCCCGGCCCAGAGGCATGTATTGTACGGATAGCTCAAGGCTTCCGGATGTCCGGCGAGGCCGTCGGCCTGCATGCGGCAGGCGCGCAAAAGCCAACCTGCGGGACGCGTCTTCGACAGCATGCCGTCTTCGAATTTGGCGAAAGGAGCCATGGCGCAACATGCCGCGGCGGAAACCATCGAAAGGAAGGCAAGCGTGGCTTTTGCTTTTTCGGGTGTCATGTTTTTATTCCTTTATTGAATCGTCATGGAAACATTATACGCATTCCCCGGCGGAAATTCAATGCATATCCCGCATCGCACACAAGGGGGCGGGGACACAGACATTCACCCAATTCAATCACTGCAATCAAAGAAAAGGCAAACCGTAAACAACAAGAAAAACCAAATTGGAAACAGCAATATCTCGGAAATGCACGAAAACAGTACGGTACGCCAGCGCCATCTCTACACTATTCCAACCGTACCCAGGATAATACAAGGCACGCACAATACAACCAAAGCCTATTGTGCGACATCGAACCTGTTGAGGCCGGGACGAAGCGCATGGTACGCACCGCCGGCGACGAACGTCCCCTCGCATCCGTACGGACACAGCACCCACACGACGCGGCGTCCACCCTTCGATTCGACCTTCATCCACAGCGTCCCGTACAGCGTCTCGGTGCAGGCGGAAAAGTTCGGCAGCGTATCCGAAAGAAGCGGCGCGACGGTGATATTCTTCCCGTCGATCTCGAAGCCGGCGAATCCGTGGAAGAGCGCGCCTGCGGGTCCGGTGTAGCACGTGTGGATCATGCTGCCGTGCGACTTGCGCCCGTACCACCAGTCTTCGGGGATCGTGTTGAAACCCTCGTCGGCGAAGTAGAGGAAGCCGGGCGCCTCGCGGCGGCGGAAAGTGCGCAGCGCGAGTTCGCGTCCGCGCCGGGTCTCGCAGAGCAGGCGCAGGATCGGCATGTAGCTCGGGCTGCCGCCGTCGATGTAGCCCTTCCACTCCACGATGTCCTGCATCGCCTTCTCCGTCGCGGCGTGGTGCCCGCCCGCATCCGCCGCGCCGCCCAGGAGCGCAATCGCCTGATAGCGCGCGTCCTCCGAAACGTACAGTCCGTTCTTGTACCACTCGCGGTCTATCGCCTTCACGAGCGCGGCATGGCGGCGCTCCAGCTCCGCCCGGCGCGCGGAGTCCGTGACGAGTCCGTCGATTTCCAGCGCGCATACGATTGCCCACGCATACGAACAGTTGTTGAAGAACATTCCCTCCGCGGTGTGCCCCCAATCGCCGTAGGCTTGCTTCGTCTTGTGTATCTCAGGGTAGAGCCAGTCGCCGAGGCAATCGCCCTTCTTCGGCTCGTACTGCGCGAGGATGCCGTCAGGGCGCACATGCGAATCGAGGTAGTCGAGCCACCTGTCGATCACGGGGCGCATGATGTCCTTCAAGCGCGCGTCGGGATAGCGCTTGCAGTATTCCGCAAGCGCATAGACGGGGAAGTTGCTCCAGAACGTCCCGCCCCAGCCGTAGCCGTTCGGCGACACGTGCGGGATGCTGCCGTCAGGACGCTGGCTCGACGCCCATTTGAGAAGATAGGCGTAGTAGTACGCAGCGCTGTCGAACTGCGGCATTCCGTCGCCCCACATCGCGGAAAGGCTCGCCTCGCCGTACCCGAGACGCTCGCGGTGCGGACAGTCCACCGTCACGCCGCCCATCGTCGTCGCGATGAACGTGTCGCGATCGAGGGCGAGAACCGTTTCGAGATCGCGGTCGCCCTTGAAACCGCCGTGGATGCGTCCGCAGCAGCCGATCACGATACCCGTCACGTCGTCAAGGCCAGGCTTCTCGCATCCCGCGAGGTAGAAGAACCTGCCGGACTGCGTGTTCATCCTGTTCTCGAAAACACCGCACACGGTAGGGCGTGTCGCCCCGCGACCGCCGCCGTCTCCGCCGAACTCGAACTCCGCGATCTGCCCGAACGTGCACTCGTCGACAAACGTGTCGCTTGCCGTCATCCGCGCGACCGCGCCCTTCTTTCCTTTGAGCTTGAGACGCATGAAACCGGAGAACGCCTCGCCCATGTCGATCTTCCACTTTCCCGGCGTAGCCGTCTCTTCGATTGAAACAGGCTTGATCTCGCGTATTGCGCAGTCGCGTTCGGAAACGTCGCACGAAACGGCGAACGCGGGACCTGCACGAACCACGCCGCGCGCACGGCGCGTCTCGCGCTCAACGTCGCGGAGATGTTCAATGCCGCGCCTCGTTCCGTTGCCGTTGCAGCCGATGGGTCCGTACGAGCGGTCCGCGCTCAGCGTAACGTCCCACGGTTCGGCCGAGTCGATTGCCACGACACCCTGCGAAGTCACGGCGCGTCCGTCAACGCTCAAACACGACTCCTTCTCCTTGCACTGTCCCAAGGCGGCCCAGCCGTCGTGCATATAGACCTTGAACTCGTTTTCGCCGTCCTTCACTAGATCCGTCACGTCGTATGTCGTGGCAAGGAGGATGCCGTCCTCGACGTGGCTCCGGTTCGGTCCGAAGCAGTCGCTCGCCGGCCTGCCGTTTACATAGAGCCTGTGCGACCCGAGCGACGCAAGTGCGACAATCACGCTCTTCGCGTCTTTCAGCGTCACCTTCTTCCGCGCAATCCAATACTCTTTCTGGTCATGTTTCCACGGCGGCTTGAAGAACGGCTTTTCCCACTTCTCGATACCCGAAACGAACGTGCCGGCCACATCCTCCACGCTCCATCCGTACCGCGTGAACGGCTTGAGCGTCATGTTCGGCTCGACATACAGGTGTTCGCGCGTCTCGCATTGGGCGACGACATCCCCGCCGTCCTCCCACACCTTCACCTTCCACGCCTCCGGCTTCTCGCCCGCCCACTTCCAGAAGAAACGCGGCGCCACCACGCCCATCGGCCCGGCAAGGTATTCGCACCGCAAGTCGTATACCCCCTGCGCGGGCGCGGTCCACACGAGGCGCGGATTCTTCACGTCGCCCGCCACATCGACCTTGTTCAGTCCCGGCTTCAGGACAGACGTTGCTTCGCGCCTGAAACCGTCGCCAACCAAGAAGAGACGCCCCGGCGGAACGGACATCCCCAGGTCAAACACAAGTTCGGCGGTGCATGACTTCTTCAGCGGCTTTTGACGGGCAATGCCATCTTCGCCGAACCTCATCCACGGCTTCGCCCCGTACATTCCAGCGCTTGTCGCGCGCTTGAACGCCTTGCCGTCGAGCGACGCCTCCCAAGACTTGTCGTTCGTGAAGACGCGCATCTTCTTCCCGCCCGCGGTCATGTCGAGAGAGGCTATGAATCCGGCGTCGCCGGGGATAAAGTTGTCGCACGTCGCCTCGAGAACATTGCGCCCGGGCTTGAGCAACGCCAGCAAATCGGCGTGGCGCGGCGTACCCGCCGGGCCGCCAATCACGGAAAGCTCCATCCACGAGGACGCGTCCGTCGCCTGCCTGCCGACGACCCGTCCGTTCAACCGCACCTCGCCGCCGTTGTCGAGCGAGAACGTAAGCGTGGCCGCATCGACCGCCGCGCCCTCCGGGATGTCGAATGTCGTGCGCAGCGTCGCGACGGCCTTCTTCCGCATTGCGTCGGGATGCCAGATCCACGCCGCGCCCTCAAGCGCCGCGCCGCCGTCGCGCTCGACCGTCTCGCGCCGCACGATGCGCGCGGGCTGTTCGCGCCCCGCGATTTCGGGAAGGCGCATCGGTAGGGCGCGCTCGCCGAGCGCGCCGCACCCCGGCCACACAAGCGACAGCGTTTCGCCCGGCGAGAACGCAAGGCGGATCTTCCCGTCCTCCACGAAAGGCCGCTCCGGACAATCCGAATACCGGCTCCGCACTTCGGCCGCCTCGGCCTGCAGGCCGTCGCCCGGCACGACGACGATTTCACGCGCGTGCGTCCCGCTCTTTTCCGTGAACTGGTATATCCGGTCGCCGTCCTTGTCGGCGCGCACAATGCCGAACGCCGCCGCGTCGACCGGTGAAAGCCCCTCGAAAGAAATCCCGTCCACCGCCGCGCACCGGTGCGGCGCGGCATAGACGGCAATCGCCCAAGCGCCCCACGCAAGCGCCATCATCATTTTCTTCATCGCCGCTTTCCTTTCATTGGCAATTGGTATTGGTACTGGCGACACTTCCACATCTTGACCGCCGTAGCCTTGGCGAAGGTGGTTGGCAACATTTCCCGCCGATTCGTGCAAAGGGTCTCATGATGTCAAAAATACTCCTTCATCGCGAACTCGACCTGTTCCAGGAACATCTTCTTGAATGCGCTGATGTTGTTCTGTTCGTAAAAGAGCAAAAGTGCCGCGCGGTAGTCGTTCGCCTCGACAGTGCGGAACGAGAGGGGACAAAGCGAGCGTGAGATAAGGAGCGAATTGGCCATCAGGCGGCTCGTGCGCTTGTTGCCGTCCGTGAACGGCTGGATGTAGGCGATAAGCAAGAGCGCGAGCAGCGCCTTCTCATATGGATCGCTCTTGCCGTTCACAAGCGCACACATGTCCTCGACCGCTTCGCGTATCTGCGACTCGACCTCCAGAGGACGATAGCGCGTCCCGGAAATGCCGACACGGATATGCCGCAGGTTCCGCTCCACGCCCAAATCCTCAACAAGTGCGGAATGGACATCTTCCATTCGCGCCAACGAGAGCTCTTTGAAATAGGCACTTTGCCCAACAATGGCCTTTAGCGCCGCCTTGTGGTTAAGGAGCATGATCGCCTCTTCGCGCTTTTTGCCCTTGGCCTCGATCTTGTCCTTGAGCAGATTGACCGTTTCGAGAAGAGTGTATGTATTGCCCTCGATCTCGGACGATTTCCAGCTGAGGTCGATGCCAAGCCGCTCCATTTCCTTGGCGTAGAGCTCTGCCGGATAGTCCTTCATGCGCGCAAGAAACGCGTTCTCCCTGTCAGCAAGAAACTTGTATTCGTCTGCCGTAAACAATTCCACCTTCGGCAGAATATCGCGAATCAGCTCGAAATTATACGCTGTCTGCATCTCTCGTTTGTCGGTTTCCACAGCATAGTACGAGTCAAGATTCACCGTCCTAAGAATCCGAGCCTTGGGCGTAATAAAATACCGAGTCGCCCGTGCCTTGCCTTCCACGCGAATATCGCCCTTGGCGATTCCTTCCGAAAGAAGAGCCTTCATCTGGGTGTCCTTGACGCCCAGACTCAACATATCCATCAATTCTCTGCGGCTTGCGCCTTGATGGTAATGCAAATACTCTATTATCTTGTCCAAGTTTGTCATACAGACACCCTTTATCGGTCGGAATACTGCGTATTATACCATAAAATCGGTCGGCGCACCGACCGATTCTCGGTAGGAAATAGGCAATAGGCAATAGGGAATAGGGAATAGGGGGGAGGGAGAAGGGAATAGGCAGTGTTTGGGTTGGCAGGGCGGCTGGTTCTCGCGTCTCGCGTCTAACGTCTCGCGAATTTACGCGGGGGTTTTGGATGCCTTGCGTCTTGCTGCTCCTCGCGTCTCGCGTCTAACGTCTCGCGTCCAACGCCGCAAGCAGCCTAGAATTCTAGGGCCTCTAGGACTTCTAGAATTCTAAAGGCGCGAAACATCGCGCAGAATCAACGTTTAGGCGACCGACAGCGCCCGCCGGGGGGAAAACCGCGCGCGGGGGCTTGACTTTGCACGGGGGGGTTTGGCATACTTCTGCCCGTTTTCCGGCCGGCCAGGGCTTTCGTCGACTGCCCGCCCGGCGAGGGGAGAACACATCAAGGACACGAAAATGCCTAAACTCAAAACGAAAAAATGCGCCACCAAGCGCTTCAAAATGTCGGCCACGGGAAAAGTCCTGCGCTCGCAGGGCGGCAAATCGCACTTGAACGGATACAAATCCCGTTCGCGCAAGCGCAATCTCCGCGGCACGGTAACGACCGACGACTCCGTCGTCAAGACAATCCACCGCATGATGCCCTACTGAGGAGATTGAAAAATGTCACGCGCAACAAACGCACCCGCTTCACGCGAACGCCGCCGCCGGCGCCTTGAGCTTGCGAAAGGCTACCGCAACGCCCGTTCCAAACTTTTCCGCACCGCCACCGAGGCGGTGGACCGCGCCCGCGCGCTCGCGACCGCGCACCGCAAACTCAAGAAACGCGATTTCCGCCATCTCTGGATCGCCCGCATAAACGCCGCGACGCGCGCCGAGGGACTGAGCTACAGCAAGTTCATCGACGGTCTGATCAAGGCGGGAGTCACTCTCAACCGCAAGATGCTTTCGGAAATCGCCATCCGCGACCCCGAAGGCTTCAAAGCCATCGTGGCAAAGGCCCGCGAGGGTCTGGGGCTCTGAAAACCGGCGCAGGCGGACGACGGCCGCGACAGGCCGTCCGCCCGCCGCGATTTTCAACATGGGCAACATCTGCATTTTTGCGGGGCAGGGTGCGCAGTACCCCGGAATGGGCCGCGATCTCGCCGGATGCGACGGCGCTGTCGCCGGGCTCTTCGAAAAAGCCGGGAGCGTCCTTGGATACGACATCGCGTCCCTGTGCTTCGAAGGGCCGGCGGAAGCGCTCGTAAAGTCCGACGTCTGCCAGCCTGCGACATTCCTGGTCTCCTACGCGGCCTGGACGCTTTTCCGCAAGAAAGCGCCCGCAGTCGCGTTCGACGCCGCGGCCGGCCTTTCGCTCGGCGAATGGACCGCGCTGTGCGCGGCGGGGGTTCTCGATTTCGAATCTACGCTTCAGGTGCTTTCCGCGCGCGGCCGCTTCATGCAGGAAGCGTGCGAAGCGCAGCCGAGCGGCATGATCGCGATAGTCGGGGCGTCCCCGGAACAGCTTTCCGCGATCTGCGGAAAATCCGGCTGCACGGTCGCGAACGTCAATTCCGCATCGCAGCAGGTTCTTTCCGGCTCGAAAGACGCAGTCGCCGCGGCAGCCGCGGCGGCGAAGGAACTCGGGGTCAAGCGCGCGATACCGCTCGCCACCGCGGGAGCCTTCCATTCGCCGTTCATGGCGCCGGCGCGCGAAAAACTCGCAGGCGTCCTTGAAAGCGTGAAATTCTCCACGCCCTCGATCCCCGTCCTCTCGAACGTCACCGGCAAGCCGCATCCGTCCGATCCCGGCGCAATCAAGGCTTCCATGCTCGAGCAGGTCACGGGAACCACCAACTGGGCGGCGGACGTTGAAACCGCAAAGGCGATGGGCTGCACGAGATTTGTGGAATTCGGCCCGGGGAAGACGCTTTCAGGCCTTGTAAAGAAAATCGACGCGTCCCTTGAAACCTTGAACATCCAGGATGTTCCGGGACTCGAGGCCGCAGTCGCCGCAATGGGCTGAACGCCCGGCAAAGGAGTTTTATGGGAGAATTGTCAGGCAAGACCGCAATAGTGACCGGCGCCGCGCGCGGCATCGGCGCGGCCATCGCCCGCAAGCTCGCGGAACGCGGCGCAAACGTCGCAGTCTGCGATCTGAAGGCCGAATGGTGCGCCGAAACCGTGGGAGCCCTCGAAGCGGCCGGCGTCAAGGCGAAAGCCTACGGCGTGAACGTGGCCGTCTCCGCAGAGGTCGATGCGTGCGTGAAATCCGTTCTCGCGGATTTCGGCGGCATAGACATCATGGTGAACAACGCCGGCATCACGAAAGACGGTCTTCTCATGCGCATGAGCGACGAAGACTGGGACGCCGTGCTCAACGTGAACCTGAAAGGCACTTTCCTCTTCACGCGCGCCGTGGCGCGCCCGATGATGAAGAACAAGGCGGCGGACGGATCCCCCGCCGGCGGGGCGATAATCAACATCGCCTCGGTAGTCGGCATCATGGGCAACGCCGGACAGGCGAACTACACTGCTTCCAAAGGCGGGGTGATCGCGCTCACGAAAACCACCGCAAAAGAGCTTGGCTCGCGCAACATCCGCTGCAACGCGGTGGCGCCGGGCTTCATCCAATCCAAAATGACGGACGTCCTGCCCGACGAGGTCAAGACCCGTTACATGGATTCGATACCGTTGAAACGTTTCGGAACGCAGGACGACATCGCGAAAGCGGTGGCCTTCCTCGCCGGTCCGGATGCCGCCTACGTCACAGGCCAGGTTTTGTCCGTCAATGGCGGCATGATCTGACTTCCCTGTGGCGCAAAACGGCAAATTGCTGTATACTGTAAACCGTCCACCAACAAAAAGGAGTTCCAAAATGGCTGGTAAACTTGAAGAACGCGTCAAGGAGATCATCGTCGAGCAGCTCGGCGTGAATGCCGAACAGGTCACGCCCGAAGCGTCGTTCATCGACGATCTCGGTGCGGATTCCCTCGATTCGGTCGAATTGATCATGGCGTTCGAAGAAGAGTTCGGAGCCGAGATCCCCGACGAAGACGCGGAGAAGCTGACCAGCGTCGGCAAGGTTATCGAATATCTCAAGGAAAAAGGCTACGGCGACGAGAAGTAAGCCTTTTCCGCCACAGGCCGCAAACCCGCGGTCGCGACACGCAGGCGAACCGGATATCCTCCGGTTCGCCCGTCGTTTTGTCTAAAGAATGCCGAATCTGGCAAACTGGCCGGAAGCGGCGGCGGCGAGCAGTTCGCCGCCGCGTTTTTCTTCGATGCCGTTCATCCTGAGGTGGCGAAGCGCTTTCATACGCGCGATTCCCGCGCCGGGGAAGCCTTCCGCCGCGGCTTTTGCAAGAGCGGCGGTGCACCACGAAGAAAGAACGGGATTGCCCCACCCGCCGTCCGCGCGCTGTTTTTGGATTATGCGCGCCACGGACTCTCCCACATTCCACCCGTTGCACGGACCGTCCGGCGAAAACGCGCAAACGGCGACGGGATCGCGGAAATCGGACGGAATGCGCTCAATCCGGGCAAAGACCGGCTCCGGAGCTGTTTCCGCAGGCGGATTACCCCCGCGCACACCGACATGCATATCTATGCAAAACGCCGCGACTGCAACGGCGGCAGCGGCGGCGGCAGCCGCGCCTGCTCTTGCCAGAATGCGCACGAATGCGGCGCGTCTTCTTTCAGCGGCGGCGGCCGCGGATACGGCGCGCTCGATTCTTTCCGCCAAACCCGGGCTCTCCGCGGCGCAGGCGTACCGGCCCAGCGCCTCCGCAAACGCGGCGGCCGCAGGATCGCCCGCAAAAGTCTCTTTCACATCGTCCGTCACAGCCGGATTCCTTCCTTCTCCAGCATTTCCTTCAATTTCGCCACGGCGTTGAACACGCGGGACTTCACCGTCCCTACGGGGATCGACAGGATTTGCGACACTTCCGCGTAGGGCAGATTCTGGAAGAATCCCAGCTCCACGGCATCGCGCAGCTTCTCCGGCAGCGCGGCCACGGCGCGCCTCACGGCCTCCGCATGGGGCGGCCGCTCCGGTTTCGCCTCCAGGACATCCCTGTTTTCCAGCCATGTCTTCTCCGTTCTGCGTCTCGAATCCTTGCGGCGCAGATCGTCTATGCGGACGCTCCGCGCGATTGTAAAAAGATACGTGGAAAACTTCGCTCCGGGCGTGTAGCCCTTCCGCCGTTTCCACAAACGTATGAAAACCTCCTGCGTCAGATCGGAGGCATCGTTTATTCCAACGCCGGCGCGCACGAAAAAGTTCAAGACGGGAGCGGAAAATTTTCCGACAAGCTCCGAAAACGCCTCTTCTCCGTCCTCGCGCGCGCAACGCTCCATGAGCGCGGCGGCGGGATCGAATTGCGGGCTGGGATCCGTCATGGCGCGGCAAGCCGTGCGTAGGTTTCGATGCTGCGCGAAACAAGACCGGAGACGAGAGTGTCGCGCGAAGCCGCGAATCCGGAATCGAGACCGACGGTGCGGAGGAAACCTATCGCGACGGCCGCTATGAGAAATCCCTTGACCGCGCCGATCGCGATACCGAAAATCGCGTTCGTGGGCTGGGGCACCAGGAAGGAGACCGTCTTGCCGATTATTTTGTAGACCAGTCCGAACACTACTATGCAGACCGCGACAGTCGCGCCCCACGACGCAAGCGCGGATCCGGCAGCCGACAGCCCGGTTTGCGCCGCGTACGGAGCGACGAAGGAGTGGACGGGAATGCCACAGGCGAGAGCGGCGAGAATAGCGCAGAAGTTGGCAAGTTCGCCAGACAGCCCGCGCCACAACCCTATCGCGGCGAATACGCCCGCGAGCAGATATACGGCGACATCCGGTTCCACGGCGGTAGGCATGCCCTGCTACCGCCTGCGGCGCGCCGGCGCCTGCTCGGCCAGCTTTTCATAGTCGGCCGATATGCTTTTGAACGCGGGCCCGCGGCGGCTCTGGGCCTGCGCCATCAGGATAAGCGCGTCCCTGTCGCTGCGGTTCATCGCAAGCAGACGTTCAAGACATTCCACGGCGGTCTTCGGCCTGCCGGAGGCGGTCGCGCAGCGCGCCGCGCCGATGCATGCCTTGCGGAGCGATACCGCGTCGAGGGGAGGGCACGCCTTGATTGCGGCGCGGTACGTTTCAAGCGCCTTGACGTACGCCTTGGACCGCTTCTCGCGCAGGCGGGATGGAACGACCTGCGCCATTTCCTCCAGCATCGCCGCGTATTCGAGCGCGGCGGAAACGGAAAGCGGATCTTTCTTCAGCGCAAGAGCGAAATTGTCCGACGCCCTTTCGAACCTGCGGGACGCGCGGTATTTGCGTGCGGCGCGAATCGCCTGCGCGGCGGCGGACTCGTCGCGCGACGATGCGGCCGCCAGACGCTCCGCTTCGTTTTCCTTCAAAACGCGCTTGAGCCCGGGGATGATATCCTTTTCCACCGTTTCCACATGGCGCGGATCCGAACCCTTGTACCGTATGAAGAGATTAAACTCCTCAAGCGCCTCCGCAGGGAACGAATCGATGTAAAGCAGCCCAAGGTGGTAGTGGGCCGCCTCGTTGCGCGGATTGAGCTGCAGCGCGCGGAACAGATCGAGCCGCACATGGTCGGTACGCGCAGGGTCGGACGTCTTTATCGCGACAGCGCGCGCGTTGTACGCCATCGCCCGCTCGGACGCCGGTCTTGAGGGATCCTCCGCCACCTTTGTAAAACAGGCTATCGCATGGTTGTAGTCCGGCTTCTTCTGGGCGAACGCGGCATAGCCTTCGGCGAGAATCGGGCCTGTCGCCTCAGGAGCGAGTTCGAGCGCGGTTTTCGCTGCGGCTGCGGCCTTTTCGACCTCCCCGTGCTTGATGTACGCCTCTACGAGACCGACATGCGCATCCACGTCGCCCGGATCTTCTTTCACGGCGACGCTTAAATTGTCGGCGGCCTCGGCATAATTTCTGGCTTCAAGAGCCTTCATTCCGTTGCCGGCGTAGTCGGCCGGGGAATCATCTCCGCCCCCGCATCCCTGAAAAGCGAACAACGCGACCATCGCGGCCGCACCCGCTTCGTATATGGCGATTTTCATATCCATCCCTCGAAACTTTCCAACGACGGAAGTAGGATACCAAACCGTCCGCTCCGGGGCAACGCAAAACCCCTTGCCGTTTTTGAATCGGGCGCATCTGTGTAATTCACCGCATAGCTTTTTGATTATGGGAAACAACTGTTTGAAACAACTTTCCTTTGGCGCGCGCTCGTTGTTTTTTCCAGTTGTTCCGGTTGTTTCCAATCTCAAACCGGATGGGTGAAAAACACAGATGCGCCCTTTGGAATCTGCATTTTTACCGGATTTCCCGTGCGTCTTGCGCTTCTATAAGTCTAGAAGCCCTAGGAGCTCTAGAATCCTAGAATTCTAAAATCCTAGGCTGCTTGCGGCGTTGGACGCGAGACGTTAGACGCGAGACGCGATAATCAGCCGCCCTGCCAACCCAAACACTGCCTATTCCCTATTCCCTACTCCCTATTCCCTACTGCCTATTCCCTATTCCCTATTCCCTATTGCCTACTGCCTATTGCCTGTCCTCTTGCCTACTGAATCAAAAAAAACGCGCCGCGTGAATCGCGGCGCGGTCTTTAGGGTCAATCGATCGGTTGGCTCTATTTTTCCCTAACCGACAGATTGACCCCTATGCGAAAAAACGCATCTCCCTGTCGTCCAAACCATCAGTCGAAACGGCAAATGCCACATTGGTCGCTACACGTACTTCTACAGGAACCGAACTGCCGGCAACAGGCGTAAAAACGATCCCGTCGTTCGATTCGAGAAGCTGCGCGGAAGCCGCAAGTTCATATCCATTCGTCACTGCAAGCGAACTGTCGGGAAAGATGTTTATATCCATGCCGACATTGAACTTGCCCTTTTCACCCCCGCTCGTGGCGACAAGCGCCGGTCCGGACCCGGGATCATTGGGATCCAGTCCTAAAAGGTAGCTGGCCATGTACGTAACGCCGTTCGCGCCTTTCTCCGTCTTGAGGCAATCGGGATTCGCCCTGAACACCTCGTAGGGAACTCCGCAATTCGCCGTGAACCAAGTCGGATCGACAGCGGACTTGGGCTCGGAATCCGATTCCTCGGCCGAACATATCCTTATGTAGAACATTCCCTGCGATCTGTAAACGAGTTCGCCATCGGTATTGACGGAAAGCGTACCGCCGCAGTCGGGATGCAGTTTGATGAAACCGCCGTTCTCCA
>Ga0310695_10005492_pt1 | contig 22086 bp, 16 predicted proteins | sample RumenRJG_04DNA_FD_203882 | JGI IMG/M metagenome (GOLD analysis project Ga0310695, IMG submission 203882) | Bovine rumen microbial communities from Lethbridge, Alberta, Canada - RJG_04 (v2) (version 2) | ecosystem: Host-associated > Mammals > Digestive system > Stomach > Rumen | place: Canada...
GATTGAAAACGGTCAGATTTATGGCCGTTCCTCCTTTAAGCAACAAATGTTCTCGCATGTATTCCTGCGTATTCATGAAATCAAGAATTGCTCTCAATCGAAGAACCTTCTCAAAGGTATCGCGAATAAAACCATATTTGCGAGCTCTTACATCTAGCTCTCTTCTATTAAATTGTGGCATCTTCCATCTCTACGTTTTTCATGCTCTTAATATTCTTCGGATAAACTAACATCCATTCGCTAGAATAGGCAGGATTACTTATTCCGGTTGTCAGATACCGCTTTGAATTTCCGATTCTATCTTTACATATCTTTATAAAATCATTGCTTATGCCTAGTTCCATCTGAAATACACTAAAAATAAAACCGATCTTCTGATATAAAAAGGCACTGTCATATCCAACCAGATATTTTAATAATTTTGCTTCATTAATACTGTTCACAGACAGAACACATGAAAGCACCTCTTCTAGTCCGGCGATTAAATTTATATCCTTTATGGAATCTGTTATCGATCGTTCCTTATCTGTAATCTTCACACCACCACTAAAATCGGGAACAACTATGCCTTCCTTCATCTGTCCTTTGACATAATGATAAGTGTACCCATCAAATTTAAAGTCATGAAAACGAGTCTCAGAGCCAACATAAACCTCGTAGAAAACCTGATCAACATTTCCATAATATTCAAAAGCAGAATGATGAGATACATACGAAGATGGAGTGATAGCACTAGCAATTTGGAATCTGTTCGCAACAGGTCCACCATTTTCTCCGCTCAAACAGGTATATAATCCATTGCGAATCTTTAATACCATGTTTTCCTTCAGAAGTTTTCCCAATGCAGCTATTGCTGTACGCTGACTTGAATACAAGGCATTTACCTCTTTAATGGAAAATGTTGGATATCGTAACAGTTCAAAATACAAGTTCATATCCTCGCTCCATGAAGTTAATTTTATGTCGTTCTTTACTCTATTATATGTATATTTCGTACATATTCTTAACTTATCAACACAAATTATCCTTGTCAAGTTAATTTTATGTACGTTTTTACTTTTTATTTTGTTGGTATCATACTTAATCTTAACAAATAAAACAGAAAGTACTCTATGAGAAGTCTAGACCGAAGATGTCTGAAAAGAAAAACGTAAGAAAAAAGAAAGAGTTCAATTTAAAAAGTTGTAAAGATTTTAAACTTTCAGATTAAATGACTTTGGATGTTACTCATTCTGATTCTGACCAAAAGCCTTGTTTTTTCCATTGTTATTGTTATTGCTGTAGCCGTTAGTATTGTTATTGCCACTTGTACCTTTTGAGTCAAGCATTTGCATTTCATTTACGACAATTTCATTTAAAGTATGTTTTATGCCTTCTTTATCCTCGTACTGACGTGACTGAATCTTGCCTTCAACGTAAATCTTTGAGCCTTTGTGGAGATACTGTCCTACGATGTAGTCTGACCAAAAAAAAGACCATTGAATTTAACTGTCCAATGGTCTCTTATTTCGAAACGTGTATAAAGCTACTATTAGTCTGCTACTGAAGAATCATCAAATTTGATTTTTGTATTTTGCTTAATCTGTCTTGCATGAAGTATAAGTACACATACAAACATCAGACCAATTGCAGTTGATAAACTTGCAAACAGTGAGTGAGTAAAGCCTGCAACAATATAACCAATCAGAGCACAGAAAGCTACAAGCAGGGCATATGGTAGCTGAGTATATACGTGTTCGATGTGAACACAGCCCGATCCTGCGGATGACAGTACAGTTGTATCTGATATAGGAGAACAGTGATCACCGAATACCGCACCTGCCAGAGTTGCAGATAATGAGATGATTATCAGCTCTGATGAAGCAGGATCGATTGCCTGAGCAACCATTACCACGATAGGGATCAGAATACCAAAAGTACCCCAGGCGGTACCGGTTGAGAATGACAGGAAGCCAGCGATAACAAAAATTACAGCAGGCAGAATTGCACCCACGAAACCGATATCATTCTGAACGATTGAGGAAATGAACTCAGGAGCCTGAAGTAAATCACGGGTTACACCTGAAATTGTCCAGGCAAAGGTCAGAATCATATTTGCAGGGATCATAGCCTGAACACCACGTAATACACCATCCATAAACTCCTTTAATGAAAGAACCTTGCGGGTTACAAGCATCATGAAGGCTACGAAAAGGGCAAAGGTAGAGGCTAATACCAGAGATAATGAGGAATCTGTGTTACCGAAGGCACCACCCAGTGTGTGGAATGCTGCATCATCTCCCCAGTATCCACCGATGTAGAGCATGAAGAAGATTGCAAACACAATCAGAGACAGCATTGGAACAATCATATCCCACATGGTGCCGTCACCCTTGATCTCCATATCAGTGGAGGTATCCTGGTTTGATGTTGGCTTTGGAGGATTCTTAAGAGCAGTCTGCTCTGCCTTAAGCATTGGTCCGAAGTCAACGTTGAAAATACATACCAGCACCACCATTAGGATGGACATCAGTGCGTAGAAATTCCAAGGAATAGCTGCTACGAAAGCTCCTATATCGGACTCAAAGGCTTTGGTTGCCTTTAGGTTAGAGCCTACAGCTGCAGCCCAGGATGAAATAGGGGCAATAATACAGATTGGAGCTGCAGTAGCATCAATAATATAGGCAAGCTTTGCTCTTGAGATTCTGTATTTGTCTGTAATTGGTCTCATTACGGTACCAACAGTCAGACAGTTGAAATAGTCATCAATAAAGATAAATGCTCCTAATGCGGAGGTTGACAGTAATGCGGAACGTCTGCCTTTGATTTTGGTGGTTGCCCAGTTTCCGTAAGCCTTTGAGGCTCCTGCCAGGTAAATTACGTATACCAGTGCACCTAATAAAGAGCAGAATAAAACAATGTTTAGGTCAAATTTGTTTCCCATTACCTTTACAGTAGTCTGCAGTGTATCAATGACAACATTGCCATCGGTTTTAAGAGTATAAATCAGAGTTCCTGAAAGAATACCCAATAGCAGAGAAGAGAATACTTCTTTAGTGATCAGAGCTAAAGCTACTGCAATAACAGGAGGCAGCAGTGAAAGTGCCCCCACATAAACTGGATCCATTTTTACTCCTGTTGGAAATTTTGCACCGCAATTATACATCATTTTGTATTTTATGTCGTTTTTTGAGCAGTTTTGCTTTCAAACAATCCATTTTGGTGAAAATTAAGGAAATTCTAATGTGCATCGTAGTATAAAATAGTCGATTTGAGAAAATAACTCAGAAGAATCCTGAAAAGAGCATCTTAATATGGATATGTCAAAACTGATGTCGGTAGATATGATTAAGGCGTCTAAGTAGACGCCTTGAGAATGGTTAAGCTTCTGAGAGAGAGGCCTGAGGCTTTGTCTCTGGAGTTTCCGTCCTGATATCCTCGCTCTGAACCTCTGTTTCGGAATCCTCTGTTTTTTGAGGATTTTCATTTGCCTTCATCGCTTCCTGCTGCTTTTTAGCCTTTTCCATCTGAGCTTCGTTCAGTGTCTGCTGAGCTTCAGCTGCAACCTTCATATCCTGACCGGATGGTTGTGCGGGAGCTTTTGCAGCTTTGATTACGACCCTCATTTTTTCTATAGTTTTATCCGGATCGCTTTCCTTTGAAGTATCAATATTTACATGTCCGCCCACAGCATAGTCTTTGCCGTCCGGACCTGTCTTGAAATCATATACCGGTGCACTGGCATACTGACCACCAGCAGTCTGATGAGCTTTTTCATGGGTTCTGACTTCCTGATCTCTTTCTTTTAGCTTCTGTACTTCAGCCTGTTCTTCATCAGTAAGTTCTTCTCCATTGGATTTCTTGTCGTTTTCTTTTCCGACTTTCTGCTTATCCTTATCCTCTTTATTCTCTGGATCTGTCTTTACAGCCTTCTCTTCGCTGTCTGACTCGGTATCGTTCTGTGCTGCCTTATCCTCTGGAAGCTCCTGACTCTTTACAACTTCTTTGGCTGCATCTTCAATGCTGATATTTCCAAACTGTCTGTAGGCCATCAGTGCTTTTGAACGATTCTTGGAGAATAGATCCTGATTTGAGTCATTCTGTGTTTTTTCTGAAAGGGTAACAACATCATCTAAGAGGGTATTCTTCTTTTTCTCATCATCTTCACGGTTACCTACTAAGGACACAGCGGTATTGTGAGCCTGATATATTCTATTCTCAGATCCCTCAACGCTATTTAAATAGATAGTATTAACCAGTGACATTTAAACACCTCTCCGTCTAACATCGTTAACGGACTTATGTTTAGAAAACTTTAATGGAAATGATGATATATTTGAGGAAAGAAGATTAAGATCACAAAAAAGGTCTCCGAAGAGACCTTCTTTGATACTAGCCGAACATTACAGAAATAGATTCGTCGTTGTTAATACGGCGGATTGCTTCTGCCAGCATTGGTGCAAGAGAAACATATCTGAACTTACCGGTTGATTTTAGTTTCTCAGTTGCAGGAATACTGTTGGTAACAACAATCTCATCAATTACACTGTTCTTGATGTTATCGTAGGCATTTCCAGATAGAACTGGGTGAGTGCCGTAGGCAATAACCTTGGTTGCACCGCGGTCTTTTAATGCGGCAGCTGCCTTGCATAGGGTACCACCGGTATCAATAATGTCATCAACGATGATACATTCTCTGTCCTTAACATCACCAATCAGGTTCATAACCTCAGATACATTTGGCTTTGGACGACGTTTATCAATGATAGCGATATCTGCATCGTTGAAAAGTTTTGCAATAGCACGTGCTCTTACAACACCGCCCATATCAGGTGAAACGATACATGGCTTGTTTAAAGACAGGTTCTTCATGTCTTCAACAAAAAGATTTGATGAGTAGCAGTTGTCTACAGGTACATCAAAGAAGCCCTGAATCTGCTCTGCATGCAGGTCAACGGTTAAAACTCTGTCTACACCTACTGATGAAAGTAAGTCTGCAACAACCTTAGCAGTGATAGGCACACGCTGTGAACGAACACGACGGTCCTGTCTTGCATAACCAAAGTATGGAACAACTGCAGTAATACGACCTGCTGAAGCACGACGCAGTGCGTCAATCATCACTAACAGCTCCATCAGATTGTCATTGGTTGGTGCGCAGGTTGACTGAATGATAAAGGTATCACATCCACGAATACATTCATTGATCTGGATATGAACTTCACCATCAGAGAAAGTATCAACAGTAGCATCAGATAGATTGGTGTATAAACATTTTGCAATTTCATTTGCAAGCTCTGGAGTAGCATTTCCAGAGAAGAGTTTTAAGTCTGACATAGATTATCTCTAAATGTGGTAAGTTGAAGGATGTGCATATTATACTCAAAAAAAACCTGTGATTTTAATCACAGGTTAATTTTTTTTCAGCTTAACAGCCAGTGAGTCAGATCGATGACCTTAATTCCTTCAATATCAAAGTCTTTGTGTCCGGTATTAGCGATTAGGATTTTTGGATACGCATCTCTGATAGCTTTTAATGGAGCTAGTTCTCTGTGCAGAGTTTCCTCTGAAGAAATGTTGTCCGAAACCTGTATGTAGATTTTTTCGTTTTGTTTAATTGCAACAAAATCTATTTCTTTCTGATAGAGCTTTCCAACGTATAGGTCATAGTCTCTTCTTAAAAGCTCTATTGCAACTATATTCTCATATGCCCGTCCGTAATCCATATTTCTTGAGCCGAGCAGTGCATATCGAAAGCCCAAATCACTGAGGTAATACTTATCTGAGGTTTCAAGATATTTTTTGCCTTTAATGTCATATCTTTTAACCTTATAGAACATGAAGCCGCTGCATAGGTACTTTATATAATTTCCAATTTTTATATGGTTGGTTTCAGCTCCATTCTGTTTGAAAATCGAATTTATTTTGCTAGCTGACGTCAGGTTTGAAATATTATCCATAAGGTAATCTGTTAACGAGTCAAGAAGTGATATTTCTTTAACAGAGTATTTATCTACCAGATCTCTTTTAATTACTGTATTGTAAACATCTTTAATGTATGCAAGCTGATCTTCCTTCTCTTTATATACATACGAACCAGCAAGACCTCCCTCTGATATATAGGAATCCAGAACATTTGGAGTATTGTCGGTGTAATCATAATATCTGCAGTATTCTGCGAAGCTGAAAGGATAAACCGGAATTTCTATGTATCTTCCAGTAAATAAGGTGGACAAATCTGAACTGAGCAGGAATGCGTTTGATCCTGTAATATAGATGTCGAACCTGTGAGAGTTGTATAAACTGTTTATTGTGAGTTCAAATTTATCGCATAACTGTATTTCGTCAATAATCAGAACATTTGACTTGTCTGGGTTGTAATTTTTTTCGCAGTAATTGTTGAGTGCTTTGTAGGACTTAAGATTGTCATATTTTAAGTCAGCAAAATCAATGTAGATTAGATTTGCATTATCTTCATTGACCTTAATCCAGTCCATATAGGCTCTGACTAATTCTGACTTTCCAGATCTGCGTAGACCCGTTATTATTTTTATGTCAGGTGTATTTCTTAGTCTTTTCAGCCTATCTAAGTAGTTATTACGTTCAATGTATTTCATAGTTTTTAATTTAAATTATTTACCTTTTGAATAAAATTATAGTATTTCTTTCAAAAGTTTCAATAATTTTAACTTTTGAAAGAAAAATAAAAAAAGCTTTCAAAACTTTAAAAATATTTGACTTTTGAAAGAGACCTCTTTGGAAAGGTCACCATATTGAAAAAGTGCTTTTATAAAGTTAGGGGAGTAAAGAGGTTGGATTTATGGAAAAACATAATCTCCCGCACTGAGTCGGGAGATTTGAAAGAATTTAAGCTGCGATTGTGTTTTCTTTTCTGAGAGCAGCCTTAACCATAGCCGCATTACGTTCCTTGCGTTTCTGTTTGCGCACGGTTAGAACCCATGAAACAAAGGCAAAGATAGATACCACAAAAACAATCACTGAAGCCAGAGCGTTGATCTCAGGTGACAGACCTCGTCTTACACTTGAGAAGATCAGCATAGGCAGTGTTGTGGAGTTTGGTCCTGCTACGAAACTTGCAATAACCAGATCATCCATTGACATGGTGAAGCTCAGCAGGAAGGCTGCAACTTCTGCAGGCATAATTGCAGGCAGAATAATTACAAAGAAAACCTTCATCGGACCTGCTCCAAGATCTTTTGCCGCTTCCTCAATGGATACATCCAGCTCAACGAATCTTGAGCGGATAACCACAGTAGCATATGCAGAACAGAAGGTTACGTGGGCAATCCAGATGGTAATCATTCCTCTATCTGAGAAGATAGGGATAATATCGCTTAAAGTTACGAACAGTAACAGCAGTGCCAGACCTGTGATAACTTCAGGCAGAATCATAGGTGCAGTCATAAACAGCAGGAAGGCGCTTTCGCCTGTGAACTTCTTAATTCTGACCATAACAAATGCTGCCAGAGTTCCAATTATTACTGAAGCAATAGCTGACATAACAGCGATGGTCATAGAAATACCAACTGCAGTTATGATGGCATCATTATTCATCAGAGCTCGATACCATTTCAGTGAGAAATTGGTCCAAACAGTAACCATCTTTGACTCGTTGAAGGAGTAAACCACCAGAGTCATGATTGGCAGATACAGGAAAATCAGAGTCAGTGTCAGAATTACAAATCTGAACAGGGTACTCTTGGCATTCTTATTTAAGATCATAATTCCCCCTGTTTACGCTGATTTTTGAAGAACCAGATAATAGGTATTGCCATAACTGTAAGCATGGTAATTGCAACGGATGAAGCAAGAGGCCAGTCTCGATTGTTGAAGAATTCCTGCCAGAGAATTCTACCGATAAGAATAGAGTCCTTACCACCGAGCAGTTCAGGAATTACGTACTCACCGATTGCAGGGATGAATACCAGCATTGAACCTGCAATAATACCACTGCGGGTCTGTGGTACCAGCGCATGGAAGAAAGTCTTTACAGGACGGCAGCCAAGATCCTGCGCAGCCTCGATAAGGCTGTAGTCCACCTTCATAAGTGATGAGAATAAAGGCAGTACCATATAAGGCAGATAACAGTAAACAATACCTATATATACAGCCAGATCAGTCTGCAGCATATGCAGAGGATGATCGATAATGCCGATACTCATCAGAATATCATTGATAAGACCATCTCTCTTTAGAATTGTCATCCAGGCATAGATTCTTACCACAAAGGAAGTCCAGCTTGGCATGATTATCAGAATAAACAGAATATTGCGGGTTGTACTTTTTGAAGTAGCAAGCGCCCAGGCAATAGGATAGCCGATAATCAGACATAAAAGAGTAGAGAATGCCGCTACCTGAATTGATTTCAGATAGGAACGCATATAGGTTCCATCCGGATCAATAAAGATATTGGTGTAGTTTTCCAGATGCAGAATAATCTGCATTGCACCTTCCTCAAAGGTAACAATTGGGGAATAAGGCGGGATCGCAATTTCTGTTACTGAAAAAGAAATCTTAAATATAATCAGAAATGGGATCAGGAAGAACAGAATCATCCATACATAAGGTAAAAAGATGATTGCTCTTTCTCTTAAGGTAATCTTTCTGCCTGGAACATACCTAGGTGGAGGACGGTGTCCCTTTGACCCAGGGGTTCTAATCATATTTGAACTTATTAAAGCCATTGATGTAATCTTCTCTATATTCTAATGATGAGTTAGAAGGTCAGGGCAATACAGGATTCAGGATCCCAGCTCAGATAAACCTTGTCATCCCAGGTTGGAAGACCAACATTGAATCTGTCAACATTAGGCAGAGTAGAGGTAATGATTCTTCCTGATGGCAGACGTACATAGTAAATTGAGATATCACCAAGATAAGCGATATTCTCAACTGTACCTTCACACCAGTTGGTCTGCTCGGCAGGTTCCTCGTGGGAGATATAGACCTTCTCTGGTCTCATGGCAATAGATACAGGCATTCCGTCGGCAATATCGATATCGTGTAGGAGTTCGATTGGACGAGGGAAATCATTACACTGAATTACAGAGTGCTTGTTGTCTGACTTGGTCAGAATGCAGTCGAACATGTTAACCTGACCGATGAACTCTGCAGAGAAACGGCAGTTAGGGTTCTCATAGATTTCACGAGGTCCGCCAATCTGTACGAACTCTCCACGATCCATAATGGCAATACGATCAGCCATGGTCATAGCCTCTTCCTGATCGTGTGTAACCATAAGGCAGGTAACGCCAACGGAGTTGATGATATCAACAAGCTCCAGTCTCATCTGTTCACGCAGCTTCTTATCAAGAGCTCCCATCGGCTCATCAAGAAGCAGCAGGCGAGGTTCCTTTGCAAGTGATCTTGCCAGAGCCACACGCTGTCTCTGTCCACCTGAAAGCTGGTAAGGGCGTCTGTCAACGTAATCCTCCATGTGAACCAGTTTCAGCATTTTTTCAACTCGTGCATTGATCACATCACGTGGTAGTTTTTCCTGCTTTAAACCAAAGGCAATATTCTGGCGAACAGTCATATAAGGGAACAGTGCATATGACTGGAACATCATGTTTAAAGTTCTTTTATAAGGAGGCAGGTTAACAATATCCTCTCCATCAAGAATAATATGTCCTTCTGATGGCTGTTCAAAACCGGCCAGCATTCTCAAAAGGGTAGACTTGCCGCAGCCTGAAGAACCGAGCAGGGCAAAGATTTCTCCTTCATAGATGGTCAGATCAACATTATTAACAGCAGTAAAGTTACTGAAGTTTTTTGTAAGTCCCTGAATCTGCAGAATAGGCTTTTTGTTCTGCTCTACAGGTGAAGCTTTCTGTCCTGGAAGTTCACCTGGTCTGTGAATCTGTTTTTGTGTGCTGTATTCGTTTGGTTTGTTAACCATTGGGGCAGCCCCATAATCGCCAGTATCTTTCACGCACGAAATCTCCGAAATAAAGAGAAAAATGTTTATTTTTTTTGTGAAAAGGATCTTAAAGGAAATGAGATAACAGTCAACCTTTTTTTTGATATATTTGCGTTTTGCTTTAAATTTTCTTTTCATAGCTGTTTTCTGCTTAACATCCTTATAGCAAAGCTCTTTTTTCTCTTGAAAAGATTCTAGAGAATAGCTGCCTAATCTGATAGACTTGTCAGAAGACTTACATAAGGTTTGTTACAGGCAGAAAATCTATATGGATAATGTTTTTTCTCAGGGAGAGGATACTTTCCTTTTTGGTCCAAATCTGGAAAATGAGGTTGGTCGTCAGATAAAATATCTTGGAGGTTCCAAGGTTCTTGTGATCTATTCTAAACTGTCATCTTCCATTGGCAATCTTTTAGATAAGGTCAGACGCTCTCTGCGCAACAGCGGTCTTGATTATACCGAATTAGGTGAATCCTATGTAAATCCAAGAATTTCCACTGTTTTTGACGGCATCAAGATCTGCAAGACTGAGGATGTGGATTTTATTCTGGCTGTAGGTTCTACATCTGTTTGTTCCGTAGCCAAGGTTATTGCCGCCGGAGCTTTGTTTGAAGACAGCTTTTATGAGATGTTCAAAAATAACAGTGATATTGAAAAGGCTCTTCCGCTTGCAGTAATCAGTACCTCTATCTGTGGCGGCTGCGCTACCTCCCGTGAGGTCACTGTCTTTAACCGTCTCGAGGATGGAAGTCTTAAGTATTTTGACTGTTCCTCAGAGGTTCTTACTCCTAAGTTTATAATTTATAATCCTGAACTTTGTACTGTCAGTTCTTCAAATTACGCCTTCAATTTTGTAAGGCTGCTGGATGTGCTCTTTCGAAGATATTTTGAAGTCAACAAGAATACAGTTCTGGCTGAAAAAATGCTGGAAGCTACAATCAAGACTGTTCTTATAATGTTTGCAAAGATTAAGGACAAGCCAAACGATGTTGACTGTATAACCAATCTGATGTGGGCAAGTATTTCAGCCTATGTAAATCCGATGCTTAACTACAATGATGAGGCCTGTGTCCCTATTTTAGAGAAGGCTCTGATTTCTGTTTATGACTGTAATCCGGAAGAGGCCGCAAGTATTATTATTCCTGCCTGGTTTAAATTTGTACTTAAGAAAAAGGAACTGCAGATAGCAAAACTGGGCTCTACTGCCTTTGATATTCCTTACAATTTTTCTGATGTCGGAATTACAGCTTCCCAGACCGTGGATTTTATCAAACGCAGATTTGAGGCTTTAAAGCTGCCGGTAAAACTGTCTGAATTAAACGGTAATGCAGGGGATATTGAAAAGATATTAAAGAAGGTTGGTTTTCCTGAGATAAAAACTATCGGAACCAATGAGCATTACACCCAGACTGACTGTGAGGTTATTCTGTCTCTGGCGCTCTAATCACTAAGAGAAAAAAGCAAATTCAAGAATAATCAAGGTGATAATGTGTGTTATCACCTTATATCATCTTTGCCACTGATGGCTTCTATTTGCCGTGGAGAGTATGTCAATTTTGGATATAATCAAAACATCAAGTAGAAAAGGAAACTGCTTAGAGTCAGAGTGTTCTGTTAAATAACTTAATAATCCTTAAGGTCAGGCATCTTTTGATTTATTTCGTCTTAAGAACAGGGTTTTTGCAGATAGTTGAAGCCGGAATGTTAAAGCCTAAGCCATGGACTTTGCTGGACCTGAGTGTGTTTACTGTCATTTTCAGTAGATACTCTTCTTGTTCTACTAATAAGCTGAAACTGAGAAGAATACGGCTTAACTTCAAATTAATTCTAGAGATCCGTTCGAAAAAACATATCAATATATCTACACGTTTTCTTAATAATCTTTTTTTTCAAATTTGTTTTTTTGTAATTTTCGATAATTATGCGCTACTGCATTTATACAAGAGCAATTAAAACTTTTTCTTGCTATTTTATCTTGTATGTTGTACAAAAAAGAATAAATTGAATGTTTATAAAATATGGTGTATATTCGCTTTTTGTTGAAAGGATATTCTACTGTAAGTTTAGGACTTACAAATATAATCTTATTTTTTATTGAAAAAATACAGTATTGTTTTAAAAACAGAAAATTACTTTTAAATTGTTTGATTTTCTGTATTATCACAAAGATATAGTGTCTGTCTGTGATTAGAATATCTTGCAAAATACTGTCAAACGTAAGACAGTGTAGTTTAGAAACTTTTGATCAGGACTGTTGGTCATGACATATTTGAGGTCTGTAGCTCCTGACTACAATAGGAAAAAATGAACGGTATTACCTACACCGATATTCTGAAAAGTATTCCGGAAAATATGTATCAGCAATATCGTATCCGAATTGATAGAACTTCGTATTTTGTTCCACTCGAAAAATTTGTTGAAGATATAAGTCTTTTATCTAATAACCTAAGTTCAAAATATCATAGTCTAGACCTCCTCACAGAGCATATGACAAACCTGGATCCTAGCTTAATCCTTCAGAAAACTTGTATTCATCATATTTCGGAAATGGGCTTTGATGGAGATATAGGTAATATCTGTTTTGAAAGTTTTGAGGATATAGCTCCATACGTTATTACCGATGAAATAGAACTTTATAAAAAAATTTAATTCACAAAATAATTGCCTCTGTAAGGCAAACGAACAATCACAACATGAGGAACATTAGTATGTCTATGGTTAGTAACATGTCTGTACGAGGAAAACTTGTTTCGGCATTTTTTTCAATAATAATTCTTACGGTTATTATTTCTGCAATTTCTCTGATTCAACTGTTTAAAACAAATGATGTTATTAAGTATGTTCATTTCATTCTAGGAACAAGATACGAGGCAGTAAGTAAAATTTACTACTCTATGCTTGATGTTGAGGCTGTATGTTTTGAACTTCAGGGAAATCTTCAGGCATTGAACGCAGAGAAGGAAGCTGTTCTTAAAGAAAGAATGGATATTCTGAAAGAAAATGCTGATTTTGTTGATAGAACAGATACCAACAATAGAAATGACGTTGATCTTATTGTTGAGGGAGTTAACAAATACATTAAAGAAGTCAATGAAGAGTTTCTTCCTACACTGAAAGGAATAAACGCACCGATGGCTCCCATTGTATATGAAAAGAATCTGTTTGGCGTAGGCGAGAGTGTAAAACATCATGCGCTTGCTATAACCAAGCATCAGATTGAGCAGACAAGGGGCCGTGTCGATACAATTGCAAGTACAACTCCAATTCTTATTATTCTGGTGATTTCTGTATCAGCCGTACTTATTGCAATATGCATCGCTTTTCTGTTTTCAAAAAGTATTGTCGCTGTTCTTAAACAGGCAGTTGGAGCTGCAGATAAAATTGCGAGTGGTGATTTGACTCATGTGACAAATTCTTCAAGAAAGGATGAGTTTGGAACCCTGCTTCGAAGAATTGAAAATATGCGTCTGCAGATGAATTCTCTGGTAGGTCATATCAAAGACAAGGCTTTTCTAATCGAAGAAAAAATAACAGCTATCACCGATGTAACCAATAGAATTACCGACTCTGCTCAAAACACTCAGAATAGAGCTCTTACTGTTGCAGCAGCATCTGATGAGATGGTATCTACAACAGGTGATATTGCAAAAAACTGTATGACAGCTGCAGGATCGGCAGATAGATCAAATGTTACTACTAGAGAAGGTGTTTCTGCCGTTGAAGCTACAATTGTCTCTATTCATGAACAGGTTGACCGATCAAAGTCTGATGCACTACAGATTCAGGCTCTAGTTGAGCAGTCACAGAAGATTGGAACCATTGTGCAGACTATTGAAGATATTGCTTCACAGACAAATCTTCTGGCATTAAATGCTGCCATAGAAGCCGCTCGTGCCGGTGAAGCAGGAAAAGGTTTTGCAGTTGTTGCAGATGAGGTTCGTTCTCTAGCCTCTAGAACAAGTAAGTCAACCAAAGATATTATTAATATGGTTTCACAGATTCAGGCTGATGCAAATCATGCAAATGAGTCTATGAACTCATCTTTGGAAACTATGAATGAGCTTGCACTCAAAACTTCCGGAGTATCTGGATTGTTGAATTCAATTTCGGAACTTGTTTCCAGTGTTAACTCGCAGATTAAACAGATTGCTACCGCAGCTGAGCAACAGACTACAGCAACTGCTGAAATATCATCAAACATGGAGAGTATTACAGAAATGGCAAAAGACCAGAACTATCAGGTTGATGAGGCAAAACAGCGTGTTTCTGAGTCTGTTAATCTTATCAACGAACTTTTAGCAGAGGTAAAAGAGCTTCGTGTTTAGATGATATTAAAGTCTTTATCACGTGGCCAATATAACTGAAAGTCCGTGAATAGTATATGTTCACGGAACTTCTCTGATCCTCGTTAAGAACAGAATTCAGTTAACTGTCGAAAAAAAAACAGGTTCTAAGAATATTATTATGTTTTGATCAGTGGTCTGTACTGCTGTTTTTATCGGCATCCTCTTTTTTGGAGGCCGGATCTTTAATATCCTTATCTTCTTTTTTCTCTTCAATAACCTTTTCAGAGACGTTAAGAACTTCAAGTGCTTCATCCTGGGTTTTGCTGTCCTTGTCGTTCTTCTCCTCTGGACTTATCTCCATCATCAGGCGATGCATGAAGCCAAGCATATCGTCGAAGAACTCTCGGTTTACGTGTTCTGTAGCTTTGTACAGATCACCGCCCTTATAGGTAAAGGTAATTCCCGGAGCGTTGAGGTTATAGAAGGTTGAGATAGGCATTGGACATTCATCTTTTAAAGCCTTTAGAGCAACATCAATTCCAACTGGTCTGATAAAGCAGTTGTCATTGGCAGGGCACTCATTTTCGATATTGATCTGATGGTCATGCTTTTTATTGAATTCTTCAACAGCCTTGTTGATTTTGATGAAGATTTCTCTGTCCAGAGCATTGTTACGTCTCAACTGCTGCTGAGGAATAAAGTCATTACCAAAGAAAATCACTACAGATGGTCTAGGAAGACGGGCCAGCTCATTGAGACGTTCGATGATATTCTTAAGAATATCCTGAACTCCAAGCTCCTCATTGGCACACTTCTGAATCAGACCTTCAATGGCTGACTTAAGATTTCCTTTATAGTGAAGCGCTGCTCTGTAGAAAAAGTCTGCAAAGGACAGTACTTCTGCTTCCTTAACCGGAATAGTATGCTCTTCATCGTTAATCTTGCAGTAAAGCAGTTCTCTCTCTTCCATAAGCAGAGCTGATTTTTCAATGGCACTGGCGGCTACCTGTTTCAGATTCTCAAGCAAATCGAGAATATTCAGGTTGATAAATGGGAAGGTGAAACTTAAATGAACAGCATCCGGAGTATTTGGAGAACGGTTATTGTAAGTGTGCAGATAATTAAAGGTTGGGGCAATAGCTCTCTTGGATAAATCCTTGGTGATAACTGGATTGATCTCAATTTCATCAATAATCTTTGAGGCAATCAGGGTTGGAGAGAATCCCTTGTATGGTCTTTCAGCATCTGTACCTTCACCAAAGATGTAGAAGCCTGCTTCTACCTTACCCATATTGGCAGTGTACACATTAATGGTGTCATCCGGAATTTCTGTGGATTCTGGTTTGAAGGAAATGCCTAAAGTCAGTTCAATATTCTGCTCATTAATAAGGGTATGAATATAAGGAAGACAGGTTCTTATTCCTTCATTGCCGTTCAGTGATTCACTGTTGCAGACGAACAGCAGATTGATAGGCAGTTCCCACAGTCTTTCTGAATAGTATTTCAGAAGGATCAGCATGCCTGCAATAGGAGCCTTGTTCTCAAAGGAACCTAGTCCGTAGATGTTATTCTCATTCTCAAGTTCAGCAAGCTGAGCTTCTGTCAGAGAGGAGTTTTTGAGTTTCTCCTTTAATTCGTCTGATTTGAAGGCAAATGTTTTTAAGGTACCGTAGACCTCATTTGAGGAGGTATCGGTATTACATAAAACCACCAGTGTTTCTCTGGTAAGCTGATCTCGTCTTACAAAGGCTGTAAAGGAATGATTTTTCTGATCGTCATGAGTGATGTAGCTTAAATACTCTGGATTATTCTTGAAATAGGTGAATTCAGATACGGTATTGTAAATGGTATGACTCATGATCTCATCACCAGAGGTTCTGGTGATGCTTGGAATGGCAATAAGCCATTTGAGGACAGCTAATGCCTCTTCGCTAAACTCTTTTTCAGTAAGCACAGGTTATCCTTAGTTTATTTCTGTATATCTTCTAAGTTATTTCACTTCTGCTAATTTATTTTTATACAGCTCTGTCTTCAAGATGTAAACATTATTTTTAAATGCTTTTTTCAATCTTTGAGCTGTAGCAGGACTTCCGGAAGGAAGATCTACTTTCAGAGGGTCAACAGGACGTCCGTTGACATGAACCTCATAATGAAGATGTGCACCAGTGGAATTACCTGTATTTCCTGACTTGGCAATAATCTGTCCTATATGCACATGATCTCCCTGCTGAACGTCAAACTTGGATAGGTGCATATAAACTGTTGAGTAACCGCCTTTGTGGTTGATAATAATCGAGTAACCGCCACCACGCATGTATTTTGCGTAGGTAACCACACCATCTGCCGGAGCATAGATAGGTGTACCGATATTTACCTTGAAATCAACACCGTAGTGAGGACGGATAACCTGTCTTATAGGATGGAAACGTCTCAGATTGAAAGGTGAACTTACCTTGATCTGTCCCATGATAGGGAATCTTCTGAAAGCTCCTGTTGAAGGATTGTATCCGTTCTCCTCGTAGAAAATATGGTTCAGCTGATGACGGTATAAATTGATCTGACCGAACATCTTGGTATTCATGGAAATCGCGGTCATACTTGAGCCCTGACCGATTCCATTGAAGAGAATTCTGAAAGAATCTCCTGCAGAAAGTTTATTGAAATTGATTCTGCCTACATACTGATTTTTGATAGTAACAATTTCAGAATGGGTCAGACCGTAACGGGCAGCTGCCTTGTCAAAGCTCTCCTTTTCACCGATTGAACCGATGATTAGACGAGGTCTGGTCTTACCCTTGTAGATAGATTTGGACTTTTCCTTTTCTGCGGCAGCCAGCAGGGCATCCTGTTTTTTCTGTGCGGCAAGCTGTTCACGCTTCAGACGTGCTTTTTCAAGCTCTTCTTTTTGTTTCTGTGACAGTAGAGCTTCCTGTTCAAGTCTCTTTTTATTACGCTCTTTTTCTGCCTCGATGAAGGATGGCATCAGGGTGGCGCTGTCCATACCGCGGCTCTTTAAATCTGAGAACTGGGCAAAGCGGCGTTCACGGGCAACAGTGTAGGTGTTCTTTTCAATATCTCTAGAGAAGCGAACCTGTTTATTGCCGGATAGAGGAATGGCAATTTCCTGAACCGAGTTATCATCGGCAATCAGGAACTGAATCTTCTGACCTACAGACAGATTCAGATCACTGTCTCTGGCAACAGCGGTAATCTTTTTAAGATCGTCATTGTTCAGATTCAGATAGGAGAAGATCTTAGAAAGAGAATCCCCCTTGCGGATGGTCTGCTCATACCATTTTCCGTTGAAAACCTTTTCTGTTTCACTCTGGGCAATGGTTCCTGGAATTCTGTTAGGAGCCAGAATACTGCTGATATATTTTTCTGACTGGGTTTTCTTGTCTGCAAGAATTTTTTCGCTGGAATTCTTTTCAATGTCAGTTGCTACGAACTTGACTCTCTGTTCTGGTTCTGCGGTGGCAGCAGCTTGAGCTGCTTCTCTTTCTTTTTTGATTTCAGCCTGACTGGCCTGAGCGATCAGAGCCTCGGTATTGATATCATCGTCATAGTTTTCCTCAGACCCTGCTGTTGAGGAGATTTCAACGTTGGCTTCGGCGATGACTTCGTTATTCTTCAGATATTCCTGCTCGTAAACTCGGTTCTGTTCCTCTCTGCCGGTGGAGAGAGCTGTAAAAGGGGAGGCACTTTCAGGAATGATGGAGCCGAAAGGTAGTGCTAAAAGAACAGATATAATCCCAACAGAGAAAATAGCGAAAATATGCTTACCAGGAAGTGTGGTGGCACCTGTCTCTTTTTCTACTGCTATGTAATCTTCTGCTGCGGTTCTATTTGTTATTTTAACGTTTATCATAATCAGTTATATATATTAGCATACAAATGTAGAGTTATCCCTATTTACTAAGGACTTGTATGATCTCGCGCACCTTTATTTTGATTGAATCCGGGATTTTTCCTTTTTTTTATTTTTTTTCTGCTTTTTGTTCTAATATCTTATAAAAATCTGCTGATCCCTTTATTTTAAAGGCGTTAATCGGTTACATCCCTTTCGTATTATTTTTGACGAGTAAACCTTAAAAAAGTTTTAACTTTTTGAATTTTTTTGTTTAAATTCTTTTGACATAGATAACAAAAGCAGAATAAATTTTATTTTTTAATATCAGTATGTTGGACTTTCTCACAAAAAATACTAATACATGTCGTAAAATATTTTCTGACGCAACATACATTGTGTTTCTTAGTTTTAAATTAGCTATGAAGGTGAAACAGACTAAGCCGTTTTTTTATTTCTGATTTTTTTCAGAATTTTTAAATGCATGCATATAGATGTGGCGTTGCCTACCAAAAGATAAATATAAATAATTAGAGGGAAGTTTTATGAAGTCACTAAAAATTGTTAAAAGCTTCGATGACAGTCTGTATTCATATTTTGTTAAAGAGATTGAAAGACAGCATGTAACTTTATCATTCATTCCTGATGAAAACAGCACCTCACCTGTATGTGCTGCAATTATGGGAAGTGTACTTGTCAATTCCTCTAATTCAATCGTACTCGGCAAGGGCAATACTCTAGAAACCCTGACCTGCGAAAGACTATGTGATGTTTTCGGTGCCGAGTTCGCGACAGTAAAAACCGTAACCATTGAGGCTGCATCAAGAGTTGTATTCAAGGCTCTGACTACCCGTGGTGATGTGGTTATGTCTCTGGATTTACGTAAGAAAGAACACTGTAACAGTGAGAATCTGGCTTTCCAGTTTGTAAACTTTGGTATTGATCCTGAGACTCAGACCTTCGATATGAAGGAGATTGAGGCTATTGCCAAGAAAAACAAGCCAAAGCTGATTATTGTTTCTCCTGTAAACTATCCTTTGTCAATTGATTTTGCCAAGTTTGCCAAGATTGCCAAGGAAGTTGGTGCCTATCTGTGGTGTGACCTGTCACAGACTGCAGGTCTTACTGCAGCAGGGGTTCTTCCATCTCCTGTTAAGTATTCTGATGTGGTTACTCTGTCAACACATGGTGCTATGCAGGGCCCTCAGGCAGCAGCAATTCTCTGCAAGAAGGAACTTGCAACCGCTATTGTCCGCTCAGAGACTTTAGCCGGTCACCACGGTCTTATCACTCCTCAGCTTTCTGCCTTAGCTGCAAGACTGCATGAAATGAAGACAGATGTCTTCATTAACTACTGCAAGGATGTTGTATCCAATGCCAAGGCATTAGCCAAGGGCCTTGAGCAGGGGGGAATGAAGATTATCTGTAACGGAACCAATTCTCATCTTGTAATTGTTGATACCAGATTCTGTGCCATCGGCTCTAAGGGTGCTCAGGAACTTTTAGCTGATATCGGTATCCATGTAAGAATTGCCAATGTATTAACCTCCGATCCTAAGATCAAGTTTGATGCTGTTAGATTCTCAACCCTGCCAGCTACTACCCGTGGTATGAAACCTAAGCAGATGGAGCAGATCGGTGAGGCTATCGGTAAATTCCTGGCTAATCCGGATGAGGACAATTCAAAGGCTCTGATGCATCTGGTGGCAACCATTACCGCAGGTCTTCCTGCTCTTGACAGAAAGTATCTGGATAAGTCAGTTGCAGCTGTGATTACTGACGAATAGTCAGATTCAGTGAAGAGTATTTTTGTAAGAACGTGGCCTATGCTATCATAATGCCACGTTTTTTGTTTTTTGATTATGTATGACTGAATTTGCAAAATTTACCGCTGCAGACAGATTTTCTGTAGCTCCGATGATTGATGTAACCACTCCAACCTTTCGAAGGATAGCCAGACTATTTTCAAAAAAGGCAATGCTCTATACCGAAATGATTGCTGCCAATGCTGTTGTCCACGGCAAGGAATATCTTATAGAGCATGATGCGGATACCATCAATCCCTGCACTCTGCAGTTAGGCGGTTCTGATCCGAAGGTTCTCTCAAATGCCTGCAGAATTGCCTCAAAGTTTAACTACAGTGCCATCAATCTTAATGCCGGCTGTCCTTCAGACAAGGTGCAGTCAGGTTCATTCGGTGCTATTCTGATGAAGACTCCACAGGTGATTACCGACTGTCTTATGGCTATGCAGGATGCCTCAGAGGTCCCTGTAACTGTAAAAACCAGAATCGGTGTTGATGATCTGGATGATTTTGAATATACAAAGAAGATTGTGGATTCAGTATATAAAACAGGCTGCAGACATATTATCCTTCATGCAAGAAAAGCCTGGCTTAACGGTCTGTCTCCTAAGGAGAACCGAACCATTCCGCCTCTGGATTATGAAAGAGTATTTGCTCTAAAAGAGTTTTTCCCTGATCTTGCCATTACCATAAATGGAGGAATCAAAACCATTGAGGAGTGTAATGATATGCTTTCAAAGGTTGAAGGAGTGATGCTTGGCAGAGCCTGTATGGATGATCCGTATATTCTCGCTTCAGTAGACAGCAGAATCTATAATGATGGTTCACAGATATTATCTCGTGATGAATGCTTCAAAAAGGTTGTAGAATTCTCTGAGAAATATGTATCAGAAGGTAATCGTCTGCACCATCTGGGTAATCACATTATTAATATGTTCAATGGCTGCAAGGGCGCCAGAAGATTCAGAAATTATCTCTCCTGTCATATGCATGAGCTAGGTGCCGGTCCTGAGGTTTTAGAGCAGGCATTTAACAGAATGAAAGAGGCTTAAGGAGTTTTTAATGGAACTTACAATCAAGTCTACGGTTAATCTTAATAATGATGTAAAGATGCCTCTATTAGGTCTCAGAGCCTATAAGGTAAAGGGCGAAGAAGCCTACAATGCTGTAAAGTGGGCCTTAGAGGCTGGTTACCGACTTATTGATACTGCCAGAATCTACTGTAATGAAAAGGCTGTGGGCAGGGCAATCCGAGATTCTGGAATTCGTCGTGATGAGATTTTTGTTACCACCAAACTCTGGATCACCGATTTTGATAATCCGCGTGCGGCTTTAAAAGCTTCCTTAGAGCGACTCGGACTTGATTATGTTGACCTTTATCTTATTCACTGGCCTAAAAAGGGCTATGAGCAGGCATACTTGGAGCTTGAAAATCTTCAGAAGGAAGGTCTTTGCAGATGTATCGGCGTTGCCAATTTCAAACCTCACCATATCGAGAGCCTGAAAGAACACGGTGCTACTGTTGTTCCTCAGGTTAATCAGACTGAAATCCATCCCCTCAATACCGAAGAAGAACTGTTAGGCTGGTGCCGCAAAAGAAAAATCTGCGTGGAAGCCTATTCTCCTTTAGGAAGTGAAGGCCGTCTGATCTTAGATGATCCAAGACTTATCGGCATGAGAAACTATTATCATGCCTCGGCCTCCCAGATTCTGCTGCGCTGGTGTATTCAGAGAGGTATTGTTGCCATTCCAAAGGCAGTTATTCAGAGTAAGATTGAACAGAACTGTCAGCTTTACCATTTTGATATAACTAATTCAGATATCGAAACTATCTCGGATATGAACTGTAACGAAAGACGTAATTACGATCCTGACAAGATTGATTTACGTCCAATGTCAATGTATCCGAAGATTACACCTGAGGAATGAAGCTGTTAAAGCCATTATTTATTCTCAGGTTTCACCTTTTTTTTTATTACATAACATAACGGACTTAAAATGAATCAGTACAAAGAAGATGTAGAAATCGATCTGGTCAGACTTTTCAAATACCTTTTATCCAAAAGCAGAATGCTGCTTTTAATCGGTTTTGTATTTGGTCTGGCCTCTCTTTCCTATAAATATTACGATGTTGAGTTGTCTGGCCGCTCCTTTGCAGATGAGCCTAATCTTGTCTCCTACGAGAAAAATGTAAAGCAGCCTAACGGAACTGTTAAGGCTGAAAAGCAGA
>Ga0310695_10005493_pt1 | contig 22084 bp, 18 predicted proteins | sample RumenRJG_04DNA_FD_203882 | JGI IMG/M metagenome (GOLD analysis project Ga0310695, IMG submission 203882) | Bovine rumen microbial communities from Lethbridge, Alberta, Canada - RJG_04 (v2) (version 2) | ecosystem: Host-associated > Mammals > Digestive system > Stomach > Rumen | place: Canada...
GTATGTGATCCCGTTGGGATTCAAACCCAAGACCTTCAGAACCGGAATCTGACGCTCTATTCAGCTAAGCTACGGGACCTGCAAATATGTTACTTTGCAAAAGTGAATGCAAAGGTACACATAAAAAAGTGAAAAGCGGAAAGTGAAGAGTGAAAAAGTTCGAGAATTATAATCTTTTAAGTGTTACGGGTATATGCAGAATGATAGCGAATAATCAAGTTTTTCTTTCATTTTGCAAAAATAATCACGGTTTTTGCTTGCAGATTAATATAAAAGTAGTACCTTTGCGGTCGCAAATGTAAGATGTGAAATCATTAAATATTAAATAGTAAATCGTCAAATAGTAAATTTATAAGATGAGTCAACTGATAAAGCCGATTGATTATCTGCCGCTGCTCGACACGAAACAAACGGAGCAGGGCATCAAATTGATAAAGGAGTTCTTTCAGCAGAACCTGAGCACCGAACTGCGCTTACGCCGTGTGACGGCCCCTTTGTTTGTATTGCAGGGACTGGGCATCAACGACGACCTGAATGGTGTGGAGCGAGCTGTAACCTTCCCCATAAAGGACTTGGACGACGCCCGTGCCGAGGTGGTTCACTCGCTGGCTAAGTGGAAGCGTCTGTCGCTTGCCGAATACCAGATAGAGCCAGGTTATGGCATCTATACCGATATGAATGCCATTCGTGCCGACGAGGAGCTGGACAACCTGCACTCGTTGTATGTGGACCAGTGGGACTGGGAGGCTGTCATTACAAAGGAGCAACGCACCGTAGCCTTCTTGAAAAACGTGGTGGAGCGCATCTATGCAGCCATTCGACGTACGGAGTATCTCACTTGCGAGACCTATCCGCAGGTAAAGCCTTTCCTGCCCGAAACCATTCATTTCATTCATGCTGAGGAACTGTTGAAAATGTATCCAGACAAGACACCTAAGGAGCGTGAGGACGCTATCTGCCAGAAGTATGGTGCCGTGTTTATCATTGGCATTGGCGGTAAACTGGCAAATGGCGAGAAGCACGACGGACGAGCCCCTGACTATGACGACTGGTCGACGATGGGTGAGAATGGGCAGGTGGGCCTGAACGGTGACATCTTGATTTGGTATCCCGTGCTGGGTCGTTCGTTCGAGTTGTCATCAATGGGTATCCGCGTGGACAAGGAGTCACTGCTTCGCCAGCTGAAGATAGAAAACAAAGAGGAGCGCAAGAGCCTGTATTTCCACCAGAAACTGCTAAACGACGAGTTGCCATTGAGCATTGGTGGTGGTATAGGGCAGAGCCGTCTGTGTATGGTACTGTTGCACAAGGGACACATCGGCGAGATACAAGCCTCTATCTGGCCTGACGAGATGCGCCAGGAGTGCAAGAAGTTAGGAATGACACTTATTTAATTGATAATTGACAATTGATAATTGACAATTAGGCTAATTCAAGATCTAGGAGATCCCTCAATTTTCCGATTGAGGGATTTTCTTTTGCCATCAGCTCATACTGTTCACGTCGCGTAAGGATATGCACCTTCTCATGATGCTCAGCCACGCGAACCAAGAAGTTGATGGATTTATTGTGCAGATACGTCTTCAGGGTACTCAGAATGCTGCCCTTGATATCCTCTATCTGGTCCTTAGCCAACTGGTTCTCTACCGTCAACTCCACATTGGGGAATTGGGTGATGACGGGCGTCATGTTCTTCATGCGTGTAGCCACACCACTCAGGTGTTGGGGCATACGGTTGCACATGGACATCCATTGCAGTTCCAGCTCCTGCTGGTCGAACACCTCCTCATCACCCTGACGCGACGCATTAGGATCGTTGGGGTCGAGTGTGCCGGGAATGATGTGCATCTTTCCCTTGGTGCTTATCTGGTCAGGCTTGTTGTTCCATGAGAAGCCTATTTTCGCCTTTAGCTGAGGGCGAGCAGCCGCATTGTAGGTAGTGGTTGCTGCCGGTTTCTTGGAAGAGGGTTCTGCCGCTGTATCTGGCTCTACAGCTACCGGCTTTATTGTCGTTGTTGTGGGGTTAGTCACACGGGTTGTTGATGCAACAGGCTTAACCGCAGCCACCTGCGGAGCTGCTTGCTTGGGCTGAGCCTGCTGTATCAGTTGCTTAAACAGGGATTTCAGTCTTCTGGGCTTACGCCCACTGCCAGCCCCCTCGTCGGGCTGTGTAATCTGAGCGATTTCAATCAGTGTCAGTTCCACCAACAGTCGCTTGTTGCTCGACTGCCGATAGTTGATGTCGCACTGGTTCATCAGTTGCAGTGCCTTGTATAAAAAAGGTATAGGACACTTCTTTGCCTGTTGCTGATAACGCTCACGTTGCTGGTCGCTCACCTCGAGCAGGGGTAGCGTCTGTGGGTCGCGTGCCATCAGCACGTTACGCACATGCTTCGCCAGTCCGCTGATGAGCAGTCCTCCGTCGAATCCCTTACTGACAATGTTATTGAGCAGTACCATGATATCGGCCACCTTGTTCTCGATGCTCAGGTCCACTATCTGGAAGTAGTTCTCCGCGTCAAGCACGTTCAAGTCTTCAATCACCTTCTGATACGTGATGTTCCCCTGACAGAACGAGACTGCCTGGTCGAAGATGCTCAAGGCGTCACGCATGCCACCATCCGCCTTTTCAGCAATCACCGCCAATGCCTCTTCCTCATAGCTGATGCCCTCCTTATCGGCCACGCTCTTCAGGTGGTCGATGGTGTTACGCACTGTCATTCGCTCGAAGTCGTAAATCTGACAGCGACTCAGAATGGTTGGCAGTATCTTATGCTTCTCGGTGGTAGCCAGGATGAAGATAACGTGTGCAGGCGGTTCCTCCAGCGTTTTCAAGAACGCATTGAAGGCTGCCGTTGACAACATGTGTACCTCGTCGATGATGAACACCTTGTATTTGCCCACCTGCGGCGGGATGCGCGTCTGCTCCATGAGCGACTTGATGTGCTCTACCGAGTTGTTGGAGGCAGCATCCAGTTCGAAGATGTTATACGAACGTTGCTCATTGAAGGCCTGACAGCTCTCACATTGTCCACAAGCCTCGCCCTCTGCTGTGGGAGTGAGGCAGTTGATAGCTTTGGCGAAGATACGCGCACAGGTTGTCTTACCTACCCCTCGTGGACCGCAGAACAGGTAGGCATGTGCCAGTTTCCCGCTCTTCACGGCATTCTTCAGGGTAGTCGTCAGTGCCTGTTGTCCCACCACGGTATCAAAGGAAGTGGGCCTGTATTTTCGCGCTGATACGATATATTCTTCCATAGTGAAAAACAATTTGCCTACAAAATTAGCAAATTTCATTCAATCCCACAAATTTTTGCGCCTTATTTCTTCGAGATTATGATAATACGTTCCTCTCTACCTGTATTTTCGTTGACTGTTAATTTCTGTCTATTTATTCTAAATTTGCGTAACATAACATATTTATAGAAATCCCAAACAGCAAAAATAAAATATTTTTGTCGAACTTTGCAGGTGAAGTACAATGTATGATTAAACCTTAAAAGATTAAATAACAACTATGAGTAAGATTAAGACTATTGGTATTCTGACATCGGGCGGTGATGCCCCAGGTATGAACGCAGCCATCAGAGCCGTGACGCGCGCTGGCATTTACAACGGTTTTAGGATTATGGGAATCTATCGTGGCTACGAGGGACTCATCCATGACGAGGTGAAAGAAATGACCACTGAGGATGTCAGTGGTATCATTACCCGTGGTGGCACCATCCTGAAGACTGCACGCAGCAAGGAGTTCATGACCGTAGAAGGCAGGCAGAAGGCTTTCGAGACTTGTCAGAAGGAAGGCATTGACGCCCTAATAGTAATTGGTGGCAATGGCTCGCTGACTGGTGCCCGCGACTTTGGCATGGAGCACGATTTCCCCTGTATCGGGCTGCCTGGCACCATCGACAACGATGTCTATGGCACCGACGCTACCATAGGCTACGACACGACGATGAACACCATTATGGACTGTGTGGACCGCATCCGCGACACTGCCAATTCGCACGAACGCATCTTCTTCGTAGAAGTGATGGGAAGAGACGCTGGATTCCTTGCACAGAACAGTGCTATTGCCTGTGGTGCCGAGGCAGCCATCGTTCCTGAAGAGGTCACCGACTTCGACCAGTTGGCAGCCTTCATGGGTCGTGGCATCCGTAAGTCGAAGAAGTCGTGTATCGTTATCGTCTCAGAGAGTCCCAAGTGCGGTGCCCTCTACTATGCCGACCGCGTGAAGAAGGAATTCCCTGAGTACGACGTACGCGTGTCTATCCTCGGTCATCTGCAGCGTGGTGGCAGTCCTTCCGCTCGAGATCGCATCCTTGCCAGTTGGATGGGTGTTGCTGCCATAGAGGCTGTCATACAAGGTCAGCGTAATGTAATGATTGGTTACCGTAACAGCGACCCTGTTCTTGTACCTTTCTCTGAGTGCATCCGCACCGACAAGCGCTTCGACAGACGTCTGCTTAATGTACTCGACGAACTGAGCATTTAAGATTAAGAAATAAAGAAAGATGATTAGACTCTTATTTACTTTACTCTTTGTTGGAGCAATAGCAGCAAAGGCACAGCCTGCCCCGCAGGACTTGGATGCCAAGTACGCAACGGAACTGGTAAAGGCGGGAACAAAAGCCCCAGACTTCAAGATGAAAACTCCCGAGGGCAAGACCATACAATTGTCGAAATATGCCAAGGGAAAGACCGTGGTACTGGATTTCTGGGCTTCGTGGTGTCCTGACTGTAGAAAAGATGCCCCCGAGGTGGTAAGGATGTATGAAGCCTATCACCAGTATGGCATCGAATTCATCGGTGTTTCGATGGACACCGATATTGAGGCATGGAAGAAAGCTATCGAGAAATATTGCATCAGGTACCCGCAGGTGAGTGAACTGAAGAAATTCAAGGAGACTGACATCTCCAAATCCTATGGTGTGAAGTGGATTCCCTCAATGGTGGTCGTTGGTCCTGATGGACAAGTAAAACTATCGACAGTGGTAATCGACAAGGTGGACAAGTATCTGAAAGAACTGATTAAGCAACATCAATAATTATATGAAGAAAATCATGACATTGGCATTGTTGGCAATGTGTTCGCTGACAATGATGGCACAAGAAGAGGTGTACAAGGCTGAGATGGATGCTCTCGACGCACAGGGTGAGGCCATAGTCAAGCAATACAAGGAACTGATGGAGAAAGACCCCAATAGCGAGCAGCCTACAACGCGTGCCAAGATTACCGCATTCTCACAGATGCTCGACTCAATCAGCAACCAGCAGGTACAATTGATTCGTCGTATCGCGAGAGAGAACAAGAAGAACCAGATTCCCGTACCTTATATTAAAGACGCCATGTACGAGCTGGGCTATGAGGGACTGAAGGAGGTGCTTGACCCCAAGGCTGCCTACTACAACAATCCAGAACTGGCAAATGCCAAGAAGTTGCTAGCAGGCTTTGAGAAGCGTGCTCCTGGCAAGATGTTCCAGGAACTGACGATGAAGGATATGAGCGACAAAGATGTGAAGCTGAGCCAATGGGTGGGCAAAGGACAGTATGTACTAGTAGACTTCTGGGCTTCCTGGTGCGGTCCCTGTCGCAGGGAGATGCCTAACGTGATAGCCTGCTATGAGAAATTCCACCCGAAAGGCTTCGAAGTGGTAGGTGTTTCCTTCGATCAGAAGAAGGAGGCTTGGGTGAAGGCTGTTCAGCAGATGGGCATGTCGTGGCCTCAGATGAGTGACCTGAAGGGTTGGAAGTGTGCTGCCAGCGATGTCTATGGAGTGGCTTCCATTCCAAGTAATGTACTGGTTGACCCGCAGGGCAAGATTATTGCGATGGACCTGCAAGGTTACGAGTTGGTGAAGAAACTCACGGAAATATACGGAGAATAAAAAAGAAGCAGCTGAGGTCAACCCTCAGCTGCTGTTTTTAGTACCTCACTCAAGGTGGGGTGGATGTGCACCATATCGCGCAACTGAGCGAGTGTGGTATCACGACACATCAGTACGCTGACCTCCTGAACCAGGTCGGCAGCATGAGCCCCAAAGGCGTGACAACCCAACAGGCGACCCTCTGTATCAGCAAAGAGTTTCAGCAATCCTTCTGTTTCATTCATAGCCAACGCTTTTCCGTTGGCTCGCCAGAACGACTTGCGACACTGATAGGCTATGCCGTCGGCCTTCAACTGGTCTTCGCTGAGTCCTACACAGGCTGCCTCTGGTTCGGTAAAGATGGCAGCAGGCATGATGTCGAAACGGATGCCGTCGGTTTTTCCAACGATCTGATTGACTACCCTCATAGCCTGCATCTCAGCAGCATGAGCTAACATCTGACACCCGTTGACATCGCCAATAGCATAGATATTCGCTGCACAGCGATAGTTCTCGTCAACAGGAATGGTACCATTAGGAGCCAGAGTAATGCCTGCAGCCTCAAGGTTCAGTCCTTCCGTATTCGCCTTACGACCGGTAGCTATCAGAATGGCATCCGCATCCAGATCGGCAACTTTCTGGACAGCCGTCTTCATCTTAAACACGATGCCTCGCTTTTCCAACAGTTTACGCAGTCGCTTGGCAACATCACTGTCGAGCATGGGCAAACACTCCTTGAGGAACTCGATGACCGTGACCTCCGTGCCAAAGCGTTGGAAAACGGAGGCGAACTCCATACCAATGACGCCGGCACCAATGATGCAAAGGCGTTTCGGTTGAGTGGAAAGCTGGAGGAGTTCGGTACTGGTCATCACGCGAGGGTCGCTGATGTCCTCAATGGGAGGCATCTTGGCACTGCTGCCTGTAGCAATGATGATGTTTTTGGCTGCGACGGAATCGCTGCCCACACGAACAGTGTTGGCATCCACAAATTCGGCATGACCACGAAGCAGAGTGATGTTAGGCTGAGAAAGAATAGCCTCTACCCCACTCCGCAACTGTGCCACCACCTGTTGCTGACGTTCGAAAGCCTCAGCAAACGAAGCGCTATGAACATAGGTCTTAGTAGGAATGCACCCACGATTCAGACAGGTGCCTCCTACCTCGTCCTGTTCCACAATGACCACCTGCAAACCCTCGTGGGCAGCATACTCCGCAGCACGATAGCCACCGGGGCCAGCACCTATGATAACAAGGTCAGTATTCATAATTAGAAATTAGTAATTAGTAATTATGATTACTCTGCTTGCATTTGACGGAACGTCACAATAGGATGCTTAGCAGCCAACACATCGTCCACACGACCAATAGGCGTATTGTGAGGAGCTGTCTTCACCAAATCCGGATCGTTCTTAGCCTCCTCAGCAATCTGACGCATCACGGCAATGAAACCGTCAATCGTGTCACGCGACTCATTCTCCGTAGGTTCAATCATGAGGGACTCATGGAACAACAACGGGAAATAAATGGTGGGTGCATGATAGCCGTAGTCCAACAGGCGCTTGGCCACATCCATGGTGGTGACACCCGTTGACTTGTCCTTCAGTCCGTCGAACACAAACTCATGGCAGCAGAGTCCATCAATAGGCAGTTCATAGACATCCTTCAACGACTCCTTGATATAGTTGGCATTCAGCGTGGCCAGCGGGCCTACCTCTTTCACATGGTCGCGACCCAGCGTGGCAATATAGGCTAAGGCACGCAACATCACAGCAAAGTTGCCGTGATAGGGCGACACCATAGGGAAGAATTCCTGCAAGCCCTCACGGACACCCACCGGACCACTGCCAGGGCCTCCACCTCCATGAGGTGTAGAGAACGTCTTGTGAAGATTGATGTGCATCACGTCGAAACCCATATCGCCAGGACGGCAAACGCCCAGCATAGGATTCAGGTTGGCGCCATCATAATACATCAGTCCACCACAATCATGGATGAGTTTAGCAATCTCAGGAATCTGACACTCAAAGAGTCCCAGCGTATTGGGATTGGTCATCATCATCGCTGAGATGTTTGGACCTTCCAGTTCTACCAGTCTTTTCAAGTCAGCCAAATCTACCTGACCATTTGCCTGAGATTTCACCTCGATAATATCCAACCCACAGACAGCGGCAGAGGCAGGATTAGTACCATGTGCCGAGTCAGGAACAATCACCTTTTTGCGCTTCTCGTCTCCACGCGAACGATGATAGTTATCAATAACCATCAAGCCCGTCAGCTCACCATGAGCACCAGCATAGGGCTTGAAGGTGAAATGAGCAAGGCCCGTCAGTTCACACAAGGAATTCTCCAACCATAGCATGGCAGCACGGGCACCTTCTACGGTGTGATCGGGCTGCAACGGGTGCAGATTCTGGAAAGCTGGCAAGGCTGCAACCTCCTCATTAATCTTGGGATTATACTTCATGGTGCAGGAACCTAAGGGATAGAATCCGTTGTCCACACCGAAGTTGTTCTGCGAGAGATTGGTATAGTGGCGCACTACCGTCATCTCGTCGCACTCAGGAAGTTGGGGTTGTTCCTGACGACAAACTGAGGCAGGCAGTTCGCTCAGCTTATGAGCATACTTGTTCTGAGGCAGACTGTAGCCCCTGCGACCCTCCTTGGAGAGTTCGAAAATCAAATTTCCATATAGTCGATTATTCATAAGGCTGCAATCTTTACAAGTTTATCCATTTCCTCTTTCGTACGTTGCTCAGTGACAGCAAAGAGGAAGCCTTCTTCGAAGCAGATACCACCCAAAATACCCTCGTCAATGAAACGCTGGTATAAAGTCTTACTGTCGCCATCATACTTTACATAGAACTCATTGAAGAAAGGCTTATCGTAAGCCAACTGGAATCGTCCAGTCTTCAATAGTTCGTCACATAGATAGTGGGCACCACCGTAACTCAGTTCGGCAGCCTCACGGAGTCCTTCACGTCCCATCAATGCCATATACATCGTAACATGCAAGGCCATCAGCGACTGGTTGGAACAAATGTTCGACGTAGCCTTCTGACGTCGGATATGCTGCTCGCGAGCCTGTAAAGTCAACACAAAGGCACGCTGTCCGCGGTTGTCCAGCGTCTTACCGACAATACGTCCAGGCATCTTACGAATCAACTTCTCTGTACAACACATATAACCCACATAAGGACCACCATAGGACATCGGAATGCCTAAGGACTGACCATCGCCTACCGCAATGTCGGCGCCCCACTCTCCAGGTGTCTTCAATACTGCTAAGTCGGAAGCCACACTGTCCATAATGAATAGTGCTTTCTGCTCATGACAAGCCTCTGCAAAACCTGCAAAATCTTCCACAATGCCATAGACATTTGGTTGCTGTACAATGACACCAGCCACGCCTCCTTGCGCCAGACGCTCTTTAACGTCGTCCAGACAAGTAGCACCATTCCTAACAGGCAGCGACTCTAATTCAATGCCATGATGCAGGGCATAAGTCTTCAGCACTTGACAAGTCAGGGGATTGGATGCTCCCGCAACCAGCACCTTGTTCTGTTTCTTACCAGCAGCCACAGCCATCATCATAGCCTCAGCAACAGCCGTAGTACCGTCGTACATCGAGGCATTAGAGATGTCCATGCCTGTCAGTTCGGCCATCATCGACTGATACTCGAAAATGTAATGAAGGGTTCCCTGCGATATTTCTGCCTGATAGGGCGTATAACTGGTCAGGAACTCAGAACGAGACAACAAACTAGGGATAGTGGATGGAGTGTAGTGGTCGTAGACACCCATACCTGCAAAACAGGTCAGTGGACGATTCTTTGAGCCCAGCAGTTGGAAAGCCTGACGAACCTCCAACTCGCTGACACCTGGGAGCAGGTCGTAGTCCTTCCGGAAGCGGATGTTTTCCGGAATTTCCGAAAAGAGCTCGTCGAGCGACTTTATTCCCACCTTTTCCATCATCACCCGCAGGTCGTCGTCAGTATGAGGAAAGTATTTAAACATTATTATTTATAGACAATAGAATGAAACATCAAATTACTTGTTGCAGAACTCAGAATAGGCAGCAGCATCCATTAGGTTGTCTAACTCGCTCTTGTCAGATAGCTCCACCTTGATAATCCAATTCTCGTAAGCATCGGCATTAATCAGCTCGGGCTCGTCTTCCAAGGCCTCATTGACCTCGATAACGACACCAGAAACAGGCGAAATCAGGTCTGATGCAGCCTTGACGCTCTCCACTGCACCAAACTCCTCACCAGCAGTAACCTCATCGTCCACGTCTGGCATATCGACATAAACCACATTGCCCAGTGCGTGCTGAGCATAGTCAGTAATACCTACGTAACCGATATTACCCTCAACTTTCACATACTCATGCGACTCTGCATAATAGAGTCCTTCTAAAACCTTTGCCATAGTTCTTAATTATTAATTATAGTTATTTTTTATAATGTTTGTCGTAAAAACGTTTCTTACAAACTGTGCCTGGGAAAGTTTTCTTGCGGATTTGAATTTCCACTTCCGTTCCTAGTGTAGCACAGTTGGCATCCACCAGTGCCATGCAGACACTTTTATCGGTTGAGATGGTGTGATAGCCTGTGGTGACCTCGCCAACCTGCCGACCATCTTTCAGCACGGCATAGCCATGACGGGGAATCGCCTTGTCTGCCAGTTCGATGCCCACCAGCTTCTTAGGAGCACCCTCGGCCTTCTGCTTGGCCAGTGCTTCCTTACCAATAAACTCGTCCTTGTCGAGCTTGACAAAGATGCCCAACCCTGCCATGATAGGCGTGATGTCCTGTGAAAGTTCGTCACCATACAGAGGCAATCCCACCTCGAAGCGCAGGGTATCACGACAACCCAATCCACAGGGTTTACAACGACCGGAAGCTATCAGTTTGTCCCAGCACTCGTTGATATAGGCAGCATCTGCATAAATCTCAAAGCCGTCCTCACCTGTATATCCCGTGCGCGAAACGATGACTTTGCCAATGGTCTTGAAGGTATAGAACGTCAATTCCTTGCAGGCTATGCCCAGCACTTCCTCCATTACAGCCTCAGCATGAGGTCCCTGAACAGCCAACTCACCATAAAGGTCACTCTGATGGTTCAAAGTTACCTGGTACCCCTTAGCCTGTTCCTGTATCCAGGCCCAGTCTTTGTCGATATTAGAAGCATTGATGACGAGGAAGAAGCTGTCGGAGGCCATCTTATAAACCAACAGATCGTCGACAACACCCCCGTTCTCATAGCACATCATGCCATAAAGAATCTTTCCATTAGGCATCTGCCTTACATCGTTCGTAAAGATATGGTTCACATAGCGCTCTGCATCAGGACCGCTGATGAGCACCTCGCCCATGTGACTGACATCGAAAACACCGCACGCTTGGCGTACGGCCTGATGTTCATCTACAATGTTTGTGTACTGAATAGGCATGTCGAAACCTCCAAAGGGAGAGATCAGTGCACCCAGTGCCACGTGCTTGTCATAGAGACAGGTTTTTTTATTTTCCATTTTATGATAAATATTATAGTTTATTGATAAATTCCTTGCGCAGATATTCTTGCTCAAGACGTTCTATTTCACCCACCTCACAGGGTGTGAGCGTCGTTTCGTCGCTGCATAGAGTTTGTCGGATAAGCGTCTTCACCTCCTCTATCGACAAAGACACATGGTCTTTCAGCAATGTAATGCGCTGACGAACACTTTGGATGCCCTTCGACTGGAGCTTCTCCTGACTCGGAGTGATGGATTGCAGCATGTGCTCCATATTGGTATCATAGAGTAGCGTGCTATGCACGATGTTACGTCCTTCAATATGATAGCAAGCCGTACCGCTAACCTTCTTGTCACCTATCAGTATATCATTATGACGAGTACCGACAGCCTCCACACCCATTCGCCGCATCACCAACAGTATCATCTGGATGAAACGGTTGAAAGCAATCCCAACGCTGTCGCCTTTAGAAATATACGACAACATGACATTATCAGCATCGGCATACACACAACCACCTCCACTCTTACGGCGATATACCTGTATATGATGTGTCCGACAGTAAGCCAGGTTCACCTCATTTTCTATTATCTGGTTGCGCCCGAAAATCACACTGGGCTCCACTTGCCACATAAAAAAGCAGTCGTCTGTATCCATATGACGAGCCACGTACTCTTCCATGGCCAGATAGAACGACAGACCTCTGACTTCGTGTGCCTCAGGCAAATTGATATATTGCATTCGTTATTAATAGCGTAATCGTTCAGATTTTGTGCAAATTTATAAAGTTTTTATGTAATTCGCAAGGATTTCTTGATTTTATTTTGCAGTTTAACTGATTTACTGTATCTTTGCATCAAAAATTAATAGGAAATATCTTGGAAACATCAGAAATGGGATTGTTAACCCAAATAAAATATCCGTCAGATTTACGCAAGTTGAGTGTCGACCAACTGCCTGAGGTTTGTCAAGAGTTACGCGAGGATATCGTAAAAGAGCTATCCGTCAACCCTGGCCATCTGGCCTCCAGTCTTGGTGTAGCAGAAATCACGGTAGCCTTGCACTATGTCTATGACACCCCAGAGGACCGCATCGTATGGGACGTAGGGCATCAGGCTTATGGACACAAGATCCTGACAGGTCGACGCGAACAGTTCTGTACCAACCGCAAGTTGGGCGGTATCCGTCCCTTCCCCTCTCCTTTGGAAAGCGAGTATGATACTTTTGCCTGTGGACATGCCTCTAACAGCATCTCCGCAGCCCTTGGCATGGCGGTTGCAGCTAAGTTGGAGGGCAAAGAAAATCGCCATGTAGTAGCTGTCATTGGCGACGGTGCCATGAGTGGTGGACTGGCTTTTGAAGGACTTAACAATGTCTCTTCAAGCCCTAATAACCTGCTGATTATCCTTAACGATAACAATATGTCGATTGACCGTTCAGTAGGTGGTATGAAACAGTACTTACTGGGGTTGAACACCAATAAGACGTATAACGCCATCAAGTTCCGTACCACCCGCTGGCTGTACAGCAAAGGAATGATGAACGATGACCGCAAGAAGGGCATCCAGCGCCTGTCGAACGCCATCAAGAGTGCCATTGCCCACCAGCAGAACATCTTCGACGGCATGGACATCCGCTACTTTGGTCCCTTCGACGGACACAACGTCAAGGAATTGGTACGCATCCTGCGAGCCATCAAGGACATGCAAGGACCAAAACTGCTCCACCTTCATACCCAGAAAGGTCATGGCTATGCCCCTGCCGAGAAGGATGTCACCACATGGCATGCCCCTGGCAAGTTTGACCCAGAGACAGGTGAGCGTATCGTGGACAATGATCCCAATAAGCCCCAAAAATTCCAGGACATATTCGGACACACCCTGTTGGAACTAGCTGAACAGAACCCCAAGATTGTAGGTGTAACCCCTGCTATGCCAACAGGCTGCTCGATGAATATCATGATGAAGGCAATGCCTGAGCGCACCTTTGACGTGGGTATTGCCGAGGGGCATGCCGTCACCTTCTCAGGAGGCATGGCAAAAGACGGGTTGATACCTTTCTGCAATATCTACAGTGCCTTCTCGCAGCGTGCCTATGACAACATCATCCACGATGTGGCATTGTTGAACCTCCATGTCGTATTCTGCTGGGACCGTGCCGGTCTGGTAGGCGAAGATGGTCCTACCCATCATGGTGCGTTCGACATGGCAGCCCTACGCTCTATTCCCAACCTTACCATTTGCTCACCCATGGACGAGCATGAGTTACGTAAGTTGATGTACACTGCCCAGTTGCCTGACAAGGGTCCCTTTGTCATCCGCTACCCACGTGGTGGTGGCGTATTGCTTGACTGGCGCTGTCCCTTCGAGGAAATCAAGGTAGGCACAGGTCGCAAGATGTGCGACGGTGAAGGTGTTGCCGTTCTCTCCATAGGTGCCATTGGCAACAAGGCTAGAAAGGCAGCAATAGCAACAGGAGCAGCCCATTACGACATGCGATTTCTTAAACCCCTGGACGAAGACATTCTCCAGGAGGTAGCACAGAAATACAAGAAGATTGTCACGGTGGAAAACGGAGTCCGTATCGGAGGACTGGGTTCTGCCGTCATGGAATGGATGTGCGACCACGACTATACTCCCGTTATCAAGCGTCTGGGACTGCCTGACCAGTTTGTAGAACACGGCACAGTGGCAGAGCTCCAGAAGATAGTGGGCATTGACACCGAAAGCATCAAAAAAACTATACTCGGACTGCTATGAAGATTATTATCGGTGGGGCAGGAGCCGTAGGAACTCACCTGTCAAAACTGTTATCGAAAGACCATCAGGATTGTGTCTTGATAGATGACAAGATTGAACGACTAGCAGGACTGGACAGCCGTTATGACATCATGACGCTGCACGGATCGCCTACCAGCATCAAGACCTTGAAAGAGGCAGGTATTGAGCATGCAGACCTTTTCGTGGGTGTTACTACTGATGAGAGCCGTAACATGACTGCCTGCATGATAGCCCATGCACTGGGGGCCAAGAAAACAGTAGCCCGTATCGACAACATTGAGTATCTGGCATCCCACCAGAAGTCATTCTTTGAGCAGATGGGCATCAACTCACTGATTTATCCTGAGGTACTGGCTGCCATAGACATCACCAACGGACTGAAAATGTCATGGGTGCGTCAGCGCTGGGATGTCCACGGCGGTGCTTTGGTGATGCTGGGCATCAAGTTGCGCGATACTTGCGAAATTCTGAACCAGCCACTCCGACAGCTCTGCGGACCTGACGATCCCTATCATATCGTAGCCATCAAACGAGGCAACGACACCCTGATACCCAGTGGTAATGACGATTTGCATGTGAACGACATCGCCTATTTCATGACCACTCGCGAGTATATCCCCTATATACGTAAGATTTCAGGCAAGGAGCATTATGCCGATGTCAAGAACGTCATCATCATGGGTGGCGGAAAGACTTCTGTACGTGTAGCTAAGACGGCTCCCGACTATATGAACCTGAAAATTATCGAGATTGATGAGACTCGTTGCGAGAAGCTGAACGAGTTGCTGAGCGATGTGGACACAATGGTGATTCATGGCGACGGACGCGACTTGGGACTCTTGCAGGAAGAAGGTATCCAGACCACACAGGCTTTCGTAGCACTGACGAACAATACTGAGACCAACATTTTGGCCTGTCTGACGGCCAAGCGCTTAGGAGTACGCAAGACGGTAGCAATGGTAGAGAACTTGGACTACGTCGAGATGGCCGAGAGTCTGGACATCGGCACAATTATAAATAAGAAGACGCTGGCAGCCGGACATATTTATCAGATGATGCTGGATGCCGACGTGACCAATGTCCGTAGTCTGATGATGGTTGACTCAGAGGTGGCAGAATTTGTAGCTGCCGAGGGTTCGAAGGTTACCAAGAAAGCCGTTAAGGACCTGGGACTGCCCTTTGGTGTGACCATTGGCGGACTGGTTCGTAAAGACCAGGGAATACTGGTAAACGGTAACACACGCATTGAGGCAGGCGACTCCGTGATGGTGTTCTGCCACGAACAGAACTTGAAGAAACTGGAGAAATACTTCAAAGCCGACACATTATGGTAAACTACCGACTGATATACAAGGTTTTGGGATCGCTGCTCTTCTTGCTTGGCACGTTGTTATTCATCTGTGCCTGTATTGCACTTTTTTACCATGAAGACGACTTCCTGGCCTTTGTTATCTCTACGATATTTGCCTCGTGCTGTGGTTTCATTCTGAAATACATGGGACGTGACGCCGACAACAACCTGGGACGACGCGACTCTTATCTTCTGGTCACCGTCACATGGATTGTATTCAGTCTCTTAGGCATGCTACCCTTCCTCATCAGCGGCTATATTAGTAATGTCACTGATGCCTTCTTCGAGACCATGTCAGGGTTCACCACGACAGGAGCCACCATTCTGGACGATGTAGAGTGGCTACCTCATGCCACCCTCTATTGGCGCACACAAACCCAGTGGATCGGTGGTTTGGGAATAGTGTTCTTCACTATCGCCATCTTGCCCTCAATGGTAGGTAGCGGCAGTGTGAAGGTGTTTGCTGCGGAGGCCACAGGACCTCTGCGCACCAAGATGCACCCTCGCCTGTCAACAATGGCAAAATGGATTTGGTCCATTTATCTGGCCCTGACCCTTGGTTGTATCTTCTCGTTCTATTTTGCCGGCATGGACTGGTTCGACAGCATCAACTACGCTATGACTACCACTGCTACTGGCGGTTTCTCTACCCATAACGATTCTGCTGAGTTCTTCCAGTCGCCCACCATTGAGTACCTTGCCATCCTTTTCCAGTTCTTGGCAGGTATCAACTTTATGATGCTCTACGTAGCTATCTTCAAGCTTAGACCAGGTTCCTTGTTCAAGAGCTCCGAGTTTAAGCTTTACATGACCATCATCATCGGTGCTACCCTATGGATTGGCTATCTGCTGATGACACGTAACGGCTACGGACTGGAAAGGGCCTTCCGTTGCGCACTCTTCCAAGTGGTGTCGTTTATCACCACCACAGGACTGTTCAACGACGATGCAGCCATGTGGCCTCATATCACTTGGGTTATTTTGGGTTGTCTGATGTTTACCGGAGCCTGTTCAGGTTCCACCACGGGAGGTTTCAAATGTGTTCGCGTGGTGATGGTGTTTAAAGTATTGCGCAACGAGTTCCACAAGCTCCTACACCCCAACGCCGTATTGCCTGTAAAGATTGATGAGGTACCCGTATCAAGGACTCAACTCTCCACCCTACTGGCTTTCTTTGCCATCTTCACCATCATGACTCTCCTTACTGCCACCCTGATGATAGCGGCTGGCATCGACAACACCAATGCCATCACCATCTCGTTAAGCTGCATCAGCAATGTAGGTCCAACACTGGGAACGCAGATTGGTCCTGTCATGTCGTGGGGCGAATTGCCCGATTATGTGAAATGGCTCTGTTCTTTCCTGATGCTGGTAGGACGTTTGGAGATTATGTCCGTATTGGTATTGTTCACCCGAGCTTTCTGGAAAGACAACTAAACAGTGTCTGACGACTTGGGTGTAGGCGTAATGTAAGCCTCTATGTCGCGTTGGATGCGTTGGAACTGTTCTGAAAGAATATAGCCCACATTCTTTTTCAAGGTCATACGTATGTCTAGTAACGAGTGTTCGTAACAAGACATCTCGTTTCTACGCTGTACGTGGTGGCGTGCCGTACGGTTTATCTCATCCTGGCGCTCCTGCCTCAACCGGTTGCACACCTTATTTAATATAGGTATCACAACTGCATCAAACAGATGATGCCCCTGTATATATAAATAAGTGGTTTGTGGGGTCACACCCAGTGCCTTGATACTCTCCTTGGTTTTCAGGTATTCCTCCTTGGCCTGAGGAAACTCCTGTTGAAGATGATGTACCTTTGTATTTACCTTGCGGCGCAGGTGGTTGAGCGAAGGCAGAGGGTCTGCCACATTGAAGCGCCCTGGGTCTACCACACGGGAGAAATCCGACATAGAGAATTTGTTATGCAATCCTGTCCGATAAGCCCAAACAGACCAGATAAACAACGGGAAAATGGCTTCGCTGTATTGGCTCAAATAGTCTTCAAAGTCGAAGATGCGATGGTCGTTCAGCGTGATGGCAACACACACATCGTGAAGTGTTGGGGCATAGCACTGCATGTTTTCAATGGCATAGGCATAGGTATGAAACACATACGGACTCTCTATCACCTTGCGCGACTGAGCTGTAGCGCCCTGCAGCAAGTAGTCGTAGTCGGCATCCACACAGGCTATCATGTCCGGTCCTATTTTATCGCCTATAAAATTCATCAGCACCGACTTCTTGCCTCTCTCCAGTTTCTTGTGCGAAGGCAGCATCACCTCAAAGTAGCGTGTCTGATCCTCATAGCGGCTCAACACAGTACGCCAAAAGTAGATATCATCGTAGCTCTCCACATAAGCCACGATTCTTCGTCTTGCTTGCTTTGAGGTTAAACGGTTTGCTGCCTCAAAGTACTGACTGCTGAGGTATCCACTTAGTTCTTTCGAGCCCCCTAAGTTAGGGGGTTGGGGGTCTGAACGTCGGCTATTATTCTTACTCATAGGCTATTATGGAGTCTGCTCTTGTTCAGACCCCTGTCGCCCCCTAACTTAGGGGGCCTATTGTAATATCGCTCACTTCCGTCACCTTGTCAAGCCATCCGTTCATGATGACTGCCGGCGAATGGGTGGTCAGTATAATCTGCACGTTGGGGTTCAGTTCGACAATAAGCTCAATGAGTCGTTTCTGCCACTCAATATGCAGGCTCACTTCAGGCTCGTCCATAAACAGCACGTAAGGCTGTTCATCCTCAACCAATACGGTCAACAGGATAGCCAGCATCTGTTTCTCACCACTCGACAGTTGGTAGGGCACCAATGTCTCGCCAATCTGCGAGAAGCGTATCTCGTTCTCCGTACGTACGATTTTCTTGCCCGTTTCCGCAAACAGGTCGTCCACTAGATCCTGGAAACGCGCCTTGGCCTTCGACAGTTTTTGGGCGGCTTCTGCATTGCCTTTCTGCAGTTCCTCTATGATGCGATTGCCTATATTCACCTGATAGTCCAAATACTTGCGCTGCAGGTGGTACAACTGGAAGTCCAGAGCCGAACGGATACGAGCGTCCACCATGTTCAACGTCTCGTTGTCAAGTACAGGTGAATCCAATGAACGAATGATGTCAAAGCGGATGTGTGTGGCATCCTCTGGGTCGGCAGTAATATGCACCCCCTTCAGCAGGTGGTTCACCAGATCACCATTGGTACACACGCTACGGAACACCTTGTTCAAAATCGTACTCTTACCTACGCCGTTAATGCCACTTAAGATATTCACATGTGGGTCCAACTGCCACAAGATATGTTTCTTGCCACTCCACAGGGCCTCTATTTCTATTTGCTTAATACACGTTGCGTACTTCATAGTCCTAAGTTTTGGTGCAAAGATACAAAAAAAAGTGAAAAGTGAAAAGTGAAAAGTGAAAAATTTGTACCTTTGCATCCATGAAACAAAACAAAGCACTAATAGCACACCTGAGCATGTTCGGAGCGTGTGCCGGCTGGGGGCTGATGGCTCCTGTGGGCAAAGACGCTATGACACATGGATTTGACGGTATCTCAATGGTGACCTTCCGCGTGGTAGGCGCTTGCCTGTTGTTCTGGATAGCATCACTGTTCGCCCCTAAGGAGCATGTGCCGATGAAGGACAAACTGATGTTTATCGGAGCAGGACTTTTCGGACTGGTCTGCAACCAGTGTTGCTACACTATCGGACTGAGCATCACCTCGCCCATCAATGCCAGTATTGTAACCACCTCGATGCCTATCTTCGCTATGCTGCTGGCTGCCATCATCCTAAAGGAGCCTATTACGGGCAAGAAGGCACTGGGCGTGCTGATGGGCTGTTCTGGTGCCTTGATGCTGATATTGACCTCTGCCTCACATGCCAGCGACAAGGTGGGCGACATCCGTGGCGACTTGTTTTGCCTGTTTGCCCAGTTCTCCTTTGCACTCTATCTGTCGCTGTTCAATCCGCTGATTCGTCGATATAACGTATTTACCATTAACAAGTACATGTTCTCATGGGCCACGCTAATGCTGCTACCCTTCACATTCACCCATGTGGCAGGCGTATTGAGTAACCCCATCCCTGCAACGACCTGGTGGGAGGTAGCCTATGTGGTTTGTGTCGGCACCTTCTTCGGATATATCCTCACGATGATTGGCCAGCGTACCCTGCGCCCCACAGTAGTCAGTGTCTATAATTACGTGCAGCCAATCGTCTCCGTAGCCGCCTCATTGCTGATGGGCATCGGCATCCTGAAGCCCACCCACGCAGTGGCAGTCGTCCTGGTATTCAGCGGTGTATGGCTGGTGACGAAATCGAAGTCGAGAAAAGACATGGAAAGGGAAAAAGAAAAGGCCGTCGCTAAATGACGGCCTTTCTTCTTGTCTTTATTCCAAGAAAAAATTCTCAGGGCGATCGCCTTGTTCTTTTGTCCAAAAGTCTTCCATCCTGAGATAGAAAATCAGCATGCTGTAAGCAGGTATCATGCTAGTAGCCGTACCTTTATAAGCTAACTGATAGGGAATGAACACCTTAAAGTAGTCGCCACGGTTCATGTGCTGCAACGCCGTCGAGAAGCCCTCAATGAAATTGCCAACACAGCCCTTGTAGGGATTGCTCACACCCTCCTCATACTTGCCAGCATAAGAACTGTCGAACACCAAGCCATTAGGTGAACTGGTTGACGGCAGCAAGACACCTTGGTAGTGTATTTCCACCGTGTCCGTAGCCATCGGAAACACATTGCCTGGGCCTTCCTTCAGTATCTGAACGACGATATTGTCGGTAGGTTTCCCTTCCACATCAGAATATTCAGCGCGATTCACGCCTCTGAATATCTTCCAGTCTTTACCTTCGGCAATGGAGTCCTTCGCGTCATTATAAATCTTCAGGAAAGCCTGATCGTTCTTGTTCTGCCAGTCGGGGAACTCCTCGGGCGTATCGTCAGACTCCTGACAGGAAGTCATGCCGAAGAGCGCTACAGCCACCCAAATGAGATATTTTATTTTCATGCCTTATTGCAGTTTCTTTAACAGACTTGCGATGCTTACCTTATCCTCGATGATAGCAGCCAGGTCGCTGATGTTCACACGCTCCTGCTCCATTGTATCGCGGAAGCGAAGGGTTACCTTGCCATCTACGAGCGAGTCGTGGTCAACGGTTACGCAGTAAGGAGTACCGATGGCATCCTGACGACGATAGCGCTTTCCGATGCTGTCCTTCTCGTCATACTGGCAGTTGAAGTGGAACTTCAGGTCGTTGATAATCTCACGAGCCTTCTCGGGCAGCCCGTCTTTCTTAACCAGCGGCATCACAGCCAACTTCACAGGAGCCAGGGCTGCAGGCAGACGAAGCACTACGCGGGTCTCGCCATTCTCCAGTTTCTCCTCGCAGTAAGAGTGACACATGATAGAAAGGAACATACGGTCCACACCGATAGAGGTTTCGATGACGAACGGCGTATAGCTCTCGTTGGTCTGTGGGTCGAAGTATTTGATGCTCTTGCCTGAGTACTTCTCATGCTGGCTCAGGTCGAAGTTGGTACGAGAGTGGATACCCTCCACCTCCTTGAATCCGAATGGCATCTTGAACTCGATGTCCGTAGCGGCATTGGCATAGTGAGCCAACTTGTCGTGATCGTGGAAACGGTAGTTCTCGGCGCCGAAGCCTAATGCCTGGTGCCAGGCCATACGTGTCTGCTTCCACTTGGGGAACCACTCCAGCTCTGTGCCAGGCTGTACGAAGAACTGCATCTCCATCTGCTCGAACTCACGCATGCGGAAAATGAACTGACGAGCGACAATCTCGTTACGGAAAGCCTTACCAATCTGGGCGATACCGAAAGGAATCTTCATACGGCCCGTCTTCTGCACATTCAGGTAGTTTACAAAGATACCCTGAGCCGTCTCAGGACGCAGGTAAACCTTCATAGAGCCATCAGCCGAAGCACCCATCTCGGTAGAGAACATCAGGTTGAACTGACGAACGTCCGTCCAGTTGCGAGTACCGCTGATAGGACATACAATCTCCTCGTCTAGAATAATCTGCTTCAGTTCGTCCAAGTCCGGACCCTGCATGGCAGCGGCATAGCGGGCGTGCAACGCGTCGCGCTTCTCCTTAGTCTCTTTCACGCGTTCGCTGGTCTCCAGATACTTCGCCTCGTCAAAGCTGTCGCCAAAGCGCTTGCGAGCCTTCTCTACCTCCTTCTGAATCTTCTCGTCGTACTTGGCTATCTGGTCCTCTATCAGTACGTCAGCACGATAGCGCTTCTTCGAGTCGCGGTTGTCAATCAGGGGGTCGTTGAAGGCATCAACGTGTCCTGAGGCCTTCCATATCGTGGGGTGCATAAAGATGGCTGAGTCGATACCCACGATGTTCTCATGCAGCAGTACCATCGACTTCCACCAGTATTCCTTAATATTATTCTTCAACTCCACACCGTTCTGACCATAGTCATAGACAGCGCCTAATCCATCGTAGATATCACTGCTGGGGAAAACGAATCCATACTCCTTACAGTGACTCACGATTTTCTTAAATACATCTTCTTGTGCCATAAATATCTT
>Ga0310695_10005494_pt1 | contig 22081 bp, 21 predicted proteins | sample RumenRJG_04DNA_FD_203882 | JGI IMG/M metagenome (GOLD analysis project Ga0310695, IMG submission 203882) | Bovine rumen microbial communities from Lethbridge, Alberta, Canada - RJG_04 (v2) (version 2) | ecosystem: Host-associated > Mammals > Digestive system > Stomach > Rumen | place: Canada...
CCATGCACGTCGCAACGAATAGAGTTACCCACATAAAGTATTTCGTTTAGAGGCACGTTTAGAGTCATCGATACAACTCCAAACGGATATTTAGAAGGCTTTAAAGCCCCAATTCTTTCAGAACCTAAAATCACATCGCAATATTTGCTAAGACCCCAAATATCGCCTTTTTGTTCTGGCGGTAAATCAGACAAAATCCCGATTTTTAAGCCAGCATCTTTTAATGCTTGAAAAGTCTCTTCAACGCCTTTATATGGCTTTACTTTTTTGAAATAGGGACGGAAACCTTTGTATACAATCACGTCAATAAGAGCCTTTGCTCTTCTTACCGAAATATGCATAGAAGAAGCAAGCATTCTTCCTTGATACTCAAAGTAATCTGCAAGAGGTGCTGTTCTGTGCATTATTTTTCTTGCCTTGTTGTAATGCAAGAAAAAAGGCAAATGACGCAAAAAGTAACCTATAATTTTCACATAAAATGCGAAATCGGGGTAAAGAGTGCCATCTATATCAAAAACTACAGCTTTGATTTTATCTTTCATATAAATCATTATACTCTAAATGCTTCTATGCTGTCCATTACTGCGCTTTAGAAGGAACATTTAGAGGATAAAACCTGTCAGAAGATTGCAAGCGCGCAAGATTTATAAAACAGTTAGAATACTTTTCCAAAAACTTATCAAGAGGGATTTCTTTGCCGTTTTCAAAGACAGCACAGTGAAAACGCCCGTCAGAAGCAAAGTATGGGAAAAGTGCTGCACAGTTATTGAAAATACCTACTTCAGGATAGGTATCATCATTTTTCTCAGAAGCCCCCGACTCTCTTATAGCAGCAAGATAACAATGGTCGCTTTCTGTTACTGCAAGCACATACAAAAGAGCTTTCAAAACACCCATTCTGTAACCAGTGTTTTTTATGTAAGAAACTGCATTTGCCGTAGATTCACTATTCTTTAATCTGCCAGAATTAAAAGGAGAGATTGCAACATCAACTCCAGATGAAATATAGTCATAATCAACATCTCTCTGTATAGACAAAAGAGATACCGCTAAGTTTCTTGTCCAATCAAGAGCAAAAGTCATATTGTATTCTTGAGAAAAAACGTCAGCGTGCCCAACGTGAGGCAGCTCAAAAGTCTTTTTATACAAAGGCTCTAAATATGTATATCCACCTACATTTGCAGAAACAAGTCCGTCAACTATCCATTTCAAAAAGCCAGCAGAAGAAAGCTGCAATTTAGAAGCGTCTTCTCCGTCTTTTAACTCTCTTTTTGTGTTAGACAAAGCATAAACGCTTTCTCCCTTTTCATTATACGCTCCGTCTTCCACGCTTTCTATAGAATCGAGATTTTCTCGTATAACAGCCACCATCTGCAAATTAGAATGATACATTCCCGGCTGAGCAGAAGCTAAATACCAAGGAAGAGTGTTTTTAGTCAGCTTTCTAAGGTCTGCAAAAGACATACTGTACAAAGATTCAAAGGTAATCCCCAGTGGAACTCCTTTTGAAGCATACATATCAAACAAAACAAAATCCGCAACAGTCTTTTTGCCTAGAGCCTTAAACTCAACGAAAATCTCGTTGTTTTGCATAAAGTAATAGCGAATGCGCTTCGGTTTGCCGTTTTTCAAGTTGCGGTACAAAATCCAGCTACCAGCGGCATTATCGGGATAGATAGAGCTTTCAACAGAGCCAGATTTTTCTTCTCCCCTGTAAACATCGATAAGCACATTTTGCTCAGGAGCTACAATTATCGCAAGCTCTCCATTCTTCTCATCAATTCTCACTTGATAGTTATTGCCAATTCTGCTCTGATACACTTCAGGAGAATATGTGCGCACAGTGCTTAAAGGAGCTGTGAACCACCTTTCTCTTAAATCTTTTCGGATTTCTGACGAATCGGGTATTCCCCACGGGTCATAATCCGCAAAAGCAAAAGAGCAAAGGCAAATAAGCACCGTTGTAATAATAGAATGAAAAACTCCTCTCCTACTCATTTTATTTCTGTCCTCCACTTGCAAATACATCAGCTGTTACAGCAGGAACTACAGAGCTATCGGCAGGATCAGTGTCTACAAAAGCACTTCCTCCTTCTGCAAGCTGTATTTCTGCGTCAACTTCGCCATGAGCTGTCCAAATCTTTCCATTTTCCAATTCATCAGGGTGAGAACCTACAGGCGCATTGCTCAAAAGGAGCTTCAAGCGGTTAAGCTGATTAACCTCTGATGAACCTGGGTCATAATCGATTGCGCTTATATTCGTTCCAGGGTAGCGGCGACGAAGCTCTTTTATCATGCCCTTTCCTGTAACGTGGTTAGGCAAACAAGCAAACGGCTGCACACAAGCAATGCTCGGCACTCCCTCTTTTATAAGCTCCACCATTTCCGCAGTCAAGAACCAACCTTCTCCCGTGATGTTTCCAAGCTGTACAATGTCGTCAACTCCAGCCATAAGCTCATAAATCGAAGACGGCGGGTCAAATCTGCGGCTCTTTTTAAGCACTTTCTTCATATACTTGCGGTACAAGTCCAAAGCCCACACCAAAAGACGAGCGTTTCTCTCTGTCTTTTCTGGGAAAGCAAGCTGTTCGTGTCGGAAAATGCCAGTACTAAATGAATAGAACAAGAAGTCTGTCAAATCTGGCATTACGCACTCTGCGCCCTCTTTTTCGATTGTGTCTACAATCTGGTTGTTTGCTGTCGGGTGGAATTTCACAAGGATTTCACCAACAACACCAACTCTTGGCTTTTTAATCGGCAAAAGTGGCAGATTATCAAAGTCTTTAACGATAGCTTTCATCAATTTGTGATACTTGAAAATCGACATAGATTTAAGCATCTTCTGAGCTTTTTCGTTCCACTTCTCATACATCTCGTTTGCACTACCCGACACAGCCTCGTAAGGACGCACACGATACAAACAGCGCATTAACACATCGCCTATGATAATCGACATCAAAGCTCTGTGAACAAGAGGGAATGTAAGTTTAAAGCCTGGGTTTTTCTCAAAGCCTTGCGCGCTCAGCGAGATAACAGGGATATGTCCCCAACCTGCGTCGTTCAAGGCTCTGCGAATAAAGCCGATATAGTTCGTCGCTCTACAACCGCCGCCCGTTTGCGTGATAAGCAAGCTCACATGGTCAAGGTCGTATTTGCCGCTTTCGAGAGCTGAAATCATCTGTCCTGTAACAAGGATAGACGGATAGCAAGCGTCGTTATTAACAAACTTCAAACCCGTTTCCACAGCTTTCGGGTCAACAGCGTCAAGGATTACGAAATTATAGCCACTGTAGCGGAAAGCCTGCTGCAAAAGTCTAAAGTGAATAGGGCTCATCTGAGGGCCTATAATCGTGTGAGAATATTTCATCTCTTTTGTAAAGACCTGTCGCTTATATGCCGCAGAAACTGTTTCCATATTGGCTTTGTGGTGTCGCTCTCTCTCTTTCACAGCAGCGATAAGGCTTCTAATGCGGATACGAACAGCACCGAGATTGCTTCCCTCGTCAATCTTGATAAGGGTGTACATTCTGTTTTTAGAGCGCATAATTTCATCAACTTGGTCTGCTGTAACAGCGTCCAAACCGCAACCAAAGCTCGTGAGCTGCACAAGCTCCAAGTTCGGCATTTCGCTAACAAATGCGCCTGCTCTGTAAAGTCGGTTATGATATGTCCATTGGTCGATAATGCGAAGAGGTCGCTCCACTTTGCCCAAATGAGCCACAGAGTCTTCTGTAAAGACCGCAATGCCAAGCCCGTGAATCATCTCTGGAATACCGTGGTTGATTTCTGGGTCAAGGTGATAAGGACGACCAGCCAAAACAATACCCGTAGAGCCAGAGCGAATGATTTGCTCAAGCGCATTTTCGCCCATCTGCTTCACTTCGTCGCGGAACTTTTCCTGTTCGTCCCAAGCTGCGTCCACGGCGGCGGCAATCTGCTCTTTTGTGAGATTGAACTTTGCGCCCAGCTCTTCAAAGAGTCTTTCTGCCAATCTTGCTTTGTCGTAAATCGGCAAGAATGGGTTCATAAAGGTAATGCTTGAATCCTGTCTAAGCTCGTCGATGTTGTTTCTCAAAACTTCAGGGTAGCTTGTAACAATCGGACAGTTATAGTGATTGCCAGCTCCTGCATCTTCTTGCTGTTCGTAAGGCGCGCAAGGATAGAAGATAAACTTCACGCCTTGCTTGAGAAGCGACTCCACGTGTCCGTGGCTGATTTTTCCTGGATAGCAAACGCTTTCTGACGGGATTGTTTCAAGTCCTTTTTCGTAAACACTGTGGCTTGAACGCGGCGATAAGCGAACTCTAAAGCCGAGTTTCGTGAAGAATGTGAACCACAGCGGATAATTTTCGTACATATTAAGAACGCGCGGAATACCCACATCGCCCATCGTTGCTTCTTCTGGTCTGAGCGGCACATAGTGAGTAAAGAGGCGTTTATATTTCCAATCAAACAAGTTAGGCACAGGGTCGCCAGAGCCAGCACGAGTGTTTTTCTTGTTGCTTGCGTCTACAACATTGCCCTCGATTTCAGCTCCTCTCTCGCAGCGGTTTCCCGTAACAAATCGACGAACAGCCCTGTTCTCATCGCCCTCTTTGCCTGTTGTGAATGTGTTTATCGTCAAAAGACAGTTATTTGCGCACTTACCACAGCGGCGGAGTTCCAAATCAACGTGGAAGCTCTCAAGTTGCTCAAGGGTTGCGATGCCCGAATGGATTTCGTGAGGCTCCCACTCTTTTTCTTCTCCCGGCTGCGGACGGCACAAATCTTCCCACTGGTCTTGAGCGATTAAAGCCGCGCCATAAGCACCCATCAAGCCCGCAACATCAGGACGATAGACGCTCACGCCTGCGATTTTTTCGAATGCTCTCAAAACAGAATCATTATAGAAAGTACCGCCTTGAACAACGACTTTCTTTCCGATTTCGCTTGCTCTGCGGAGTTTTATAACCTTGAAAAGAGCATTTTTGATAACAGAATAAGAAAGACCTGCGCTAATATCGGCAACAGCTGCGCCCTCTTTTTGAGCCTGCTTAACACGGCTATTCATAAAGACAGTACAGCGGCTTCCGAGGTCTACAGGCTTTTCTGCCATAAGCGCGATTTGACTAAACTCCTGCACGCTCATTCCCATTGTGCGAGCAAAGTTATCGAGGAAGCTACCGCAACCCGCAGAACACGCCTCGTTTAGCTGAATAGAAGTGATAGCTCCATCTTTCATACGCAAACACTTCATATCTTGTCCGCCGATGTCGAGCAAGAACTCAACGCCAGGAACAAAGAACTCTGCCGCGCGATAGTGAGAAATTGTTTCAACTTCTCCAGCGTCAACGCCCAAAGCCGCTTGGAACAAGGCTTCTCCGTATCCTGTAGACACAGAGCGGGCAATATATACATCTTTTGGCAAGATTTTATACAAATCTTTCAAGACTTTTACAGCCAATTCAACAGGGTTTCCTGCGTTCACGTCGTAGAAACGCCACAAAATACGCCCTTGAGTGTCGGTCAAAACGGCTTTTGTCGTTGTAGAGCCAGCGTCAAGACCTAAGAAAACAGGACCTTTTGCTTCTTCAAGAGGAGCAGTCTGCGCCTTTTCTTTTGCGTGACGCTCCTTAAATGCGTCGAGTTCTGCTTTGTTTTTGAACAACGGCTCAAGGCGTTGTGTTTCACTAAGTTCTGCGCCTTCAAGGTTCTTCAAGCTGTCGCGGAACTCTTTTATCGTCAAAAAGACAGGAGGCTTTTTTCCTGCTGCGCATTTATAGCTCTTTTCTGCGCTCAAAGCCGCACCCGCCGCCACAAAAAGCTGGCTGTTGTCTGGAACAATGACTTCATCGTCAGTGAGCTTCAATGTTTCGATAAATCGCTTTCTCAGCTGATCCATAAAGTGCAAAGGACCGCCCAAGAATGCAACGTGTCCGCGGATTGGCTTTCCGCAAGCAAGACCCGAAATCGTCTGCGTTACAACGGCTTGATAAATAGAAGCTGCTATATCTTCTCTTCTAGCTCCCTCGTTGATGAGAGGCTGAATATCTGTCTTTGCAAAAACACCGCAACGAGCCGCAATCGGGTAAATTGTCGTAGCACCCTTTGCAAGTTCGTTCACGCCTGCCGCGTCGGTTTCGAGAAGAGCTGCCATCTGGTCGATGAATGCTCCAGTACCGCCCGCGCAAGTGCCGTTCATTCGCTGCTCGATGCCGCCTTTGAAATATGTGATTTTAGCGTCTTCACCGCCAAGCTCAATGACAACATCTGTTTTTGGAATTAAAGTGCGCACGGCTGTTGTTGCCGCCACGACCTCTTGAATAAAAGGCACAGAAAGCCACTGACTCACAGAAAGACCGCCAGAGCCTGTAACTTTAATGCTCACGGTCTGCTTATTTGCGTCTATTCCTTTTTCAGAAAGTGTGTCGAGAGCTTCGGAAACAACAGCGATAATCGTGCTTCTGATGTCGGCGCGATGTCGGCGGTATTCGCCATAAAGCATATTGTTTTTCTCGTCCAAGATGACGACTTTAACAGTGGTAGACCCTACATCGATTCCAATGCGAAGTGGAGTTACAAGCGGTGTAAATGTATTTAGTTCTTCAGACATATCTTCCCTGCGGCATAGTCGCTTTTTAAGGCAGAGCCTTTTTTCTATAGCACAGCCCTTTATAGTTTTGCCATACTGACAATACCGTCATTGTATCATAAAATAAGTATATAGTAAATAATACAAACAATCCTCTTTTTTTTCAACTGCCACAGGCAGTTTCTCCCAAGCATAGCCTGTTTCAGCCAAAGGCTGTTTAAAAAAAGCCGTAAGCTCTTTTGATTTTACGTTAGTAAAATCGAATCCGTGTGGCAACACCCTAAGGGTGTTTTACAAATCAGCCTGTGGCTGTCCGTGTAGCAATTTTAAACAGACTCTGTCTGTTGACAAGTACATTCTTTTATGTTATTGTATTATATATAGTTAAAAAACAGTCTTTCCACTTCTAAAGACACAAAAACTACAATCTTTACTAGATTACTCAATCATACTAGTTAGATTAGCAAAATAATCTAGCTAGATTATTCTTTCTCCCTAGCTAGTGTGCACTCCCTCTCCTCGACGTGCGACAGCCTTTCTCCTCGACGTGCGACACCCTGTCGCATAGACGTTCCACAGTCTTTATCCTTACTAGGATTGAAAAGATTTCTAACGAGTGTTAGAGTTATTTTCTAATTATAAGGAGCATAAAGGAGATAATATGCCTAGACGAAAAGAAATTCTCGGAGTGCCGAAGTCGAATATCTTAGTTGATGTGGTTATGCACAAAAGCAATTTGAACGAAAGTTCTTACGGCACAATCGAATGTAGAAAAGTCAACATAACAGACATAATAAACAAGCTGGGCGATAACCATCATCTAGCAGTTGCAAAAGAAATTGCAAAATACATTGCCGATATGTTTGAAACACAATTATTGCAAGAACTTAAATCTGGTCATGCTGTTGAACTCTTTGGGCTTGGAACGATTTACCCTTGCATAAAGGGCGAAGTGAAAAAGACTGACAGACCAAAGGAGCTAGAAAAACGGCTTACAACGGGCTTTACTCCGTCGAAAAAGGCAAATGAAGCTGTGAAATCTTTGAATGTTAGGTCGGTAAAAGAGGCAGTAAAACAGCATTTTATCACCTGTGTCAAAGACAAATGCGAGGGGTACAAATTAGACACCATCGGCAAAAACAATCTGGCAGTAATCAAGGGCAAGGCGATAAAGCTTTCTTCTGATTTGGAGGGATTATATGCCGTGAAATACAGCAGTATCTATTCAAATGACTATATACCATCTAGAAAAGATTGGATTAAAATCGAACACGTCATACAAACAAGCCAAAGCGAAATTGAGTTTGTGGCAGAAGAACTCGACGTGGGCTCTTATCAATTTATCGTCGAATGTGCATACAGCGCGGGCGGCAAAGAGCTAAAGACAAAAGTCCCCATCATAAGCGAGGCTGTTAACATAATAGAAAGAAAATGACAGGCACAGGCACAGACACAGTCTGTACTGAAACAGGCACAGCCTGTACAAAACATACGGTGCATTGAGAAACAGGCAACGCCTGACAAAACTGGCTATACCTGACAAAACTGCCTATGTTTTGAGAAACAGGCTGCGCCTGACAAAACTGCCTGTGCTTTTACAAAACAGGCTGCGCCTGTTGACATTTTTGGGAATTATGATATGATATGAATATCAGACTGACAAATTCACGATTTTTGTCATTTATCTTTTAAGGAGCAAAGCATGGCTAAGAAATACGCTTTTCTTTTCCCGGGACAGGGCGCACAAGAACCTGGTATGATGAAGGACATTGCAGAGGCATTTCCTACTGCACGCGCAGTTCTCGACAAGATTTCCGAGATTACAGGACAGAATATTCCGCATCTTTTGTGGGAAACAGACAAAGCGACTTTGAGCCGCAGCGACAACTCACAGCTTGCGATTATGGCTTCAAGCCTTGCTGTTATGGAAGCATTGAAGACAAAGGGCATTGAGCCAAGCGCATGTATGGGCTTTAGCTTGGGCGAGTTCCCTGCTTTGTATGCTTCTGGGGTTCTTTCTTTTGATGATGTTGTAAAAGTGGTAGAGCAACGCGGCAAGATTATGCAGGGCGTTTGCGAAGATATTGCAAAGGCTAACGAGGGACACGCTCCGGGAATGAGCGCAATCATCGGCTTGCCTCCAGAAAAGGTTGAAGAGATTGCAAAGAACGCGGGCGACGCATATGCTGCAAATCTTAACAGCGTAAAGCAGACGGTTATTTCTGGAACTGCAGACGGCTTGACAAAGGCTGAAGAGCTTGCAAAAGAAGCAGGAGCGCGCAGAACTGTTCGCTTGGCTGTTGCAGGTCCTTTCCATTCACCTTTAATGCAGAAAGCAGCTGACGGCTTGGAAGTGGCGATTAAAGATGTTACTTTCAACAATCCAAAGCTCCCGCTTTTCTCAAACGTTACAGGAAAAGAAGTTGTTTCTGGAGAAGAAGCAAAGAAGAGCGCGGTTCTTCACCTTACTCACGGAGTGCGCTGGACAGACGAAGAGAAAGTTTTGGCTGATATGATTAAGGCAGACAGCGAAAACGAATGGGTTATTCTTGAAGTAGGACCTGGAAAAGTTCTTTCTAACCTTTGGCGCGACACAGAAATGGGCGCAACTTTGTCTTCAACCCCTGTTAACACAGCAGAAGCAGTAAACGCTCTCTAGGAGAAAGCTATGGCATTACTTGAGAATAAAAAGGCACTTGTTACAGGCTCTTCACGCGGAATTGGTCGCGGAATCGTAGAGAAGTTTTTGAGTGAGGGCTGTGAGGTTTGGGGGCTATGCTCAAAGCCGAGTGCAGCAAAAGAAGATTTAGAGAAACTCGCTTCAGAAAAGGGCGTGAAGTTTCACGAGATTTATGCAGACGTTGGAAACGCAGAGAACGTTACTGAAGTTGTAAAAGCGGCTTTGGCAGAGGCGGGCGGATTTGATGTTTTGGTGAACAATGCGGGAATCACTCGCGACGGGCTTTCTTTCCGTATGAAGAAAGAGGACTGGGACGACGTTATCCGCATCAATCTCACATCTGCTTTCTTGATTGGTCAGATTGTTTCAAACGATATGATTAGAAAGCGCAAGGGTTCTATCATCAATATGTCTTCAATCGTGGGAATTCACGGAAACGGCGGACAGGTGAACTATGCAGCAAGCAAGGGCGGTTTGATTGCTTATTCAAAATCGCTCGCAGCAGAAGTTGGAAGCCGTGGCGTTCGCGTAAACGTTATTGCTCCAGGCTTTATTGCAACGGATATGACAAGCGTTTTGAAAGAAGACATCAAGAACGCAATGATTGAAAAAGTACCGCTTAAACGTGCAGGAACGCCAGAGGACATTGCAAACACAGCTTTGTTCCTTGCTTCAGATTTGAGTACATACATCACAGCCCAAGTCATCGGTGTTGATGGCGGAATGGGCGCCTAACTGCCAAGGGCAGCTTTGTAAACAGTCGGGGACTGTTTTTTAAAACCTAAGTTAGAGTTTGTAGGTTAATCTACCTTTTGGAGAAATATATGAGAAGAGTAGTTATTACAGGTATGGGTGCGGTTACTCCGCTCGGAAATAGTGTGAAAGATACATGGGACGCGGTAAAGGCTGGAAAGTGCGGTATTGCGCTTACAACACACTTCGACACAACAGCTTTCAATGTAAAATATTCTGCTGAAGTCAAGAACTTCAATGCGTCAGATTACATGGATTCAAAGGACGCTCGCAAGATGGCTCGTTTCAGTCAGTATGCTGTAGCGGCTGCTGGTATGGCTTTGGAAGATGCAGGCATCAAGGGAAATGCAGAAATCTTGAACGAAACTCCGATTTATTTGGGTGTTGGTATTGGTGGATTTGAAGTTACAGAAGACAGCTGTATCCGCTACTACAAGAGCGAGTTCAAGAGAGTTCCTCCGATGACAATTCCACAGCTCATTCCAAACGAAGCAGCAGGAAACATCGCAATGCAGTTCGGTATCCACGGAACAGCTCACACTGTTGCAACTGCTTGTTCTTCTGGAACAGATGCAATCGGCGACGCACTCGATCAGATTCGCTCAGGGAGAGCTGATGTGTGCTTGGCTGGTGGAGCTGAGTCTACAATCAACGGCTATGCTGTTCTTTCTTTCGACGTATTGCAGGCATTGAGCAAGAAGTGGGCAGATGACCCGACAAAGGCATGCCGTCCGTTCGACAAAGACCGCGATGGTTTCACAATGGGAGAGGGAAGCGCAATCCTTATTCTTGAGGAGTATGAGCACGCAAAGGCTCGTGGCGCAAAGATTTATGCAGAAGTTGCAGGCTACGGCGGAACAACAGACGGCTATCACCTCACAGCACCGAATCCAGACGGAGTTCAGGGAAGCCGCGCTATGACTTTGGCAATGAAAGACGCAGGTGTAAAGCCAGAGGACATTCAGTACTACAACGCACACGGAACATCAACTCACTTGAACGACTCAGGCGAGACAACAATGATTAAAAAGGCGTTCGGAGAGGCAGCAAAGAACTTGCACATCTCTTCAACAAAGTCTATGACTGGTCACTGCTTGGGAGCGACGGGCGCAATAGAGGCTATGCTTTCAGTTTTGGCAATCAACGACAGCTTTGTTCCTCCAACAATCAACCTCGACAATCAGGACATCGAGGGCGGTTGCGACCTCAACTACACACCGAACAAGGGAATCGAGATGAACATCGATTGTGCAATGAGCGCAACATTCGGCTTTGGCGGACACAACGGCGTTGTTGTTTTGAAGAAAGTTAAGGACTAATCTGGAGAAAAAGAATGGCATTGACAACTGACATTGAAAGCCTTTTGCCACACAGAAAGCCGTTTTTGTTCGTGGACTCAATCGAGAGCGCAGACGAAAACGGAAGTGTGAGCTATAGAAAGTTCACGGAAGAAGATTTTTTCTTCAAGGGACATTTCCCGTCTTATCCTGTAGTTCCAGGCGTTATTCTTATTGAAACGATGGCGCAGGCAGGGGGCGCGGCGTTGAGCTATCAGAAGATGTTCGACGAGGGAAGTTTGTTCTTCCTTGCGACAGTGAACAATGTGAAGTTCAAGCACCAAGTTCGCCCAGGCGACAATGTTCGTATGGAAATCACGAACAAGCGTTGCACCAAGAAAATGGTCGTGCAGGAAGGCAAAGCCTACGTTGGCGACACGCTTTGTGCGCAAGCTGAATGGATGTGCCTCGTCGGAAGTGGCGCACAGGCATAGCCTGTTTTGTAAATAGCATAGCCTGTTTCGTAAATCTATAGAAACACACCGCTGGTTTTATCTCTGGCGGTGTTTTATTTTTTTCGATTAATATTTTTCGTCTAATGCATCTGCAACAGAAAGTATTACATTTAAGTCTTTTTCTGAAAAACGACGCAATTTGTTGTCGATTTGCTTGATAAGTTTATTTTCTAATTTTTGATTTTCTTCATCTTCAATTCCTAAAAGATATTCAAGCGAAACTCCCAAAAACGAAGCAGCCCGCAATGCAATATCTGCAGACGGAACACTATTTTTCTTTATACCGAAGCTAATATTTGTTGTATCACAGCCAACAAATCCCGCAAGCTCTTTTCTTGATTTTCCTAAATAAGCTAGTTCCTCATCTACTCTTTCCCAAAAGTTCATATTCAAAAAATATGAGAAATCTCAAAAAGTGTTTGACAAATAAGTAGTTTACTCCTATAATAAGATCGTATAAAAGAGTTTACTCATTTTTTGTACATGCAAAGTGAAAAAAATCAAAGAAGCTGCTATGGAGTTTAATTATGGATATTTCGACTTTAGAGGGAAGTTGGAAAGGAACAGACGGAGGATTTTATACAATCAGTAAAGTTGATAATAAACTTGCCATTCATGGTATAAAAATATTATACGAAAATCACGGTATTGGTGAATTTGATGAAAGTTCTGGAAAAATAAAAGTTGAGTGGAAAGATTCAATCGTTAGTAATGGCAATAAAAAAGCTAAAACTCTTCAAACTTCGTTTATTACGGTTTCTGACCAAGACCATCTTAAAAGTGATGGCTCTAATAAAGATTTCCCTGATTATGGAACATTAACACGACTTTAATTAGTTATTTAATTCTCTGCTGACAGAATTGTTTTGCCAACGGAGAATTAATATATTTTCGGAGGTTCTCAATATGAGAAGAAAGTGGATTATTTTTAGCAAACTTGCATTGCTTTTGGTTTGCATAGGATTTTTTATGCCTATGTCTTGCAATCAAAATGGTGTTGAGCTTACAAAGTATTGCTTCGAAGAGGCAAAAGATGGAGAAGACATAACAAGTTTTATAATTGCCATTTGTATTTGTCTTATTTTTGTTGCCGCAATTTTAAGCATAGTGATTTCTCTGCTCAGAATAAAAAAACTAAATGAATATTCTCTCATAGCTGACTGGATTTTGCTTGGTAGTAGTGTTTTTAGCGGAGTTTTCTCTTTCTTGGCTTACTTTAATAGAATTCGTTTGGAGTTGCAAATAGGAGCGTATTTGATTGTCGCTGGATGGCTTTTGTCGGCGATATTATTACTGTTTGCAAGCCGCTCAAGTCAAAACTGAACTCTTTTAAGCAGAAAGGTTTTAAGGTTTATTGATATGAGAAAGCTTTTTTTGTTTTTACTGTGTTCGTTTTTATGTGTATCCGCTTCTTTTGCGGTAAACAGAGCGTCTGGAATAAAATCTGTTGACAAAGACATTGCAGAAAATGGTTATACTTTGCTCGCAAGGTCTATCACTTGGAGTGTTTTTACATTAGCAGCTAACAAAGACGGAACTTTAGTCCTCTATTATGATGATACTGATGTAATAAAAGTATATACAGAATCAAGTTCCGCTCCAGTTACAAAAGAATATGTTGCAGAACAAATAAAAAGTGCAGACGAAGCTGATAAAATTATCGAAGCGAATGGATATACAGTTTATACAGTTGTACCCGTCGAATACTATCATAGTTTTATAACAGTTCAAACAACAGGTGCTAGGAAATTCTATGTAAAAACTCCAAAAGGAGTTTTTTATCCAGTTTCAAAAAAAATAAAATCAATAAATCCTCTGATTGATGAGCTTTGATTTTATAAAAGGAGATTTTATGCGTAAAGTATTCTTTATTATGTGCTTATTTATGTTTGTTGTACCTGTATTTTCTCAAACATATCGCTATCTTATTGTGAAAGATGAAGCTGGCGGTAGAGGTTCTATTGCTGTTTTGGACACTCCCGAAGAAGTTGATTCCCCTGAAGTTATTCCGTGCAATAATGCTTATGAAAGATATATAGCTGAATCTGGTCTCAGAAATGTAGAAGATTACTATTATCGCGGTTTGGTTTCTATGATGTATCTTGATGCTTCTGATACAAATAAAGACCCCGATATTCAGTTTATAAGCTCTTGGACTGAGCTTTTGCAGTATGTTCGTGGCGAAAAATAAGTTTCCATTTTGATTGAAATCATTAAGTTTTGATATACAATATAAGTATGTCATTTTGCTTAAGGAGCAACATAAAATGGAAATGGTATTTGTTCGATATGATGATATGAATGAAGCTCAGAAAGCTGAAATATTCAATATCATTGATACGTTCATAGATTTCTCTATAAAAGCTTGGAAAGAGGGAATTCTTGCACTTGAAGATGATGTAAACAAGCTGTTTAACAAAGCTTTTCCGAAAAATTGTCTTTATATGAAAAGAGTTCTTCAATTTGTCATTGATGGTGTTGATGAAAATGTTCTTATAGATATAGGAAAAACTCTTATCTCTAGCAGTACTGACAATGACTTTGAGAAAATGTGTTTCGAAATGATTCTTGGAGGTACAATGGGAATTCAAAGAGGCGAGAATCCTCATATTTTAGCACAAAGGCTCTCTGCTTATATGGGAATTGTTGAGAGTGAAACTTTTATAGAGAAGGAATTTGCCAAAATCGATTCTTCTGATTTTTCTAATCATTTTGAAAATCAAATCGATTCTACAGATGAATCTAATTTGACAGAGTAAGAAGTAACATATCGATAAACCAAAGAAACACCTCTAGTAATATGCTAGTGGTGTTTTATTTTTTTAGCTTGCATTTTATAATAGTATGTGGGTATAATAAAAAATATGCAAAAAGCTTTGATTTCTGACGCGAAAAATAATTTTTCTTCCTTTATTGAACTTGCAGAACGTGGCGAAAGAGTTGAATTGACACGCGATAATATAAATCCTGTTGCACTCATCATTAGCTATGAAGAGTATAAAGCTATGAAACCTCAAATAAATTGGTTTGATAAGTTCCGAGAAAAACACACTGATTCTTTGCTTGAAGACGGACTTCCGTATACAAGAATGCAAGAAAATCCAAATATCGAAAAGTATGCAATCTGATAGTTCTTTACAAATAGAAAACTGGTGGAAATAAGAGGTATATAAATGGAAAACAGTTATGAAAGAGCGGTAGAGTTTTGGAATCAGGCGTTTGATATTGACGAGGCAACAAAGGAAGAGTACAAAAAGATTGCTTTGAACGAAAACGGCTATAAGGATTTGGCTGCTTCTGAAAAGCTCAAGAATGTCCTTGTAGAACAGCTTGCGAGCAAAAGCAAAGTTTTGGATTACGGCTGTGGCGAGGGTTGGGCTGGAATCACGCTCAATAAATCGGGCTGCAAAGATGTAACTTGCGTTGATGTTGTGGAAAATGCAATCAAGCTCTGCAACTTTTTGAAGACAATTTTCAAAGTCGAAGGCAATTTCACGGCACAATACGTTTCTGATGACTGGATTAAAACCGTAAGTGATAAGACTTTTGACGGCATTTTTTGCAGCAATGTAATCGATGTTTTGCCAGCGGAAGTTTCAGATGTGATTCTCGAAAACTTCGCACGAATTGCAACGAAAGACGCTAAAATCGTGATTTCGATGAACTTCTATACAGAGCCTGTGAACAAGCCAGAAAAACACATTGAATTCAGAAACGGCAACGAGTTATATTCAAACGGCGTTTTGAGAATGGTTACACGGACAGACGAGGAATGGAAAGCTATTTTCGAGAAGTTCTTTGATGTTGAGAAAATCGAGTATTTTGCTTGGCCTGGTGAAGAGCAAGAAAAACGAAGAATCTTTATTATGAATAATCGCTAGAGCTTTTATGTGGCTGATTTTTGCAATTTGCTCATCTGTATTTGCGGCATTGACTTCTATTCTTGCCAAAATCGGAATTGAAGACGTTAATTCAAATCTCGCAACAGCGATAAGGACTTTTGTTGTTCTTATTATGTCGTGGCTTATGGTCTTTTTAACAAGCTCTCAAAAAGGCATTGCTCAAATCAGCCCGCATAGTTGGATATTTTTGATTCTTTCAGGGCTTGCAACAGGTGCGTCGTGGCTGTGCTATTACAAGGCTCTGCAGATTGGCTCTGCGTCAACAGTTGTTCCTATAGACAAAATGAGCGTAGTGATTACGCTGGTTTTAGCCTTTGTTTTCCTGCACGAACAGTTCACGATAAAATCTGTTATAGGCTGCATTTTCATCGCTATCGGCACTCTTTTTATGGTGCTGTAATTCTCTTTGTGTTGTTCTAAGCACAATACCACAGTGAAATCATTTCACTTTACGCATTAGTTTATTTATGCTATACTCATTCTCGTAAAGAAGAAACATTTTTCTAGGGAGAACTGATATGGGTGAGAACTATTTCAACTCAATTCCGTGGAGAGAGGCAAGATTGCAGCTCGGTCATTGTAGAAGCATGGCGAAAGAGGAATTCGCTGATGGCGTTAAGGCATTGCAGGGAAAGAAAATCGTTATCGTCGGCTGCGGCGCACAGGGCTTGAATCAGGGTATGTGTCTTCGCGCTTCTGGTCTTGATGTTAGCTATGCACTTCGCGAGAGCGCAATCTCTGAAAAGCGTCAGAGCTGGAAGAACGCGACTGAGAACGGTTTCAAGGTAGGCACTTACGATGAGCTTATTCCGACTGCTGACCTCGTCGGAAACCTCACTCCAGACAAGCAGCACACTCCTGTTATCACAGAAGTTATGAAGAGAATGAAGCACGGCTCTGCTCTTTGGTACAGCCACGGCTTCAATATGATTGAAGAGGGAATGCAAATCCGCAAGGACATCACTGTTGTGATGTGCGCTCCAAAGGGACCGGGAACGGAGGTTTGGCACGAGTTCGAGCGTGGTTTCGGTGTTCCTGACCTTATCGCTGTTCACCCTGTAAACGACCCAGAGGGCAAGGGCTGGGCTTATGCTAAGGCTTTGGCTGTCGGTATGGGCGGAAGCAAAGCGGGTGTTCTTGAGTCTTCTTTTGTTGCTGAGGTAAAGAGCGACCTTATGGGCGAGCAGACTATTCTTTGCGGTATGCTCCAGACAGGCACAATTCTTTGCTATGACAAGATGGTAAGCGAGGGCATCGCGCCAGAGTATGCGACAAAGCTCTTGATGCACGGTTGGAACGTTGTCAGCGAGGCTTTGAAGTGGGGCGGCATCACGAACATGATGGACAGACTTTCTAACCCTGCAAAAATCAAGGCGAACGAGCTTTCAAAAGAGCTCAAGAAGATTCTTGCTCCTCTTTATCAGAAGCACATGGACGACATCATCTCTGGAAAATTCAGCTCAACGATGATGAAGGACTGGGCGAACAAAGACCACGATTTGCTCACTTGGCGCGAAGAGACAGGAAAGCTTGCTTTCGAGTCAACAGCGGAAAGTAGCGAGGAAATCAGCGAGCAGGAGTATTTCGACAAGGGCATTTTGCTTGTTGCTATGGTCAAGGCTGGCTGTGAGCTTGCGTTCGAGACGATGGTTGACGCTGGTATCAAGGAAGAGAGCGCATACTACGAGAGTTTGCACGAAGTTCCGCTCATCGCAAACCTCATCGACCGCAAACGCCTCTATGAGATGAACCGCGTTATTTCTGATACTGCGGAATATGGTTGCTACTTGTTCGCAAATGCTGCTGTTCCGCTCTTGAAGGACTTTATGGCTGGTGTTACGACTGAGGTTATCGGAAAGGGTCTTTCAAACGCCTGCACTGCTGTTCCGAATATGCAGCTTGTTACTGTAAACGCAGAAATCCGCAATCACCCGATTGAAGTTGTTGGTCGCAAGCTCCGCGCTTACATGACCGCAATGAAGCCTGTGGTGTGAGTTGACTAATCGCAGGTTGTATAGTATCATCTAAAATATAGAAGGTCTCCATTAACCTGCGGTTTCAATCCGTAAAGAGATGAACTTTATTGAACGACCGTCCTGTTTTTGGGCGGTCGTAGTTTTTTAAGAGAGTATGTATGTTTTCACTGCAAGACAAATTGTGTTTCATAAACATAAATAAAGATTACCTAAAATATCTTCATAGTTTTTGTTCTGCAGTATATAAAGAAAATGAAGACGGTACTGTAAAGCATATTTTTTCTGTGCTGGACTTAAATATGAAAGATGTTTCAGACCATTTTCCTGTAATGATTGATGTTGAGATAGAATAACTTTTCTCGTTTTATGCTATAATAAAATTGGAGATTGGTATGAAAAAGATTATTTGTATTGCATTATCGTTTATGTTGGCGTTATCGTGTTTTGCGGAGACTCGAAATGCTCTTTTGATTGCGAATGCAAAGTATCAGAACTTCGGCTCTCTTGCAACCCCGATAAATGAAGCTCGTGATTTGAAAAAGACGCTTGAAACTCTGGGGTTCTCGGTTACGATTATCGAAAACGGAAGCCTTGAGAAAATGCAAGACGCAGTTGATTCGTTCGGAGCAAAGCTCGCAAAGCAGGGCGGAATCGGCTTTTTCCACTATGGAGGACATGCGGTGCAGGTGAATGGAGCGAATTATTTAATTCCTGTGAACGCAGATATTCCAGACGAGAAGAGAGTAAAAACAAGGACGTTGTGTGTGGACGACGTAACGGCGGCGATGACGGCAGAAACGAATATCATCGTGCTTGACGCGTGCCGAAACAATCCGCTGCCTGCTTCTAGCGGACGAAGTGCGACTCGTGGGCTTGTGCTGACTATAGACCACCCGAAGAACTCGATTATCATTTATTCTGCTCAGCCGGGCAATGTGGCTCAAGATGGAGTTTTCACGCCGATTTTGACAAAGTGTTTGCTTGAGCAAAAGGAACTCGGTGCAATCTTGCGTGATGTGCGTCGTGAAGTAAGTGCAAAAACAAACGGAGAGCAGAAACCTGGCGAATACAACGAGCTTGAAACGGAGGTTTATCTTGCAGGCTTTATGCCAATGCAGATTGTGGAGAAAAAGAACTCGGAACAGCATGTTTTGACAGAGCAGACAAATCTTGTGGAACAGCCCGAAGTTGTTGCTTCAAAAGATGCAGCAAAATGGATTGCTCAAGGCGAAAAGGCACTCAAAAAAAGCAAGTATGAAAAAGCCGTTCAGTATTACGAAAAAGCCGCTTTGACAGGAAACGTAGAAGCTCAATTCAAGCTCGGAGAAGTCTATGAATACCGCTACAAACAACTAGGACTGCCAGACGCACAAAAGGCTGTCTATTGGTACTCCAAGTCGGCGGAGCAAAATCACGCAGAAGCAAAGTATCGGCTTGGTTTATTGTATTATTTTGACAAATACAAAATGCAGGATTACGCAAAGGCAAAAACGTTTTTTGAAGAAGCAGCAGCACAAGAACATTATCACGCACAGGAGCTTTTAGGCGATATATACTGTTTGGGGCTTGGTGTAAAAAAGGACTTAACAAAAGCTGCATACTGGTATGAAAAAGCGGGCGAAAACGCAGCAAACGACAGGCTCGACTTTGCGAACTACACTTATGACAACATTGCATTTTTTTATCACAACTATATGAACGACAAAGTTCGGGCAAAATATTGGTATGAAAAAGCCGCAGCAGCTGGAAGTTATAGTGCAAAAACGGTTTTGGAAAAAGAATTTTAGAAGCAAAATATAGTGATGACCTTTTCTCTTGCCTGTGCTATAATCGGCTTGCCATGAGAGAAATATGCTACAAATGCTTTAGAGCAAAAGACAACTGTTTTTGTAAATACATAAAGCCGATTGACAGCGGAATTAAGTTTGTATTTTTAATGCACACAAAAGAAGCAAAGAGACAGCGTACTGGCACTGGTCGCCTTGCTTCCCTTGCTTTGACAAACTCTGAAATCATCGTAGGAATAGACTTTAGCGAAAACCAAAGAGTAAAAGAACTTCTTGCAGACGAAAAGTATTATCCTATGGTCTTGTATCCCGACGCAAATGCTTGGAACGCTCACAAAGCAGGATTTAGAGAAGTCTTATCTGGAAAAACACCTTTAGTATTTGTGCTTGACGCGACTTGGTTTTGTGCAAAGAAATTGATTCAACACAATCAGTGGATTTTTGACTTGCCAAAATTGTCTTTTCACGGAGCATACACGTCGATTTTCACTTTCAAAAAAGAGCCTAGCGCAGAATGTGTTTCAACAATAGAATCATGCTATTATCTCATTAAAGAAATGCAAGAAGCCACTTTATCGCCTGTTACAGATATTTCTTGCTTGATGACAGTATTTAAAGCAATGATTCGCTTTCAGCTAGAAATGGAAAATGCGCGCGTCGAGGGCAGAATTCCAAATACGCACGCAAAGGATTTTAGATACACAAAAAAGAAAGAAGTACCAGCTTATTTGTTAGAAACAGAAAGCGGAAATACACCCTCAACTTCAAAGTCGCCTGCAAGCGCAGAAAAGAGTGCTTTAATCGAAAAGTCCGACCAACTATAGCCCATAATTACGCTGTCTGCCCAGTCTGCAAAAGGCAGAGAGAAACTTGGAGCCATAGTAGAAAAGATGATGACAGGAACGCCTGAGTCTTTTAATGTACTAATGATTTGCGCGCTTCCCTTGTCGTCGATTAGTGCTATAACAACATCATATCCGCTCGCCATTCCCGGCAATCTGCGCGACATCCAGTCTATATGAATCGGGCCTGGCGCATCGTCAAACTTGAATATCGGAGTATTTTCACCATAGACAGCTTTTCCCGCAGCGATAAAGTTCGAAAGAGGACCTACCAAAAGCACACGTTTTGTTTTTGCTTCTTCTCTTGTGAGCGGAAAATACTTTCCTTTTTTATAGATACTAATAGAGCGAATTGCTTGATCTTGAAAAAACTCTTGCCCCTCTTTATTAGGTATTTGTTCATCGATTTTAGAGCTATCAGGATAAAGCGGCACAAAATCGGAATGTTTGAAATATTTGAGTTTTGACAAAATCACTCGACGTGCAGCAGTTTTTACTTGCTCGCGGAACTTTGCATTTGACTGCATGCGACTCAAATTTGTTCTCCAAAGAGGTTCGTCAAGCTGCGCAGTTGTACTAGAAAGGAGAATGTCGTTTCCAGCCTCTATCGCCATTCTATAGGCAGCAGAAAGGCTTCCTGCATACATTGTCGCCCCGTTCATCATCATATCGTCAGTGATAATAAGCCCTTCATATCCCATTTGCTCACGCAAAATATCAGTCAAGAAAGCCTTAGACAAAGAAGCAGGTGTTCCGTCTGGTACAACTTTGGGAAAGCTCAAATGCCCACTCATAATAGCAGGAATATTTTCTTTGATGAGATATTCAAAAGGCTTCATCTCTCGATTCATAAATGTATCGTAATCGATTTCTATGACAGGTAATTTTCCGTGAGAATCTAAGCCAGTGTCCCCGTGTCCTGGGAAATGCTTTGCTGTAGGGATAACTCCCGCCGCCATAGAGCCTTCTGCATAAGCCGCACCCAAAATACCTACATAATCAGGATTTTCCCCAAAAGAGCGAGGACCTATAACGGTTGACTCAATATTAGTATAAAGATCAACTGCGGGAGCAAAGTTCATATTTATACCTAATACGCCGAGTTCTTTTGCAATATAGTAACCTGTATACCAAGCGTCAAGCGGGCGAGCAGATGCACCTATTGCAAGATTTCCAGGAGTGTCGCTCATTTCACCTTTTACGTGGCGAATCCAGCCTCCCTCTTGGTCTGTTGCAACAAAAAGAGGTATCTGCAAATCTCTTCTCTGGCTTCTCTGCTGCAATTCAGTAACACTCTTTGCAACTTGATGAATATCATCTGTGTTCCAACCAAAGATTTTAATAGACCCCAAACCTCTATCACTCACCCATTGAATGAGAAGAGGACTTGGCTCAGCTCCTGCCCAACCAAACATAAAGATTTGAGAGAGCAACTCAGAATCGCTCATTCGCTTTATAAGCTCGTCAGCAAGAGCTTCATCTTCCATGTCGCTCCAAAAGTTTATATCTTCGCTTTGCTCTTTTACCCTTTCAATAGCTACAACTTCATCGATTGCAATAGGAACAACACTTTTTTTCTCAAAGCCACACGATGACAGCACAAAAAAGGCTGCTATTGCTACAAAAGTAAAGGACAGATTACAGGCTTTACACATCTTATCTCACACCGATTTTTCTTAAATAATCTCTTATGCGGACAATTGTGCCTCTCTCTAAGTCGTGCGGTGTGTACAAAAGACATTCATGGCTTTCAGATACCCAGTTCACGAGCATACCGT
>Ga0310695_10005495_pt1 | contig 22080 bp, 19 predicted proteins | sample RumenRJG_04DNA_FD_203882 | JGI IMG/M metagenome (GOLD analysis project Ga0310695, IMG submission 203882) | Bovine rumen microbial communities from Lethbridge, Alberta, Canada - RJG_04 (v2) (version 2) | ecosystem: Host-associated > Mammals > Digestive system > Stomach > Rumen | place: Canada...
ACTGGGAGCCATGAGCCAGATGTTCTACTCCCTCTCCCTGGCTATGGGTATCATGATCACCTATGGTTCCTATGTTCAGAAGAAAGAGAACATCGAGACTGCAGTCACACATATTGCTCTGTTTGACACAGCAATCGCATTCCTGGCAGGTCTTATGATAATCCCTGCTGTATTCGCATTCATGGGTCCAGAGGCATTGAATGCAGGTCCTGGTCTTATGTTCATCACACTGCCTAAAGTATTCAAAAGCATGACAGCAGGCGGCTTCATAGGAGCAACATTCTTCATACTGGTATTCTTTGCAGCACTTACATCAGCAATATCCCTTATGGAAGCAGTAGTGGCAAGCTTCCAGGACGAGTTCAAATTCTCAAGGACAAAGGCTATCATCGCAACCCTGATCATCTGTGTCGTTCTGGGTGTTCCATCATCCATGGGCAACGGAGCATGGTCCGGCTTCCTTATCATGGGAATGGACTTCCTCTCCTTCTGTGACTACATAAGCAACAACATCATGATGCCTGTCGTAGCAGTGCTCACCTGTGTATTTGTAGGATATGTCATCAAACCAAAGGCAATCATCGAGGAATTGGAGCTCTCCAACACATTCAAGAAGAAAAAACTGTTCGAACTTTCCATCAAGTTCTTTGCACCAGTATGTATCTTCATCATCCTGGTATCCCAGTTTGTATAAAATTTAAGGAGAATATATGACTTTAAATGACATCAAACATGCCAAAATAAAGGCTTGGATTGAAGAGATCAAGAAGATGTGCACTCCTGATGCAGTCCATATCTGCGACGGCACCAAGGAGGAGTACGACACTCTTATGCAGAAGATGGTGGCTTCCGGCCTTGCCACTCCTCTCAAGAAGAAGCCCAACAGTTTCCTGTTCCGGTCTCTTCCTTCCGATGTTGCCCGGGTAGAGGCACGTACTTTCATCGCCTCCCGCAAAGAGGAGGATGCAGGTCCTACAAACCACTGGATCGACCCGGTTGAGCTTAAGAAGACAATGACCAAGCTTTATACCGGCTGCATGAAGGGAAGAACAATGTATGTAATCCCTTACAGCATGGGTCCTGTAGGTTCTCCGATATCCAAGAACGGAATCGAGATCACAGACTCTGAATATGTTGTATGCAACATGATCATCATGACCCGTGTAGGACAGAAAGTGCTTGATGCCATCGGAACTGACGGCGACTTTGTTCCATGCCTCCATTCTGTAGGAAAGCCTTTGGCTGACGGCGAGTCTGACAACGGAATATGGCCATGTGCAGATATGGAGAACAAGTATATCTCCCAGTTCCCTGAGGAGCATACTATATGGTCTTATGGCTCAGGCTATGGCGGAAACGCCCTTTTAGGAAAGAAGTGCTTTGCACTACGTATTGCCACTGTTCTGGCCCGGGACGAGGGATGGCTTGCAGAGCATATGCTTATCCTCAAACTTACCAATCCTAATGGAGAGGTAAAGTATGTGACAGGTGCATTCCCATCTGCCTGCGGAAAGACAAACCTGGCCATGCTTATTCCAAAGATTCCAGGCTGGAAAGTCGAGACAATCGGCGATGATATCGCATGGATGAAATTCGGCGAGGACGGCAGGCTCTATGCCATCAACCCGGAGGCAGGATTCTTCGGAGTTGCACCAGGAACATCAGAGAAGTCCAACAAGAATGCCCTTGAAGCAGCAAGAAAGAATGCAATATTCACAAACTGTGCCCTTACCGAAGATGGCGACATCTGGTGGGAAGGAATCGGCTACCCTGCCAAGGGGAACCTTATTGACTGGAAAGGAATAAAGCGCCCGGCACTGCCAAAGGATAAATCTCCAAAAGGTGAAGAGTTCGCTCATCCTAATGCACGGTTCACAGCACCTGCAAACCAGTGTCCATGCATCGCACCAGAATGGGAAGATCCGAAGGGAGTTCCAATCTCTGCATTCCTCTTCGGAGGCAGAAGACCTTCTACAGTTCCGCTGGTACACCAGGCAAGAGACTGGAACCACGGCGTGTTCCTGGGTTCTATAGTAGGATCCGAGGTAACTGCGGCCGTAATCTCAGACCAGGTTGGACAGGTACGGCGCGACCCGTTTGCAATGCTGCCATTCTGCGGATACAACATGGGAGACTACTTCCAGCACTGGATCAACATAGGCAAGAAGTCAAGCGCTGACAAGCTTCCTAAGATTTTCTATGTAAACTGGTTCCGCAAGGACGAGGAAGGCAACTTCATGTGGCCAGGCTACGGCGACAACTCAAGAGTACTGGCATGGATCTTCGACCGCTGCGATGGCAAGGACAACGCAGTTGAGACAGCAATCGGATATATGCCTAAACCAGGCGCTCTCAACACCGAGGGACTTTCCGATGCAGACAAGGCCAATATCCCGGCCATCACATCTGTTGACAAGGAAGGCTGGCTCAAGGAGATCAAGGATATAAGGGAAAACCACTATCCTAAGTTCGGCAAGCACCTTCCAAAGGAGCTGTCCGATCAGCTGGACATCTTAGAGAAGAATCTTAAGAATATGTAAAAATAAAAGGCAGAGGAAACTCTGCCTTTTTCATTATAGGAACAGTATATGAACCTACAGAATGCACTTCTGCTTTTCGCAGCCGGTTTTCTTATTGCCTACCTGCTGCGGAAGTTAAATTCCCGAAACAGGAAATAATCACTGAGCCGAGAAAATCTCTACAATCTCCTTAGGTGTCTTTGCGTTCAGAAGCAGCTTGCAGAAGTTGCTTGACCGTGTAAGACGTGCAATCTCGGAAAGTGCCTCGATATGAGGACCAGCCTGCTGAGGTGTGGCGATAAGGAGGAAGAAGAGCTTGGAAGGTTCTCCATCCAGAGAATCAAAATCTACACCTTCCGGAGAAACACCGATAGCAAGAACCAGGTTATTCACCTTATGGGTCTTGGCGTGGGGAACTGCAATTCCTTTCTCAAGTCCTGTGCTTCCCATATTCTCCCGCAGCATGACAGCCCTGAAGACACTCTCTGCATCCTCAATCTTCCCAGCTTTCTTAAGGACATCAACCAGCTCTTTTATTACATCCGGTTTAGTCTTAGCCTCCAGCGGAATTTTAATTATATCTTCTTCAATCAGATTGACAACTGCCATATATCACTCCTTATTGTCTCTTTTTTGTAAGCTGATAATTAAACTCGAATTCTTCTGCCACATTGCCATTATTATACAACAGCGGGAGATTAAGTGTACAGTCACCCCTCTGACGGAAGTTGTTTCTGAACACTATATAACCCTTATAACTTTCACCAGGTCTGACTCTGACTACATTATTATACATGGTTTTCTTAGCCAGACGGATCCGGGCCAGCTTGTCGGAACCCTTAAGGTACTTCTCATCTTCCAGATTAGTATCTATATCACTTACTACTGCGGCACGGGTTGCCTTCTCGCCGAAGAAAAGCTCTGTTTCACGGGAATCGTATTTAACTGCCATACTGGTCTTATTCTTTATTTCCACCTCAAAAACAAGTGAATAGATCGGTGTAAGAACAAACTCTCTGGTGATATATGGGTTGTCATCTCCTCTGCCGTGCCGCTTCATAAGCTTACCTTCGTCAAGATACTCACAAATTACAGTAATACCGTTCTGTTCCAATGTCTGTTTAGCATTATTCTCTGACACATGATATTTCTTAGAGGAAAGACATCCTGAAAAGCTGATACACACAATTAAAAGAAGCAAAAGTTTTTTCATACTAATAATTTTATATATTATTAACTATTTTGTAAAGGGAGAAAAAAAATGAAAAATTTTGAAAATTTTTTAAAATTTTTTTCAAAAAATTGAAGCAAAATGAAAGTTTTGGTTGTAAGAGAAGGTAAAAAGTGTCAGGAGGAATAAAATGACAAGCAATCTCAATTCGGTAATCGTAGAGGGAAACCTCACAAAGGACGCAGATTTTGACTCAACACAGAAGGGCACCGGTTTCTGCACCTTCTCGGTAGCTACAAACAGGTATTTCAAATCTGGCGAGGAGTTTCAGCACGAAGTCTCATACTTCGATGTTGAAGCCTGGGGAAAGTTGGCAGACAGCTGCCGCAGCATGCTGGTCAAGGGCTCTGGCGTACGGGTGGTTGGACGTCTTAAGCAGGACAGATGGAACAGCGAGGATGGCAAGGCCAGAAGCAGGATCAAGATTGTGGCAGAGCACATTGAGGCCAAGCCTGTGACTGCAGCTGAGAAGACAGCTTCAGAAGCCGTACCGGAAGCTGCACCTGCATCTCCGGAAGAAAAGGGACAGACCAGGCAGAAGAAGAGCAAACAGGCTCAGAAGGAACTGGTCATGGCGTAAAAAAAGAGGGTACAGGGGCAATCCCTGTACCCTTCCTTTTTGCCGTCAGCAAAACTTATTTCCGGATGGTCGGGTCTATAGTATCCCGGACCCAGTCTCCCAGAAGGCACATGCTCAATGTGGTCAGGAAGATGGTGAGACCTGGAATGACCGCAAGCCACCAGTTGGTCATCATATAGGCTCTTCCAAAGGAAAGGAGGCTTCCCAGCGATGTGTCAGGAGGCTGGATTCCAAGGCCCAGGAAGCTCAAGGATGTCTCTGCAAGAATCTTTGCAGGGAAGTTCAGAGTAAGCTCTACAATCAGGATGTTTGATACGTTAGGAAGAATATGCTTTGTGTAGAGCCGCACCGGGCTTGCCCCAAGCTGCCTTATGGCAACAGCATAGCCGTTGTTCTGAGCTGAAAGCGCCATACCTCGGGACATTCTGGCATATTTGTTCCACCCCTCGATACCAAGAAGGAATACGAAGAACACCAGGTTGTTTCCGAAGAATGCGATTACCAGCAGAGCCAGAATCATGAACGGCAGTGAGTACTGGAAGTCCACCAGCATCATTATGGCCTCATCAACCCAGCCTCTGAAATGGGCAGCAACAAAGCCAAGAGTTGTACCCAGGACAGCTGTGATTATAGTTCCGCAGAATGCAACCAGAAGGCTGGTACGTATGGATCTTATAAGACGGCTTAAGAAGTCCCGCCCCAGAGAGTCGGTACCCAGAATGTGCACAGTATCGTTACCACCAAAAATCTTAGGGATGGAAAGACGATGTGACAGATCCTGCGCCTCGTAATCAAAAGGAGCAAACTGTTCCCAGAACACAGCCACAATGAACATGAACAGGAGCCATGCTATACAGAGCATGATCATAGGAGGCACTTTTCTGAAGACTTTCTGAAGTTTTGTCTCCTGTCCGACAACGCCGCTTAGAACTTCAAATTTTACTTTTTCATTTTTAACATTGTCGCTCATCATTTGTCTCCTGCTGTAACTCTGATCCGTGGGTCAAGAAGTCCGTAAGTAAAGTCTACAAGAAGATTTGCAAGAACCATTGCCAAGCCCATGATAATAACGATTGCCTGCACTACAGGAAGGTCCCGGACTGCAACAGAAGATACCAGAAGCCGTCCAACTCCAGGCCAGGCAAATACGTTTTCAATTACTACACTTCCACCTACCATATGTCCGATACTGGTTCCGATTACAGTTACAATAGGAATTGCAGCATTAGGCAGAGCATGGAGGTAAACCATCCTGTTCCGGTTGGCACCTTTAGCCTTGGCTGTGATGATATATGGCTTGGAAAGAACGTTCAGCATGGCAGAACGGGTATAACGTGCATAGGATCCCATTCTGGTCATACCTATGGTGATCATAGGCATAAGAAGATGAAGCCAGGTGTCACTTCCTGCACTTGGAAGCCAGTGGAGCTTCATGGAGAATATCAGGATGAACATGATACCCAGGAAGAAGTTCGGCATAGAGAATCCGAACACCGCCGTTCCCATGATAAATCGGTCTCCGAATGAGTTCCTGTGCAAGGCCGCGTATATACCCAGCGGCAACCCCACCACAATGGAGAAGATGATAGACATACCCATAAGCCATACTGACTTTGGAAGACGCTGACTTATGATCTCGAAAACATCCCGTCCATCTTTATATGACTGGCCGAAGTCACCGTGAACAAAGTTCTTGCAGTAGATATAGAACTGTTCCATAAGAGGCTTATCCAGTCCCCACAGCTGTCTGAATTCTATGTAATCTTCTTCGGTGGCATCATCCGGCAGCATAGCCTGAGCCGGGTCTCCGGTAATTCTGAGAACAAAGAAAACGAACACAACCAGAAGGAATGTTGTGAGAAAAGCTCTAAGAGTTTTAACTAAAAAGTATTTAACGTGCATATATTCCTTCCTTACTTTCCTGTAACCAAGAAACAGGCAACCTTGTGCCCATTACCCATATCCACCAGCTCCGGTTCCGACTCAAGACACCGTGGTGTACATTTAGAACACCGGGAAGCAAACCTGCAGCCTTTGGGCAGGTCTATAGGGTTCGGTGGATCTCCATGCAGCATAATCCGTTTAGCCTGGGCATCAGGGGTAAGGGATGGTACTGCAGAGATAAGCGCCTGGGAATATGGATGAAGTGTATTTGCAAAAAGCTCGTCGCTCTCTGCCTCCTCCACCACTCTTCCAAGGTACATAACTATTATTCTGTCACACACATGCTTTACAATACGCAGGTCGTGACTTATGAACATAAATGTCAGATTTAATTCTTTATGAATCCGCTTGAACAGGTTTACAACCTGGGCCTGGATTGATACATCCAGCGCAGATATAGGTTCATCGCAGACTAAAAGCTGGGGCTTAACTATAAGAGCTCTTGCCAGTACTATTCTCTGCCGCTGGCCACCCGAAAGCTCATGGGGATAGCGGTCGTAGAAAATAGGCTTAAGGCTTACAGCCGCCAGCATATCCAGAACCATCTGCTTCCGGTCTTTCGGATCCCCGATATTGTGAATCTCGAGGGGCTCCATAATCTGTTTTCCAACACACATATATGGGTCAAGAGCACCAAGAGGATCCTGGAAAATCATCTGCATATCCAGACGGATGGCCCTCCACTCCTTAGGCTTGAGGGTCGACATATCCCGCCCCTTGAACAGGACTGTTCCCTTGGTTGGATGCTCCATATCAAGGATAAGCTTTGCAGTAGTTGATTTACCGCAGCCGCTTTCTCCTACAACTCCAAAGAACTCTCCTTTGTAAATATCAAATGTGACGCCGTCTACAGCCTTCAGATATCTCCGCTTCGCAAACAGCTTGTCAGACTTAAGGGCATACTGTTTATACAGTCCTTTGGCTTCTACAAGTTTTTCTCTCATGCCTCGCCTCCATATGTTCCGTGCACCGGATGGAAGCAGGCACATCGATGTGTTCCGTTGATAGTGGTAAGCTTCGGCTGTCCTTTAAGACATTCATCAGTCATATATTTGCACCGGGGTCCGAAGCAGCAGCCAGCAGGCCGCTTGTCAGGAGCAGGAACCGAACCTTCTATAGGAATCAGGTCTCCTTCCTGACCATCCATCTTTGGCAGGGAATTCAAAAGTCCTTCTGTATAAGGATGAGCCGGCTTCTTGAAGATAATATCAACAGGGCCTTCCTCTACAACCACACCTGCATACATGACCATTACACGCTTTACATTCTCTGCAATAACGCCCAGATCGTGAGTTACAAGGATTGTAGCCATACCCAGTTTCTTATTAAGACTCCTGAGAAGATCAAGAATCTGTGCCTGTACTGTAACATCCAGGGCAGTGGTAGGCTCGTCCGCCATAAGAAGCTTAGGTTTGCAGGCCAAAGCCATGGCAATCATGACTCTCTGGCACAGACCGCCCGACAGCTGGTGCGGATAGTATTTAAGCCGTGTCTCAGGATGTGGAATACCCACCTGGGTCAGAAGATCGATAGCTTTCTTATCAGCTTCTGCCTGGGAGCATTTCTCATGAAGGTGTATAACTTCGGTAATCTGGTTTCCGATAGTCTTGACCGGGTTCATATAAACCACAGGATCCTGGAAGATCATTGTGATATCCTTTCCCCGGATTTCCTCCATTTTTGATGCAGGCAGCTTAAGAAGGTCGGTCCCGTCATACATAACCTCGCCGGTAACAGTAGCGTTATCGGCAAGGATGCGTAAGATGGCAGAGCAGGTGACACTTTTTCCGCACCCGCTCTCCCCTACCAGGCCGAGAGTCTCGCCTTCTTCAAGATCCAAGTCAACTCCATGAAGTATACGGATTCTCCGTCCGTCCACCTCAAAATCAACTTTAAGATTTTTTACATGAAGCAATTTATTCCCGCCTTGTCAACTAAATTATTTTGCTTTTACGTTGTCCGGACCAAAGTCCATGAACTGACATCCATAAGGTGTCCAATCTACATTCTTCTGCTTTCCGAAGAATACAGCGTTGCTGTACAGCATGACTGCAGGTGGGTTCTCGTCCCAGATCTCCAGCATTCTCTTGAATGCAGCCCGTCTTACAGCAGGGTCTGTGGATGATTCAAGGATTCCGCCCTGCTCGTGGAAGTCAGGAGCTTTCCAGTTGTTCCACTTGGTTGCATCGTAGCTTGGCTTATATGTTCTCCAGAGACCTGATACCGGGTCTGGGAACAGTCCGTTGTGGGATGTGTTTCTCAAGTCGTAGGTTCTGATTCCGTTGGCATCCTGAGCGTTTACCTGTGACCAGTTCTCGCATACCTGGATCTCCACATTGATTCCGATCTTCTTCCACATCTCGATACAAGCCTGTGCTGTGTCAAGCTCGCCTGTGTAATAATCCTTCAGAACTCTGTAAACCATTACAGGAGAACCCATCTTAACATATTCAGACTGTGCAAGCTCTTTCTTTGCAAGCTCTACATCGTACTTAGCCTTTGGATGCTCCTTGATGTACATATCGCCGTATACAGGCCACTGGATTCCGTTAGGAACCTCTACCATTCCGTTCCAGAGTGTCTTTACAAGAAGCTCTCTGTCGATAGCATATGTCATGGCATGTCTCAGATGAACATCCATGTATGGCTTGTGCATATTGTAATAGATTGTTCTTGCTGTGGTGATTGCACCGCCCACAATCTCAACATTGTCATTTGCCTTTACAGTGGAGAACATGTCAGGTGGAACATCGGTGATGATATTGAAGTCACCTGCAGAAAGTCCTGCGATTCTTGCTGCAACTTCAGGAACAACCTTGAATGTCAGCTTCTTATATGCAGGCTTGCCTCCCCAGTAGTCTTCGTTTGCTTCAAGTGCCAGCTGCTCTGCGTCAACAAACTCTACAATCTTGTAAGGACCTGTTCCGATCGGCTTGAACTGCCATTCCTTGAAATCCTGAGAGTTGAAGCCCTTGCTGCTAATAATAGAATAAGAAGGAAGAGAAAGAATCTGCTCTACTGCAGGATCAGCTTTCTTTGTGATGATTCTTACTGTGTAGTCATCAATCTTCTGCACTTCCTTGAAGTTAGGGAAGTTCTTATCCTTTCCCATGATGGAGTCTTTTGAGAATGGTCTTCTAGGTCCGAACAGACACACAACATCATCTGCTGTGAAGTCAGAACCGTCGTGGAATTTAACTCCCTTTCTCAGGTAGAGCTCCAGTGTGGTGTCGTCAATACGCTTCCAGGACTCTGCAAGACCAGGTTTGATACCGGTATTGTTCTTGTAGTCAATCTTGATAAGGGTATCATACATGTTCATGAACACCTTATACATAGCTACTGTCTGGTTTGAATTGTCGCCAGGCTCCATTGTTGCTGGCAGTGCAGGAACAGCAATAACTACTTCTTCGACAGCTTTGCCTTTCTTCTCGCCGCTTCCGCCGGCAAACAGACTCAATGCAACAAACAGCATCAAGCATGTCAGTAAAAATTTCTTCATTTTCCTCTCCTTTTATTTTTTTAAAATTACTTCAAACTTTTATCTACCAGCTCATTGAGCTCGGTGAACATCTTTTTCCATGCTTCCTTTGAATAATTCGGACCGAATGTGAAAGGCGGCGCCTCCACACATACATTTCCGTCAAACCCGGTTCTGTTAAGCGCAGTGAACAATTCCTTCCAGAAGTAATTTCCCTTCCCAGGCTGCAGGTGGGAATCCTTGTCCCCGGCATTATCCTGCATGTGGAAAGCAATGAGGTGATCTTTCATAGCCTCATAGCAGCTCATGGCATCAGGTCCGTGGGCTACCAGCGAATGTCCTGTGTCCAGGCAGAATCCCAAGTTCGGGTGCTTATTCTCCTGGTACAGCTTGATCATATGCTCGTTCTTGCATCCCAGCCGGCCGCCGGAATATGGCAGCATATTCTCAAGTGCAATCTTGAAGTTGAACTGTTCTCCGAACTTTAAAAGCTCCTGCAGTGTCTTGCCTGCCTGGGCGCAGATCCGGTCAAGTCCCTCGATATCAACATTGTAGCCTTTTCTTGTAGTCGGATGCAGGATACCGATTGTGCTTCCCACAGCCACAGCCCGCTCCATCCAATACTTCATCTTATCCACCATCTTCCGGCGGTCAACTTCGTATAAAGTAGCTATATCATCCAGAACAGGATCTTTATATGGCAGATGGAATGTGCCGATGGAAAGACCGGCTGCCTTGAACTTTTCTCCCATCTTGGCAAGCTCATCCACAGATTTGCCTGCGAATATTCCCTCATCATCTCCCTCAAGGCCATAGAAGCCTGAGTACTTGCATATATCAATGATTTCCTCAACTGATTTTTTAGCACCTACCAATCCAGAGGTGTTATAAGCAATAACAAAACGTAAGCCAGTAAGATTATTTTTCATGCATACCCTCTCAGTATGTATTGTATACCCAATCATTGCACCACGCAATATACGTATTTTCCTTATTTTTAAAATAAAAAAGGGGAACAGATTTTATTCTGTTCCCCGGTTCACAATAAAATGTGCTTATTTCACTTCTTTACGTTCCTTGGTCCAAAGTCCATGAAGTAGCAAGGATATGACTTCCACTTGATGTTCTTAGCTTTTCCGTAGAACATAGGAGTGTTGTACAGCATAACTGCAGGTGGGTTCTCGTCCCATTCGATAAGCATAGCCTTTACAGCTGCCTTTCTTTCTGCAGGGTCGATGCTGGTGCTCAGGATCTCGCCGTACTCAGCAAACTTTCTGGAATCCCAGTTGTAATACCGTGTTGCATCGTATGACGGCTTGAATGTTCTCCAGAGACCTCCTACCGGGTCTGGGAACAGTGTGTTATGCATTGTGTTTCTAAGGTCAAGAGTTCTGATCTTGTTGGCATCGGTAGCGTTGACCTGCTGCTGGTTCTCGCATACTTCGATCTTTACGTTGATTCCGACTTTCTTCCACATCTCGACACAAGCCTGGGATGTGTCCACCTCTCCCGGGTAGTAGTCTCTCATGATTCTGAATACCAGGTCAGGAGATCCCATCTTGACATATTCGGACTTAGCCAGCTCTTTCTTAGCCTCTTCCGGGTCATACTTTGGAGCCGGATGCTCTTTTACATACATATCTCCGAAGTTCTCGTACTGGATTCCATGAGGAACATCCACCATGTTATTCCAGAGGTCTCTTACCAGTGCATCACGGTCGATAGCATAGCAAAGAGCTTTTCTCAGGTGAATGTCCATGTATGGCTTATGCATGTTCATGTAAATGGTTCTTGCAACTGCAATAGGTCCACCTACAATCTCGGTATTAGGATCTGCATTTACTGTCGCATGGAAATCGGTAGGAACGTCACAGATAACCTGATAGTCTCCGGACTGGAGTCCTGCGATTCTTGCCGCAATCTCTTTTACAACCTTGAAGGTGATCTTGTCGAATGCAGGCTCGCCGCCCCAGTACTCTGGGTTCTTCTCTACGATCAGGTGGTCTTCTGCATCAAAGTCTACAATTTTATAAGGACCTGTTCCAACTGGCTTGAACTGCCAATCAACAAATGGTGTTGCCTTGAAATCCTCGCCGCTGATGATTGAGTAGCAAGGGAGTGACAGGATCTGAACCATTGTCGGGTCCGGTTTCTTTGTGATGAACCGGACTGTGTAGTCATCAATCTTCTGAACTTCCTTGAAAGCAGACCAGTTCTTGTCCTTTACACCGACTGCAGGCTTGTCGCCGAAAAGTCTTTCCTGGCTGAATGTCACCAGAACGTCATCTGCATTGAAATCTGTTCCGTTGTGGAACTTGACACCTTTTCTCAGGTGAACCTCAAGGGTCTGGGAGTCGATCTGTTTCCATGACTCTGCCAGAGCAGGTACCATACCTGTGTTGTTCTCATAGTCGGTGACAATAAGGTTGTCATAAACGTTCATGAATACGCGGTACATTGACACCAGAACTTCCTTTCCAGGCTCCATTGTTGCTGGAAGTGCAGGAATAGCTACTGTGATTTCCTTAGGCATATCAGAGCCTTTGGCAGCCTTTTCTCCGGATCCGCCGGCGAATGCACTTACTGCAAGAAGAGCAATCAGACAAACTAATAAAATTTTTCTCAAGATTTCCTCCTTGGATTTCTCTCTTTTTCCATTATAACCATAAGTTCTTTAAATTGTGAAGATATAAAAAATATATATATTTTTTTTGTTTATGAGGGTTTTCCCTATTTCTTTTTGAACTGGATATAATTATAATGGAATATTGTATCCAAGGAGTGATTATACTATGGAAATAATTCGTGAAAGTTTTGATACCCCTGTTGTAGAGGAATGTGACGTACTGGTTGCAGGTGGCGGAATTGCCGGAATTGCGGCAGCACTGGCAGCAGCCAGGGCCGGAGCCAAGGTTACCATGATTGAAAGATCCTGGATCCTGGGCGGTCTTGCCACATCAGGACTTATTGCTATATATCTGCCTATAGATGATGGAATGGGACACCAGGTTTCTTTTGGAATCTGTCAGGAACTTTTCATGCTTTCCATAAAACATCTGGTGGAAAGCCGTTACCCAAAGGCATGGCTTGAGAACGGCACCTTCGAGGAAAAGAGGGATGGCAAGAGGTTTGAAGTTCAGTACAACGCTTCCCTCTTTGCACTGGAGTCAGAAAAACTTCTCAACAAGAACGGCGTACGGATACTATATGGAACCGAGATCTGCGATGTCAAAAGGGACGCTGACAGGATTGAGGCAATCATTGCTCAGAACAAGAGCGGCCGATTTGCCATAAAATTCAAGAATATTGTGGATGCAACCGGTGATGCCGACATTGTGCACTTTGCAAAGATGCCTGAAGAGACCTTCAAGGCAGGAAATGTGCTGGCGGCATGGTATTTCTCCATCAAGGACAACTGGCACAAACTGAATCAGATCGGTGCGGCAGATATTCCAGATGAGGAGAAAACTGCAAACAACGAGAGAAAACCTCTCATCGACAGACGGTTCACCGGCTTGAGCGGCTTTGAGCTTTCTGAGATGATGCAGCTTTCCCACGAGCAGACACTCCGGGATATTGTTCTTAAACGGAAGAGCGACCCCAACCATGTTCCTACCCTCATTGCCACTATTCCGCAAATCAGGATGACAAGACGGATTGTGGGTGAATATACCTATGATGTGGCAGATGAGCACAAGTATTTCGATGACTCCATCGGCATGTTCAGCAACTGGAAGAAACGGGGTCCTGTTTATGAGATGCCTTTCAGGACACTTTACAACAAAGAGGTCAAAAACCTTATCACTGCAGGAAGAAACGTATCTGTCACCGAGCATATGTGGGACGCCTCAAGAGTTATCCCGGCCTGTGCTGTAATGGGAGAAGCTGCCGGTATTGCCGCAGCATGCTACGATGATATTCCAGGAATTGATGTGAAGGATCTGCAGAAGAAGCTTGTTGCCGGTGGAGTTGTGCTCCACGAGAAAGACCTGAATATTTGACCGGAGATTTTATGACGCTTAAGAATATGCGCAATATCGGCATCATGGCACATATTGATGCCGGAAAGACAACCACCACAGAACGTATCCTCTTCTATACCGGAGAAAACCACAAGATAGGCGAAGTCGACAACGGCGAAGCCACCATGGACTGGATGGAGCAGGAACAGGACCGGGGTATAACCATAACATCGGCTGCAACTACATGCTACTGGCGGGATCATCAGATAAATATCATCGACACCCCGGGCCATGTGGACTTTACAGCCGAAGTTGAGCGTTCATTAAGAGTTCTGGATGGCGGAGTTGCCATATTCTGCGCAGTGGGCGGTGTGGAGCCCCAGTCAGAGACTGTATGGAAGCAGGCACAGAAATACAAGGTACCGCGGATTGCATTCATCAACAAGATGGACCGGATGGGTGCAAACTTCTTTGCTGTTGTGGATGAGATCAAGGAGAAGCTGGGTGCAAACCCGGTGCCACTCTTCCTCCCTATCGGAGCAGAAAATGAGTTTGAGGGTGTCTTAGATATCCTGAACCAGAAGGAGATACGGTTCGACCCGGCCGACAAAGGGGTGACAATGACCACCTCTGACATAGCTGATGAACGGAAGGAACAGGCATCCCAGTGGCGTGACTCTCTTCTGGACAATATATCTGCATTCTCTGATGAGATCACCGAGCTTTATCTGAACGGTGACGAGATTCCTTTGGACATGATCAAGGCCACTATCCGCAAGGCTACAATAGAAGGCAACCTGCTTCCTGTATTTGTGGGATCTTCCCTTAAGAATACCGGAGTACAATGCCTATTGGACGGTGTAGTTGATTACCTCCCATCACCTGACGAGATGCCCCCTGCAATCGGTGTCCATGCAAAGAAAGGAGATCAGGTGGAAGTGCCCTGCAATCCCTCCGGCAGACCCCTGGGACTGGTATTCAAGATCCAGAATGACCCGGCTGCAGGTTCTCTGTGCTTTATCAGGATGTATTCAGGCAGTATCTCCAATGGCACTGCTGTAATGAACATAAGCAAAGGAAAACGTGAAAGAATAACAAGGCTCTTCAGAATGCACTCCAACAAGCAGGAGGCTATAGACACCCTCTCGGCAGGCGACATCGGAGCTGTCTTCGGCTTTAAGCTGGCCCAGACCGGCGACACCATAGGCAACGAGTCCTTCCAGGTGCTCCTTGAGAACATTGAGTTCCCGGAGCCTGTAATCTCGGTTGCCATCGAGCCTAAGACCATGTCTGACCGGGACAAGCTTAAGAGCGTCCTTGAAATCCTTTCCAAGGAAGACCCTACCTTTGTGGCAAAAGAGAGCGAGGAGACCGGACAGCTTATTATCTCCGGCATGGGAGAGCTGCACCTGGATATCCTGGTGACCAGGATTGTGAAGGACTTTAAAGTGGCAGCCAACGTGGGCAACCCTCAGGTATCCTACAAGGAGTCCATAACCAAGGAAGTGACCCATGTGGAGAAGTTCGACAAGGTTATCGCCAACAAGGAGAACTTTGCCCAGATCACCCTGCGGGTTGCTCCTGCCGGTCAGGGCTCGGAGAACAAGTTCACATATGACGACAAACTTAAGAAGAAGCTCCCGATGGAGTTTATCGAGGCAGTAAAGCGGGGTGTCACCGGCAGCTTCACTTCCGGTTCCCTGTTCGGTTATCCGATGGTAGAGGTTGCAGTTGAACTTATAGATGCCGAATACAACGAACTTACAGCCACCGAGTTTGCCTACGAGGCTGCCGGAGCCATGGGCTTTGACAACGCCTGCCGAGAGGCCGCCCCGGTCAAGCTGGAGCCAATAATGAATGTGGATATCGCAACTCCTAAGGAGTACATAGGCGAAGTGATAAGCAACATGACTGCCCGGGGCGGTCTGGTAGAGAGCCTGGAAAGCCGCAATGGCAGCGAGCACGTGAAGGCACAGGCAGCGCTGGCCAAGATGTTCGGCTACTCCACTACTCTGCGGAGCCTGACCCAGGGAAGAGGAACTTTCAGTCTGTCATTCAGTCATTTTGCCGAGGCTTAGACCATAGCATCCAGAGTACCCAGATCCTGGATAATAAAGAGCGGCAGGGTGTCTATATCCACAGCCACCTCAACAATATTTATGTCCCGGCTTCTGTAATACTCAATCAGAGGGAATGTCTGGTCGTAGAAGATATTCACTTTTCTCTTTACTTCTTCCAGAGAATCATCTGTTCTGTCGGTTCTGTCGCCACCAGAGTTATACTTGACCCGCTCGTATGCCACTTCCGGTGGACAGTTGAGGAAAAGTACAAACTTGATATTCACAAGATTGCTCAGTGCATTTGCCTGTCCCACATGGCGTGGCAGACCGTTTAAGATAATTACATCCTCAGGCTGCACCTGACGCTTTTCGATGAAAGCTTTCAGCAGCTTCTCTGCAATAGGGAAGTCCTTGTCTTCCAAAAGCTCGTTGGACTCAAGAAGCCCTTTCACTGTAGCCTTCTCCTCCGGTGTAAGAAGTGTTGCATCATCTTTAACTGCATCCCGCAGCTGCTGACCGAAATCGAAGTGATGGTATGTGTTATACCATAGCTCCTGGGTCTCCATCTGGTCGCCGAAAGGAGTTTTTCCTGCTCCTGTGGAGCCTAAAACAAGCATTGCCTTATATTTCATCTTTTTACCTCGTTATTTTATTATCTCATTATACAACTCTGGGCGCCGGTCTGCAAAGAGGTCTGCCATAGGTGCCACTTTTTTATCAAAAGCCTTGGAGGGATCGATTTCCACACCGTAGAAGCCAGTATCTGTCGGCCCTGCCGACGCAATCACCTTGCCCCGGTTGTCCACTATACGGCTTAAGCCTGAATATGATAGGCTCCTCCCCTTCCTGTCCTCGGTTCCATGCCGGTTTGCCAGAATCCAGAAAACGCCGTTCTCCAAAGCTCTGCAGCAGGATGTTATCTGGGCAAAGCCTGGCAGCACCAGGTTTGCAGGATGGCAGATTATCTGAGCCCCCTCAAGAGCCAGAGTCCGGGCCGATTCCGGGAACATGTGGTCAAAGCATACCAGAACGCCTACCTTCACTCCCTTCACCTCGAAAATCGGGAAGCCCAGGTTGCCAGGTTTGAAGAAGAGCTTCTCCTCGTTGAACAGGTGGTTCTTACGGTACACCTGCACCTTTCCGTCAGGTGTGGCTATCAGTGCTGAATTGTAGTAAACTCCGTCAGCCTTCTCCGGGAAACCCGCAACTACTGCGGTATCTGTCTCTGAAGCCACTTTTGAGAATGCGTCAGACATAGGACCTGGAACAGTGCTGGCTGTTTTCTCCACCTCCTCCTGCTCAAGGAAAAGATAGCCCGATGTAGACAGTTCAGGGAACACAACAAGGTCTGCATCGGCAGAACGGACTGCGTTAACCATGGTCTCTACATTCTTATCTACATTCCCGAATTCCGGGACAAACTGATAAAAGCCAACCTTCATAGTTTAAATATATAAACATAGTTCTTGTTTGACAAGGCACAAGTACTTAGCCAGCCGTAAAAGCCTACCTCGATCGGCGTGTACCCCATAGACAAGCAATTGGCAGTCCGACCAGTCAGTGATAGTGCTTGCGCACTGTCATCCTGAATTATTTTCAGGATGCTGTCCATCCTGCCTATGCTTGTTGCTATGGAGCACGATATCTTCGGCAGGCTTTTCTGCTGGTTGTATTCTGTGCCTTGGATATCAGAAATGTGTTTATAATTGGTGGCTTTTACACCACATATCGTGAACTATATTTATAATATGAAATATATTTAAGGGAAAAAATAAAAATATTGATAATAAACAATAAGTATGTTATAAGTATTCTATTCATTTATATATGAAATAAATAAGGGGAAAAGCATGGAAAACAACAATGAAAACAAAAAAGAAAAGAAGAATAAAAAAGGTAACACAGGAGCTCTTTGGATTATTATTGCTATTATTATTGTAGCAATAGTCATCTTCTGCATTAAAATGTGCAACAGTAAAGACACCACAACCATACGACCCGAACTTCCTGAAAAAACAACTCAAATAGAGGTGACTCCAAAGGCAGATGATTCAGTGGATGCACTAACAAGAGATAAAAGCACTAGAAACAACAGTAATGATAGTTCTTCTTCTCAACATGCCAATCCATCTGGCTATAGCAATGCAGTATCAACTGATGACAAGCTAGGAGAATTATCACTGGAGAACCTTAAAGCGGAAGGAAAGTGAAAAAGCTTTTTCTTTTCCTGCTTTTTGCGGCATCGACGTTATATGCCGAGATAAAAGTTATTCCTTTTGAAAATGGAACTTCATATTTTGACTCAGAAACCGGAAAAGTTCATATTGAATATTCCAACGGGGATATTTTTGAAGGATCAGGGAATCCTGAAAGAATGGGTTTCCCCTTATTTGGTATCCTGCGAAATGACACAAAGCATATCTGGTATGAAGGTGCTCTTGATGATAATGAAGAATATACTGGAACTGCCTATTTAGAGACAGAAGAAGAAATCTATGAGGGTGAATTTAAATCAGGCAAGAAAAATGGATACGGAGTATTAACTAATAAAAAAAATAAAAACAAATACGAAGGATCATTCCTTAACGATAAGAAAGCCGGATCCGGTATTTTATACAATGAAGAAACCGGATACTTCTACTCAGGACAATGGGAAAATGGAGTTCAAAATGGCTTCGGATCTCTTATAACTAAGGAAGGTTTATCTTATACTGGTGAATTTAAGAACGGGGAAATATCTGGTCATGGAGAAATGGTCAATCCTTCCGGTGAAAAAACTATTGCGGACTGGTTACCACCCGGAATACCCAATGGCGAAAATTGCACTTATATTGGAATAGATGGTTCGAAGTATCATGGGGAAATTGTCAAAGGTATGTTTGAGGGATATGGAACATATCTTGACAAGGAAGGAAACTACTACGAAGGATCTTTCTGTGAAAATCAAAGAACTGGATTCGGGAAACAGATTTATAATGATGGTAGTGAATATACTGGTTTTTTCTATGGGAATCAGCGAAATGGCTGGGGAGTACATAAATTCGCCAATTCACAATATGAAGGTGAATTTTTAAATGGGAAACCTTATAAAACAGGCTATTTTTATATAGAGGTTGAAGATGAAGAATATATAATCATTGCCTCTGACAATTGGTCTGACATGGGATTCCCAACATCGGGGAAAATGTTATTCGGAAATGGTGACATGTATGATGGCCCATTCGATGACAAAGGCCACCCGATTCAAGGGGAAGGAATATGGACGACAAAGGAGGAACGTTTAGCCCGTCAATCACAACCCACTTCAAATATAATTCCAGTTATATATTACAAAGACAATGAAGCTTATGATCTTTCTTCTGTATATACATCTTCAGAAATAATTCAGATTGCACAAGATAAATCCTTTATACGAAAGCAGAATGAATGGTATAACAAACATAAAAAAGGAGTTGATATAGCAGTAAATGTAGTCCAAGGAATATCAGCAGGTTTATACACACTTGCTGCATTTTCAGTACCAATCGCTCCAATTGTGTTGACCTTTGCAGCAACTTTTGACATATTAGCTTCTGGAGCAAAAATTTATTTTGAAACTTGCAATACAGCTGTAGAAATTAAAGATGCATGTTCTGCTGGAAACCCAACCCTAATTCCTGGAATGCTAAAAGATTATGGGAAAAACGTTGTTTTTGATGCTTTAAATATTTTCCTTTCAATCCCTGGAGCCGCAGGAAAAACATTACGTCCTCTTGGCTCAAAGGTTGCAAAAGGATTTAGCGAGGCTGGCGAAAAAATAGGCAAAATAAGTTCTAAAGTTATTCAGAAAAGTCCCCACCTCGCAAAAGCTTATAAGCATATTGAGCAGCTGGTTAAAGCTTCAAGCAGAACAGTAGTAGAAGCTTTTGAAAATTCAAAGTTTCTCAAATATGCAACTGAACATGGCGGGAAAATATCAAAATCTTTTAAAACCAATTGGGTTAAAACTTTTTACCGCCCACTGTTTGATGAATATGGCGATGATGCAACTCGGCTGCTCTTTAAGCATGGGGGTGAGATTGCAGACCAGATTAGGAGAAATGGAGATATCCTAGTCAAGGCAACAAAAGAATATGGGGATGATATAGCAAGAGCATTCCTTAAGAATGGGGATGAAATTGCTAAAATCGCTAGAACATCAACTAATCCTGAAGATGTTGCAAAATACTTGGCAAAAACTATCAATCAAGATACTGCAATTAAAATAGCAAAACAAAGCCCTAAATTAGGAAAGATCCTTCATGAGTATGGTGATGATGCTATTTCATACTTGGAAAAATATGGGGATGATGTTATTCCTCTTCTGGATAAACATGGCAAAGTTTTTACAAGAGCAATGAAAAATACCTTGCCAAAGGATCAGCAAGCACTCTTTGAGTTATTTAAAAAGAATCCGGATGTCATTGCAAAAGCATATTCAAAAAAAGGAAATGATGTAATTGACGCCTTCAAAACAGTAGGAAAACTCAGACAAAATGACTTAATAAATGTTCTCCAGAAAGAAGGGGATAATGTAATTGATGCACTAAAACCACTCCACCGCGATGAAGCCGCAAGAGCACTTGAGTATATAAAACGAAATGGATTAGAATCATATAAGTCAATAAAAACATTTTCACCCGCGATTATCCTTAATAACAATATCTATACTAAAACAGGAATGGTTTTAGATAAGAATGGCGATATAATAGGAAAAACAATACGTTTTGTGGGCATTGATAAAAGTGATGATATTTACTATATAGGAAAGAATTCTACTGCTGTATTTGATAAAACAGGAAAGGAAGTTGCCAATGTAGCAAAGTACAAAGAAAATTTTGTTTTATATAATCAGAAAGGCAGATTTCTTGGATTTCTAAAAGATGGGGAACTTAATACTTATTATGACACATATTCACCAGCCCTAGTAAGAGCACCAGGCAGAGCACAAGAGCCAAGTCTAGAATTACTTAAAGCAAAGGCAAGAGCCGAAGGTCTCTTTAACCCTAAAACGGGAAATTATATTGATTACTATACTGGTAAAGAAATAGTAGGAGAAATACATCGAGGCCATAGCTATGGACATGAATACATAAGAGAACTTCAACTATCATTCTTAAATGGCGAGCCTAAATCAGTATTTGAAGCAAAAATGTTGGATCCGTCAATTTATCACTTACAAAGTGCAGAAAGTAATTTAAGTGGTGCGTTTGAAGCTCCTCCATTAACAATTAATAGTAGTGAAATTATTAAAGATATAAAAATAGATATTGGAGATGAATTATGGAAAGCATTATCAATACAATAATTGAAGATAATTATGATTCTTTTGTAAAGATAATAGAACAAAAAGGATTAGACTTCTCTGACAGTAATGGCTTTTCTCCATTAATGTTATGTATCCAAGAAAATCGAAAAAGGATGATTGATTATATTCTCTCTAGGCAAATCGATATAAACAAAAAAAATGTCCTAGGAAATACAGCCTTGTTTTATGCAGTATATTTCTCAAAGAACCAAACAGATATAATTAAGAAACTATTAGAACATGGTGCTGATATGAATATCCCTAACAAATCAGGTGTAACTCCTCTATCTTTGGCCAATTCCATGGCAAATGAGAAAGTAAAAGAATTCTTGAACAACTATAAAAAATAACCATCTTCTGATTCTATTCATCTTCATTATTTTTAGTTTTCAATTGCTTATATGCTTTTGCTACATCAATGATATAACGAATCTCATTTTCAGAAAAATCTTTAATATAATTAACCAATTGACGTGTTGCTTTAGATGTTTTTACTGGAACTAATGATTCATTTGGTGAAGTTTTTAGTAATAGATTAAGGTCTAACCCAAACTGATCAGTAATTTTTTTTGCATATTCGGCTTGTGGGAAAATATGATGTTTAATCCAATATGACAACCTACTTCTACTTACCCCAATTCGTCTTGCTAATTCTGCCTGACTCATTCCATTTTCATCCATTGCTGTTTTTATCAAAATCCAAATGTCTGACACTGCCATTTTTTTTACTCCTAATATAAATATATTTATATTTGGAATGTAATTTTTGTCAAGTATTTTTTACATTATATATTGACAATCAAAAATTTTTAGCATATTTTTTATTTATATTAGAATTATTATTGAAAATCTATTAAAAACAGGAGGCCATATGGCTGTAAATTTAACTGGAACTTGGACTAATAGCAATGGGAAGGACCGCGATATAGTAGAAATCATTTCTATCCCTGGTGGCATCTTTATTCACAATCACAACA
>Ga0310695_10005497_pt1 | contig 22079 bp, 16 predicted proteins | sample RumenRJG_04DNA_FD_203882 | JGI IMG/M metagenome (GOLD analysis project Ga0310695, IMG submission 203882) | Bovine rumen microbial communities from Lethbridge, Alberta, Canada - RJG_04 (v2) (version 2) | ecosystem: Host-associated > Mammals > Digestive system > Stomach > Rumen | place: Canada...
GATGAATCCACACCGCCGCTCAGACCAAGCACCACCTTGTCGTTGCCAAGTTCTGCCTTAAGTTCGGAAACGGTCTTTTCGATGAAAGAGTCCGATGTCCACTCCCTGCGGCTGCCGCAAATGCCAACCACAAAGTTCTCAAGCAAAAGACGGCCCTGAAGCGAATGCTCCACCTCAGGGTGGAACTGCACGCCCCATACGCGTTGGTCAGTATTCTGGAAAGCGGCAAACCTTACGCTGTCGGTCGATGCCGTAACGTTGTAGCCCTGCGGAATGGCTGTTATAGAATCGCCGTGGCTCATCCACACCTGCGAACCCTTGTCAAATCCCTTGAACAGAGGGCAGTCGGCAGCTATGAATCCCAGATTGGCACGGCCGTATTCGCGTGTACCGGCCTGTTCAACCTTACCTCCATAGGTATAGCTGAGCAACTGTGCACCGTAGCAGATTCCAAGTACGGGATACTTGCCTATAATGCCCGACAGGTCCGGACGGAATGCGTCATCGGCATATACGCTAAGCGGCGATCCGCTCAGAATCACACCTATAATGTCCGGATCATCTTTTGGGAAACGGTTATAAGGGAAAATCTCGCAGAACGTGTCCAGTTCTCTTACTCTACGGCCTATCAGCTGAGTGGTCTGAGAGCCAAAATCAAGAATAATGATCTTTTGCATAAAGGCTTTTATGTTTTCAGGGCGCAAAATTACACAAAAAGAGCCAAAGGGGACGGTTCCGTTTGGCTCGTTTTGAATTAGATTTAGCAATTTTTTACGTACCTTCGCAGTCGCAATGACAAAAAGCACCGACAACACAGTACCCAAACTGATGCTCCAAAAGCGGTTCCTTAACCAGGCCGTCCTATTTGTAGCACTCTTTTCCATGCTGTTCATGGCTCTGTATCAGCCTTTTTCGGCAACAACATGGTTTGGATTCAGCTCCTGGAAACAGGCTGGAGTCACTGTGCTTTTCTACTTTGTGGCAGTACCCACACTGATACTGAGCAAGCACCTGATTTCAAACATAAGCAACCGGCACACAATAACCGTAAAGAGGTTCCTGTGGTGGCACATAGCCGAGTTCCTGGTCATTGCCACGGAGTATTATCTGTTCACGGTATATTTCAAGCTGGGACTTTCACGCGAACTTCCGCAGCTGCTCATACGCATTCCATCGTGCGTTGCACTTATACTGGCAATCCCCTACTCCATTGTCTGGTTCTACGCACAGTATAAGGCAAAGAAAGAGGAGCTGGAGCTGTTCAAGGTGACCCACAACCGCCAGGCCATGGAATCCGACCACCGCCTGATACAGTTCAGGGACAGCCAGGGCAAGCACAAGATGTCACTTAGCGAGGAGTCAATATTCTACATAGAGTCACAGGATAATTACGTACAGATTTTCTATAATCTTGAAGGCAAGATGTCCAGTTATCTGCTACGCTGCAGCACCCAGAAAATCGAAGAGAACCTGGAGGGCACCCCTATTGTCCGATGCCGCCGTTCTTTCCTTGTAAATACCACCAAGATTGTGCGCTACGGCAAAGAGAAGGGCCATTTTACAATAACCCTTGACAACCCGTCGGGCAAGACCATAACAGTTACCCCGGCCTATTACCGCACAGTGCTCACGCAACTGGACAACCGCTCGCGCCAAAACGGGCAGCAGGCCTTAAACCAATAAAAAATCCTTACTTTTTGGATTCCCTGAACACTATCCCGAAAAGGATGGTAACCACCAGCATGTAACCGGCAAATATAAACCATGCTGAGCTCCAGTCCGGCGCAGCTGCCTTGAATACGTAATGATCCATGACCGAACCCGCACACATCAGGCCCACGGTTGCGCCAACGCCGTTTGACATCATCATGAACAGGCCCTGTGCACTGGCCCTGATGCTCTTGTCAACATTCTGCTCCACGTATATGGAACCGGCAATATTGTAAAAATCAAATGCAATTCCGTAAAGGATGCAGCTGAGCACAAACAGCAGCACGCCGGGCATATCGGGAGTGCCCATACCAAATAGGCCGAACCGGAGAACCCATGCCGTCATGGACATGAGCAGCACCTTTTTGATTCCGAACCTTTTCATGCAGAACGGCACAAGCAGGAAGCATAACGTCTCGGATATCTGCGACAACGACAGCAGAGCGTTTGAATTCTTTACGGCAAACGTATCGGCATAAGCAGGGTTGCCGGCAAACGAACTTAGGAATGTATTTGCATATCCGTTGGTTATCTGCAGAGCCGTACCCATCAGTATGCAAAAGAAAAAGAACACGGCCATATGCCTTACCTTAAAAAGGCCGAAAGCATTCAGCCCAAAGGCTTCGGACAGGCTCTTTCCGGCCTTGCCGACTGTAGGACACTTGGGCAAAGTAAACGCATACAGGCAGAGCACGAGCGATAAAATTCCTGACAAAATAAGCTGAGTGTACGAATCCTGCATTCTCACCCCGCCTATAGAGACAAAATTGACTGTCAGCATGCTGAATATAAAGCCTACCGTACCAAAAAGCCTGATGGGAGGATAATCCTTTACCGGATCTCCCCCGGCCTGACCAATGATGCTGTACGAAACCGAGTTGGTAAGAGCCACCGTAGGCATAAAAAAGACAATGCTCATTGCGTAGAGCGAATAAAGCGGCCCGAACTCCACCTGGACTGTGCCCCTGCAATAAAGACCTGCCGACAGCATGAATGCCCCTGCAAGCAGATGACACACGGCCAGGGTTTTCTGAGCCTGGATATACCGGTCGGCAACCATTCCCACAAGCGCAGGCATAAAAAGCGACACTATTCCGTTTGTGGCAAAGAACCATTTTATCTGGCTGCCAAGACCGCTCTGAGCCAGGTACCTTCCAATGGAAATAAGATAAGCGCCCCATACGGCATACTCAAGAAAAACCAGTACAATAAGTCTTATCTTAAGTCCATTTACCGGCAATGTCCCGTTCTGTTTCATATCATTCATTTTTGCGGACGCTAAGTTAGCAATAGAGACCGAATCAGACAAACCTGAATAAAAATAAGCATTTGAGGCACCGAAATTATTTTACTTTCACACAAAAGTATTATTTTTGCAGATTAGTGTATGCATGCGTGCGCGCTTATACGCGCCCGAAACACGGTAATGACTACAGAAAGGACAAATGTAATCAGGCAGTTAAGGAAACTTTTCCTTGTTTTAGTCACGTTGGCGACATGCGCCTTCATGACCGTTCCGGTGTATGCCCAAAACAGCCTGAATACACGCAGACTCCTTCATGTAGGCGACACAGTCGTACAAAGAATCATGCCAAAACCTGTTTCGGACAGCACTTATCTTTCGACCGATTATACCGAAATTCATTTTGAGCTCAACAAGGCCGACCTGAACATCTCTTACATGGACAACGGACTGTCCATGCTCCGTCTGGACAGGGTCATTGACTCCATCGGCATTGAAAACATTTCGGCAATAGAGATCATATCGCAATCTTCGCCCGAAGGTACCCTGGAGCGCAACACCTGGCTTACAGAGCACCGTTCCAAGGCCATTCAGAATTACCTGTACAGGGTATTCCCGGAGTTAAAGTCCAGGATCTCAATAAACAAGATAACCGAATCATGGGAGAATCTGGCCCAATATGTTGCCCTGGACCCCGTTCTTGATGAAAGTACCAAAAACAAGATCCTTGACATAATTGACTCCAAAGAGTTGAGCGTTGCCACCAAGAAATCCAAACTCAAGAACTCGCTTGGAAAGGACGAGAAAGTTGGTGACGTTTATGCCTATCTTACCAAATACTACTATCCGGTAATACGTAACTCAGGCATATACATCCTTCATATGCTGGAACCCGAACCTGAGTTTGACGCCGAGCCCAGAGGCATTCAGGTTGAGGAGCCAACACCTACTCCTACCGACAGCATAGCGTATACCCCCGAAATTGCTCCCATACCCGAGAGTCCTCACAAACGTCCGTTGCTGGCAGTCAAGACCAACCTGCTATATGACGCGTTCTTTACCAACATCCAGGGATGGACGCCTATCTACAACGTAGAGGCCGAGCTCTATCCTACCGAGAACGGCCGATGGTCATGGCTGGTGGAATACGAATTCCCATGGCATCACAACGATGACAAATACTACTATCTGCAAATTCTCAACCTGCAGTTTGAGGCCCGCAGATATTTCAAGAAAGACTCTTACCATACAGGACACTACCTGTCGGCCTACATAGGAACAAACGCATTTGACATATGCTTTGACCCGGATAAGGGTAAGGGTTATCAGGGCGAAGGCGGCGGTGGCGGTCTTGGCTACGGATACGTACTGCCTCTTGGCAGAAAGCCCGATACCAGATGGAAACTGGAGTTCTTTGTCAAGGCCGGTATATACATAGCCAAATATGACCCGTATGATGCCGGAGACCCGTTTGCAGGAAAGTATTACTACATATACGACGATTACACCAAGGTATTCATGAAACGCAACTGGAAGTTCCAGTGGCTGTTCTATCCTACTGGCGCTGGTATTACCTTAAGCTATGACCTTATCCACGTGAAAAGCAAGAATAAGAACAAAACACTAATTGAACCTTAAATGAAACGTATACTTGCCGTTTTGGCAACACTTGCCTTGATTTTGCCCGTTCAGGCAAAAGACAACAAAGACATAATCAAAACCGGCTGGAATTTTGGTCCTCTTCCGGTAGTGGGTTTTGATTCGGACCTGGGTTTTCAGTATGGCGTATGCTGCGACATATTCAACTTTGGTAACGGTTCCAATTACCCCCAGTATGATTACAAGATAAACGTGGAGGCATCGACCTATACAAAAGGGTCAAGTGTTCTGCGCACATACGGCGATTTTAAGACACTCATCCCCGACGGCAAGCTGTTCTTTGACGTAACGTACTTTAATGCACCCAAATTCGGTTTTTACGGTTATAACGGTTTTGCATCAAAATATGACCCCGACAGGACAGAATGGTTTCCCGGGGCCGATAAATCCGATAATTCCAAATCCGGATTCAACTTTATGTCACGCAACCAGTTCCGCGCGTTGGCAAGCGTAAGCAAAACCGTATCGGGCAATTTGAGTGCGGCTGCAGGCATAGCGTTTTACCATGTCACCACAAAGCGCCTGGGACTTAGTGACTATGACGGTCAGTACACTCTGTACGACCAGTACGTTGATGCCGATCTGATTCATGAAAACGAAAAGGACGGCGGCAACGTAACCCAGCTAAGGTTCGGTATGGTGTATGACACCCGCAACCATGACAGCGACCCCACACGCGGCGAGAACATAGAGGCATCGCTGGTATACAGCCCTGACCTGATTGACGGGCGCGGATACAGCAATCTGGGCTTTTACCTGAGCATATGCCAGTTCCTTCCCGTTTATTCGGACCGCTTAACGCTTGCTTACCGTGCACTTGTCCAGGCCAATCTGTGGGGCGATATCCCGTACTATTTTACCAACAACATAAACAGCATGTTTTTCCGCAAGCTGTACACCGAAGGGCTTGGCGGCAATGCATCGGTCAGAGGTCTGAACCGCAACGGGGTACTGAGCAACGGATTTGCAATGTTCAACATTGAGCTGCGCTGGCGCATATATGACTTTAAGTTCATTAACCAGAACTGGCAGATAGCCACCAATCCTTTCTTTGATGCCGGCAAAACGTTGCAGACTTACCGTCTGGAGGAGCAAAAGACCGCAGGTCTGTATTCGGGTGACGAATATGCCCCCCACTACACTGCCGGACTTGGAATTAAGCTGGTAATGAACCACAACATGGTAGTATCTTTCGAGGCTGGCAAACCGTTCAGCAAGAATGACGGCACCGGTCTATGGACAAACGTAGGATTCAATTATCTGTTCTGATTCCTATGTTACACAAAAAGCTGTCAGTTACAATTCTTTGTCTTGCGCTGATAAAAGTTTGTGCATGGGGTGCCAACCCCGACAATACCACCGTTAAAGACGGCTGGTCAGTCAATCCGTTGCCTGCATTGGGATATGATTCGGACTTTGGCCTTATGGCTGGAGGTTTTCTGGATATAAACTATTACGGAGGCCTGTACCCCAATTACAAGCACCGCATATGTCTGGAGGCCCTGGTCTTTACCAAACACTCCAGCTACTACATGATGCGCTATGATTCAAAGTATCTCATACCTGGAATAAGGACGCAGGCCAAGTTCTTTTTTGACAACAATCCCCTTTACTCCTTTTACGGCTTTAACGGTGCCGTTCACGATTATGACTCAAGCCTTAATACAAACCAGGACAAAGGCGTAGCCTACTACAGTTATGACCGCAAGTTCTTTAACTCACGTCTGGAACTGGAAGGCGACCTGACCGATAACCTTGACTGGTACGCCGGTTTCTCATACTGGCACTATTGGATCAAGGAACTAAACTGGAAAGGATATGATTCGGACTACACCCTTTTTGGTGAATACCGCAAGGCCGGACTGATACGTGACGACGAAGCCGATGGAGGCAATGTAGCCGAGTTTCAGGTAGGATTGAAATATGACACACGTGATATGGAATCCACCCCTACGCGTGGCATATTCTGTGATGTAATTGCCAATTATGCCCCGGACCTTTTCAATACCGGACATGATTACTTTAAACTGTCCGCAAGATTCCGCCAGTTCCTGAGTCTGGGTACCGAAAGACTTGTACTTGCCTACAGTCTTGCATTTCAGGGCACGCTTGCCGGAAATCCGGCTTTCTATTCACAGCCATCGCTTATGCATTTCAAACCATCGGACGGTTTGGGAGGGGCCACCACGCTTCGCGGCGTGCTGTATAACCGCGTAGTAGGAGACGATTACCTTTGGGGTAATTTTGAGATCCGCACCAGGATAATGGATTTCAGTTTCCTTAAACGCAGGGTCTTTGCGGTCTTCACTCCTTTCTTTGATGCAGGCATGATTATCGAACCTTTCCGTTTTGACAGTCAGGTTCAGGCTCTGTATGACAATGACAATGTGTCACAGACCACGTATGACGATTACCGCTCAACAATGTTTGACAAGGCCCGAAAACTACACATGAGCGCAGGCATCAGTGCACAGGCCATAATTGATTATAATTTTATACCATCATTGTCGTTTGGCATACCTTTTGATAAAAGTGACGGTGACTACGGTATCTACATGACGTTGGATTATATATTTTGACAGAATATGACTCAAAAAACTCCGGTCCTGCTGCTCACCGGTTATCTGGGCAGCGGTAAGACAACCTTGCTTAACAGGATTTTGAGCAACAGCAAGGGAATAAAGTTTGCAGTAATAGTAAACGATATAGGTGAGGTAAATATCGATGCCAGCCTTATTCAGCAAGGAGGCGTGGTAGGCATGAATGACGACAGCCTGGTTGCACTGCAGAACGGCTGCATATGCTGCACCCTTAAGATGGACCTTGTGGAGCAGCTGCACCAGATAATTGCGCTTCACCGTTTTGACTACATAGTGATTGAGGCCAGCGGCATTTGCGAGCCCGGCCCCATAGCCCAGACCATAGATTCCATCCCGCGTATGGATCCCAAGTACACCAAGGACGGCGTACCCCAGCTGGACTGCATAGTAACCGTGGTCGATGCCCTTCGCATCCGTGATGAGTTTGGTTGCGGCGATGACCTGGTCAAGAAGAACATCGGTGAGGAGGATCTGGAAAATCTTGTAATCCAGCAGATTGAGTTCTGCAACATTGTGCTCCTGAATAAGGCATCGGAGGTAAGTGCCGAGGAACTGCTGCGCATACGCAAGGTAGTCCGCGCCCTGCAGCCCCGCGCCCGCATACTGGAGTGTGACTACGGTGACATTGAGCTGGACAACATACTTAATACCGGTGCGTTCGATTTTGAGCGCGTTGCCACCAGCGCCACCTGGATCCAGGAGATTGAGAAACGCGGTTCCGAGCTGGAAGACCAGGATGATGATGAGCACGAGCATCACCATCATGACGATGATGATGACGACGATGACGATGAACACGATGAGCATGAGCATCACCATCACGAGCATCATCACGACCACGAGCACCATCATCATCACCATGACCATGAGGGCGGTGAGGTTGAGGAGTACGGCATAGGCACCTATGTTTATTATGCCCGCCGTCCAATGGACCTGAACCGTTTTGACTGGTTTGTTTCCAAGCGCTGGCCCAAGGGCGTCATCCGCACTAAGGGTATGTGCTATTTTGCCGATGAGTATGATATATGCTACCTCTTTGAGCAGGCCGGCAAGCAGATGAGCCTCAAGAATGCGGGCCAGTGGTACGCCACCATGCCCAAGAAGCAGCTTGACGCCATGATAGCCCAGGATCCGGTCCTGGCTGCCGATTGGGACCCGCAGTATGGTGACCGCATGCAGAAGTTGGTGTTCATCGGCCAAAACTTAGATAAAGCCTACATAAAGTCCGAACTTGATAAATGCTTAACTGAATAGGAACGGTTCCATCCATGATTTTTTTGGAGTATAGGTATCTGAAACTACGCGCTTCGCGCTATCCCTCCCACCGCTACGCGGCGGGCCCCTCCCGTTCACAAGCCCACGGGCGGCCATGGTTTCCTATACCTATACTCCCAAAAAACCACAAATGAAACCGTCCCTATTGAGAGAATTCTGCAACCAGAATGGAAGAACTTGAACAAATATTGTCTGAGCATGGGGTGAAGGCCACGGCAAACAGGCTGCTGGTTTTGAAAGCGTTGGCAGAGAGTCAGCGTCCTCTCACCATGGCTGAGTTGGAGGATAAGATTGACTCTATTGACAAGTCCGGCATATTCCGTACCCTGATGCTTTTCAAGGAGAACCACCTGCTGCACCAGATTGACGACGGCTGTGAGGGTGTACGCTACGAGCTATGCCACGCGCACGGTGATGTAGATGATGACCGCCACGTGCATTTTCATTGCGAGGTGTGCCACCGCACATTCTGTCTGGAAGAGCTTCCCATACCCCAGGTGACTTATCCCGACGGTTTCCAGGTGGAGAGCGTAAACTACATGGCCAAGGGAATCTGCCCGGAATGCGCCCGTAAAGGCCACACCCACCATACCCATCATCACCTTCAATGAACCGCGTCCTGCTACATACCTGCTGCGCACCTTGTAGCGGAGCCATCATAGAGTGGATGCTGGCAAACGGCTACACTCCCACCATTTACTACTGCAATCCCAACATATATCCCTATGAGGAGTATCTCATTCGCAAGGAGGAGTGCACACGTTATGCAACCGGCCTGGGCCTGGAGATAGTCGATGCCGATTATGACCACTCCGCTTGGCAGTGCTGTATTGCAGGTCTTGAGGGTGAACCCGAACGCGGAGCCCGATGCCTGGAGTGCTTCAGAATGCGTCTTTTGAGTGCAGCCCGATATGCATCGGAACACGGATTCAAGACCTTTACATCGACCCTTGATTCAAGCCGATGGAAACGTCACGACCAGATTGTTGAGGCAGGCCAGTGGGCCGCAGCACAGTTCCCGGGGCTTACCTTCTGGGATAAGAACTGGCGCCAAGGGGGCCTGCAGGAGCGCCGCTCAGAGATAATAAAGGAGCAGGATTTTTACAACCAGCGCTACTGCGGTTGCGAGTTCAGCATGCAAGCCATGCATGATGACAAAAAAATGGCCCGACAGCGCATAAAGCGCCTCATATCGGTAATGACTCCGGAACAAAAATCCGCTCAGTCCGCCGCCGTTTGGGAGCGTCTTGAACAAACGGATGCATTCCGTAAAGCAACCGACATACTGGCATACTGGTCAATGGATGATGAGGTGCAGACACCCGCATTCATTGAGAAATGGACCACCGTCGGCAAGCGTTTCTACCTGCCATCCATACAGGGTGATGACCTTATAATAAAACGCTACAACGGCACTTTGCATCCGGGTGAGCAGTTCGGAATACCCGAGCCTGACGGAGAGCAGGTAACAGACCTGAGCCCCATCACGCTGGTGCTGGTCCCGGGCCGCTCGTTCGATGCCGCCGGCAACCGAATGGGCCGAGGTCGCGGATTCTATGACCGCCTGCTACCACAGTTGCCGCACGCACTTAAGGCTGGAGTCTGCTTTGACTGCCAGAAACTACCCTCCGTGCCGGTGGATGAAAACGACATTAGAATGGATTTTGTGATATGATACTCTGGTACTCCGGATGCGGCAACAGCCGCTTTGTGGCCGAAACCCTTTCAAAGGAACTCGGTGATGAGAGAATGATATTCATCCCCGAGGCCGCCCGCCAGGCAGCGGCTTTGGAATTCGGCCCGGATGAGGTACTTGGAATAGTCTTTCCCGTCTATTCATGGTCCGTACCCAAGTTGGTATCGGAATATCTGCGCACGGTCCATGTAACAGGCCGTCCGGCATACGTATTCGCAGCCTGCACCTGCGGCGATGAGACGGGACTTACGGAGCGTCATCTCAAGAAAGACCTGCACAAACAGGGCCTCACGCTTGACGCATTCTTCTCGTTCCAGATGCCCGAGACCTACATCAATCTGCCCGGTTTCAAACTTGATACACCGGAGAATGCTCAACGCAAGATAGAGGGCACTAAAGCAAGCCTTAAGGATGCTGTGCAACTCATAAAGGAGCGCACCAAAGGCAGTTTCAACAAGCTCAAGGGAGGATCATCATTCCTTAAATCCAACATCCTCAAGCCCCTGTTCTACGGTCTACTCATAACCGACCGCAAGTTCACGGTATCGGACGCCTGCATCGGCTGTGGAATATGCGCCAAGAACTGCCCCCTGCAGAACATCACAATAGAGAATGACCGCCCCAAATGGAACGGTCATTGCACCAATTGTATGAGTTGCTACCACCGGTGCCCCAGGAACGCCATCAATTTTGGCAGCGCCACCCAGGGCAAAGGTCAGTATTACTTCAAACAGGAGGAATGATTGTCATAATCAGTTCATTCTGAAAGTAACCGGAACAGTGTATTTCACGCATACAGCCTCACCTCTCTGCTTTCCGGGAGTCCAGGCCGGCATAGAACTTACCACCCTTAATGCCTCAACATCAAGTTCAACGCCTTCGGGGCCTGCGCTCTTTACAACCGCCGGGTCAACTATCTTACCATCCTTATTGATCACAAAAGTAACTAACACGCGACCCTGAATATTGTTTTCCTTACATCTCTCAGGATATTGTAAATTACTTCTCAGGTATTCCAGCAGAGCCTCTTCTCCACCCGGAAACTCAGGCATTTCCTCCACTACCATAAACACCTCATCAGTTGAATCGGCCTCCCCAATTTCATATTCTTCAATATCCCAATAAACATCGGTAGGGGGTGCATCCTTCGTATTCACATCCATTTCAGTGTTTGTATCCTGTTTGCAGGCCGATGAAACTATAACTGACAATGCCACTACGGGCAACATGAGCAACGCTCTCAGGCGTGCCCAAGGATTTGTTGAATGTCTGTTCATCATAACAATTCTTTTTTTGGTTGAACAATTTGAGAAATTATTTGTGGTTGTCGCAAAACTGCCCTGCAGTGCAGCACGGACAAGACAAATCTGATAACGGCGGCCGTCAAAACCATCCTCCAGGACCTGCGCATCGGCCTCAAACTCATGGGCTATAATCATAGCGCCGTTCGACTCATAATCCTTACGTGAAATCACTATGCAGTTACGCCAGCTGAACGGGGCATAGTTGCGCTCGGTTATAACCAGACGGGTTCCGTCGGCAAGCATTCTGGAACGGCAGTGGCAGATAATCTCAGAACTCAGTATGCCGATTACAATCCTTAATAGACAGAATATCACTCCTGCCAGATATACAACCGTAATTACCGATAATATACTTATGTTACCTGACTCCGTTGCCTGCACGTTATTTACGCCCGATGTACCATCGGCATAAATCATAATTTCACTCAACATGTAGTTAATAGGTGCCGATGCCCTGCTGCTGATGCTATGAAAATGCATGACCGGTATTACTGCAGCCAGTGCAAGTGTTGCCAGCAGCACAAAACGGTTGAAACCGTGGAATGTGGTTCGGCTCAGCGTGAGGCGGTAAACTGTCACCATCAAGGCAAGCGATATGGCGGATACTATAAGGTAAATCATGACTTTGCGGTTTCAAGCATGTTCAACATATCAATAAGCTCACGTACATCGGAGTCACTCAGACCCGATTCCATAATAAAGGTATTGACCATTGACCGGGCAGATCCGTTAAAGAGCTTATCCTTCATCTCGGTCAGGGTCCATCGGGTGTACTCACCTTTTTCTATTATGGGATAGTAGATGTGCTTCTTACCCTGTGCCTCATAAGATATAAACCCCTTCTGCTCCAGTATGCGAAGGAATGTAAGTATTGTATTATAGGCCGGCTTGGGCTCAGGCAAGAACCCCACAACGTCCTCAACACCGCAATGCCTGTGCTCCCAGAGCACGCTCATTACCATCTGTTCTTTCTCGGTCAATGCTTTCATTTTTCTAACTAATCTTTTAGTTGACACAGCAAAGAAAAGTCCTCGGCGCCCTTAACGCAAGCAAATCCATCAGAAATTCTGCAATTATGCAGGACTTTAACCTAAACTTTTAGTTGTTAACAAACGCGCCCCCATCACGCGCCCCTTGACCTTAGGGAGCTATAACGCACGTACAGCCATTTCTCTCCATAAGGTGAGTGGAGAGTGGCGCTTTGCCAAAGTGTCCCACAGTCACCCCCGCGAGAGCGCTCTCTGGGGCCGATGAGCGTGGGACACACCCCCATTTTAGGGGGTATGTAACACAGCAACCCCCTCCACAGAGCGTGTGGAAGGGGTTGGTGTGGGACACTTTGGCGAGAGACGCCAGAGGTGCTCAGAGCACCTCGAAGTCGAGTGACTGAAGGTCCTTGTCGTCCGATGATGAGCCGTACAGGATCTTGTACTTGCCACTAAAGGTCGATACCTCATCAATCTTCTCATCATAGTACTGGAACGACTTGCCAGTCAAAGTGATAACGGCATTGCCAGTCTCACCAGCCTTAAGAGTTACGCGCTGGAATCCCTGCAGACCCTTGATAGGAGCATTGGGGTTGTCAAGGCTCTTAACGTAAACCTGAACAATCTCAGTACCCTCACGCTTGCCTGTGTTGGTAACAGGAATGGTGATGGTTACGCTGCCGTTCTTTTTCATTGACTTCTTTGAGATGGATGCCTCACCATACTTATAAGTGGTGTAGCTCAGACCATATCCGAACGGATAGAGAGGCTCGCCCTTAAAGTAACGGTAGGTGCGGTTCTCCATTGAGTAATCAGTAAACTCAGGAAGCTGATCGGTTGACTTGTAGAATGTAACAGGCAGCTTTGCGCTGGGGTTGCAGTCACCGTTCAGGATCTCGGCAAGTGCCTGGGCACCGCCCTGACCGGGATACCAAGCCTGGATAAGAGCATCAAACTGATCCTCAAGTGAGCCGAATCCCATGCAAGAACCTGCGCAGTCAACAAAGATAACGGGCTTGCCGGTAGCGTGCATGGCACGGATAAGACGCTGCTGAACTGCAGGAATCTCAATATCGGGCTTGTCGCCGCCCTCACCCTCCATTGAAGGAGTGATACCACCTATTATAATAATTGCATCAACATTCTGGGCTACAAGGCTCTTGCCAAGATCCTCAAATTCGGCAATCTTCTGAACGCAGAACTGTGCGTTAAGACGGGCAAACTGACCGGTTGCGTGTGTATACTCAACCTTAATGTCATAGCTCTGACCCTTAACAACCTTAAATGACTTCATCTGCTGCATTCCGCCGCGGCCACCAAAACCGCCAAAACCGCCGAATCCGCCAAAACCGCCACGGCCACCCTGGCCGCCCTTAGCCTCCTCGACCAGACGTCCGTTTACATAGAGTTTGTAACCGTTGTCTGAGCTGATGTTATAGCTCATGTCACCGGTGAACGGAGCAACCAGCTTACCGGTAAGACGTGCAGAGATATTGTCGGTCTGATCCAGACCCTCTACAAAGTTGTAAGCACCAAAGTTGCTGAAGTTAACCTCCTTATAGTTGCCTGTTACGGCAGGAGCGCCCTTGAACTCGGTGTTCTTCCAGAACTCACCCTTAAGACCCTGTCCACCGTTAATATCCTGAGTGTAGTATGTGGTGTAGTACTCGTTGCGGATTTCGCAGGCACGGTCATAAACAATCTCGGTGTTGGGGAAGAACTTCTTGATACCATCCAGCAGAGAACGGGTGTGCTCCTCGGTGGGGCTGCCGCCGTACTCACCGTTCATCATGCTCTTGTCATCGGCATTAGGACCTACAACAGCAAGCTTCTTGATGTTCTTGTTGAGAGGAAGAACGCCGTTGTTCTTGAGCAGTACCATTGACTGACGTGCAGCCTCAACTGCAAGCTGGTCATTCTTTTCACTGCTTATAACGTCCTCACCAAAGTTTGCCCAAGGCAGCATCTCGGCGGGATCAAACATACCCAGTTCAAAACGGCCCTTGAGCACGCGGCGCAGAGCTACGTCAATGTCGGCCTCGTTAATTTTACCGTCCTCAAGACCCTTGGTGAGTGACATGAATGCCTTACCGCACTCCAGGTCTGTACCTGACAGGACTGCATCGACCGATGCACTCTCGGCATCGGGATGAGTACCGTGCTGGTTCTTGTTGTAGAAGTTGTTAATGGCATCGCAGTCAGTCAGCACGATTGCCTCATATCCCCACTTTTCACGAAGGATATTGGTAAGCAGACGGTCACTTGCGCAGCAGGGCTCACCCTCATAGCGGTTATATGCGCACATAACCTCCTGAACGTTACCTTCCTGAACCAGAGCCTTGAAAGCCGGCAGGTAGGTTTCCCAAAGGTCACGCATTGAAACCACTGCATCATAGCGGTGACGCTGGCTCTCAGGACCGCTGTGTACTGCATAGTGCTTTGCGCAGGCATGAGTCTTGTAATATTTGTCATCATCACCCTGCATACCCTTTACGTTGGCAACGCCCAGAACGCTCATGTGGTAAGGATCCTCACCGTAAGCCTCCTGACCGCGGCCCCAGCGGGGATCACGGAATATATTCACGTTGGGGCACCAGAATGTAAGCTCAGGATTGCCGGGAACGTAGTTGGCACCCATCTGAACATTGAAGATGTCATGATTTGAGCGGTTCCAATTTGCGCGGGCCTCATCGGACACAGCACTGAATACATCATAAACCAACTGCTCGTTAAATGATGCACCCATACCTATAGGCTGCGGGAATACGGTGTAGCCACCCTGACGTACGCCGTGGCAAGCCTCTGACCACCAGTTGTATGAAGGTATGCCAAGACGGTCCACTGATACGGACTTGTTCATGATGAGTCCCACCTTTTCCTCGGGGGTAAGCAGTGACATAAGGTTATCAACTCGCTTGTCAACCTTAAGTTTAGGATTCTGGAAAGCATATTCGTACTTTCCTCCGCCGCATGATGCCAGAAGGGCAACGGCGGCAACAGCAAAAATGCCGGATAATTTCTTCATAATGAGATGTTTAGTTATTTTGGATTGTGATTTTTTATCAAATGACGCGCAATTTACTAAAAAATTTTCACTTAACGTTTACTGTCCTTAAAATGATACCCTCCGTTCCGTCCTGGTATTGCACATCGGCCCTTAGTTCAGTCGTTCCGTTTTCAAGTACCAGCGTTGTGCCATTGTATTCCGTTCCGTTCACTTTCCACTGTACGGACTTGACAGGAACCATGCCCAAAGACAGCTTAAGTTCTATCTCTTGGTCGGCCTGGAAGGACTCAGGCAGCAGAATCAAAGGTTCGGGGGTAACACCGCAACTGACATGCTCCAACAAAGGATAATAATCACGGTTTTGGGCAACAGGCACCCATTCACCGTCATCGTCCTTTACAAACAGCTTAAAGCAATCGGTCAGCTCCGGGACAACCTGCAGCGTTGTTGTTTGGGTTGTATCAAATCTTACATATTCATCAAACCTGGGGAATGTAATGGAGCCATACCACCCCTCCTGACGGACAACAGTTCCTGACTGGTCCATAAGGCACACCTTAAATTCCTTTTTTACCCTTAACGGTGAGTTGAATCCAAAATAGCCTATCCTGAAACGTAAATCGTTCCCTTGAGTCAGATCATAAAACTTGACCGGAATTATACAATATGAATTATCGGCCACATAAGTCTGTATCTTCTCCTTATACGGCAGCTCAAAATTGCATGTATCGGGCGCAATACCTATTACGGCAAACTGGTTTTGGGAGAACTCATAACTGGAGGGAATCTTAAGATCCATGTTAAAGAATCCGTTCAACTTTCCTCCCCATCCCCAATTTATATGGAACATACTGTTATTGGACATATAACCGTCACACACAAAAGCATGTCCGTAGTTGGTGCCGTTTCCGGTATAATAAACCAACCTGCCATTGTCAATCTCATTCTTAATTATGGAGAACCATTGGTCAAGAGTGTATCCGGACCTTTGCATACCCACAACATTCTTGGAATAAGAGAAATGATTTTTCAGGGCATAAGCAATCCTTACATTCGATGCCGATGAACCCTCACTTGAATAATCCATCTGGACAGCCGTACCGCAGTCATACATGACCCTTGCCACTTTTGAAATCTGACTGTCACTCCATCCTGTCCGCTTGGTGGCATCGGTAAGGGGCATATCGTCCCAATCATAATAATGACTTGAAAGCGTATTGGGGCTTATATATGCTCTTTTTGTATAAGTAGTATAGCCTTCGGTAGTTCCATTACCCCTTTCCGGCCACTTGTTGTACCGCATTATTATGGAGAGTGCCGTTGCAACACAACCGGCATCGGACCTTTCGGATTCGCTTTTTATTTTTGGGCAGTACTGATTGTACGGGCTTATCTGGTCCCATTGGGCTGTCTCAAGCAAACGGCCCTCACTGGCAGTCAACCGAGGCATGACACCAGCCGTCAGGGCATCCCACTCGGCCTTGATTTGGTCCGATGCATTACCGTTTGAATTACGCACAGACTGTACACCATTTGCCACGCTCTCCATCCACCAGGAAAGGTTGTCGGGCAAATCTTCATCACTGAACCTGCCGGTATCAGAGTAACCTAGGACAGGAGTCACACGGTCATCGGCCGCAATTATTACCCAACCTCCCTGCGGGTTGTTGAAAATATAATAATCAGGTGTTGCCTGCTGGCCGTCACGCGACGCTGAATGCTGTGAGCTTGAATTCTGGAGTTCAGGAATCCCGGTCATGCCCATCAAGCCACCGGCCATACGCGCAGCCACATCGGGCCGAACAAACTCCGCCCGAACCCCCACAGCCAAAGCCAACGCCAACGCCAAAGTCAAAATCTTTCTCATATAGCCAACGCCAACGCCAAAGTTATCCTCATATAGCCAACACCAATCCGCTAGTACCCGACCTGCTTACAAGCCAAGCTATTCCATCCTCAACTTTTACGCACTCCATATAAATGGTAAAAGCGCTCTGTTCGGTATTACCAAAATGATTGAATGCAACAGTATATTCCGTTCCCGGGACCGGATTACCCTTACAGTCATAAACAAAGCAGTATTCCACCATTCCGTTCTTAAAATCAACCAGCTGCATTGAACGCCCAACCTCATTTTTCCGGAACGAGACCTGGGTCTGGCCTTCGGCATGAGCAAAACCGTACGTTATTGTATCAGGATTTGACATGTTGTACAATCCGTACAATCGCTGGTCTGTAAAGCTGTAACTTACGGTGTCTTTTTTAGGATCAGGCAGTACGGGGAACTCAGGGATTCCGTTTGTATTCCATGCCGACATCTTTACATCGTCCTGATCCAGAACCAGTTCCTTTGAAATGCTGTCGGTCAGTACAACCGGTCCTATATTCAGCACTTTGCCACGGGCGCTGCTGCAGTCATTCCGGACTATATTGATTTTCTTTCCGGATTCCAATGTAACATCAATATGCAAAGAGACATCTTGAGGCACGTATAACATTCCGTAAACATCATATCCGGCAGGCGAACGCATAGGCGTAACCTCCTTTTGGGGCATAACCGGAGTAAGTTTACCGGTAGTAAGGTCAAAATTGGCACTGGTCATCATACCCCTGACCTTAACTTTATTTATTGAACTGCCAGTACGGTTGTCAAGCAGGATCATAAGGGCCGTCATTGCGTGTTCCATCTCCATAACAACCGATGACTGCTGCGGGGAGCCCAATGTGTAGGACACCAGCAGGTTTGCCTTGTTCATTCTTTCAAGGGAATTCTGGTCATTGGGGATATCAACAACTACACTTTCAAGACCGGTATAAGACCCGTCATAAGGCCCGTACGCCATAAAGCCCACACTCCCGGTCTGGGCATACCCCCAGTTTATGCTCTCATCGGTAATAGCCCTGCCTTGGACCGATACGGTAAAAGGAACGTTATCGGCATTGACCGGAGACGCGCAGAACAATCCCATCCTGTAATCCGATGCGAACTGCTCATAACCGGTCACACGGACAGACATAGGCGAGCCCATCTTATAAGTATCATTGCAGCCGCAAAACACCACGGCAACCGCAATAACCGCCAGCCACAAGGGACAGTATTTCCTTATGCCTAAAAACATAACGCGAATTTACTCATTTATACTATAGAGTATCTCCTTAGTATCCAGAATTCCTTTTATATAAGTATCATGACGTACATACCCTACTCCTTTTGAATACCACGACACGTTAACCACATCGCGGTGATGACCGGGCCCCGATTCCACCTTGTGTTCCTGTACCACAATGCATTCAAAAGTTCCGGCGGGGACCGAAATGGTTTCACGGCGCAGGACTTTCCGGTCCGTGACCGACACCTGATATGTGAGCGGACCAACCTTGGCCTGCGCAAAAACGGGAGCAAGGGTATCGCCCGGCTGGATCTGAGCCGGCAGATTGGACAGTACGCCCTTACCGGTAGCATTGACTCCTATACGCGCCTTGATATACGATGCCGCAGCCTGGCCCACATCAAAACTTACGTCCCCTGTGCTTTTATCAACAATTGATTTTTCCAGGACATCATCGTGATAAAGCGGCTTTCCGTTCTGTTTGGTAAAGACCGACCGTGTGGTATAGAAAGTGTGGGTATCGGTCTCCTTAACATCGGTCACATTTATTTTATGACGCCAACGGAACTTGCCGTCACTGGCATCCTTACGCACATATTCAAGTGTGGCACTGGTGTTGTCCAGAAAATAGCCCTGAGCCCACAAATTGATCTCCCAAAGTGCTATAAGGCACATCAGGCACAAAAATCTCCTATTTGCACGCAAATCCATATCGGACACAAAAATATACTATTTGACTGATTATTATAGAAAATTAAGTATTTTTGCCACCAAACTTAAATAGATCCTTACGTATGAGAAAAACAATCCTTTTGCTTGCCGTAGCATTTTTATGCTCAGCATCCGCAAGTGCACAATTACTTAACAGACTGACAGAGAGAGCCGCACAGGCTGCCGAACGCGGTATTAGCAAAGCCGTAGAGAAAAAGGTGGAGAATACTACCGAAAAGGCCACCGAGAAAATACTTGGCGGTGCCGAAAAAGCCGTCGAGAAAGAGGTTGACAAGGCTGCCGATGCCGCTGCACAGGCTGCAACAAACGCTACTCAGGCCTATACAAACTCAGTTATAGAATCCTCAAATCAGATCAACGCAGCTGCCAACGAGCTTAACAGCACAGCCGATCCCACACGCGTTGGAAACGGCCGTCTGGAAAACGGAGCCGACCTGAGCGGTCTTATGGGTTCATACATGACTCTTATGGGCATTGAGACCCCAAAATACGAGGACAAGGGCGACGAGGTGCTCCTTACCTGGAATTACACACTTTTCAAGCTGGAGTGGCTGGCCAAATTCAAGAATGACGAGTGCAACGATTCCAAGATAATGTATCATTTCCAGACCGAAGAACTGGCAACCCAGTACTATCGTGATCATCTGGAGGACCTTGAAGAGGAGGACCGCAAATACCTGTCAGTTGACGGCAAGACCGTAACAATGAACAACACCACCGAATATCAAGGCAAAGACAAGATTGCCATCAAGGCTGAGATGCAGCAGATTGTTCTCAGCATGGGTGGTAAGTTGGAATAACCAAGAGGGAAAAATCCCCTTGCTATTTGATCAAAATGCAGGCTCCGCCTCCGGGTGCGAGCCTGATTTTTATTGTCTGTTTGCGGGTAACGCTTATGCCGGCCTGGGTCTTGAAGGTCTCGCGGTTGGTACGGTAATGGGTGTCATCGGCATCGGTATTTATGGTTGCCGTGAACTTGCCCTTACCCAGGAAACTCAGCGGAATCTCAATCTCACGCTCATCCTCATTGGTTGCGGCGCCGATAAGCCAGTCGCCATCCTTGTTCTGGCGGGCCATAACTATGTACTCACCAATCTCACCGGCCAGGGTTATGCTCTCCTGCCAGGGTTGTTTCTCGGCACTCAGGAACTCCAGCAGCGACGGATACTTCCTGTAATACTCAGGGATATCAGGAATAACGGTAGCGCCCGACCAGGTAATCATGGTACGTGCAATCTCACCTGTTACTGTGGACGGCACCTCCTGATTGTTGTCCTTACGGGTGGTTCGGCCCTGATGCAGCTCCAGGAATCCGTTGTTCTGGTCAATGGGACCTGCCACCATATTCACAAAGACCGATGTCACAAAGGTCTTGGGCTGGAATATCTGACGGCCGTCCAGCTGGGCCTTGCAGTACTCGCGCGTAACGGCATTCGGATATGTGCGCATCTGGCCAAACGGATGCACCGGATAGTCGTGATAATCAACCATAAGGTGATGCTTGGCGCACAGAGCCGTAATCTCCTGGGTCTTGCGGTTCTTCTCCTGCGGATTACCGTTCATAAAGCCATACTTTACGCCGCTTGCACCCCACTCCTCATACTGAGTCATGGTCTCCTCAATGGGATAGTTGGTGCCGGCCACATCGTTCAGATAGAGCCACACGCCCACTCCTTTATCCTTACCATATTTTATTATGCGCTGCACATCGCGTGCCTTGTCACCCTTGGTGGGATCGGAATCCTTCTCAAACTCGGGGCCGTACCAGTTGGCATCCAGAACCAGCCCCTGGAAGCCTTGCTCAGCAGCAAAATCAATCATTCGGGTCCATGAATCATAGTTCATGCCGTAATGATAGCCGTCCCAGACAGCGCCGTCAATGCGCCAGTCCCACAGATATACGCCGGGGCGCACCCAGCTGAAATCTCCCTCCGGCTCGGGGTTGAGCAGTTCCAGCAGGTGTGAATCCACCAGATCACCAGGAGTCTTGCCAACCATCAGCACACGCCACGCACCAGTAAACTCATCATCAACAGCAGGAGGCAACACACTCTTTTCAGGAATAATGCTCATTGTGGTTGAGCCACTCTCCGAACGCAGTCTCATAGGCCATCCTTCAGCACTCAAGTCTGCCTCATGCAAGCCCATATACAAGTCATCGGCCGCCTTGATAATCATTATCGGCAGGCGTTCTCCATTAGCATCGGACAACTTTTCAGGACCTATATTATGACGTTCACCATTATAATACCAAGCGGTATAATCACCCGCAAAAGAGAAATCAGTGTGCTCATATAGATCAGACACCTCATTTTTCATGGCTCTGACCGGCTTCATCCTGAATGCCACACCGTCATTATATACACGCACTTCCATAGTGAATATACCTGCGGGCGATGATGCTGTAGAAATCTGAAATGTACGGGAGTTATAAACATCCTTAACCTCCGAACGCTTTCCCCACAGCGGTTTCCAAACAACCAATGTTGGTCCCGTCTCCTCCGATAAAGCCATAAGGGATGCAACATCACACGCATTGTCAGCACTATGCGTATAACCCACCTCCGACCAATCAATAACATCCTTTCCTGCTACAGAAACCTTATATGTAAGTTTAAAAAGCTGAGAACTCTTAAGGCTGAAACAGATCTTCTTGTCAGGTGATTTCACCTCAAAAACATCAGACTGTGCACTAATCTGGCAAAGGAATGAAACAGCAAACGCTGCAAGCAAAAACAGTTTTCTCATAATTGGTTC
>Ga0310695_10005498_pt1 | contig 22075 bp, 20 predicted proteins | sample RumenRJG_04DNA_FD_203882 | JGI IMG/M metagenome (GOLD analysis project Ga0310695, IMG submission 203882) | Bovine rumen microbial communities from Lethbridge, Alberta, Canada - RJG_04 (v2) (version 2) | ecosystem: Host-associated > Mammals > Digestive system > Stomach > Rumen | place: Canada...
ACTGACATGACAGAATCGATGATAGTTGAGGCGGTGCGCGCCGCCGGCGGGCCATCTGCGCTCGACCAACAGGGCGCGGGAGTCGGCTCGGCTCAGCCGATGGCCGATCCGTCCGCCGTGAGCCGATTCCAGGCCGCGATGGGCGCACAGGGACCTCAGGGGGTGGATCCGGTCCCGTTCGCGAGCGAGGTCGCAGCTTCCTGGCACTCGGCGCATTTGAACAACCAGGGCATCCTGCACCGCATTCGTGCGCTCTCGCAGCTGGGACGCATGCACGGGCCGTCGTCTGCCGAACTCGTCGAGCTGCAGTATGAGGTGATGAACCTCTCGTTCCAGCAGGAAGTAGTCGCAAAGGTCGCCGACAAGACGTCGAACGCGGTCCAGACGCTCGTCAAAAATCAGTAGTTTGGAGTTGGAGTTCAGAGTTGGAGTTGGAGTTAGGAGTCAGGGGTCAGTAGTCAGGGGTCAGTTGTCAGGAGTCAGTAATAGTGGTTAGTGAAAACATTATAGAAAGGACGGCAAAATGAAAATCGCGATATTGGTCGTCGCCGCTGCGTTGTTGTTGGCGGGATGCGACAAGGAGACAACGCTTCACGCGGGATTGGAGGAGCAACAGGCCAACCTCGTGATGGCGGCGCTTCTCGACGCTGGAATCGCCTGCAGCAAGGAAGCCGGCGAGGAAGGCACGTGGAACGTCATGGTGTCTGAACAGAAGTTCGCTGCGGCGGTCAACCTCCTGGAAAGGAAAGGTCTCCCGCGCCGTGCGCACATGGGCATCGGCGAGGTGTTCAAGAAGACCGGCATGATATCTTCGCCGTCCGAGGAGCGCATACGCTTTATGGACGCGCTCGCCCAGGACCTCGCGAAGACGATTTCAATGATTGACGGAGTTGTCGATGCGCGCGTGCACGTGGTCCTGCCCGAGAACGATCCGTTCGCGCGAAATGCGCTCCCTTCCTCCGCGGCGGTCGCGATACGTTCGCGTTGGGATGCCGACATAACCGACATAGTGCCTTCCGTAAAGGGACTCGTAAAGAACGCGATCGAGGGTCTTGCCTACGAGAAGATAATGGTGACGATATTCAAGGATACGCCGCCGAATAAGTAGGTTGAAAAGTTGAAAGGTTGAAGGATTGATGTCGAACGACGAGAGACAGTTTCTGCTTACGGCCGTATGGATGTTCATGCGGCACGGGCAGCCAGCGCGCGCGCGGGCCGTGTGCGCCGCTCTTGTCGACGACAATCCACGCGACGGAGTGGCGTCCGTCGCTCTCGCCGAGCTTATGCTCGACTCTGGCGAGGCGGCACGTGCCGTCGAGACGCTTCGCGCGGCAGATGTGCCGCCAGAACTCGCCCATGCCGCCGCGTTTCTCGAGGCGCGCGCGTTGAAGATGGCTGGGCGCGAACGCGAGGCGGAGAGCAGGTGGAGCAGATACCTCGAGTCCAGGAAGGGAGGCGCGCGGCAATGGACGGCGTGAAGGAGAGAGTTCAAAGTTCAAAGTTTAAAGTTTAAAGTGTAAAGTTTCAAAGTGTAGAGTTGATGCCAAATGTAGTAAATATAACGCTTGACGAGGCAAGGGAGCTGGTTTCCAACCGGCTTCTCTGGCCGCGTGTCAGCGAATTCCTTTGGGATTTTGCGCCCCAAGTACACGAGTCTTGGCTGGAAGATGTTTTAGCCACAAAGAACGCAGAGAACGCAAAGAATGGGAAGAATGCCCTTTGCGACCTTTGCGCTCTTTGCGGCAAAGAAAGAAATGCACCACGCGTCAAGCGTTACATTCTTGAGTCGCTTGGCGTTGAGCCGTGCTTCCACACGTTCCCGAAAGAGGACGGCAGCCGCATATTGCTTCTTGACAGCGCTACCCTTGAATCGGCCGCGAAGTGGCTTGGCGCGCTTGCCTGTGCGGAATCGCTTCGCCGCGTCACTTCCGGCGAGGTCGTGCGCGGACTCAAGTCCAAGCTCCGCGGCATCTATCCTGAAGTATTCGGTTTTTCCGAATACTTCAGGAAGTTGAAAGTTGAAAATGTAAAATGTACAGGTGGGGAAGACGTCGGGGAGCACATTGTCAGAGTTGGTTCTTCTCTGCTTTTTGCGCTGGTCGGCCAACTTCCCAAACCTCTGCGCGATCGCCTTAGATTCAAGCTTCCAAAGGCTCTTTCGTCGGGCGAATGTTCCGATTCTCAACTTTCAGCTTTAAACTTTAAACTTTCAACTTTGCAACTTCTATTGAAGTTGCGATTCCCGGAGGCGTACAAGTTATGCTGCTGATAAACAAGGGAGACTTCGTCCTGCAGTCCGACCGCCGCGTCGTAAAGGCCGCGGACGTTGCGACCATCCGCTCGTCCGCCGAGATAGTCGCCGCGGCGGAGGCGCAGGCCGCCCAGATCCGCGAAGACGCGAAGGCCGCCTACGAAGAGGAGCGGAAGAAGGGCTACGACAAGGGCATTGCCGACGGCAAGACCGAGATTGCGATGCAGAAGCTCGATCTCGTGGATTCGTCCGTGGCGTTCATGGAGAACGTCGAGGAGAAGATGTCCGATATCGTGATGAAGGCACTGAAGTCGTGCGTCACCGAAATCGGTGACCGCGAGATGGTGATTCAGATCGTCCGTAAGACGATGGCTGCGGTCATCCGCACCCAGCGCCAGGTCACTCTCAAGGTCGCGCCCGAACTCGTGGAGACTGTCCGTGCGCGCGTTTCAGAACTCACCGCGACGTTTCCAACGATCGAGACTTTCGACGTTGTGGAGGATCCGCGCCTCAAAGGCTCGGCGTGCGTTCTCGAAACCGAGGCCGGCGTCGCCGACGCATCGGTAGAGAGCCAGCTCGCCGCAATCGAACGGTCGCTAAAGAAGCACATCGCCAAGGAGCATTGATGTCAACGCCGTTCGACTATATCCCTGAGGTGCTAAACCGAGCCGTCGAGGACGCGCAGCCCATCGACGTCAAGGGCAAGGTCATCCAGGTAGTCGGCACCATAATCAAGGCGTCCGTCCCGGGCGTTAAGATCGGCGAAGTGTGTCTTCTGCGCAATCCGTGGGAAGATGTCGAGGTCCAGGCCGAGGTTGTAGGTTTTACGCGCGACGCAGTCCTCCTGACAGCGCTTGGCACGATGATCGGCATTTCCGCAGAAACCGAAGTCATACCAACTCGTCACGTGCAGATGGTTCCGGTGGGGGATCATCTCCTTGGTCGGGTTCTCGACGGGCTTGGTCGCCCCATGGACTTGGACAAGAAGGGGATTCTTCGTCCCGACGGATACTATCCTGTATACGCCGAGCCGCCGTCTCCGCTTGAGCGCAAGATAATTTCCAAGCCCATTTCGCTTGGCATCCGCGCGATCGACGGGCTTCTTACCTGCGGCGAGGGGCAACGTATGGGGATTTTCGCCGCGGCTGGCGGAGGCAAGTCGACTCTGCTCGCGTCGATCATTCGCAACACCGAGGCGGACATCACGGTTCTTGCTCTTATTGGCGAGCGCGGGCGCGAGGTCAGGGAGTTTATCGAGAAAGACCTTGGCCCTGAGGGGCAGAAGAGAGCGGTGCTCGTCATATCGACGTCCGACCGTCCTGCTATGGAGCGTCTCAAGGCGGCGTATGTCGCGACCTCTATTGCGGAGAGCTTCCGGGACAAGGGAAAGAGGGTTCTTCTTCTTATGGACTCCGTGACGCGCTTCGGGCGAGCGCAGCGTGAAATCGGCCTTGCCGCAGGAGAGCCGCCGACGAGGCGCGGTTTCCCGCCGAGTGTCTTTTCCGAGCTGCCAAAGCTAATGGAACGCGCGGGCAATTCTTCCAAGGGTTCCATCACGGCGCTTTACACGGTTCTCGTAGAAGGCGATGACATGACCGAGCCAATAGCCGACGAGACGCGCTCCATTCTCGACGGGCACATCATCCTCTCTCGCAAGCTCGCGCAGCAGAACCACTATCCTGCGATCGACATATTGGCGTCTATCTCGCGCTGCCAGTCCGCCATCATTCCAAAGGATCACAAGGCCGCGGCCTCGAAACTCCGCTCGCTGCTTGCCAAGTACGCCGAAGTTGAGCTCCTGTTGAAGATCGGCGAGTACAAGAAGGGTACAGACCCCGAGACCGACGAGGCGGTTGCGAAGATTGGAGCCGTGAATGCGTTCCTGAAACAAGGCCTCGACGAAAAGCCCGCCTACGCCGATACCATTGAGAAACTAAAAGAAGCTGTCTCCTAACCACTAACCACTAATCACTAACCACTGATCTCCAACTCCAACTCTAAACTCCAACTCCAAACAACTGACCCCTGACCCCTAACAACTGACCCCTATGTCATACTTCCTCCAGCCACTGCTGCGCATACGCGCAATGCGAGAAGACCGAGCCGCGGGCGAACTGACTGTTGCCCGTCGGGCTGTCGCAGAGGCGGAGCGCAAGCTTGAAGAGAGGAAGAACGAACTTGCCGAGTACGAGAGGACCAAGGAGGAGCGCCGCGAGCGCATATATGATGCGATAATCGGGCGGCCCGTGAGCCGTGATCGCATCGACATTGCGAACGAGGGCGTGGCGAGAATTGACGAGGAGGGCGTTCTCAAGGCAGACAACGTCACACGCGCGGAAGGTGAACTCAAGGATCGTGAGGCCGCGGCCGAGACAGCGAGGGTGAATTTTGCAGTTGCAATGAAGAACAGGATGAAGATCGAGGAGCACAAGTCCGTATGGATGGCGGATGAGGCCAATGAACAGGAACGTCGAGCCGAAGGGGAGCTCGAGGACTTTATTGTAAGGAAGCCGGAGATATGACAGTGGGTGCAATACAATTTGACGCGATTTTTTCGGATGCAGATTTCCTGCGCGTCGCGGACGCAAGCGGGCTTGCGCCGTTGACGTTCAATCCCCCTTCGCCGGATGCGCTTGGACGCTTTTTGTCGTCGATGTCTGGTGACAAGCCGGAGATAGGCTCTATTCGCCTCGCAATGGAGAGCATTGCGCAGAACATGTCGTCGCCAGGGTCAGTTGTGGTGCTGGTGCCAGACGCGCGACCTGTGGCCGTCGCCTCTTGTTCTAGTACGATTGTCGTTGAAAAGCCAGTCGTTGAAAAGCCCGTTGTCGAAACGCCAGTTGCTGCGCCCGCCGCGCCAGCCCTGTCAGCAACGCCAACTGCGCCCATAGCGCAAGTTGTCGAGCCGCCTGTCGTCGAGAATCCCGTTGTCGAAGTGCCAGTTTCGCCCGCCGCGCCAGCAACGCCAACTGCGCCTGTCGCGCACGTTGTCGAGCCGCCTGTCGTTGAAAAGCGAGTTGTCGAAGTGTCAGTCGCCGCGCCATCCGTGCTCGCAATGCCAACTGCGCCCGCCGCGCAAGTCGTCGAGCCGCTTGTTGTCGAAAAGCCCGTAGTTGAAAAGCCAGTTATCGAAGCGCCGATTGCGCCCGCTGCGCCAACAACGCCAACTGCGCCCATCGCGCAAGTTGTCGAGACGATTGTTGTTGAAAAGCCAGTTGTCGAAGTGCCCGTTGCTCCAGCCGCGCCAGTCGCGCCAGTCGTCGAGACGCTTGTCGTTGAAAAGCCAGTTGTCGAAGCGCCCGTTGCTCCAGCCGCGCCCGTCGCGCAAGTTGTCGAGGTTCCTGTCGTCGAGAATCCCATTGTCGAAGCGCCAGTTGCCGCGCCCGCCGCGCCAGCAACGCCAACTACGCCCATAGCGCAAGTTATCGAGCCGCCTGTCGTTGAAAAGCGAGTTGTCGAAGCGCCCGTTGCCGCGCCAGCCGTAGCAGCAACGCCAACTGCGCCCGTCGCGCAAGTCGTCGAGACTCCTGTCGTTGAAAAGCCCGTTGTCGAAGCGCCCGTTGCGCCCACCGCGCCAGCAACGCCAACTGCGCCCGTCACGCCAGCCGTCGAGACTCCTGTCGTCGAGAATCCAGTTGTCGCAGCGCCAGTTGCGCCCGTCGCGCAAGTCGTCGAGGCGCCTGTTGCGCCTGCTGCGCCCGTCGCGCCAGTTGTTGAGGCGCCAGTTGCGCCAACTGCGCCAATCGCTGAAGTGCCAGTGACTCCCGTCGAGCCAGTTGCCGAGTCGCCAGTCGTCAAGTCGTCTGCCGCATCCGTTGCAGAAGTGCCTACTGCCAAATCTGAAGCCGCTTCGGTAAAGCCTATGGTCGCTGGGAAGCGCACTGCGGCTCCTGAAGAAGTCGTCGTTATCGATCTCTCTCAGGAATCAGCACGTGCCGCGGCACCGCTCCGTGAAGCGCCTTTCGTGGCAGCTGCGCAGCAGGAGATCGCTGCTTCGACGGCAAGTGCGCGCACCGAATCCATTATCGAAGTAGTGAATAACGTAGCCGAGGCGATTGCCGACCAGATACTCGTTACGCCCTCGCTCGTGCGCGGCGAAGGCCAGATGATCGTGAGACTAAAGCCAGAGGTTCTTGACGGGTCGGAGATCCACCTTTCGTCTGAAAGTGGAACTCTCGCCGTTGAAATCGTCCCGTCGACGCAGAATGCCGCGAAACTTGCGACTGAAGCTATGCCGCGCCTCGAGACGGCACTTGCAGAGCATGTCGCCACCTTCCGCCAGGTCTCGGTCTCAGTCAGGAAAGGAAAGGTAAATGAAACCGTTTGAGATACTGTCTGCGCTCCCGCAGTGGGCCAAGCTTGATGCCGAGGCAATAGTCGACTCGCCTGCGTTCGCGATGACGTGCCGGCTTGGCGACGATAGTACGACGCTCGTACTCGGCGCGACACCGCCCGCAGATGCAATCTCTCTCTCGATAACACTCGATGACGAAGCGCACGTTCTCTCCCTCTGTCGCTCCCCTCGCTTCACGGAGCTGGAAGCAGTCTGGGATAGCCGTGCCGACGTTCCAGAGCCAATCTTGCTTGCGCTTGTCGAAAAAGACGCCGGCACAGTCTTTCAGCTAATTGAAAACGCCGTCCACAAGCGGCTCAAACTCGTCGGGCTTGCGACGCCCGATAGTCCTGATGCGCGAACTCTGTTCGCGCAGGTTGATGACATAGTGTTTGCGATTACACGCACGCCTGCCGTCGTATCCGCGATAGGCAATCTCAGAAACCTTGACCTCTCGCATGAGTCGATTCGCTCGACACCGCTTCGCGTTGTGACGGAATATGCCGCGTTTGCACTTCCGCAGACGGATATCGACGGGCTTGAAGTGGGCGACGCGGTGCTTTTGCCGGAAATCGGCACTGTTCCGGCGGGGCTTATCGTCGACGGGCGCTTTGCGGTTGGCGAGGGAGGTGTGTCGCGTTTCGCCGCAGGGGGGCTTGTGCGCGTCGTCGACGCCGAACCGAAGGAGATCACGCTTGGAGAGGTCTTCGACGCGGCAGATACGCCGCGCACCACCGATGCCAAGCCGTCTGGGCCGCTTAAGCTCCTTCTTGGCGCCAAGACAGTCGCGACGGGCAGTCTCGACCGACTTGGCGACCAGTCGGCATTCATCGTCGAATCCACAAACCCCTAACACCAACTCAAATCTCCCCACCACTCTCCAACTCCAACTCTGAACTCCAACTAAAAATTCCCCCACCACTCTCCAACTCCAACTCTGAACTCCAACTCCTACTCGCCATGTTTCAAACAGATCCATTTACACTTATACTGGTCCTCGTAGGGCTGTCGCTTCTTCCGCTTGTGGCGATGGTAGCGACAAGCTACTTGAAGATAGTGGTCGTCATCTCGCTCATACGAAACGCGCTCGGCATCCAGTCCATCCCGCCGAATATGGTCGTAAATGCTCTTGCGGTGATACTAACGTTCTACATAATGGCGCCGGTTGCGAGCGAATCGTGGGGGATAATCGCCGAGACGCAAAAGCAAAGGAACGCCGTTGCCGCCACGGCATCCGCTACGGCTGGGCAGGGACAGGCGGGGGCTGCTCAGTCCGCGCCGGCGCAGCTTGACCTTTCGACGATAGACATCGAAAAGGCGGCCGAGCCGTTCAGGGTGTTCCTCTCCCAGCACACAGCGCCGCGCGAGAGGGCTTTCTTCATAAATACCGCCGAGATGCTCTGGGGCAAGGACGGCGAGCCGGCCGTGGTCGATCCCGAAAGTTTCGCAATTCTCCTGCCGGCGTTCTGCGTATCTGAGCTCACAAAGGCGTTTCAGATTGGCTTTCTCGTCTACCTGCCGTTCATCGCGATCGACATCATCGTCTCCAACATCCTGCTCGCAATGGGCATGATGATGGTCTCGCCGGTGACGATTTCCTTGCCGTTCAAGCTGCTCCTGTTCGTCATGGTCAACGGCTGGACGCTTCTCATCCAGGGACTTGTGAAGGGGTACATGATTTGAAAGTTTAAAGTTTAAAGTTTAAAGTTGAAAGTTGAAAGTGCAAAGTTGAAAGTAGAAAGTGTAAAGTTGAAAGTAGAAAGGTTGAAAAGTTGAATGGTTGAAAGGTTTGAAGGAGTGTTATGAGCCAAGCTCAAATACTTGATTACGCCAAAACATGTCTCATCATCATCCTCAGGCTCTCGCTGATTCCGATCCTGGTGGCGACGGTGATCGGCATCATCGTCTCGCTTCTACAGGCGCTGACGCAGATACAGGAGCAGACGCTCGGCTTCGCCGTGAAGCTGATTGCGATTTCCCTCACGCTCCTCGCCTGCGCATCGTGGCTTGGCTCCACTCTTCTTCTCTACACCCAGGATATCTTCACACACTTCGCGCTGCTACGGTAGCCCATGCCCTATATTGAGTTCCATCGCTGGATTCTTGCGGCGGTTCTTGCCATGGCGAGAATCAGCGGGGCGTTTGCCATCTGTCCGGCGCTGGCGGACTCGATGATTCCGGGCGTTGCAAGAAGGGTGGCCGTGTTTGGCTTCGCGTGCCTTGTTATTCCCTTCGTAAAGAACGAGATGCCGCCGGGCGAGCCGAATCTCTGGATGTTTTCGATCCTCGCCTTCAAGGAGGCGATCATCGGATTTCTGCTCGGGTTCTTCGCTTCGATTCCCTTCTGGGTCGCGGAGAACATAGGCAACTTCATAGACAACCAGCGTGGCGCGACGATGGGCGAGGTGTATTCGCCGCTTTCGGGAGCACAGGTCTCGACGACTGGCATCTTCTTTACCCAGATAGTCTCGACCGTGTTTTTCGTCAGCGGCGCGGTGCTTCTCATGCTGGCGGCGCTCTACAAGAGCTACACTATCTGGCCGGTGTTCGTAGACGGGCTTTCCTTTACGCCCGGCGCGCCCTTGCAGATGCTTGGCACCGTAGACGACATGCTTAAGGCCACGGTCGTGATTTCCGCGCCCGTGATCATCGTGATGTTCCTCGCGACGCTTGGCCTCGGCCTCGTAAACCGCACGGCGCCCCAGCTAAACGTGTTCTTCCTCTCGATGCCTGTCAAGTCTGCGCTTGGCGTCGCGATGCTTATCGTCTATCTTCCATTTATAATGGATATGCTTATGTACACCAAGGACACAGAAATCCTCGCCCCAGTCCAGAATCTTCTAGGCAGATAATTTAACCACCCAACCAACTAACTACTAAACCACCTAACCATCCATGGCTGAGTCAAGTGGCGAGAAGACGGAGATGCCTACTCCCAAGAAGCTGCGCGACGCGCGGCAGAAGGGACAGGTGTGCACTTCCAAGGACATCGTCTCTACGGCGATTCTCGTCGTGTTGTTCGTGCTTCTCGGCTGGATGGGCATTGCGCTTGTCGACGACGCCTCTATGCTTCTTGGCTACATAGGGAACCGTATGAGCGGCGATCCTTTCGCGGCCACCAGCCAGGCGATGGGGATGACGGCGCTTGTAATCTGCAAGCATTCCTTCATCTTCGTCCTCGTCGCAGCCGTTATCGGCATTGCCGCCAACACCGCCCAGATCGGCTTTCTTTTCACTTTCGAGCCGCTAATACCGAAGATGGAGAAGCTCAATCCCGTCGAGGGCGCGAAGAAGATCTTCTGCATGAAGAACCTCTTCGAGTTCCTGAAGAACATCGTGAAGGTCTGCTTCCTCAGCTATCTCCTCTACAAGATTATCTGGGCAAGCGTTCCCGAACTCCTCACGATGTGCTACGGCACTATTGACGACATCTTCCCGTGCCTGAAGCTCATGCTGAAGCGACTCGCCGTCTACACGGCTTTTGGCTACATAGTTATCGCCATCGTCGACCGACTCTTCCAGGGGCGCAACTTCACGAAGCAGATGATGATGACGAAGGACGAGGTAAAGCGCGAATACAAGGAGATGGAAGGGTCTGCGGAAATCAAGCAGGCGCAGAGGCAGTTCCGCGACGAGATACTGAACGGGCCAGACCCGCGGCAGGCGGTCTCGAAGGCAAACGTCGTCGTCACCAACCCGACGCGCCTTGCCGTGGGCATACGCTTCAAGGCAGAGGAGGCCCCGCTCCCGCGCATCTGCGCGCTTGGTGCTGGACCAATAGCGAAGATCATCCGCGAGGAGGCGCTTGCCCTCGGAATCCCGATCATGGAGGACCGCCCCCTTGCACGCGCACTCTATGCCGAAGGCAGGATAGAGGAATTCATCCCCGACTCGCTTATCGAGCCGGTCGCGGAAGTCCTCAAGTGGGCCAAGCAGCTTCAGGACGCCAAAAAGGAAGAGGAAGAGCTCGACAGCGTGACGCTGGACGAACTGCCTCAAGTGGGGGGTGCGGCGGATACGGGAGAAACGACATAGTGGGAGAAGTTGTATGATAGACATGGAAAAGATATACAAGACAATAGCCCCGAAGCTGACGAATTGGCTCGTCGCCTCGGGTAGCCAATACGAAGAGGCGTGCGACCTCGTGCAAAGCACCTTCCTCAAGATATGGAAGATGCGCGACGATGTGCGCGACGACGCCGACGCCATCTCTGGTCTTGCCTTTACGATTGCCCGCAATCTCCGCAAGAACCTCGCGCGCGACAAGGCGCACTTGACTTTCGTCGGCGAGATACGCGATTCAGACGAAGGGGTCGTGGGTGACGCAGAGGCGTCGGCTGTCGGCATGACGGAGCGCCTCGACACCTTGCCGCAGCATCGCGAGACTTCGCAGTCCGATACGGAATACCTTCGCAAGCGCCTTTTGGAGGCGTTTGCGAAGCTTCCGCCCATCCTTCGTGACGCGTATACGATGTTCCAAGTAGGCGAAATGTCCGTGCGAGACATCGCAAATCAGACAGGAGTGAGCGAAAATCTTGTAAAAGTGCGTATTTTCCGCGCGAAAGAGAAGTTGAAGACGATTCTTGCAGATTTACATGTAACTTTTTAGCGGGATATGTGTATACAAGGCGAACACACGAAAGGAAATACGACAATGGAAATCAATCTTAACAACAATGGTCTTAACAACATCGGAGCGGGGCGCGAGGCGCTTGACACGGCTGCCATCGGCGTCGGACATGAGGCAAAGGTCGGCTCGGGCGTCAAGCCCCAGGACGCGGTTACGATTACCAATGCGCCTCGTGGCGTTTCTTCGGCAGAGCCAGTCTTCGATGTTCCCGACTCGGCGCTTTCGAGGGATGACGCGCTCGGCAAGCTCGTGACGGCGGCCTTCAACTTCCAGCCACCTCCGATGCCGGCGTTTACTGATTGAGCGTTAACGCGTGCGCCATTCGGTCATAGTCATGCCGTAGCGCTCGCGGAAGGCGCGTGCGAGACCGGCCGACGACTTCCATCCGCACATGTTCGCAATCGCCCCGAGTTGCTGGCGCGGGTTGGCGAGCAGTCGCTCCACTTCCGCGAAGCGCCGCGCGAGAATCGCCGCCCCTACGCTTTGTCCGTACGCGGCGCGGTAGCGGCCCTCGACCGTCCGTCTTGAACAGCCGAGCGCCGACGCGATGCCGTCGATGCCGATCGCCTCGAGTGCGTATGCGTCGATGAATGCGGCAATGCGCTGCGCCATCGTCATGCTGTCAACGGGGCGGACGGAAGATGCGCGGCGGACAAGCCGTCGTGGCGGAACGAGAATCGTCTTCTGCTTCCCGTTTTTGAACAGCCTGTCCAGCGCTTCGCCGGCGGCAAAGCCCGCGCCGGCGAAATCCTGTTCGATGCTCGAGACCTTTGGGGAGGCGTTTTCGCAGAACAGGGTTTCGTTGTCAACCGAGACGAGCGTGAAATCCATTGGACAGAAAAGTCCGCATTCCGCGGCGTATCGGAGAAATGTCGCGGCGGATATGTCGTTTACGGCGAAGACGGCGAAGGGTTTCTTCAGCTGCGCAATGTCTTCGACCCGCCTCACGACATGGAAAGGAACGCCGTCCTTGCGCATTCGCTCGCGAAAACGCTTTGCACGCCGCTTCGACCACGCCTTGTGCGGCATGAGTGAAAAGAATGCGCTCTCGGCCGGTTTGGACGCAAGAAGTTCGTCCGCCGCGAGATCGGCGATCGCTTCCGCGTCCGAGCAGACGGCAGCCTTCCCCCTCGATGCGGGGAAGTCGGTGTCGAGATAGACTGTCGGAATGTTGTCGAAGGGCTTCAGGTCGATCTTCCCGGTAAGCCGTCCGCCTTCAAGAATGACGCCATCCGGCTTCAGCGTCGAAACGATGTCTGCCAAGTCCCATGCAGTCCAGCCGAACTCTGCTTCGTTGACGATCCACCCGTGCGTCTTGGCCGCCGCGTAGATGCCTTCCAGTTTTACGGCATTGTACTTGTTGATCGTATGGGAGAGGAAGAGGATGTTCTTCATGTCCCCGCAATTTTACCATATCATCGGGTCGTTGCGCAATATGCAATATAAAATTATTGCGTAATATGCAATCTTAGAGTGTTCGCGTTGTGGTATAATACTTGCAAATATGCAAAAGGAGTATGCTGTGAAAACTTCGCAAAACTTCATGTTTTCCAGGGGTGGGTACCGTAGCTTCCTGATTGCCGCCGCCCTCTGCGGCGCGTCCGCCGCCTTCGCCGCGCTGCCCAGCGGCTACACGGAAGTGGACTACATCGCGTCGTCCGGCACGCAGCGCATCGACACCGGCGTCGTCCCGTCGTCCACGACGCGCGTCGTCTGCGACTTCAAATTCAAGGAGGTCCCAACGGACCGGGCGCGCAACGGCTGGGCCAGCGGCGGCTCTCTGGAGGCTTTCTGGTTTGGTGGCGACAACAACCATGCCACATTCGCGGCGTCCGTCTGCAACAACACCGTTGTGTCCACAACCGGTGTCGCGCTCGATACCAGCCGCCACACCTTCGATATTTCGCCGTCGGCGCTCAAGTTCGACGGAACCGAGTTCACGAACCTGGGGCAGACCCCGTACAGCAGCCGTAGCAGCACTGGAACGATGTATCTCTTCGCCGAGCGCCAGGGATGGAGCCCATCGAACGGCGCCTACTGCAAGATGGCGCTCTACTCGTGCAAGATCTACAGCGGGGATACGCCTGTCCGCGACTTCGTGCCGGCGGTGCGCGACTCGGATGGCGCGGTCGGTCTCTACGACACCGTGAGCGATGTCTTTTTCACGAACCGTGGCACGGGCGCATTCACCTCCGGGACTGACAACAGGTTCGCGATTTCCCCTATCGCCAACTGTTATGTGGGCCCGGATGAGCTTGCCGGCGGTGTCGAGCCAGAAGTGCGCGTTTACGACGATACGACAAGTTCATGGCTCGTCCTCGGCAGGGACTACACCGTCTCCTATCAGGACAACACTTCCTGGGGAGCCGCCAAGGCTGTCGCCACTGGAAAGGGCGACTATGCCGGGGAGATCGCGGAAGTCTCGTTTGTCATAGTCTGCGGCACGATGGTGACTGCGGACTACTCGCTCTCCGCCGACGAGGACTGGACGAACTACGATTTTGTTTCCATCGCTTCCGGCGTGACAATCGACCTCAATGGCCATAAGCTTACGATCTCCGGCCTCGACGGTTCAGGGACGATTACCGATTCCGTCGGCGGCGGCGAGCTTTGGATCGATGTTTGCGCCGGACGCCAGATCACGATAAGCAGCGTCGCGCTCACGGGCAAGCTTACGCTCGTGAAGACCGGCCCCGGCATGCTTTCGGCGGCCAAGGCAGGGCAGACGTTCACGGGAGGGACGAGGATCGTCTCCGGTGTCGTGAAGTATGCCTGTAGCAGCGACGGCAGAATCGACGTCACCCATCCGTTCGGCTACACGTCCGCCACCGCAATGGGGCCGATCACCATCGAGGAGGGGGGCATTCTCGACCCGGGCGGCTCGCTGTCCTGGGGCAACCACACGCTGATCATCAACGGCGGCATGATCTCAAACACCGTTGCAGGCAGTGGCATGACCTACGGCATCTTCAACCCGAAGACGACCGTAAACGGCGACTTCACCTTCGCCACCCTCGAAAACTACGCGTGGACGGTTCCCGACCCCTCGGGCCACACGGTCACGGTGGACATCGGCGTCGTCAAGACATTCTATGTGGCGACCTTCGTCGACTATCCTATCATAACCGGCGGACGCATGAATGTTGTGCGCGGCGGCAATCTCGCCACTTTCTTGGCTAAGCCCGCAGACTTCCACATGGTTGATCTCGATTGCTTCAACGCCGCGCTGAATCTGAGCGAGACGATGTCCGTTCGCGACTATGGACCGCAATACACCGGCAACTACGGCAAGGGAAATGTCGCGCTGGATGTCTATGGCACCTTCACGCCGGCGTCGAACTACTTCTACGGCCCGACGATGCAGAATGGCTCGGCCATCGACCTCTCGGCGAAGACCGACGCGTGGTCGGTTACCTCTTCGCTTACCGACGGCGGCAACAAGACGACGAAGTTCGCCGCCGGCGCGACGGTCACCGTGATTCTCGGCGAAAGAAAGTGCAAAGTCGGCGACAAGGTGATTTCCTGGACGACCGCGCCCGATTCCACTGTCAGCTTCACGAGCAAGAGGGCGACGTTCGAGTCCCGCTCCGACGGCCTCTACATCACCGAATGGAAGGGTTCCGGCCTTTCCATATTCGTGCGGTAGCCGTTGGTTTTGCTATAATATTCGGCATGGGAAAGTTTTTCGACATTGCCGGGTTTCACAATCCCGCGAAGGGCTGCATGGGGATTGCGTTGCTGTTTGTCTGCAGTGCGCTTTTCTCGGCTGAGGTGGAGAATATGCCGCCTGTAGCTTCGGCGAAAGTGCCTGAAGCGAAGCACGTCTTTTCGATGTCGTGCAAGGTGACGGCGGTGAACGGCGACCTCGCGACGGCGGAAGGGCGCGCGAAGGCGATAGCTTGGTGGAAGAAGAACGGATTCTCGAAGCTGTGGCTCGAGAGCTACCGACACGGCGAGCGCGTGCCGACCGAACGGCTTGTCGAGGAGCGCGATGCATTCCGCGCCGAGGGCTTCGAGGTCTGCGGCATGATAACCCCGACGATGCTGAACGACCCGAAACCCGGCGCAAAGGAGGCGCAGATGGTCGTCTGCTGGAGCGACCCGAAGGCGCGGGAGCGCATGCGCGAGGAATGCGCGCGCGCGGCGAAGGTCTTCGACACGGTGATCATCGACGACTTCCTGTTTTCCTGCTGCGGTGACGGCTGCGAGATATGCCGCGCAGACAAGGCGGCGCGGAATGTCGCAGACTGGGAGGAGTACAGGCGGACGCTCATGTACGAAGTGTGCGAGTGCGACATTCTCCCTGCCGCGAAGAAGGCCAACCCGAAATCGCACTTCATCATCAAGTATCCGTGCTGGTGGCGCCTTTACGAGAAGCGCGGCTATACTCCCGCGCGTCAGGCGGCGCTCTTCGGCGAATGCTGGGTGGGGACCGAAACGCGTGACGCGAACCCCGAGCCGATACAGGCGTGCTGGATCATGGCGTGGATGAACGAGATCACAGGCGGCAGATGCGGCGGCGGGTGGTACGACGCATTGGACTGCACGCCGGAGAAATTCGTGGAACAGGCGTACTACACGATTCTCGGCGGCGCGAAAGAGTCGCTTGTCCACTGCTACGACTATCTGCTCTCGGACGACCCGGGGCGGACGCCGTTCGGCGAAAAGGCGGGTAGCCCGCGCAAGTGCCGCGAGGCGTTCGAGCGGGCAGCGCCGGAGCTGCGCAAGCTTGCCGACTTCGTCAGCGGTGCGGAGCGCGGATCTTTTTCAATGGGCGCGGACGGTGTCTCTGCGCACGAGTTCACGAAGGGCGGCAGGCGTTTCGTCGCCCGCCTCAACACAAAGAACGAGCCTGTCGCAGGACTTCCCGCTCATGGCTTTGAGCTGAAGGAATGAACATACAGAAAAAGTATATCAATAAGCTCTGACCCTTCTCTTCTCTTTTAATTTTTGGGGAAATCTCTCGGCTGACATCGCAATGATCACCCCAAAATATGAGAATTATGGTACAATTCTCAAATCTGCAAAAGGCAAAAGGAGTGTGTCATGACAACTTCGCAAAACAACAGGTTTTCTATGGGTGGGTACCGTAGCTTCCTGATTGCCGCCGCCCTCTGCGGCGCGTCCGCCGCCTTCGCCGCGCTGCCGTCGGGCTATTGCGACGCGAATCTCGCAGACTTCCCGCGGCTCGCGGGCGAGACGGACGATTCGCCGCGCTTCGTCCGCGCCATATCCGCCGCGCCCAACGGCGTTCTGTGCGTTCCGAAAGGCGAGTATGACATTGGCTCGATGATTCTGATTACAAACCGCTGCTCGCTTTCGATGCATCCCGCGGCGCATCTTGTGGCGCGGGCGAAGATGAAATACGTCTTGTTCTGGGATGGCGCGGCGGACTACCATGCGCTCTCCGTCTACAATCCCGATGGTTCCGTCTATGACAATGCCAACCTGTTCATAAAGGGCGGCGATATCGACGGCAACGGCCTTGCAAGCTGCCTCGCCATCGCCAACTCCCATCATTTCACGCTTGCGGACATCACTCTGCACAACGGCCTCAGGTCGGGCCTTTGCGTCACGCGCGAGACCGGCGGACATCTCTACGAACTGATCGCCAACAACGTCTACTGCAAATGCACGATGAGCGGTCTCGCCGGGAATGTCGGCATCGACTGCCAGGTCGCCGACAGCCATTTCACGGACTGCATCGTTGTGGACTACACGACGGGCATACGCTCCGGCGGAGGGGCGAACCGTTTCATGCGCTGCCATGTCTGGGGCGGCACGGTGCCGCCGAAGGGTCTTGGGTTCAAGGAGTGGTCTGACGCCTACGCCCGTCGCAAGCAATTGGAATCCACTGGCAAATGGACAAAAGAGGACGAGAGCGCACATCTCGCGCTTGGCGTTCCAGAGATGCTTCCTGGCTCGACGGCGTTCCAGTGCATCGGCGGCTCTAACGTGTTCGACGGGTGCTACGCGGACACTGCGGAGATCGGTTACGACGTGCGTAGCGGCGCGACAATCGTCAACAGCGGGTTTTTCAACAATCCCCGCATGAACCTTCGCAAGTCGACGGCCATCGTCCATCGCGGCGGGCATCTTCGCGTGATGCTATGCGATTTTCGCGGTGCGGCCAAATGCGAGAAGCTCTACGAAGGAAGCGGCAAGAACGTCGAATGGATCAGCAGCGAGGCCTCCGGCGGTGCCGGCATGGCGGCTGACGCCGCCCGCCTGTCTAATAAGTAAAAATAGATAACATATTCCGATTTAAATCATTGTAACCTTTTGCCGGTTCGCGTGTAGACACGGCAGAAAGGAACGAATGTCATGGGCGGCATAAACTCTTTGAACGGACTAAACAAGGTGAGCGTGGACTTTCAGCCCACGATCACGACAAATGTCCAGAACACTGGCAATGCGAACCAGCCCCAGCCTGGCGCGGATGCCGTTCCCGAGGAGGCTCCGCAGCTCGGAAATGCCAAGAGCGTCGTCCAGCAGCTGGACGTCCTTCTGCTGCACGCTGCGGGGAAGTCCGTTTCCGCGGACGCCGTCAAGAATGTCAATAAGGTCGGCGAATCTCTGACCGACCTCGGCGTGCTGACCCAGGAGGAAAAGGACAAGCTCGAAAGCCTCGCCAAGGACGCGACGGCCAAGCTCAAGGCGCTCGACAAGTTCTCCGGCCGCGAGCTCGCCGAGGCGCTGATGAAGGACAAGACGGGCGATCTCGTGTGGCGGAAGGGCTTCTGGAGCATGAACCCCACGGCCAAGGCGGTGAAGGCGGCGATCGAGTCGCAGCAGGCGCTCTCGGAGGAGATCGAGAGGCTAGGCCAGCGCCTGGCCCGGAACGACCAGGTGGACGCAGAGCTTCAGAACGCGTTCACCGAGGTGCAGTTCCAGTGCGACCGGCGCGTCTCCGAAATCGACTCCATCGTGTTCAAGATGTACCAGCTTGTCCATCAGGACGCGGTGGAAAACCCAGCTGCCGACCCTAAGACCACGGCGCTTTTGAACGCGACGTTCAAGGAGCTGATGCCGCGCGAGGCCATCATGGGCCACGGCACGGCGGAATCGCTCGAGATAGTCAACAAGACCTTCGGCGAGAGGATGCGTCCGCTTGCCGAGAAGCTGGACGCCTTCGCGGCGGACGGCTCCATAGTGCTGAGCGGCGAGGATATCCTCGCCCTGCAGCGCGACATGGCGAACATGAAGAGCGCCCTTGAAAACGTGCGCAAGAACGGCCTCAACGAGACCGTGATGACAAGCCATGAGGGCAAGGAAATCCTCGGCGACAACGGGGTGGCGATCACAAAGACGACGGAGGTCGACTCGTCGCTCCTCGACGAGATGGAGAAGCTGCTGGCCGACGTCTCCGAGCAGATCGCCGACGCGCGGAACGTCTCCGTAATGCGGTCGCGTCAGGTGTTCCTCGAGGAGGTGAAGGCCATGCTTTCGCCCGAAAGCGTGCCGGGCGGCGACAAGGTAATGTCGTCCGGCGCCGCCACGAGCAACAACATCGTGTTCCAGTTCAAGCTCGCGCGAAAGGAGTTCGTCGAGCTGATACGCGATTACTCGCTCGGCACGCTGCCGATGGAGGAGTTCGACGACAAGTTCAACTCATGCATCGTGAAGCTCCGCGGCCTGTACGCCAACCTTGCGTCGGCCCTTGTGTCTGTAGGCGTAGACGAGGCGACTGCGCAGAGCGTCGCCAAGGCGGTGAAGGGGCTTCACTTCGTCAAGGCGCAGTTCAGGGCGCTTTTAGAGGCGGGCGAGCGGATCAAGAACGGCGGGGAGAATCCCGGGCTCGCGACGATCGACGTGCGCAGGATCATGCTCGGCGAGGTGGGGCTTTCCAACGTCATCGAGGCGAAGATCCTCGGGTTCAAGCCGGGCGACGTCGATCCCGCTACCGAGGAGTCGAACATAGTAGGCTCCAAGACGCTCGGCTCCGGCATGGCGGGGAAGACCTATCTGCTGAAGACGAAGTCCGGCGGGAAGCTCGTCTTCAAGTCCGAGTTCGACAGCCGCACAGGCATGAGCGGCATGCTGCTCGGCATGAACGGCGCCTACAGGGACGCGCAGAAGACGGTGAATCTGAACCTCGCGACGCAAGACACCGCCAAGGCGTTCGGCTGCGAGGATCTGGTCGTCAAGTACTCCGTCGGCAGCCACGACGGGCAGTTCGGCTTTTTCATGGAGAAGGCCGAGGGCTACGCGGGAGGCGAATTCTATAGAAAGCGCAAGAGCAAAGGCGGAAACGGCATTGCGCCGGCCAACCTGCACAAGACGGTTATGCCGGGCCAGGAGCAAGTCAACGTCCTGGGCTCGGTCGCACAGAAGCTCAACAGGCTTATGTGGCTTGACCTCATCACCGGACAGGGCGACCGCCACTGGGACAACTATTTCGTCAAGGTCGAAAAGGACGGAGAGAAGAAAGACAACTGGGGCAACCCCGAATACAACGTGACGGTCAAGGCAATCGACAACGACGCGTCGTTCGCCTCGTGGAAGGTCGGCCTCCAGAAATTCGCAATTGACAAATACACTGCCGGGCGATTCGTAAAAAACCTGAAAATGGTGTGCGCAGAAATCCACGGCAACGGAGGGGAGGACGAATTCAACCTCCGCGTGTCGAAGGATCCCGGGATAGAGAAGCTCGGCACGGACGGCGCACTGACGGTCGACTTCGCGAAAGTCAAGTCGCCGGAGGTGAAGATGGCGATCATCAGGACGCTCGGCATGCAGAGCATCGCGCTGCCGGAGGAGATCGACGAGGACTTCTACAACAAGCTGATGGACATGGACGAGCATCCCGAGAAGAAGCAGGCGTACCTCGACTCCATCGCGCCCAGAATCTCGAAGAATGCGCTGAGGGCGACGGAAAGACGCCTGAACGAGGCCATCGCGTACGCCAAGCAGCTCAAGAAGGACGGCCAGGTGTACGGCGCGGAACAGTGGAAGAACTACAGAAAGCAGAACTGGATGTCGCCGATCGAGTCCGAGCTCAAGATCAGGAAGTCCGACAACAAGACGGTGGTCACGGTCGATCGCGACTTGAAGTGCGTGAACGACTTTCTCATACAGAACTGCCCGTCGTACTTCAAGCGCGACTATGTGCATCTAATGTTCGAGAAGCCCAAGCCGGCTTCGTAAGGACGACAATCTTTGGAGGCGACAATGGAAGAGAAGAACGAGCAAGACATTGAGGCGAAACGCGCGGAGGCGGCCGAGGAACTCAGGGCCGCCTTCGCCGAACTTGAATCCGATGAAGGGCTGACGCGTTTTATCGGCGGGCACGGTATCCAGAGCCGGGTATTCGAGTTCGAGTGGAGCGAACCGGCGCTTGAGATAAGTTTCCACATCCCGTACGCCCGCGTTCTTTCGGACGAAGAGTCGCAGAAGGAGGACGACGAGGAGATCGGCGCGGCGATAAGGATGGCGATACTTCTGCTGACCACGGCGGGTCACGTCGGGTCTGCGTCGCGCATAGAGGTCTTGTGCGACGACCGCGGCACATCGTACGCGGTCTACGCCGAAGACGGCGAGCTCGAGGATTCGGGCACTGACTGGTCGCCGCTCGTCAGGCGACTCGGCGCCGAACTCAACAACGCCCCGGATTCGCTCTCCATCATCTGGCCGTAGGCGGCGCGAAGGGAGGCTACGCGAGAAAGCATGTAACCTTTTTGGAGTTCGTGTGTATACAGAACGTGAAAACTGTAAAGACATCCATGGGAAAGGAGCAGAGTTATGCCACTAAACGTTGAAACATTCCGCAGTCTGGTCGGCCAGACGCATTACGGAAACCGCGACATAGTCGTCAGCGGCGAGGGGAAGAACGCGACCGCGCGCCTCGGCAACTTCTTCTTCTCCCAGGGAAAGGCCGTCAACAACGCGACGATGAAGGCCTTCAAGGAGGCCCTCGAGAAGGAATACGGCTCGCTCGGAACCCACGCCTTCGACACGGTGCTCGGGTCGCGCAGCCAGCTCAACAAGTCACTGCGCGCCTGCGACATCCAGCAGACGCTCTCCAAGCTCGTGCCCATCCGCGAGAATCGCTTCTTGGGCGAGGTTAACCGCCAGATCGCCACCTCCCCGAAGATGCTCGAACTGTCCGACAACGAGAGGATGGCGGTGTTCCAGAAACTGAAGGACGAGCCATTCAAGGACATCGACCTCGCGGCGTGCCGCACGCCTGAGGACCTGTCGGCCGCCGCCGCGCGCCGCATCGGCGCGGCAATCAACAAGCTCCGTGAGGAGAGTGACGCAGGCCTTCACGAGAACACGCTTGGTGCGCGCAAGTCCGTCGAGACTGCCGCGGGCGCAAAAGAGCCGACGGGCCTCAGGAACCTCAACACGATTCTCAAGGCGGGCTCGACCTCCGTCGAGGACCAGATCAAGAAGGGCCTGATCGGCGCGGGAATGAGCGTCAACCGGTCCGACACGAACACCATCCTTTTCGAGAAGCTCAAGACGAACGGCGTGGAGCCGGGCTTCATCTACCGCAACGACTGGTCGCCGGACGACACACGCGGAATGATGGCCGACATCAACTCCGACGAGAGCCGCGCCGCGCTCGATAAGCTCAAGGAGAAGGACCCCGACTTCGCGCAGAAGTGCGAGGGCAAGACGCTCCGCGAACAGATAATGCTCGCCGGGCGCGCGCACCCCGCAGGGATAGCGGCCGTCGCGGAGTTCGCTCTCCGGGAGGCGGCAATAATGGTGAAGAACGGAAAGATCGCTGACACGCATTCGTTCGGTCCGCTCGCAACGGCCCTCAAGAACTACAACATTAATCCGCGCGACCTTGAACGCCTCATCAACGGCGGCACGGACAAGGGGACCGCGGATGCGATAAAGGAGATCAAGC
>Ga0310695_10005499_pt1 | contig 22067 bp, 19 predicted proteins | sample RumenRJG_04DNA_FD_203882 | JGI IMG/M metagenome (GOLD analysis project Ga0310695, IMG submission 203882) | Bovine rumen microbial communities from Lethbridge, Alberta, Canada - RJG_04 (v2) (version 2) | ecosystem: Host-associated > Mammals > Digestive system > Stomach > Rumen | place: Canada...
TCAAGACCCAGGTCCTTGTGTTCCTGTATCCATTCCTCATGAAATACAGGTATTTCTATTTTAATCGGTTCAGAGGTTTTATTTACAACTATAAGATTCCTGTAAGGAAAATCCCATTCGACAATATATCCCCCAAGACTTACCATGTGATACGGTCTCATAACAAACTTCATAAATAATCCTCCTTATAATAATCCAAGTCCAATGGCCAATATTCCCAGCAGTGTAGTGCACAATATTGTCGGCAATAGCTGCCTGTTGGTGAATACCGGAGCAAATGCTGAGAAAATTCCCATCATGAACACAAATATCAATGCGACCAGAATGTTTATCAAAAATCCAAGTGACATGATTGTTGGCGGCACACCGATGAACAATACTGAAAAGACACAGCCAAGCACGAACATGAAAAATCCTCTTGTCAGATAGACGACAGCCCTGTATTTAGCTGCATACTCCATGTATGGTCCTTCAATTACATCGGATTTTGCCTTAATGATTGAAAAAGGATATTCGTTCAATATAATCATGTAACCAATGAAGAATACGAATGCCGCTATTGCACCGGAAACTGTAAACAGGAACGGTCCATGGACTTGCTGATAAGCCACAATATCCTGCAGAAAGATGCTTCTTGCAGCGACAATAGGTGCAAACAATGCCAGATACAATGGGAAAGACCCATAGGTAATCATCCTGAGTGACCTTCTTGCACTGATGTCCTCAATGAATGAAAGATTTGAGTTGTTGTGAACTGCTCCCTTGATCTTGTCAGGGAAAGGCATCCTAACGGACATTACTGATTTTGACAATGCCCCCATCAGCACATAGCATATCTCTTCGACCTTTAAAAATCCGACAATGGCCACCAAACTTGCAAGTGCCGGAATCTGATATGCCTGCGGAGTCAATGCGATTAAAACGCACAGAACGACAATGAAACATATTATCGGCAATGCCTTGTATAATCCAGGTACAGGAGATGAGACTTCAACGTTTTCCTTGAACATGAATTTTAAAGGAGCCATAATTCCAGGAGCAATTAAAATTGGTCCGATCCTTTGCTGAATCCTTGCATGAATGTATTTTCTCTCAATTCCCGGAAGCAGTGTTGAAATTATAAAGCAGACTAAAATTGTCAATATTACAACGATAATAGGATTTGTAAGTATATTTTCAAACATTTTTCTATCTCCTTATGATTTCAATCGCCCTATCGGTACATGTGAAACACGGGTCACACTGCACGATACATAACTGGGCATCTGTAATCTGGTCTCCAATACATGCATACTGCATTGCACCAATGTTTGCCATTGACGGAGTCCTGATGATACAGTGCCTTACTCTTCCGCTTTCAAGTGCATATGAATGATAAAGAGTTCCTCTCGGAACCTCAATATAACTTTCACAAATATCTGTGTCAACCATTTCCCAGTCACGGTTCACTACCTTTCCTTCCGGAATGTTTGCAATGGCCTGACGAATGATTCTGATTGATTCAAATGATTCCAATGCCCTCATCACCAGATTTGACTTTACATCCCCATCAGGCTGGGTTATCACGTTAAAGTCAAACTCATCGTACTCAAACATTGTTGTCCTTAAATCTCTTGCAACACCTGTTGCCCTAAGTGTAGGTCCGGTAACCGCAAGTTCAATAGCTTGCTTTTGCGGCAGCACACCGATTCCAGTAATCCTTGATTGAACAACTGAATCTGCCAAGAACCTTTCGACAAAACCAGTGAGTCCTTCTTCAACTGCATCCATGTCGTTTTTAAGCCTTAACAGTTTAGCTTCATCCAAATCACATCTTGGCCTTACTCCTCCAAGGACTGAACACCCATACTGAACACGGTTTCCTCCAATCATTGCAAGCAGTTCCATTACTATTTCCCTCAGGTAGAACACCCTCATTGAAAATGTTTCGTGGGACAATACTTCACAACCGTGAGCCAAATACAAGAAATGTGAATGCAAACGTTCAAGTTCGCCCATTATTACACGAATATATAAAGCTCTCTGCGGAATTTCAATACCTAACCCCATTTCCGCAGTTCTGCATGAGTTCCATATATGTGAATTAGAACAGATTCCGCAAATTTTCTCAGTCAAGGCATTTGCCTTTTCAACCGGGAGACCTTCCATAATCCTTTCGATACCCCTATGATTAACACCAATAGTGATTTCGGCTTCCTGGACAATTTCATCCTCTACAAAAAACCTCACTCTATATGGTTCCAATGCAGCAGGGTGAACTGTACCCATTGGAATTTCAGTTTCAATAATATTGCTTCTTGGTACTTTCTTATCCATCAAATCCCCTCTAATCCGCATCCAATAATGTAGGTAAAAGTGATACTACACCGGCCAAAACATCCTGAGGCCTTACGGCACAACCCGGAACCTTAGCGTTTACAGGTATGATATTTTCAACCGGCCCTTCAATTTCCTCTGAAGGAATGTCACCATAACAGTTCTTATAAACACCGCCCATCAGAGCGCAACTTCCTGCAGCCACAACCAATTTAGGGTTAGGGATAGCTTCATAAATTGCCTCCAACGGCTTTCTATTCAAATGTGTAACAGGTCCTGTGACGACCAATACATCGGCTTCACGAGGATTCCATGTTAAAAACACATTATATTGTTCAGCATCAAATCTAGGTGATAGAATTGAGTTAACAATCTCGATATCGCAACCGTTGCATCCGCCGGTATAAACCAGCATGACATGTATTGCCCTTGCTCTTGAAAATGATTTGATACCCATCTAATCACCCTCCTCTCTATTCTTCAATACTGTATTATCTGATAAATATTGTGCAATGAATTTGAGCTTGTCGTCTGAAATTTTAAATGGCTGTGACATGGTTTCTGTGATGTCGACTTCCTGATCTCCAACGTTGCTTGGATGTATAGTTCCCTTTTCACCATAAAGTGAATAAACAGGACAGAAGTCATGACAATAGTAACATACAACACATTTTTCGAGAGTAATTTCAGGCACTTCCTTTTTAGTCCAATCATCAGTGATTTTAACTGGATTTGCTAATTCTTTCATCTCAATTGCACCAGTAGGACAGACATTGGCACAGCCCGCACATCCGATACAGGCCTTTTCGTCAACCCTGTCGTCAACTTCCACTGACAGTGTTGCAATCTGGTTTCTCAATTCCATATCTGTAACCCTATCAGCTGCAAAAAAGATTCTTTTGAAGTTGGTAAAAGCTCCTTCCAAAGCTATTCTAAGTATACTGCTCATTTAAATACCCTCTATTGAATCTTTAAAATTTCTTTCGAATAAAAATGCTCTTGCAGGACATGCATTCTTACATGCTCCACAATAAGTACAGTTCTCTTCATTAACTACATAATTGCCGTCAATCTCTTCTATTGCATCATATGAACAGATTCCATGACATATTCCACAATGCATACATAACTTCTGCTCGATGAAGTTGAAACCGTCTGTAATTTCATTCTTATACATTGTTGATTTAGGAATCGCATCAACAGGACAATGGACTGCACAGTTTTCGCATAAAATACATTTGTCCATATTTACTGAGATTTTGCCCCTATGCAGAGTAATTGCATCTTCCTGACACATCTCAACACAAATTCCACATGAAATGCAATCGCCTGTAACCTTGCCGTCCCATGTATGAGTCATCAGCTGGCGAGCATTGACCTCATCACAGACCTGCACACATTTTCCGCAGCTTACACAAAAGCCAGCAAGTGCAGGAAGCTCCTCATCTGAAAGTTCATCATAGATGAACATTTCCTCATCTTCACGCAATGTGAGAACCGGACAGTGACTTATGGCCACATCATGTGTAATGTTTTCTGTATCCAATGTCGGATCATATCTTAACTTGCCATCGACGTTTTTATGTGATTCGTTTTCACATAAGTCCGCACATAAACCGCAATTGAGACATGATATTATTTTGCCGTCAGGCTTTTGATTAAGCTTATTGACAATAATCTTGAAATCATCAACGGAAATCGCATTGTGAGGACAGGCCTTCATACAGTTCAAACAGAGTGTGCATGAAGATGTATTGACAATCTGATGCTTGTTCATTGACATGTTTGGACAAACGTCAGCACATATTCTGCATTCACGACAAATTCCTTCATCCCTGTCCACCTTAACATGTATAGCTCCTGTCGGACAGTATTCCTGACATCTGCCGCAGAGAATACATTTTTCTATGTCTGTTCCGAAGTAAGTCCTTGAAACCTCCCTGACATTACTTTCGCTTTTTGAAGGAACGTTATCCAATGGCGGATTCAGGATGTTAAATGACTTGATTAAATTGATTTGCTTTTCCTTTTCGAAATCAAATCCATCAACACGACATTCAGGGAACTTTTCTGCACAAACGCCACAGCGTGAACAAATTCCATATACTATTCCGTCATCAATATGGATATTGTTTGTAGGACAGTTGTACATGCACATTCCACAGCCGTTACATTTGGCTCTGTCGACCACATATCCTCCATAGCCATTTTTAAATATTGCATGGTTTGGACAGTTTTCATAACAGATTCCGCAGGTAAGGCAACTGAATGGAACCCCGTTGATCAATCTAATGGATTTTGTAGGACATGACTTAATACAATCTTCGTTTTCCTTACATGTATTAGTTGATAAAAACATTTTAAAACCCCTTATTTACTCCTTGCAAATATTAGTTTGCCTACAAAAATTCCTATTAATGCAGATAAAAATGCTGTTGATACCGGCAAGTCAGTGTAAAACGGATAATTGCCGGATTGCCATGCTACAATAATTCCTGCAATAAGTATTACTATAAATGATCCGAGAGTGAAATGAGTATCGCCATTTTTAAGCTTGATTTGTGAACCTATGATTAAGCCCAAAATCAATGCAAATATCATCGGCCATATGAGTAGCATCATTCACCCTCCTCGACATATTTCTTAAAACCTGCAAATGCAATTGCAATTGCGGATAATCCTGCAAATACCTTCAAACCTACAAAGATATTGAGGTATGGGATAATTCCGGCATTTGTAACATCAGGATAATGCAATACAGACTGGATAGTTTGAGGAACAACATTAAGGATATCAGTTCCTACATTGTAGAGATAAAATCCTCCAACAAACAGTCCGATCAATCCGAATATTACGAAACCTAAAGCACCGACAGATTCTAAAACTTCAATGTATGTATGTGACAATTCAAATGGGGAATTACCTATTCCATAGACAAGAACAGATAATATAATACCGCCTGCTATCATTGCACCACCTTGGAAACCTCCACCAGGAGTGATGTGACCTCCAAGAATGGTCATTATACCTAAACAGATCAATATGATTGAAATCGGCAAAGATATAAGTTTTAAGATTATACTGCCCTGACTCATCTTTTATCCCCCAATAATCCTCTGCCGAATATTAGTAAAACTACCAATCCAGCAGTCAACAATATAATTGATTCGCCTAAAGTATCGTATGCCCTGAAATCAAAGATAACAACTGTTACCATATTCGGAGCAATTTGAGTTCCTAAAGTATTATAAATAAAGCTTACACCAGGATAAATCATATCGCTTATATGAAATATCGCATCGAATAATGTAGCGGAAAATATTGCTGTCAATATTCCTGCAAGCAAATTGCGTATTGTAGTATTAGACAAGATTACCACCCCAGTACATGAATACAGCTATAAGCGCAAGTGTTATAATTGCATAGAACAGCATTTTTTCAAGTGAGTCTTCCTGTTCTATCTTGAACTTCGGAATAAGCGGAATACTATAAATAAGCACTATGGCCAGTATCAATGTAAAGATTCCTGCAAGCAATACATTTACATGCCTTAGCAATATTGCAGACAGGACCAATGATACAATTAAAAATATTTCTGCTGTAAGACTTCCTGAAACATCCGCATTGGTAACGGGTCCCGGTGAAAACAATTTTCTGAATTGCTTTACAACATTAAATATCTGATCATACAGTTTCATAATATCCCTCCTACAAAGTTAGAGATTCCGTTTGTAACGACATCAGGGAAAATACCTAACAGTATAACAATAATCAGTAATATTCCCATTGCGAAAATCATAGCTCTTGGAACATCTTTTCCTTCCAGTTCCAGATCATTTGGTTTCGGTTTTAAAAACATTGTGTAATATGTTTTTACAAATACTACAAATGTGGCTATACTTACCATTATGGCCAAAATGGATATCTCAGGGAATCCGCAACTTAATGATGCCTGAACAAGCATCAATTTGGATTGGAAACCGCTTAATGGAGGAACTCCTGCCATTGCAAGACCACCTATCAGAAGCATTATGGCCACTTTAGGATGGTATGCAAGAAGTCCGCCCAATTTTCTTGTATCCACTTCATTTGTTGCATTTACGATTGCGCCAAATCCTATGAATAATAATGCGGTGATTACGATTTCATTCAATGCCTGGAAAAGTCCTGCTGTAATTGAAAAGTTTGTTCCAAGCCCAATACCTAACCCGATGAAACCTAATTCACCAACCGCTAAAAATCCAATCATTCTTCTGAAGTCCGTTTGGGTTAATGCGAGAGAGACACCCAATATCATAGCTAAGATAGAGAAGAAGACTATGAGAACCTCAAAGATTGGAAGTGAAGCGTAAATTCTAAACATTATCAATACGATTGAAATCATTGAAATGACTGTAAATGACTGCAATAGCGCTGCACCATGTGGTTCGGCTTTTGAATAGATTCCAGATTTTATTGTATGGAATGGTGGCAAACCGGATGCGTATAACCAACCAAAGAATATTAATGCGAGTGATAATAAAAATACTGGAGAAGTAGCATCAACCAAACCGTTGTGAACCGCTGCTGCAATATCTGTAACGTTTACACTACCTGTCAATGCCAATAAGAATCCAATTCCTAAAAGCATCATTGGAGAACCGATGGATCCTAAAACCATATATTTCAAAGCCATTTCATAACTGTAGTCAATTGAAGATGCCGCAACTATTCCCACCTGTGCAAGTGCCAATATCTCAAAGAACACGAACATGTGGAATATATCGTCAGTCAAAATCATTGCGGTCACTGCTGCAGTACCTAAGAACAGGAGGAACAGGTACGGTCCTGAGACTTTCTTGTATTTTGTCAGGTAAATGAAGATTACCAGAAATGTTAAAAGCCCGACTGCCCCTATGAATATCTGTTGCAGGAATGTGAATGAATATGTGATTGCCGGATGATACATCATGTTTACCGCATCATTTATCATAGGCTCATAACCACCAAAGTAGTGAAGACCATAATTGGACAATAGCGGAATTATCGGCAAGCATATTGCCACAACAAATGCAAAAATCTTAGTTATAGTATTGAATTTTGAAAAGGCACTGATTAATAATGCTGCCATTAAAGGAACAATAACCATAAGTGGAATTAATTCATTCATCGTATTCCTCCTTTTTTGATGTGTCAGCTAACATTACTTTTGTAGATAATGTGCCATATCGTCTGTATAAAACCATTACTAAAGCAAGCATGACTGCCAGTGTACTTGCGCCGATTACGATACTGGTAAGCACCAAACCGAATGGCAAAGGATATGCTGCGTTTGCAGCGAACCATGAAGTATCCATTCCAGGCATTAAGATCGGTACGACACCGCCTGCTTTATAACCTATAGCAACAATGAAAAGGTTTACACCCTCTTCAATGAAACTGATACCAATAATCTTTTTGATGATATTGTCAATGAAAATTGCTGAATAAAGTCCGATTACGACTAACGCAACAGATGTCAACAATATCACAAGCTGTACATCAGCCATCATCCATCACTCCTTTGAGTTTTCTTAATGGCCAGTGCAATGAATATCGGTATGATTGCCCCTTCAACAATTGCCTGTGTCAAGGCAACATCCGGTGCCAGCAATACTTGGAACAATACTGCAACGGATGCACCGGCAATACCGGTCAGAATTGCCGCTTTTAGCAAATCTTTTTGAATAAGAGCAAGAATTGCGCTTAATATTATCACAATACACAATATAATTTCCAACATGACTACTCACCCTCATCAATTTCTAGTGTAGTTACTGAAAATCTATCATCAGCCTTAAGTTTTTCGGAATTTTCACTTTCCAAGGCCTGCATCTTTTCTTTAGGATGAATAAATGGATGATTTTCATCTACCTCTTCTTCAACTGTCATTAAATCAGCGTTATTTTCTCTATCTTCTTTTTTCCAATAAGCATTAGCTATTGCATGTGCTGAGAACGGTGCTAGAATAAAGTAAACACCCGCCAGGAGATATTGGCCAAGGCCAATCATAGCAATAATTACTGCAATATCAAACAAACCAACAATGTGGATTCTACCATATACTGCATTTTTAGTATCTTTGCTTAAACTAATAAGACCTATTGCTGAGATAATAATCAGGAAAGCTGCAATAATGAGAAGAGCTGATTGAATATATTCGATCATTTATCTTCCCCTCCTACAGTTACAGCGAAAGCAATAGTTCCTACAAAACCAAAGAATATTAAAGCTAAAGATATATCTCTATAGAATGCAAGATTATATAACTCCCCACCAATAAGTAACACTAATGCGAGCGCGTTAACAATAACGGAACTCCCCAAAAGCCCCATGGATGTGGATTTATATGCGCTTGCCCTTAAGGTAGCCAGCAACATTATAATTATTGCAATAACCAAAATAAATTTTGAAATAAACAATATATCCATACTATCTCACTCGTCTTTTTTGAAAATGTATTATTCCAACATTTTCTTTATATAATGTTCAAAAGGAATAATGTCCTCTTTTTTTCTTGGAGAAATAGCAGCTACTTTGATAATGTTATTCTCGCTGTCCAAATCAACAGACAAGGTACCCGGAGTTAAAGAAATACTGTTTGCTAAAATTGTCTGTGAAACAGGCCTCTCCAAAACTGTTTCAATATCAACGACAATAGGATCAATATTTCTCCTCATAACTCCATTAAAAGCAACATCAAGTGTTGCTTTTATGATTTCGTAAATAAGGACTAAGAAATATGCAATTCCATAGCCAATTCTAGTCAAAAACATTAAATAAGCTCCATTTCATTAATATTAATAATAGCCATACTACTGACTAATTAGTAATATTATTATTTATCATGATTATTCATTATAAAGTTATGCTTTTTTAAAAAAAATATTCAAAAAATAAATTAACACTGTTAAAAATATTAAAAAAATATACATAAACGAAAATACCCATTAAATTAATTAAATACAGTCAAAACACCCGTTAAACTAATAATCAAAGAATTTTTCATAATCTATAAAATATTATATATGATAATATACAAATTTAGTTATACCTAAAAAAGTGATATTATGGATTTAGTGGAAAAAATTGAGCCGATTATAATATTTCTTGCAATAATATTGGGACTGCTGTTTTCCAATGTAGGCATTATTGCCCAAAACACCGGCAATCTGATAACACCGTTTTTATGCCTAATGCTTTTCGGCCTGTTCCTTGAAATACCTTTAAATGAATTGAAAAACAGTTTTAAAAATGTCAAATTCAGTCTGACAAGCCTGATAATCAATTTCTTATGGACCCCATTATTCGGATACTTTTTAGGGACACTTTTTCTGAAAGGAAACATTGACATACTGATTGGATTCTTCATGCTGATACTGACCCCATGTACAGACTGGTATCTGGTGTTTACAAAACTTGCGAAAGGAAACCTGACACTAAGCCTGTCCATACTTCCAATTAACCTAATCCTGCAGATTGTACTGCTTCCGATTTACCTTATACTATTCTTTTCAAACGGAATCAGCCTGGATTATCCGCAACTTGCATATTCACTGCTAATCGTTATCGTGATACCATTCATCGCATCACAAATTGTCAAATTCATTTTAAAAGACAAATTGAGAGACAAGGTGATAAATTCATTCGGAAGTCTGCAAATCTGGTTTTTGTCATTAGCCGTGTTCTGCATTTTTGCAAGCCAGGGAAAACTCCTATACAGCAATCTGGAATCAATTGTGAAAATATTCATTCCTCTGATTATATTTTTCACAGCGAATGCAATAATTGATTTATTGCTGTGCGAAAAAATTAATTTTACCTATCCTGAGTATGCAAGCCTAACCATGACAACACTGGCACGTAATTCTCCGTTAGCTTTAGCAATAGCAATCAATTCATTTCCGAGCCATGAACTGATAGCGATGGCGCTGGTAATCGGCCCACTGATAGAACTTCCAATTCTCTATATCATTTCCAGATTCTGCCTGTGGATTAAAAATTCAGGGCTGTTCTTTGTCTGCGGCAATTTCTAGGTGGCCAAAATATAATGGCCATACAATTCAAAGAGAATTGGAATATGGTACAGGATGGAGAGAACCGCCAATAACAGTATCATGCTAAGCCCAAAATTCCTGTGAACTTTCTTAGAGGACAATGGAGCGAATATCTTAATTCCAGCAGGAGTGAATGCATCCAATATGATATGTGAAAACAACCCTAAAAACAATGCCAAAACAATTTCAATATAGCTGATTTCCGCTGCAGGCACTATAAATAGGCTGATGAAAAACAATGGAAGAAAAACCATCAGAACTTTCTTGTTTAAAAACAGAAAGCTTAAAAGAGCGATTAGAATTGCCATTACCATATACTGATTTTCCAAAACAGTTAAAACCGTGATTAGCTGAAACGCCCAAATCAATATCAGGCTGACTGCAGATGCCAATGTCAAGGCACCAAAAATGGAATGCGTAAAGCTCCGATGCTCGGAAAAATAAAACGTTGCACCTAAAAAAACAATGATCAAACCGATATAATAAGGTAATTTAAGGATATAAAGTGAAATGAACACTATCAATCCCAAAATAATCATCCTATAAACATTTTCCCGTTTGAACTCATGGTCAAAATCCGGAATATTTGCACCGATTAATGTTAAAGCAATTGTTAGAGGATTGTGAAAAAACATCAACGAAAGTAGAACTGCAAATATTGAATGACCCTTATAGGACGACATTTTAATCACCTTAGTTAAAAATAGAATTTCCCTATTTAAATGATTAATGAGAGAGCATTTGCAAACTAATCGTCATCCTTCAGAAATGCTCCAAAAACTCATCATCTGTGCATATGACCTTAACCGTTGCCCACATATATTGGAAAATGGACATATAACTTCACCAGTGATGGACAAACACTCATGAAATTGTAAATATCCCCAACTGCCCCTTTAAAATAAGCGCCTACAAAATCAACAGTTAAAAATAGGATAAAATTTAATTCTATTAAAAAAAATAGGTTTAAACTCTCCGGTCGATTGAACCAAAGAGCTTAAATCAATGAATTTATTTAAACAAAGCTTCAAGATCTTCTTGGGTAGGAGCTGAAATTTCAATTAATTTGTCATCCTTATTGTAGTCAAAAAGGACTCCATCTTTTTCTTGTGTTAAAAATCCAGCTTGTCCACCAATGGTAGCATCTTTTGAACCTTGTGGACCAGTAACATTAGTTATTCCTGCTTCTGAGAAGATTACTTTAATGGTAATAGCTTTATCTCCATTTTCTAAATGACAAGAGGATATTTTTGCATTCTTACCATCACCTGTTGTTTGAGCAAGAATTCTAGCATCTTGATCTTCTTTGTAGCCATCTGGAATTTTAAATGTTTCGTCTTGAATTTTTACTTCATTATTGTTGACTTCAATGGATCCTCCATCTGTGCTGCTTGCACTTGAAGATGAGAAGGACCATTCTTCAGCACTTACGACACCAACTGCAATACAAAATACAGCTAATGCGACTAATATTGCTATTCCTTTTCTCATAATTATCACTTTATTAAATTTTTTTATAATAACATATGATATATGCTATATAAAATAGTATAATCTTCATTATTAATAATATTTATTACAAAATCTTAGATTTCTGCAAATTTTTAAAAAAAATATTAGGGAGAGGATTCCCTAACGTTTAACTTTAACATTTCTTTTTATTGTGTCTTTCAAGTAAGTAACGGTAAATTTGTATTTTTTACCTACTTTAAGCTTTTTGATAACATTTTTCTTAATGGTAACCTTTGCAATGCCTTTCTTATTGGTTTTGGCCTTGTATTTTTTACCTTTAAATTTGAATATTATCTTCTTGTTTTTAAGAGCCTTTTTGCCTTGTTTGAGTTTGGCAGTCAGGACAAGCTTTTTAGCAGACTTTTTGACCTTTAAATTCTTAGCTGAAAGCACTTGTTTTACCTTGATTGTGTTCTTAATGGTGTATCCCTTGTAAGTTGCTGTTAGTGTATATGTTTTAGGAACGTATGTTTTGGTCAGTTTTATTGTGATGTAACCATTACTGTCTGTTTTGAGATTGTAGGTCTTTTTACCTATTTTAACAGATACGATTACTCCCTGACCAACAGCATTACCATCATCACCAATAACTCTGAATTTGTAGTTAAAGTTACTGTTGTAATATTTCACAACATTCTTATTATCAGTGAACCTTTTAACGACATTGAGTGTCTTTGTAACTGTTTTGCCACAATCCAAAGCAGTGATTGTTATTGCGTATGTTCCAACAGGCAAATCAACCTTAAGGCTAACAACACCATTGTCATCAGTGATGAGGGAATATGTCTTTTTGTTTACAGTTAAACTCACGTTTTTACCTTTCAATGGATTTCCATTGTTATCAAGGATTTTGACCAGATAAGAAAGGTTGCTGTTATAAGCGCAAGTCATGTCAGAAGCAACTATCCTGGTGTCGACAGTAAAGTTGGTTGAAAAACTTCTTCCCACGAAATGACTGTCTCCAGTGTAATTAATCTGCACATTGTTTGAGCCCTCAGCCAATTCAGGAACAGTGATGTTGGCGGAACCGTTAATCAGACCCACAACATATGTTTTATTAGCAATTCTGAGAGTCACATTACCTGTTGCGTACACAGGAAGACTGAAAAATACAGTCTTATCAACCATGTCCACAATAAAATCATACTCGGAATTACGTAAAACACTGAACCTGGCCTCTGTAATATTAGGCTCATAATTATAAGGATCATAAGAGGTAACAGTACTGTAATCTCCAATTTCTAAAAAGATACTTGCACTTCCACTGCCGTTTACAACACTAACTGTCAATTTCTCACCACCAATTGTGATAGTATAAATGTCATCAATATTTGAAGTCACATTAACGACAGCAGGCACACCGTAAGGAGTATTGTCAACTGAAACAGTCAAGTTCAGTAATGCCTTTGTGACTTTGAATGACTTGGAAGCATTACTTCCGGCCACATCAGGTGTTTCCATATTAGTGATGTTTATAACATAATCTCCAACATCCAAATTAGTGAACAGGATGCTGTAATTAGTTTCATCCTCATCATAAATGATATTGCCTTCCGAATCAGTTATTTTTACATGCACAATGGTTGGGTTTTTAACTTCAAAGCCTATTAAAACATTTTCGCCGTAGACAACATCCTTCATGTCATGTATTGTAATCTCTGATTCATATTTGTAAACAGTAAAATTACTTACAGAATAATTTCCAAACACGTTTTCAGTTTCCAAATTAGTCACATTGACAATATAGTCACCTGCAGGCAAACCTGAAACAGTGACATTGAAAATATTCGCGTTTTCTTCATGATAAACAATATTTCCCAATGAATCCCTAACAACAACATAAATTATTCCAGGGACAGAAACATAATACTCAATTAATACATCATCACCAACATAAACAGAAGCAACATCCTCAATATAGACAGTAGAATTGCATTTAAATATAGTGAAATTCATTAAAACACTACAGCCAGTGATGTTCTCATCACCAGGATTAATTATCTCAATTGAATAATTGCCAAGAGTTAAATTACCTAAACTATAGAAATAAACTATCTCATATGTCAAGTTACCTCCAGAAATTTCATTACCATTACTGTCACGAACAATAACGTAAACATCTGTAAGATTGTCCCCATCAAATTCCACATCGAAATAATAACCCCATGGAAGATTTTCATCAAAGAACAAAATATCAATTGAGGAATTTGCCTTAGATATTGCGAATGCTTTTGTATAATTGCTTCCGGCAACATTATCATTTGCCACATTACTTGCAAATAAAACATATTCACCGGCAGACAAATCAGGCATTGGCAGATAATCCCCTTCAATGATTTCATTGAAAACTATTTTACCGGTTTTATCCCTAATTTCAACAACAACAGTTGTACGATTATCAACAACAACATCAACCTCTACATCATCACCATAAACATAATCATCCAAAGCATCAACAACAATTGAAGAACCAATTTCTAAAACATTAAACACTTTAGAATCACTACTGTAACTGGTACTCTCAGATTCTTCAACAGAAAGTGTAATGTTATAACGACCACTGTCAAAATACAAATCGGAGATTGTAGTATTCAATGAAGTGAAATTATATTTAACATCACCAGTAGCCAAATCGCGAATAACCACATGGACATCTGAAGCATTAACAACCTCATATGTTATTAAAACGTCATCATAGAAATAATCAGACACATCATCAACTTTAACTGATGATTTAACTTTCAATACATCAAATACCATTGAATCGGAAGAAGTTTCATGATTATTATCACCCACATTGGTTACAGTGAGATTATAGGAACCTGCAAGCAGATTAACATAAAGACAATCACCATGAACGCTCATGTTTACAATAACTTCGCCTGTCTTTAAATCAACTATTTTTGCAGTGACATTAGTCCTATTGGATACAGTAAAGTTTATCTGATAATCATTAAAAGCATAGAGAGAACTGAGCTTATCTAAAATAACAACATCAGATCCAATTTTATATACTTCAAATGTTGCAATGACTGAACATGATCCATATTCATCGTCGCCCACATTGGTGTATGTTAATGTGTATACTCCGGCATCCAATGATTCGACATTAAACTCGGTCATATCGCCTGTTTGTCTGAAAATAACCTCGCCGGAAGCATCACTAATTTCAATAACTGCACCTGTAAAGTTTATGCACTCCACTTTAACGTTTAAAACTTCACCACAAGTAATGTTATCCAATGAAACAATATCAACACTGGATGAAAACTTAGAAACATCCAACAACACACAATCAGAACTATAATCAGAAAGTGAATCAATTACAGAAGCATTAACTTCATGTTCACCACAAGGATAACAATAAACATCCAAAATCCAAACAGTACCCATTGAACTTTCATTATAATCAATTGTTGGATTAATATTAAATTCCAAATCATTGACCTTAATAATATTGCCATTATCGTCATAAACTGTAGCATTTAAGGTCAAATCATCATATATTAATAAATCATAATACTTTTCACCAGGAATAACAATTCTGGTTTTTGAAGTTATAGTTCCCTCATTATCAATGTATTGAGATTTGCTTAATGTATTTTTGGATAAATATAACTCAGAATCTATTGATACGAAAATCGGATTGATTAAATTAACCTCATTAAATTTGGAGGAGTAAATCTCAGCATTAGAATCAATCAAACTAACACAATAAGAATCGACATTACCTTTGAAACTAGTATTGTTAACGGTCAAAGTACTATAAAATGCGTTAATAATGTCTGTATTATTTATAAATGTGGAATCTGAAATGAAAACGTCATAAGCAGATTTCAAATCAACAACATTGGAATTATTGAGGAAATAACAACCCACAATTTCCACAGTACCATCAACAACAGATATCACATCAGCGTTACTGATAAATGAAACATTATCGAAAGCAGCATATCCTCCATCAACTGAAACAGTATTTTTGGAATTGACGATAGACACATCATATACGACAACATATTCTCCAGTAATATTAAACACACCGGCTTTATTTGAAGCATCGATGACATGTCCGTCACCATCAATCTCAATGTGTGATTTTTTAATTAAAATTCCACCCTTAAGTTTCTCATCATAATCGTAATACCTGTAGTCATGCTGTAAGACAATTTTACCATTAGCATTATTGATTAATTTCTGAAGAGCAGTGAATGAATCATCATCACAACTTACATTAAAGTAAAACTCTTCATTGACATTATAACAGGACGCTTCCAGATAGCCAGGTCCAATACCGTCGCCGATAAACTCTAATTCGGCAACACCATCAATCAGTGTGGCCTCAGAAACATTGATGTCTCCACCAACACAGGACAAGTCAAAAGTGACTGGAATTATGCCGGTGAATGTGGAATTAGTTCCTTTAGTTGCATCATACATATTGGTCAAGTTAAGAGTAATGATTGCATTATCACCAACAAACAAGTCGAATTTGGACACATCAACTGTCAAGAACAACCAGTTATTTAATTCAACACGGTCGCCTTCAACAACAGGAGCGACATCATAATCATCAATTGTATTTCCAAACCAGTTTTCATTCGCAGCAAACCAGAACGGACAATAAATTACAGAACCTGTTGAATTTAAAACAATTGAACTTAACAGCTTATCGCCAGAAGCATTGGAATATATAACACTACCATTTTCCGCATAACCATTAACCAAAATGAAATTATACAATTCAATGGAATTGGTAGTAAGATTAAATAAACGGGCCTGATTTGCACCGTCAATCACATGACCATTACCATTAAGCATCAAACTTTTATTAATCACAATACCGTTCTTAAGATCACTATCAAAGTTAGGGTAATATTTATAAGACCTGTTTAAGACTATACTGTCATGAACACTTGCGTTATTGATAATTTCCTGCAATTTTGTAAATGAATTTTCAGGAACACCTGCATTAAATGTAACTGTTTTATTAAATGAATAATATTTGAAATCAACACTTCCCCCAACTGCATCAATAGGCACATAAGACGCATTGCCTTTGCCGTCAACCAATTCAAGCTTATCCAAAGCTACAGCATTATTGACAGATGAAACATCGAAACAAACAGCGGGCAAATTAGTTCCCACATCATAAATCTTCTTGTCGGTACAGTCATAAGCCTTATTCAGACTAAGGTTAATGACTGCTGATTCATCTATTTCTAAAAAAGTGCTGTTGGCATTGACATCCAAAAACAACCATCTGTTCAAGTTAACGCTTGATGTGACATTAGGCTTAACATTGTAATTTTCATTGGTATTTCCAAACCAGTTATAATCCGCATAAACAATGTCCTTGTTACCAGATGCAATGTCATAGAGACAGTTATTATCTATGAAAATTGAATGATGAACATCAGCAGCATGAAACTTTGGAGTGCCTGCAACATTAATAACACTATCAATTCCTCTATTTGATATAAACAATGATTTATAAATTCTATTTAACTTATCAGAACGAGCATGTATATAAATGGCAGCACCATTTTTAGCAGAATTATTTGCAAATACTCCACTAATTGATACATCAGACATTTCAGAATAAATTGCACCACCAAGTATAGCAGTATTATTCATAAATATTGAGTCAATGACAACATTTTCGGAGTTATCGATAGAAATTGCGCCTGCGTATTTAGCAGTATTTTTAATGAATGTAGAATCGATAACAACATTATTGGATCCATATATCCTAATTGCACCCCCACTACCTACAAGATTAGTGTTATTGGTGAATGTTGAATTAATTAAAACATTATTAGCCATAATCTGGATTGCAGAACCTTTACTGTTGCTGAATGTTGTGTTTAAAATTTGAACATTACCTCCTGTGATTCTAGCAATAGCAGCCATACCCTTAGCATCTATTGTAAAGCCGTTACCATACAATATCAATGGTTTATCAATGCTTATATATTTGAGTTTGGAGTCACAAGCTGGCATATACTCATAGTTGCGTGCCAAGTCTAAAACAGAAATAGCATTGTTAATCTGATACTGCAAATCTGAAAAAGAACCCGGCAAGTAATTCTCAAGATAAAATGAAAAATTACTGGACAAATGACTCAAAGTCACAACATCCTTTAAAGCAAAGGTATAATCCATCGTACCCACACCGGAAACAACATCCACAAATCCAACAACACCCCCTAGAGAAGAAACATTGAAACCAACATCCAGATAGGTATTGTTTTCAAGCTTTTTGGAATTTGCATTGTAAACTTTAAGATAAACATACTGTGTTTCAAAAGTATTTTCATCGTTTACAAGATCCAAAACCATCCAATTATTCAAATCAATATTAATACGAGGTTTGGCATCAAAATCATAAATAGTATTTCCAAACCAGTTGAAATCAGAACTTGTACGTGACGGAAAACCCCTATTAAAATTATAAAAATAACTGAAATCATTTTTCAAGAAAATATTTTGAACAAAGTTGAGTGATCGGCAACAGTAACAATCTATAATGTAATTAGCATTATTTCCAATAAATTCACAGCCAACTATTGATATATCAGACAATCCATAATAATCACAAATGAATATGGAAGAATTAGAACTGCAATTATAAAATTTGGAATTTTTAATTGAAATTACTTCTGAGGTAATTTTGAGTAGCTCTAAACCGTTTCCACAATTGTTGAATGTACAATTCTCGATGTAAATATTTCCATTAGATTTATAAATATTTTTGATATTGACAAAATTGATGTTTTTCAAGGTCAAATTCTTAGCAGAACTCCCTTCGAATAATGAAGCAATGTTTTTTCCGTCGATAGTGTGTCCATTACCGTCAATGACTAACTCTTTATTTAAAAAAAATCCATTGATTAATTTATCGCAAACATCCATATACTCATAATCTGATGTTAAATTCAAAACAGAACCGCTATTATCAATATCATATTTCAGATGTGAAAAGGAACGCTTATAAATTGAAGAATCATATTTCAAATCGATTTTATGAGTCAATCCGATTGTTGAAAGAGTTACTGCAGTATTGGTTGTAGTTAATGGAATGATAAAATCACTGACATCTCCTAATGTCATTGTATTTTGATTTGAAACAGTGTTGGTGAATTTCATATTCCATAATAACTTCGGATAACCTGTTATCTCATAATCATACCTGTTAGACCATATGCTTGTTTTAACAACCGCACTAGGCAGTGAACCTGTGTGGTCATACTTAACCTCATCCTTAAGATAAAGCCAATTATCTTCATGATCTACTTTCTTATTAAGATCAGGTTTGACATATCTATTGCTTTCAAGATTCCCCCACCAATTTGTTGGAGCAGATAACTGTTTGGAAGAATAAATCGCATTCTTAGGACTGTTTCCTAGAATAATAGAAGCTCTAAGGACACAATAACTGGAATCACAATAAACATCATAACCCTTTTTAGCAGAGTTGCTTAGAAAAGCGGATGAATCAATTTTTCCATACCTTCCATTGATATAAACAGCACCACCTTCACCCTTAGCCTTATTGTTTACAAATGTGGAATTCTTTATTGTATTATATCTTGCTTCTACATAAATGGCTCCACCATCATAATCAGCAGAATTGGAATCAAAAACACACCTGTCAACAACATTATTTCTAGAATTAAGATATATTGCTCCACCGTATCGCATTACAGTATTTTTGGTAAAAATGCATCCTATAATATTCGGACATGATGAATCTGCATATATTGCACCACCATCACTAACTGCAGTGTTGGCAGTAAAATTACAATTTGACACAGAACCACTATCACCTGCAAAGTAAACTGCACCACCATCAATAATTGCATCGTTGGCAATAAAATTACAATTTGACACAGAACCACCAGTACCCGCAAAGTAAACTGCACCACCATACTCCCTTGCAGTGTTGGTAGTAAAATTACAATTTGACACAGTACCAGAATTCAATTGGATAGCACCGCCCTTAGAGGAATGGCCCAATGCAGCGTTGGCAGTAAAATTACAATTTGTCACACTACCAGATTCCAATCGGACAGCACCACCCTTAGGGCCAAGATCATATGCTTTGTTGGCAGTAAAATTACAATTTTTAATACTGCCGGATTTCATCATGAGAGCACCACCCATACCATTAGAACCATCTACCCTAGAACCATTTACTTCGTTGTTAATGAAATTACAATTTTCAACACTGCCTGATTTAATCCAGACAGCACCACCATTTCCTTCAATTGCGGAGTTATTGGCAAAATTACAATTCTTTACACTTGACTCACCATCTACGTAAATTGCACCACCATTAAAACCATTTACTTTGTTGTTAATGAAATTACAATTTTCAACACTACCTGATCTAATCCAGACAGCACCCCCATCAGCTTTAGTTGCAGTGTTATTGGCAAAATTACAATTCTTTACGATTGACTTATCATCAAAGTAAAATGCACCTCCATAGGAAGCGTGGTTATCAGCAAAATTACAATTTTCTACTGCACATCCATCATATGAGTAAATTGCACCTCCGCAGTCGGAAGCAGTATTGTGAGTAAAATTACAATTTGACACAGAACCACCAGTACCTGGGATGTAAACTGCACCACCATCCCTAATTGCATCGTTGGCAATAAAATTACAATTTGACACAGTACCACCAGTATCTGCGAAGTAAACTGCACCACCATAACTCCTTACAGTGTGGCCAGTAAAATTACAATTTAACAGAGTACCATCCTTACTAAAGTAAATTGCACCTCCACCGTCGGCAGCATTATTGCGAGCAAAATTACAATTTGACACAGTACCAGTACCTTCGAAGTGAACTGCACCACCATAACTTTTAGGATCAGTTACTTTGTTGTCAATAAAATTACAATTTGACACAGTACCAGACTTCATGTGGATAGCACCACCATAATATGTGGCAGTGTTGCCAGTGAAATTACAATTTGACACAGAACCAGTACCTTCGAAGTGAACTGCACCACCATAACTTTTAGGACCAACTGCTTTGTTGTTAATAAAATTACAATTTAACAGAGTACCATCCTTACTAAAGTAAAATGCTGTACCATCACCTCCATAGTAGTTTGCATTACTAATAGTTAGATTTTTAAATGTTACACCTGAAACAGATACTTCAAAAGCTCTATAGCCAGAACTGGCCATGTAAATAAATGAACCATTACCATCAATTTCACATGGTTTAGTGATTTTTATGGTATAACCGTCATCTGGATTAAATGAGTAAGTGCCTTTACTTAATGTTATTTTATATCCAGTAGCTGAATCAATTTGTCTTTTTAAGTCCGTGCAAGTGTATCGGTCTGCATTTGCATTTAAAACTTCTTCCCCTCCGGAAAATCCAAGTTTTGAATCATCTTCCTGAGAAGAAGTATAATTATCATCTATTGAAGAATCATCATTGACAGCACATAAAGCATCCACCTGAAAATCAGATCCCTCCAAACTTAGTCCATCATTTTCCAAATTTGTTGCATTTTCCATTTCATTTGCGCTAACAAACGATAATGAACATATCAATGCCACAAACGCAATGACAAACATAATCTTATAATTCTTAATAAATTTTACCCCCATAAATTTAATACAAAATAAATTTTTGTGAAAGAAAGTATATATAAATTATGTCAAAAAATCGAAAATTATTTTAAAAAAAAACAATTTGAGCATTTATTTAAGAGTAACAGTTCAAATATCTTGTAATTTGAGGGTGTAAAAAATTTAACTGATAATGAAACTTTTATCCATTATATATAAGTTGTCACTATCTTCATTTTATTTATTTAAAACTAATTGAACTAATTTTTCAAAATAAAAAACAAATACTAATTTTCATAGTATTTAATTAGTTTTACATTAATTTTAAAAGAAGGTTACGAAACTTAATCTCAATTTTAAAGGAAACATAATTAATTTAATAAAAAGGACATTATGCATTGTTAAACTTCTATTGTCTGATGAATATCAAACTTAGTACTTTTATATAACTTCACAAGTTTTTAATTCTAAAAATAAGAGTTTAAATAGATTTAAATAGGAATACGGGCTTATTATTATATATGCAACTAAAAAACAAACCCGTAATTAATTTTATGGACGACAATTTAT